>JGI10216J12902_100585385_pt1 | contig 10638 bp, 5 predicted proteins | sample KanNatreferecore_FD_12902 | JGI IMG/M metagenome (IMG submission 12902)
CCGACAAATTGAAAGTTGAGTTAAGAGTCTCTTTAAGCCTCTTTACTGGCAGGAGAGCTGGAACATTTTATTCACGTTTCTGCGTTCGTTCTTCTGTTCGTGATCTTTGCGTTGCGATACCTCTCAACGCCCTCCCGCACTAACTTGAAGATCGATCGCCGGTTTTGCACAATCAATTTGAACCAGCCACTTTTTGTCATCTGTGGAACGTAGATGCCCCGGAAGAAGAGTCGCGAAAAAATTGCATAGCCGGCTCATCCGGCATTTGTGCTAACTAAAACGTAATTCATAATTTATCACAGGAGGCGAGCGAGATAACATGAGGTAAGGAGTCGGTGGCCAAATCGTTGACGACCGAACTCGCTCAAAGTATTCTCGCGCACTCTAGTATCCGCGGAGGTTGACGTATTTCGCAGGTTTGCTTGTAGACCTTCCGGAAACAACTCGATACTCAAGACTCGATTCCAGCCGTTAAGAGGACACCTGACGTTCCTACATTACACCTCAAACTGGTATCACGTTATGAGCAATAACAACCGTCTCGCCGCATCACTGCTTTGGGTAATCGTGCTCGGTACCTCCGCTTTAGCACAAACTCAGATCACGGGCCGCATTGTCGGAACAATCAAAGATCCAAAAGGTGCTCGCATCGTCGGCGCGCAAATCAACATCCGAAATAACTCGACCGCGGAAGAGCGAGAAATCAAATCCGACGATCAAGGAAACTACACTGTTCCCTTTCTCTCACCGGGAAACTATCTGGTGCGGATTACTGCCACCGGATTTGCTCCTTCGATATTCGATCCGGTTCCAGTCGTTATCACGGTAACGACAACAGTCGATGCTGATATGCAAATCGCCGGCCCAGACAGAGTGTCGATTCAAATCGATTCGCTGATTCAGCGAGAGGGTCCGCAACTTGGACGCGCTATTAATTCACGAGGAGTTGTGGAACTGCCGCTCGCGACGCGCAACTTTACCCAGATTCTGGCGCTTTCACCGGGAACGTCGACCGGTCTTGCTGATAACACGACTTTGGGTCGTAATTCACAAAACGTCTCAGTCAATGGCGCTCGGGTAACGCAGAACAATTTCGAATTGAACGGTGTCGATGCGAACAACATCGGTAACAATGCCGCGGCGTTACTTCCGGTACCCGCACCTGAAAGCATTCAGGAATTTACCGTACAGACTTCGCTTTACGATGCAACTTTCGGACGCGGCGGTGGGGGTAGCGTTCAGGCGGTCACGCGCGGCGGCGGCAATGAATTTCACGGCGCCGCCTATGAATACGTTCGCAATCAAGCCTTAAACGCTAACAATCCATTTCTCAAGTCGGCGGATGTTGCGCGGCCTGCTCTCGAGCGGAATGTTTTCGGCGGCACGCTGGGCGGTCCACTTAAATCCGAACAAGCATTCTTCTTTGTTTCTTACCAGGGAACGCGTGAACGAAACGGCGCATCTCCAAATAGTCTCAGCTCGAGCATTTTTATCGCGCCGAGACTGACGGACGACCGTTCCCAACCGACATTGCTGACAACCTTCCAGCCGCGTTTACCGAATGGGACACTGGCTACTTCGATTAACCCGGTGACTTTGGCCTTGCTAAATACAAAATTGCCGGACGGTTCGTTCGCAATCCCCACGCCGCAAACTGATGGCCGTTATTTCGGTTCAGCTATCTCTACCTATAGCGAAAATCAACTCAACACAAATATTGATTACCGGATCAATGCAAAAAACTGGCTGGCCGCGAAGTTTTTCCTTTCAAACGCGCCGCACTTTTTCGCCTTGCCAAACGGCGGAGCGAACGTGCCGGGCTTTGGTGCGGATGAGATTCAAAACAACCGCCTGATTTCTTTTCATGACGTCGCCAGCTTCGATTTCAGAACTGAAAACGAAGCTCGCATCGGATACAGTGTTATCCGCGGTGATATATTCGGCCGAAATCCGATCCGTGATTCCGATATCGGGATAAAGCGGTCGAATGCCTCTGTTTATCCTGGACTGGGCTCGATTCGTATCGGTGTGGCCGGCACAAATGCGTTGGCTATCGGCAACTCCGGTGCGAACGTCGATGTTGAATCCAGTCAATCGTCGACCACGCTGGCCGATGTTCTTTCGATAAATCGCGGCGCACACAACCTAAGGCTAGGCGGTCAGATTTGGATTTATCACGATCAGATCGTCACCAATAACAATCGGCGCGGCCAGATCTCGTTCCAAACCTTCAACAACTTTCTGCTGGGCATCGCCAACAACTCCACCTACGGGGATGGACTCACCACTCGCACCATCCGGACAAGCGACTACAGCATATTTTTTCAGGACGATTGGCGATTGTCGCATAAGCTAACGTTCAATCTCGGGTTGCGCTATGAACTGGACTTACCACCCTATGAGATACGAGGAGCTCTCTCTACTTTCGATCCGGCGCTTTACCGGCCGCGCATGGCGGTCGATGCGATCGGAAATCCAATCGGGCCGCCGGTGGGCGGATTTGTACAACCCGGCAATACGATTGCTCAATATGATTTGGCGGACGTCCCAAACGTGAGTAAACGCGTCCTTACAAGTAACGATCCGAACAACTTCGCTCCTCGTATCGGATTTGCTTATGCGCCGCACGAGGGAGGAAGGTTGGTTGTACGTGGGGGCTTCGGTGTTTTTTATTCGCGGTCGTCGCTGATCTATCTGATTGTCGGTGTTAATGCGCCGCCGCTGTTTGCGATCCGGCGTAGCGCCGTCGGCGCTCAGGTGTCTTTCGCGGATCCTTATGTGGGTTTGCCATCTCAGGAACAGTTTCCAACATTCGTCCCTGGAGTTGCGCTCGCCGGTCAGGTTTTCGATCGCAAACTGCGTACGCCGTACATTCAGCAATACAATACCAGCGTTCAATATCAACTCAGGCGGAATATGTTGTTCGAAGTCGCCTTCGTTGGCACCCGCGGCCTTAATTTGATCCGCAGTGTCGGAATTAATCAGGCGCGATTGGCCAGCCCTCAGTCTCCAATTATCAACGCGGTCAACGGCCGGGTCATTACGACTAACACAGCTGATGCGACAAACGTCACATTGCGCGCGCCGTTTCAAGGAGTCGAACCCGGACTGCTTCAAATTCAGTCGACCGCACAGTCGACATACAATTCGCTGCAAATGAGTTTGGCTAAACAACTTGCAAAAGGTCTGCAATTTTTGGTCGCCTATACTTTTGGCAAATCAATAGATAACTCATCAGGGATCAATGGCGGGTCGGCCGACGCAGTACGCGACACTGCCATCATACTCGGAAACCAACTCGACAATCGCGCGAATCGTGGGCTCTCTGATTTCGATCGCACACATCGTTTTGTAATGAATTATCTTTGGGATTTACCAGAGGCGCCTTTGGCGAAACAATCAAAGATCAATCAACTTATATTCAACGACTGGCAAATCGGAGGAATCATTACGGCGATGTCGGGGCTGCCCATCGACATTACCGATGGGGGTTCGGGATCGTTCTATGGTTTGAACGGGGGTAACAACGCGCTCGCACGGCCGAATTGGGCTCCCGGCACCACTATCAACACCGCGCGCAGCAATATTCCAGCGGGATATTTTTTCAATCCGTTCGCTTTTGTCAGACCGGTTGTTACCACAGGGCAAGTGATTCCGAGTTCGAATGGCGCGGCCCGTGCGAGTGGGATCGGAACCGACATTGGTAATGTAGGTCGTAACGTTTTACGTGGTCCACGACAATTCAACATGGACTTTTCGATCATCAAGCGCTTCCCTATCAATGAACAGAAAAACGTGGAGTTCCGCGCTGAGTTCTTCAATCTTTTCAATAACGTGAACCTCGATAATCCGATTAGCAATCTCAACGTGATCACCTCATCCGGAGGGAGCATCGACACGAACACCGGACGGATCACCAACCCGGGAGATTTCGGGCGCATCGTCTCGACGGCCAGTAATCCGCGTTTGATTCAGTTCGCGATTAAGTTCAACTTCTGAGGGCATGAAATCTGAATGAACAAAAGCACTGATTTTCCAAAAACCATTCGCAATTGGAATTCTCGTCTATGATCGTTTTGAACCCATCGACGTATGGGGCTTTATCGAAGCTTTTGCGACCTCGCGCTTCATTGGCACTGGTTATCTGAGTCCGCCTCCGTATCCGTTCGAGATCGTCTTTATCTCGAATGAAGTACGTCCGGGTGGAAAGAAGCAAGCGACACCCTCGCCTGTAAAAAGTCAAAATGGTCCGCGGGTCGCCCCCGACATGTTCCGCGATGACGCCCTCAGACAGCCTTTCGATGTGCTTATGATCCCCGGCGGTAACACTGGACCACTACTGGAACCTAATTCAAAAGCTGGAGTATCGGCAGGCACAGACATGGCTTTTTTATTTGGTGAAACGGCTGGCGGGACGAGCAGTCGCAGAAGCGGCGGCGATACAGGCGGAATACGATTTTGGCATCGCGATCCAGAGGAACCAATCTATTATCCCGAGCAGGCGACGGTCCCTACAAGTCCCGAATCCAGCTGATGTCTCGTTTGGAGAATCTGTTGCTTATGACGGCGACGCCAGAATTCGCTTCCGGGCCAGCGCTGTTCTTCTTGATAATACCTGGTGCGAACTGCGCAGTAACTCTTGAATTCCTCAGTTACGTAGCGACGATAGCGGCGCATATCCAAATTGTCGTCTCGCAGCAAGCGAGAACTGATTGCATACGAGGCGAAGATTCCGCCGCGCATCGCCTTTAAGATTCCCTGCGACGACAAGGGATCGAAACGTGACGCGGAATCTCCTACGGCCAACCAGTTTTCGTCAGCCGCTGGTTCCAATCTGCGCGATGCGCTCGAACGAATCACAAGCGCACCGCTTGGTTTGCATTGCTGCAAGCGAGCGGCTATCGCAGGCACAGACGCAAGCGTTCGCTCCCACTCTTCGATCTGCCCGAGTTTCAAACGTTGGACCAGGTCAGCGTCAGTCACACAAGCAGCAATACGCTTGCCGTCTGGAAGTCCGGCCGTGTACCACCATCCGTGTTCGAAGGCCTCGACCAACAGTCTTGAATCGTCCGCAGTGCTCTCAAAGAAACGTACAATCCCCATGAGCCGATCCAAACACTCAAAACGCGCTCCGTTGCGTCGAGCAAACACCGCCGTGCCGGTGGCGTCGACGATGAAGCGCGCACGGAGTGTCGCACCTGTGGATAAGGTAAGCCGCCAGCCGTCGCCACTGTGCTCGATACCATCCAGCGATGTACCGAAGACCAGCGTTGCACCTCTTTCACTCGCGGCGCCGCCAAGCATGGCATCAAACGAATTACGTTCAAGATGCCAACCCATATTCGCCGGCATATAGAAGAAATCGTTGTCGGCAGGAATTGTGCTTCCCCAGGCCGCACTGGTGCCAAAGACCTCGCGCGGAGATAAACGGCAGAACTTATCCCAGACTTTAAGATGGTCCAATATAGATCGCGCTGGTGGAGGAAGAGTTTCGCCAACCCGAACGCCGTGGTACTGCGAAGCTTCGATCAGAATTACCGAGAGTGATGGCGCATGCGCGCGCAGTGAGATGGCAGTCGCCGAACCACCAGGTCCACCGCCGATGATCGCAACGTCAAAAGCTGAAGATTTCAACATTCGGCAGGACGGCATAGACTTTTAGGGCTGCCGAACAGCGTAGAATGAGGCCACTACGCCAGCCGGGTTGACGGTGCCGGGCTCGCTGCCCGAGTGCGGAATCGTCCGCGTCACGGAGCCAACGATCGCTGGAGTCTGAAGTGTATCGGTACTGTTGGGCCAAACCGGGACCAGCCAACCGATGTAATCGTAAATCCATTCTTCGCCACCGACGATACCTTTCCCCTGAAATCGAACCTGCGCCGGCGAGCCGTACCCAATCGATCCATGTAAATCGAGTGACCAGGTTGAACCACCAATCGTGCCGCCGAGAGTGTCTGAAGATGGCGCGGTTATTACGAGCGTGCCATCGCCGAACAACAACTGATTCATGTTCTTATCCTTACTTAAGTCAGGATCGTTGAGAAGACTTCGATAGGACCAGGTACCTACAAATGGATTGTCGCTCATGATTATTCCTCTTCGTTGGTGGATGTACGTTTGGTGCGTTCGACACTTATGTATGGAAAATTAGTTTCCGGTGTGCCTAAGACACTTGGTTGGATGTCGCCTTGCGGATTGCGTATGACGATGGGAAGGCGCCACCATTCGGTGACCATTCTCAAATCGCCTGCATTTGTTTGAGGCACGCCCGGGGTCCAATCAAGCCAATTGATCGATGAAAAATCACCTGGCACGACCATTTCATAAGTCTGCATCGGGCGGTGCGCCGGCCACCACAACGTCTCCCAGACTCGTCGCTCGCGCTCCAACACCTTATCATTGTCACTATCGGGAGAGATCTGATTGAACCTTTCGTAGGTGACGTCGATCGGTTGCGTCGAACATTCATTGAAGTCGGCCTGCCACGGCACAGACATATACTTAGTGAGGTCGCCCGGCTGAAGTCCCGTAGTGAAATCGTTTTTTTGGCTCAGGTCATCCCCGGCATAGAAAGCGTAATCGCTGTCCGGCAGCGTACCTCGGTTGGCTTGCGCCGCTGTCTGACCAAAATTGTAGAAACTGGGATCGGCTTTGATGCGATAAGGTTCGAGCCAAATGGAAGGATTGCGCATTACCCAGCCGATTTCACCGCCGGGACAAAATGATCCGCCGAGTATGTTACTGATTACGCCGCGATCGAGATCCCTTCCTGTCCGGTTTACCCAACCTGCGTAGGGATGCAATGGATGAGGCTTGGCCCATCCTTCTTCTTCCTCGTTATAGAACAGTCCGAAAGCCCATTGGCGCAGCAGGTAATACTGATAGTCGGTGAGTCGGAAAAACTTTGAGGGCAAGACATTCGAGATCGGGTTATCGCCACAGAGCAACGGCATGCGCGGCAGGTTGTGTACGCGGCTGTCCGGGCGTCCGGTAATCATGAACTGATTTTCTTCGCCCGGCGCGCGCAGCAGATCGAAAAGATAGCGTCGCATTGGTCCGTAAGGATCGTGAGTATTGTCCTGAATGCATTTCCGCCGGCAATCACGCAGCAGCTGTCCTGACAGATATTTCTGGAGAAGTTCATGCACTCGCAGCGAGTACTGATCGATAACGTTCTCTGGATACGACGGATCGGCGTGAAGTATCTCGTCAACGTCTTGTTTGAGTTTTTCTTTCGCGTCCGTAGCGGTTGCCGAAGCCGGTAACCACACTTCCAGAAATTTATCGGCGGGCTGATCAGCGCTCTCGACTAGTCCACGCGAGAACTCCGCGACTGCCTTGTGCAACTTGCCGACGCGCTTTTCGTCGAGAAAATATTGTTGTGCGCTTGTCGTGCGATCGTCAGCATAAGACTCCTCCAAAGGCATCAGCGCGGCAGATAGTTCGTCAATGAAAAGATCTCCTGAATGGTGCGCTTCCACGCATTTCTTCTCGCAAGCCTCAACGCCCTCCCTGTTGATGAACGGTGGAGTGCCCAGCTTTTTATAGTCAAAAGTTCCGCGTGTCGATTGATTGTGAGGAAAGTTCGATTGGCCGAGAGTATCGCAGAGATAGTTGTACTGATCCGGACGGTAGAGAATGGTCCAGATGTCGCGATAGAACCACGGCCGATAATCCGGATTCCATTGCAGCCGGCCAGCACGCCAGTGAATCAGCGCTCCTTCGTCAGTTGGCGGGATATGCTGGGGATCATTGAACGTTCCGGTGGTGCCGTAGAGGTCGGTGCGCTCTGCAAACTTACGGATGGCCATGTCTTCGATGACATCGTCCATCGTAACCACGTCGAGAATTTCCGGCACGTATGCCGGATAGGCGCAAACAACCCACGCCGGATATTCCACGTCGATGTACCGCACCCTGCCCACCAGTGGAGAGAACATCGCGAGCCGAGCCATCACGGGACCATCGGACGTATCGTCGAACCAGCCATCGTTGTTTGCATACTCATCGATGCGGGGCTGACCGAAGTCGTCGAATAAATAGGTACCGGAGTTTCCATGGCCACCAAGAACCAGAAGGCGGCCGGTGTCATCGGTAAGCAAATCACCGAGCGTATGAATGGAGTTGGGCTTTAGCGGCGGCGGAAACGTGGTCGCATATTCGGAGCTGTCGCGATCACAATGCGCCGTGCGCGTATCCTTATGATTAACGGTTCGCGAACCTGGATCGATTATCAGTTGCTGTCGCGCGTTCTCATCGGTGATTGCCGCATTGCGGCGCGGATGGCTTTTATCATAGCCATGCTCGCCTTCAAGTTGAAGAAATTGATACCAGGAGGATTTCTTATTTCCCAGATATACGCGCCACTGGATGTCGACTAACGTCCCGGCATTTCCACCACCTTCGACATGATCGCCGATTTTGAGCGGCCTGCCCGCTGGACTCTTTTCATCATAGGCCCAGATTTGAAAGCGAGCGGCTTGCCGCTTTATGCGTCCTTTCCCGTCCTTGAAAGATGTCACTCTGATTTCTGTCACGCCGTCAGGTGACATCATTGGATTTCCGCGCCTGTCGCACTCGATCGGCAACGCAGCGGGTTGCTCAGGAGAGATACAAAATCCATCGGGACTGTTACCGAGACGCGCAATGCCGACGCCCGGGTGAATGCGATATTTTGTGGGCATACTTTTTTTACTGCTCCTTAATCAAAAAAATCGAGCGAGACGCCCTCCAGTCTCAGCAATTCTTTATCTTCACAGTAGTCACCCCCGATTACGACCAGTGTTATTTGTAAAGAGGTAGCTCCGCTTTCCAGAAAGCGCTTTGCTGCTTCAGTAACGTTGACGCGATGATTACGGGGGGTGTTGTGATGGCGTGGTCTTTGATCGTATTGACGCGGACGGCTCGGTGGCAGGTCACAATGTCCGGGTCCACCAATACAATCAGCGTGACCGAAGATCGCCAGGTAACCGGCGTAGTGCGAGTCGTTGATCGGTGTGGAGGCGTTCGCATCTGGGAGGTTCAGGAAAACGCGGATGAAGCACGAACGCGGCAACTGTGGCACTCGATGCAAGCGCACCTCTGCCTGTTTGAATGAACTGCGGACGGCGTCGGAAACTTCTATTGGTTTGGATACGAAGCGACCCACCGGCGTCGCCAAACCGACCGGAATGATGAACGCGCATTTGACATACTCGTAACCAAAGCGGGCCATGTCGAGTGTGTCCGCCACTGTGTAACTCCAGGGAGTAAGCACCGAGTCTTCGTCCGCAGGGAATGAATTAGGGTTTAGCTTCTGCCACTCATGCCAAGTGCGATCAATATTGACGTGTATTGGCCAAAATATAGGATCGTAAGAAGCGGTCAGATTACTGAACATATCGCCATACTGTGGCTGCGACATCAGGTCGTCTAGCGAGTGAAATCGTCTGCCCGCAACTTGTACGCTCCGATTACGTCGCTGACTTGCCATTGTCGGTCTGGTTAGAGCTGAGAGAGACACCTCCTGATTAGGGTCATAATCAGGGTTCATGCCGCCGGTCCAAATGTGCATCGTGTTGTGTGGGTTTTGATCGAGAAATCCAAACGAATCGTCATAGAAACTGCCGCCGCCAAAGTCACGAAACGTTCGCAGCGAAAGAATCTGGTTCATGTCGTCAGCAGTCGGGTAGTGATAGTGAATCACTGTGTTGATGGTTCCACCGCCGTACTCTGCCGGATAACGCAAGGGATACCAAAGTGAATTTGCGTTCAATAGAGCCCTGAGAAAATTCTCGCGATAGTCCGTTTTGGAATAGTCCTCGCCGGTCATCTCGGCGACCGCCGCAAAGAACGTCGCTTGCGACGGATAAGTTAATCCTGGCTCAACCATCTGCTTGAGCAAAGCGTTGGCTGCCTCGGCGGGCAGAGCGGGCTTAGCTTCGTTTTGCAAATAGTTAATCGATTCTTTGGTAAGGTACGCCTGGTAAGCCGGTGGGATGATCAAACCCTTCTCGGGATGCTCCGGACAATACTGCGGCATCGTGAAATCCCAGTACGGAATTGTCACGCCCGGACAAACATCCTGAAGCGCTTGCTCCATCTCGTAGAGATAGACGCGATGCCACGGCAGGAAACGCTCCCACCCATGCTGGCAATGGTTCTGATGAATCAGCGCCATGTTGTTATAACTGCGGCGATCTTCAGGCCACTTGTTGAGGCGGTAAAGTTCGCGGAAAGCCCAACGGAACTTCTCGATTTCTGTCTGGGACATACAGTCCACATTCATGCGCTGCTTGAGCTCGCCATACTTGTACGTGTACTCGTTCGGAGATCCTTCATACACTTCAAAGCGTCGCGCCCCTGGCTCGACGTTGTCCGGCTGAATCATTTCTTTCGCAGCCGTCCCGGTGACGGCTACTGGAAACGAAGTCCGGTGATCGTCAGCGGGACAACCGGCGTCGATCCACTCAGAGATGAAGCTCATGTCAGACTCACTCACCTGCTGACCGCCCCAGGGAAGCCTCGGATATTGAGTGCCATCGAAGGGACTCTTTCCACGCAGACCGATGATGAGGCCCGACTTCGCGCCTCGGCTTTGACTTGAGCTGATCGTCTCGACGTGATGGCAGCACGAAGCGGCTGCGGTTTCGACCGGCG
>JGI10216J12902_101376019_pt1 | contig 10635 bp, 13 predicted proteins | sample KanNatreferecore_FD_12902 | JGI IMG/M metagenome (IMG submission 12902)
ACCTGACGCTCATGCGCTTCGGGACGAGGGCACCGTTTCGGCTCCAGAGCTTCGCGGTGACCCTGATGCTGCGCATCGCCCAGGGCAATGTCACGAGGTACGGCATGCCCAAGCCTGAACGCCCGGTGCTCTGCGCTCCCCCCACGGTGTCAGACAGTCTGCTCAGCAAGCTGGATAACGGTGACATCGCCGTAAAACCGAGCATTGACAGGTTTCATGGTGACTGCGTCCGATTCTCAGACGGCAGCAGCGAGCGGGTCGACGTCGTGATCTACTGCACCGGCTACCGGGTCAGCTTTCCGTTCCTCGATGACGCCGCAATCGGCACCCACGGCAAGCGCATCCCCCTGTATCGCCGAATAGTCTCCCCCCAACTGCCCGGCCTGTACTTTGTCGGGCTCATCCAGCCCATCGGGGCCGTCATGCCGATTGCCGAGATACAGTCGGAGTGGATAGCGGACCTAATTCAGGGCAATGCGACACTGCCACCGCAGCAGCAAATGAACCATGAGATTGCCAGATACACTGCTGCGACCGTCAAGCGATTTGGCGCCTCCGTTTCGCATACCATCCAGGTCGACTTCCTCGCCTACATGAGGGAAATTCGCAAAGAACGGCAAATGGGCATCAGGCGTGCGCGACGAGCACGAGGTCAAGTCCTGAGCATCGCGTAGCCGGAGCGCCGGCCCGCCAAGCTCAAGGCCGTGCCTAACCTGGGCTGCGTCGGCTCGAGGACCCCCTCGGATCCGGCTGCCCTGTCAGCTCGAACGTTTGCGTCCCACGAGATGAAAGACGCGACTGAGCTGCCGGTATGGGTCTCGTCGGCTGGCCTCAAGTTCGACTGCGGCTGTCGCCGCGACCTGCTCTGAATCGTCGGGGTCCAACTCGACCCCGCTGAAATCGAGCCAGTCGACGAATAGCCATACCCCGTACCAGCGCAGCGGCTCCACGCCACGGCTCCGCACGAGCTCGCTGAGTTCCTCCACCGTGTCGGCTCGGGCGGGCAGTCCGAGCACCCCGATTCCGGTTCTCGCGTCGAACGACGCCAGAGCGTCGGCCCACCGCTGTTCGAGGGCAGGCTGGACCGCCGTCCCCTTGGCGTTGCCGGTCATGATCGAGACGATGCCACCGGGGGCGGCGCATCGGCACAGCTGGTCGATCAACGGCTCCGGCTGTTCGAGGTACCCGAGCACGCCATGACACAACACGCCGGCGAAGCGTCGACCTTTCACCGCGCCGTCTGCGCTCTCGCCGTCGGCCTCCACGAGCGTCACGCGTCGCTTCACCTCAGCGGGCAGCTGCTGGAGTCGCCGGCGAGCTTTGTCAAGCATCGCCTGAGACGGGTCAAGCAACGTCACGTCGTAGCCGGCTTGCGCGAGCGGAAACGATTTGATGCCCGCGCCGCCGCCGACGTCGAGTACAGGCGCTGGAGGCGGCGACAGATGCTCCAACAGTTGCTGGTGCAACACGTAAGTGCGCACGCGCCCCTTCACCGAGGCATACGCCTCGTCGGCAAACTGGTCAGCCAAACTGGCCCAGATGTCATCGCCCACCACGCCACGATACGAACCTCTTTGCCCGCATTGCCATGCCCTCGGGTGGCGAGGCTTGAGGTCTCGACGCTGAGCCACGTCGTTATCGGCTCTCGGCGGCGTTCTTCAGGCCTTTCAGCATCGCGGTCCAGTTCGCCGTAGCGTGGTCGGCCTCGGCCTGGTCGCCGTTGTTGTCCTGTGTGAGTGTGACGTGCGTGCCGGACCGGCGCTCGTCGAGCTCGTAGGTCAGCGTGTGATAGCTCTCCGGCTTGTCGGGCAGTCCTGACATCGGGCTGAAGTGCGTCATCCGCAGCAGCCGGCCCTCCTCGACGTCCTGGATTTCTCCCTTGTCTACGAACGGCTTGCCGTTGTATTCACCGCTCCAGATGATGCGGCTGCCCGGACGCCAATCCGTGCTGACCTTGGCGCCGAAGAAGTACTTCGTGATCGTGTCGGCGTCGGTCAGTGCGCTCCATACCTCGTTCGGGGGCGCGTCAATGTCGATCTCCGCCTTGGCAACGATGTTCGCCATGCCACTCCGCCTTCCCAACATATGAGCGAGTCATATATCTGTGAATGCAAGCGAAACACAGCAGGCGCCACCGGTCAACCTCTACGGTGAGCGCATGGATCAGCCACACGAGGACGCCCGCCTGGTCAACCTGCTTGGTGCGCTGGCGGTCGGACTGACTGACGCCGCGGTGGGCGATGTCGCCGCGCACTCCGAGCTCGACCATACCGCCGCGGCCGCGCTCGTTGCGCTGCTTGACTTCGCAGGATCGGGATCGGTGCAAAGACTGAGTCAGCTCGTGGGGTTAAGCCACTCCGGCTCGGTTCGACTGGTCAACCGGCTCGCCGACGCCGGTCTGGTCGAACGCCGGCCGGGCGCCGACGCGCGCACACTCGCCGTGCGACTCACGCGCCGCGGACGGGCGCTGGCGCGGCGCATCCGCGCTGGTCGGCACGCGGCGATCGCAGCGATGCTTACCGGTCTCAGCGAGCAAGAATGCGAGCGGCTGGCCGCCGACTGTGAGGTGCTGGTCGCCAATCTGGCGTCGGCGCGACTTGCCAAGCGTGCGGCCGGCAAGCGTCCCAGCGGAGGGGCGTTGTGCCGAATGTGCGACCCGCTGGCCTGCCAACGCCCCGATGGGCGCTGCCCCGCCGCTTCCGCGGCGCTCCGGACCGGCCGACGCCTGCGCGCCGACACACACCCGGACCCCGTTGTCAGCTGAGGGCTGGCCACGCCGCGCGGTTGTTCAGCCGGCTCGCAGGTAGTGAAGTACGGCGAGCACGCGGCGGTTGTCGCTGTGCGAGGCGGGCAGGCCCAGCTTGGCGAAGATGCTGGCAACGTGCTTCTCGACGGTCCCTTCGCCGACGGCGAGCGCCTCCGCGATGGCGGCGTTGGATCGTCCCTCGGCCATCAGGGCGAGCACCTCGTGCTCGCGCGCGGTGAGCACGGCGTTGAGGGCTTGGGCGCGGTCGCTGGCGCCGACAAGCTGGCGGACGACCTCGGGATCGAGCGCGGTCCCGCCCTCCGCGACGCGGCCGAGCGCGTCGACGAAGTCGCTGACGTCGGCGACCCGGTCCTTGAGCAGGTATCCGACGCCGGCCGAGTTGTCGGCCAGCAGCTGGGCGGCGTAGCGGGTCTCCACGTATTGGGAAAACATCAGCACGCCGACGCCCGGATGCTCGCGGCGCAAGGCGATCGCGGCCCGCAGTCCTTCGTCGGTGTAGGTCGGTGGCATGCGGATGTCGACGACCGTCACATCGGGCCGGTGCTCGGCGACAGCAGTGGCGAGCGCGTCGCCGTCGGCCACCGCCGCCACGACCGGGTGGCCGCGTTCTTCCAGCAACCGGACCAGGCCGTCGCGGAAGACGGTGGCGTCCTCGGCGATCACGACGCGCATGCGGGCCACCAGTCAGGCGTGCAGGGGAAGGTCGACGCGGACCACGGTAGGGCCGCCGGGCGGGCTGGAGATGGAAAGGTCTCCGTCGACCGCGCGTACGCGGTGATTCAGGCCGGGCAGGCCGCTGCCCGTTCCCGGGTGTGCGCCGCCGATCCCATCGTCGTTCACCTGCAAGCACAGCGCCCCGTCGCGGGCGGTCACCTCGACCGTGGCATGCTCGGCGTGGCTGTGCTTGGCGACGTTGGCAAGCAGCTCGGCGGCGCTGTAGTACGCGATGGTCTCGATTGCTCTGCTCGGCCGGTCCCGGATGTCGGCGTGCAGCACCGTCGGTACGGCGCTGCGTGCGACCAGGGTGGCGAGGGCGGCGTCCAGGCCGAGGTCGAGGGCTGGTGGGTGGATGCCGCGCGCAATGTCGCGCAGCTCGGCCAGCGCCTCTTTGGTATGCCGGTGCGCCGTATCGATGAGGTCGAGTGCTCCGGCCGGATCGAAGGGAACGTTCGCACGGTGCTCGAGCTTCTCCTTCGCCTGACCGAGGTTCATCGCCAGCGTGGCCAGCTGCGCCTGCGTGCCGTCGTGCAGGTCGCGCTCGATGCGGCGCAGCGTCGCCGCGGAGTCCTCGACCACCTGGGCCCGGGCGCGTTCGAGCTCGCGTACCCGCTCGGAACCTCTGGTCCGCGCGAGCAGGCCGCGGATCAGCCACCGGTCGACGGATACCAGACCGCGGACTGCCCACGGCGCGGCGAGCAGCAGCACCAGCCCGGCCAGCTGTACCAGCACCGCCCGCGGCCAGGTATCGGCGTAGACGTCCTCGCGGAAGTGAACGGTGACCTCGTGCGCGAGGCGCGGTCCGGTGCTCGAGACGCCCCGAAAGATCAGCGCCGCGGCGTCGAGAAACATGTTGGCCCGCACCGGCCCGGGCCCCGAGCTCCGCCACCAGATCGGGTAGGTGAGCCAGAACAGTCCGACGCCCCAGCAGACGGCTGCGACGTACACGGTGAACACAGCCAGCGGGAGCTTCACCAACAGATACGCCCGGGCCCGCCAGCTGGCCGGGTCCCGCAGGGCGGACCCCAGCCAGCCGAACAGACCCGGCTGCGCCGCGAATGGCGGGGGCGGGGCGACCTGCTGGCCGAGCATCAGCCTCGCCAGCCAACGCTGAACGGCTCCGAGGCGGCGCGCAGCCAGCCCGGTGGCCGCGAGCAGCGGCAACCCGATGAACGTGATCGCCAGTAGAACCGCCAGGCAGAAGGAGACCAGCGCGAACACGAACCCCGCTACCGCCAGCGGAAACGTAAGGACGAGATAGAGCGCTTCCGCCCAGGTACGGCGCGCAAACGGCTCGCGCAGCGGCCTGGTGATCACACCCGACATTGTCGGGTTCAGGCGTCCCGACGCACCAGCAGCCAGCCGCCGAGCCCAAGGGCCACTCCGGCGTACAGGCTCAGTACGCCGAGCCCGGCCCATGGGGACAGCGTGCCCTCCAGCTGCTTGGTGGTGCTCAGGGAATTCCCGACGATCAAGACCGGCACGAAGGCTTGCACCTGATGGGCCGTTACCGCGACGAACTGCGCCGCGACGTATACGCCGCCGACGAGCACCCCGAGCGCCGCCGCGCTGTGACGGATGACAGCACCCAGGCCCAGACCCAGCAGGCCGATCAGGCAATACGCCGCTCCGCCCATCAGCACCGCTCGCAACACGCCCGGCTGGCCCAGCGTCGGCGCCGAGATTCTGCCCGGCAACGTATGCGTGCCGGCGAGAAAGGCCGTGAACGACGCAACCTCGCCGATGGTGAGCGCAACCGCGCCGAACATGGCCGCTTTAGCGGCCAGCAGCAGCGGACGGTTCGGGGCCGCGGCGAGCGACGCCCGGATCATCCCGGACGTGTACTCGCTCGTCATGCAGAGCACACCGAGGGCACCGGTCAGCAGCAGACCGGGCGCGATGCCGCCGAGCACATTGTTCGTCAGGTCAGGGTGATTCGAGACGCCCTTGGTGTTGGCGCCCACCGCCGCACCGATGCCGACGGCCGCGGCAAAGGTCAGTGCCAGCGTCAGCCATGTGGACCGGAGGCTGCGCAGCTTGATCCATTCCATGCCGGCCACCTGCCGGAAGCCGTAGTGGCCCGCGCGAGTGATCGTGGTCATCGCTGCTTCGCTTTGTGATCCGGGTACTCGGTCGTTCCCGACGTCATTTCGAAGAACGCTTCCTCGAGCGAATTCGCATCGGCCGCGATGTGCTCGACCGACGCGTCGGCCAGCAGCCGACCGCCGCCGATCACCACAAGATGCTCGGCCATCAGGGCCATCTCGCTGATCAGATGGCTGGAGACGAAGACGATCCGCCCCTGCGCCGCCAGCGTCTTCAGCAGCTCGCGGATCCAACGAATCCCCTGTGGATCAAGGCCATTGACCGGCTCGTCAAGTAACAGCACCGCCGGATCGCCGAGCAGTGCGGCTGCGATGCCCAGCCGCTGCGCCATGCCCAAAGAGAAGCCGCCCGCACGTCGCTGTGCGACTCCGGCAAGCCCGACCATCTCGAGCACCTCATCGACCCGGCGCTGCGGTATGGCGTTGCTCGCCGCCAGGGCGGTCAGGTGCGTGCGAGCACGGCGTCCGGGGTGGAACGCCTTGGCCTCCAGCAGCGCCCCAACCTCATGCAACGGCCAGCGCAGCTCCCCGTAACGGTGCCCATTGATCCGCGCAAGCCCGGCATCGGGTCGATCCAGGCCGAGCATTATTCGCATCGTCGTCGACTTGCCCGAGCCGTTCGGGCCGAGAAACCCTGTCACCACGCCCGGCCGCACATCGAAACTCAGCTTGTCGACCGCGACCGTTGCGCCGTAACACTTGGTCAGGCCACGAATCGCTATCACAGCGCCTCCCATATCGTGAAACGTCCTAGGGCGACGCTAGGAGTCCGCCGCGTCAGCCGGAATCCGGCTACCACCCGAACCGCGGGCGGGGGAAAACCCCCGGTCGAGCCGCCACCTTGTTCGGCCTGATCGGTCGGTGGGGGCAAGCTGTCACCGGTGACGCCCGGCTCGCTGCCGGCTAGCGGGACGGGCCGTGGACCTGCCGGGATTCGTTGACACCCCGGCCCGGGTGCTGCAATGCAACGAGGTCACGGTCAGACATTCGTGGGACTGGCCGCATCGATCGGGGGGGTCGATCCATGCGCACAACCGTGAAGCTGGCTGCTGTCGCGACCTTCGCTCTCACAGCGCGCGGGGCGACGGCGGTGCCAGCGCAGGCCAAAGGCAGCCATCACACCATCTGGGCGTCACCGGGCAGGGGACCATTTCTGCTGCGGTCGCGGCTGCCCAGCCCGGTGACGCGATCAAGCTCCGCGCGGGCACCTACTTCGACAGCGTGTTCATCCCGATCTCGCTGACGATCGACGGTGCCGGATGGTCGAAGACCGTGATCAGGCCGCCGAACAGTTCGGACAATCCATGCAACGACGAGGGGGGATGGCCGGTCTGTGCGCGGTCGGCGCGTTCGACCCGGCGACCGGTGAACTCGACACGTCGCAACCTGTCGAAGATGTCGCCATCAAACACCTGCGCGTCACCGGGTTCACTGGCACCGGTGTGCTCGGCTTCAACACTGACGGGCTGCGCGTCAGTAAGGTGCGCGCCGACCACGACGGTGGCTACGCATCGCGCGATTCGTATCGACCGACAGTGTCTTCGAAGGCAACTGGACGTCATACAACGAAGAGGCCGGCCTTTACATGGGCGACTCTCCGCACGCGGACAGCGTCGTGCGGAACAATTGGTCTGACCACAACGGCTTCGGCATCTTCCTGCGCGACAGCACGGAAATCACCGCGAGTCACAACACGGTGTGGGGAAACTGCATCGGCATTCTCGCGCTGAACAGTGGCGATCGAGCACCGGGCGACCTGCCTGCGGGTGACTACCGCATCGTGCACAGCACCGCTTGGGCGAACGACCGCGCCTGCCCCGCGAGTGAAGACGAGGGGCAGCCGCCGTTGTCCGGTATGGGGATCGCCCTGGCCGGCGTCCATGACACTGTGGTCGAGAAGAATGTCGTGCGGGCCAATGTGCCCGGTGGCGACACGCTGGTCTCCGGCGGCATCCTGATCATCTCGACGGCCGACACAGGTGGTGCGGACCCGATCGACAATGTCATCCGGCACAACACGCTCCGCGACAACGAGCCGGCGGACATCGTTTGGGACGGCACCGGCAGCGGCAATCAGGTCACGCACAACAAGTGCCAGACCGCGATTCCGGCCAACCTCGGCTGGCGCTGAGCCGTCGCCGCCGACTGCGCGTGGTCACGGAGCATCGCCGACCGGCTGTCGATCCGGGCGACGGGCCTTCGTCGTGACTCGTGAGTGCGGCTCGCCGGCGGTCCGGCCGGCTGGGTCACGTGCTCCACTCATCAAGGAGATGGATCATGGCTCATCCAGTCGTGCACGCCGAGATCCGTTCGGTCGACCCTGACGCGACTCGTCAGTTCTTCGGCGAGTTGTTCGGGTGGAAGGTGGCATCCGAGGGGGTGTTCCCGGGCTACACGTTCATTGATACCGGAGCAGACGGCGGGCCCTACGTCGCGATCGGTCCCCGGCAGGGCGCTGAAGACGAGGTCCTGTTCTTCGTCGCCGTCCAGGATGTGGCCGCCACGCTCAGCCGAGCTGAGCAACTCGGCGGGCGCATCGTGCAGCCGGTCCAACACGTCCCTGGAACCAGCTTCGGGGTGTTCGCCGATGCGCAGGGACACAACGTCGGAGTCGCCGCCAACGGATGACTCACGGACGCCTTGGCGCGCCGGCTACTGGTCGTTGGAGTTCCAGGCGATCTCGAAGAGATGGCCGTCCGGATCCGCGAAGTAGCCGGAGTAGACGCCGAACGGCCGCATGTGGGCAGGTGCGGTCAGCGTTGCGCCGGCGGCCTGGGCCTGCCGCAGCAGCCTGTCGACCTCGTCCTGGGATGCGGCGGGGATGCCGAGACTGAATTCCGTCGAGCTGGGCGGGCCGGGCGGCAGGCTGGCGTCTTTGGCGAGATTGGTCTGCTCGTAGAGGCCGAGCAGCAGGCCGCCGTCCAGGGTGAAGAAAGCGGTGCTGCCGTCCGCGCCGGTGCGCTCGTCATGGAACTGTTGTCCGACGATGCCCTCCGTCGGCCAGCCGAGCCCGTCGCGGTAGAAGGCCATCGATCGCTCAAGGTCGTCGACTGCCAAGGTGATGAAGAAGATCTTCGCCCGCATGTGTCGTCTCCCCTCCGAGTTGCCGGTGTGTGTCGCCGGGTCCGGGTTCGGGGACCAGAACATCAGGAACGCGAGCTGTCCTCATCCGGTTTGTGCGGTGTCCACGGCGGGGTCTGTCCCATGCTCTCCAGCGGCGGCGCGTCGACGTCCGCAGACAGCCGTTCTTTGCTGCGTTCGTCGATGTCGGGCACGATCAGCACGCCGCACGGAGCCGCAAGCACCACCGACCGCGCCGTGCTGCCGAGCACGCGCCTCGCGAGCCACGACCGCTGGTGGAGGCCGAGCACGATCAGCGACGCGTCGACCTCGCGAGCGACGCCGAGAAGGATGTCTGCCGGCGGAGCGTCGTCGGTGATGTGGCGCACCGAGTTACGCACCCCGTTCGCGGTCAGATGCGCAGCCACGGCGTCGAGGTCGGGCTGATCGGCGGCGGTCGGGACGACGAATCCCGCCGTGCCGACCACGTTAACGATCACGACCGCGGCGTCGCGGCAGCGTGCTTGGCGCTCGGCCTCTGTCACTGCAGAGAAGCCTGTCTCCGTCGGCACGTAACCGACCACCACCGTCATCGCGACCCCTCCTCGCTTGAGCGGATCTCTCACCCAGCAGTCCGCGGCGCGACGCTACGCGTCGATGCCGCAGCTCGCCAGAGCTGAGCACAGGAAGTTGCCCAAGAGCCCTGAACAGGGAGCTGCGAGCGCTCGTGATCAGCGCGACGGGATCGCTGCCGGAAGAAGATCGTGCATCTCCTCCGGTAGGAAGGGCAGGTCGAGCAGGCTGAGCTTGACCCTGCTGCGGCGCTGATAGCGCGTGGGGTCCAGCCGTACGAGGAGGCCCGCGCCTGGTCTGAGACGAACTTGGATCGCCTCACCGGGCTGCATCCGTCGCAGGATCGTGCCGTCCACTTGAAGTGCCGGGTGGCCGCTGCTCTCCAGCAGCGCCAACCCGATCCGCTCCGCGGCTGAGAACACCGCTGGTCGGGAGATGCCGGATATCGGCGCCACGGGGCTGATGACCACGGCGTCGAGCATCGGCGACACGAGCGGGCCGCCAGCGGCGTACGAGTAGGCGGTAGAACCGGTCGGCGTGGCGATGACCAGCGCGTCGCACCGGTATCGCCCACTCGCGCGGCCGCTTATGCTCAGCAACGCCTGTACAGCTCCCTCGCCGGGCACGCTGGCGAGAGCGATGTCGTTGAACGCAACCGACTCGTCGCGACCGTCTGTCAGCACCGCCGCGCTGTGCTCCTCGATGCAGTAGTCGCCCTTGTCGAGCCGGTCGAGGGCGGCGTCGAGCTCGTGCGGTTCGACCTCGACCAGGAAGCCGAGATTTCCGAGGTTCACGCCGAGGACGGGGACGGGCCGTCGTGCCACGAGTCGCAGCGCGCCGAGCATCGTGCCGTCACCGCCGAGACTGATCAGCGCCTCGGCCTGATCGACCAGCTCAGCCGCGCTGACCGGCTCAACGCCGCGGGGCACTCGCTCCGCGTCCCGGGCGTCGACGAGCACCCGCTTGCCGTGTGACCGCGCCCAGGTCGTGAGCGTCTCGACGACCGCGGCCGTCGGGTCGCGACGCGGATGCAGGACGAGCCCCAGTCGCCCACTCGACTTGAGCGCCGACATGAGTGCCATCGTCGCACGCCCGACCCGCGTTGTGACCCGGCCGGCGAGTTACCGGGTAGACCAGGGCGGACGGGGTCCGTTGGCCTGCGCGCGAACCCGGTCGGTGAGCAGGTCGAGCCCGGTGACCGTGCCGGCCCAGGCGACTGGCGGCGCCGGGTACTCCGGGAGCGGTGACCGTCCACCCAGGGTAGCTACCGGCGTCCGCCACCAGCCCGACAGCGCGGCTCCTCCCTGGGTCCGACGACAGAGATCGACCGGTTACTTAACCTCTGCATAACGTCGAACGCGGAGGGTCGCGTCGTGATACGTGGACTCGTCACTCTCAGCCTGAAGTTCCGCG
>JGI10216J12902_101685511_pt1 | contig 10635 bp, 10 predicted proteins | sample KanNatreferecore_FD_12902 | JGI IMG/M metagenome (IMG submission 12902)
CGCGAACTGCCGATCAAGGCCGATTACGTCGGCAAGAACCTGCCGACGTCTCTGGAGCAGAGCGTCCAGGTACGCCTGCTCGAAATCGACGGCGTCGACGAAGTGGTGCTGGAGGAGGGAGCGTCATGAGCCTTCAGGATATCGACCGGCGGAACGGCGAAAGCGTCACGACGGCGGCTCGGGAGGCTGACCCGCCCGCGGTGACGACGCTGCGGCGCAAGGATCTCCTTGGCATCGCCGATCTCTCGGCGCCGGAAATCACCCTGATACTCGACACCGCGGAGGCGATGAAGGAAGTCGCCACCCGGCCGATCAAGAAGGTGCCCGCGCTGCGCGGCAAGACCGTGGTGAACCTGTTCTTCGAGCCGAGCACGCGCACCCGAACGTCGTTCGAGATCGCCGAGAAGCGTTTGAGCGCGGACACGCTGAACATCGCCATCGGCACCTCGAGCGTGGTGAAAGGCGAAACTCTCGCCGACACGGCCCTCAACCTCGAGGCGATGGCGCCCGACATGATCGTCCTGCGCCATTCCTCGTCCGGCGCCGGACATCTGCTGTCGCGCATCTGCCGCTCCGGCATCATCAATGCCGGCGACGGCACGCACGAGCACCCGACCCAGGCCCTGCTCGACGCGTTCACGATTCGCGAACGGAAGGGACGGTTGTCGGGCTTGAAAGTCGCGATCATCGGCGATCTGCTGCACAGCCGCGTGCTCCGCTCGAACATCCAGCTGCTGACGAAAATGGGCGCCGACGTGTGGGTATCCGGCCCTCCGACACTGATCCCGGCGGGCATGCGCGATTTCGGCGTGACCGCAACCGCGAATGTGGACGAAGCGGTTGCCGATGCGGATGTCATCATGCTCCTCCGCATCCAGCTCGAACGGATGGAAGGGGCGTATTTTCCGTCCCAGCGCGAGTATTTCAATGTCTTCGGGATGACCACGAACCGTCTCCGCCTGGCGCGGCCGGACGTGATCATCATGCATCCGGGCCCGATGAACCGCGGCGTCGAAATCGCATCGGAAGTGGCTGACGGACCGTATTCGGTGATCCTCGATCAGGTAGCCAACGGCGTCGCCGTGCGGATGGCCGTGCTGTATCTGCTCGCCGGCGGTGTGGACCATGAAGAAGCTGCTTAGGGGCGGCCGTCTGGTCGATCCCCGCAATGGGATCGATGGAACCTACGACGTGCTGATCGACGGTGACCGGATTGCGCGCGTCGGCCGCGACATTCCCGCGGACGGTGCGACCGTTGTCGAGATTCCGCCTGGTCTGGTGGTGTGCCCGGGCCTGATCGACATGCACGTGCACCTGCGCGAGCCCGGCCAGGAACACAAGGAAACCGTTGCGACAGGCACCGCGTCCGCCGTTGCCGGCGGGTTCACGGCGGTCGCGTGCATGCCTAACACGGTTCCGGTCAACGACAACGCGAACGTGACGACGCTGATCCTGTCGAAGGCTGCCGAGGCCGCGCTGGCACGCGTCTACCCGATCGGCGCGGTATCCAAGGGGTCGAAAGGCGAGCTGCTGGCGGATATCGCCGAACTGCGCCAGGCAGGGTGCGTCGCGATCAGTGACGACGGCCACCCGGTTGCGACGGCGTTGCTGATGCGGCGCGCGCTGGAGTATGCCGGCATGTTCGATATACCGCTCATCGAGCACTGCGAGGACCCCACACTCAAGGGAGACGGCGTCGCCCACGAAGGCTTTCACGCGTCCGTCCTCGGGCTTCGGGGTATTCCAGGCGCCGCGGAAGCGCTTGGCGTCGAGCGTGGCGTGCTGCTCGCCGAGTTGACCGGGTCGAAACTGCACATCGCACATATGAGCGCCCGCGCGTCAATCCGCGCCGTGCGGAAAGGCAAGGAGGCGGGCGTGCGTGTGACCTGCGAGGTCGCGCCGCACCACTTCACGCTGACCGACGAAGCGCTCGGCGCGCCGATCGCGTACGACACCAACACCAAGATGAACCCGCCGCTGCGCGAGGTTGCGGACAGGGACGCCATGATCGCCGGCATCGCGGACGGGACCGTTGATGCCATTGCCACCGATCACGCGCCCCACCACTACGACGAAAAACAGGTCGAGTTCGATCGCGCACCGTTCGGTATCGTCGGCCTCGAAACAGCCGTGTCGCTGACGTTCGATCGGCTGTTGCACACCGGCCTGGTCCGTCTGCCGCGCATCGTCGAGCTGCTGTCGTCGAATCCGGCGCAGATTCTGAAGATTCCCGGAGGAACGCTTGCCGCCGGCACGCAGGCGGACATCACCATCCTGGCGCCGGACCTCAAGGTCCGCGTCGACGCACGGTCGTTTCGCTCGCGTTCGAGGAACACGCCGTTCGACGGATGGGAACTGCGCGGCGGTGTAGCCGCGACAATCGTTGGCGGGCGCACGGTCTTTACGAACGCGGAGGCGGGGTTGACGAACGTATGAACCGGCGGGAAGAGATTCGCGAAAAGGCGCTCACGGATCTGCAGCGGCACGAAGTGCTGATGCTCAACGGGCACTTCGACTTCGGAAACGGATATCACGGCCCGGTTTACCTCAATCCGCACCAGCTGTTTCGCCACCCCTCCACCATCTGGCGGTTTGCCCAGGATCTGCTCGACATTCTTCCGGCGTCGATCGTCGAAGCGGTCGAGGTCGTGGCCGGACCGGTCATGGGTGGTGCGCTGCTGGCGCACACGATGGCTGGCCTGCTCGACAGCCGCCAGCACCTCTCCCGCCCGCGCCTGGTGTTTGCGCCGTTCAGCGTCGACGCGGAGTGCGGCCAGACGCTGAGTCGCTTCTACCAGGAGCAGGTGAAAGGGCGGAGGGTCCTGATCGTCGACGATGTGCGGAACACGGGACAGACCTTTGCCCGCTGCGCCGAGCTCGTCCGCGGTGGCGGCGGAACCGTCATCGCCACCGCCGAGATTTACGATCGCCTGGAATCGATCGTCGAGCTCGACGTGCCGAATTACCCACTAGCGGAGTACAAGGCACCGGAAAACTACGCCGCCGCCTCATGTCCGCTGTGTCAGTCGGGAGTTCCTATCAGCTCTTTTTAACGCATTTCGGTAATGCAAGATTCAAATGCAGAATGCACAGGCGGTTCGAGTCTGCATTTTGAATTTTGCATTTTGAATTCCCGTGTTCTTGCCTCTATCAGCGTCGCTCCTCATCGTCTTCGGGTCGCCATATGCCGGCGAGATCCGCAGCGAGCTTCAGGCAGCGGCTCCTGACTACTACCGGTCGATCGTCGTCGGCATTGTGATCGCCGCGGCGGTGATCGCGATCATTGCGGCCGTCGCACAGTTGCGCCGATTCCAACCCGACTCCACGGGCGCCGAAGCGCCTGGACCCTTGTCGATCCGCATTCGCTGCGTACTGATTGCGGCAGCCGTGGCAATCAGCGTTGGGTATGCCCGCACGGTGCGCACCGGAGAGCCCGAAGTCGACATGGTCGAAGCGTTTCATTTCGTCGAATACGGTGTTGTCGCCTGGCTGTTCTATCGAGCGTGGCGCGGGCGTCCAGACCTTTCCGGCGCGCTGCTGGCCGCATGTGCCGGCATCGCGGTCGGAATCGCTGACGAGTGGGTGCAGTGGATGGTGCCGGGACGCGTCGGAGAAATGCACGACGTCGGCCTGAACGCCGTGGCGGTCGTTTGCGGACTTCTCTACAGCACAGCGCTGCATCCGCCATTGTCGCTGTCATTCCCACGCCGCCGCGCCTCGCGAGGGGCGCTGTGCGCGGCGGTCGGCGTGTTGTGCGTCGCGGTCGCTGGTTTCGTGGACCGCGTCCACATCGGCCACGAAGTTCACGACGGTCAGGCAGTCGTCTTTCGGTCGCGGTACGATGCACCGGAGCTGGCGGCTGCGGCGATGAGCCGTGGGGCGCGCTGGGATGCATCACCACCGCCGCAACGCGGATTCAGCCGGGAGGATCACTATCTCACCGAAGGCGAGTGGCACGTCGCGCGTCGAGATACCGCGATCGGCACAGCCGAGTGGTCCGCCGCCTGGGGGGAAAACGTGATCCTCGAGCGCTTCTACGCACCCGTGCTCGACCGGTCGGGCCGTTTGTCGATCGAGCAGAAGGCCGAGATCGCACGCCGCCTTGATGGGCGCGCACCTGACCGATACGTCAGCGACGCCGTGCCCTATCCAATTTACGTCGTGCGGCGGTCGCTGTTCTGGATGACGGCGGTTCTTGTCGGTGCCGCCATGGTCTGGTTCTGCGCACGCGGCGGCGGCGCTTCCGAATCTCTTCGAGTCTCATGAAGCGTTCTGCCCGACTGCAACCATCGGACGCACGTGACCGTCTGGACGATCTGTATCGCACCTTCGATCACATCAACTCGGCGTCGGATCCCGTTCATATCGTTCGCAGGTACCAGAAGCCGGATGATCGCGAGATCGTCGGCTTCTGTGCCGCGGCGCTGGCGTTCGGCCGGGTCGCCAGTGTGCTGCAGTCGATTGAAAGGCTCCTGGACGCAATGGGTCCGGATCCGGCAGCATTCGTGCGGAACTTCGACGCGCCCCGTGATCGCGGCCCGCTCCAGCCGCTGGTCCACCGGTGGATTCGCGGACGCGACCTGGTTGCGCTACTCCTGATTCTGCAGCGGATGCTGCGCGAGTCAGGCTCGGTGGAAGCGTTCTTTCTTGCCGGCGACGATGCGGCACAGCCCGACGTCGGATCGGCTCTGAACTCGTTTTCGGAACGTGCGCTCCGGACCGATCTGCGTGCCGCGTACGGCGCCAGGCCGCCGAAACGGCTCGGCGTCTGCTACTTCTTTCCACGACCGTCGGCGGGCAGCGCCTGCAAACGGCTGAACCTGTTCCTCCGATGGATGGTGCGGAAGGACGAAATCGATCTCGGTGTGTGGACGGGTGTCAGCCCGGCGCGGCTCGTCGTTCCGCTCGACACGCACGTGATCAGACTCGGCCGGTGTCTTCGCCTGACCCGTTATGCCTCACCAGGGTGGAAGATGGCGGCAGACATCACTGCGGCGTTGCGCGCGATCGACCCAGCCGATCCTGTCCGCTACGACTTCTCGCTCTGCCACGTCGGGATGATGAATGCGTGCGGGTACGGGCGGTCTCAGCGGGATGCCAACTGCCCGTTGAGAGGCCTCTGCGCGCCCAGGCGGGCGTAGACCGCGGCTGTTTCCTCGACCATCCGTTCGACGGTAAACAGGCGGCGCGCGCGAGCCAGCCCGGCATGTCCCATCCGGCGGCGCAAAGTCTGATCCTTCAACAGCTGAGTGATTCTCCCCGCGAGCGCCTCTGGTTCCCGGGGCGGTACCAGGAAGCCGGTCTCCATGTGTTCGACGACTTCAGGCACGCCGCCGACCGCGGTCGCGACGGCAGGTTTTTCCGCCGCCATCGCGTCGAGCAGCGACGTGCACATGCCTTCATGCGTCGAGCTGAGGGCGAACACGTCGATGTCCTTCAGCAGTTCGAGCACGTCGGCGCGAAAGCCGGCCAGGAATACGTGACGCTCGAGGTGAAGACTCTTGATCTGTTTCTCGAGCTGCGGCCGCAGCTCACCCTCTCCGAGGATGACGAATCTGACGTCGGAGACCTGCTTGACGACGATGGCCGCGGCCTCGATCAGCGTGTGGTGATCCTTCTGGGCAACCAGCGCGCCGATGGTCGCGACGATCGGCGAATGCGTCGGCAGGAAGAGTGCCGCATGAAGATTGCCGTGCGGCAGCGCGACGACCCGTTCGACGTCGACGCCCTCGTGCACGACCTCGATCTTCGACGGCGGAATCCGATCGGCGATCAGGCGATCGCGCACTGCCCGGCTGATCGCCAGGAAACAGTCCACCTGGGAGTATTTCCAGGCCGAGAAGGAGTTGCGGGCAATGGGGAACTCGATGCGCCGGGAGGCCACAAGCAGTGGGCGCGGTCGGGGCGCGGTAATCGAGAGCGCCGTGGCGGCCATCGCCACAGCGTTTGGATCGTGGGCGTGCACGACGTCCGGCCGCAGCTGTTTGAGCACACGAGACAGCCGCCATGCAGCGGCGAGATCGATCTCGCCACGCGATGACAGCGGCACGAGGTCGAGTCCCTCCGACATCCGCTGGAACAACGCGCCGTCCGGGTCCGCGACAAGCGCCGCGCGCTGGCCGATTCCCCGCAGCCCCAGCACGGTATAGCGGACCTGGCTCTGCCCGCCGCGCCAGGTGGTCGCCGTGTCGACGTGCAGGGAAAACACGGGTCAACTCCCAGTTCCCAACGCCCAACCCCCAAAGCTGTGCCGGCGATCCGCAGTCGTCATGCTTTGGGTGTTGGAGATTGAGAGTTGGGAGTTTCCTGTTGCAACTCCCACAGCTTTGCAAACTTCAGCAGCACCGAGTAGGCGTTGATTAGCGAGATGGTGAGGCCCGCCATGCCGTCGGCAAACCCGCCGCGCAGGACGTAGTTCCTCAAGAACGCCGCCGGCGGGTGGAGCAGCAGATCGATCGGGCTGGCGCGGCGACCGCTCTCGTACATCTGCCTGGCTGCGAGCGTGCCGTACTGGTTGATGCGATCGAGGTGATCGCTCAGGTCGCGATACGAATAGTGCTGTAGCTCCTGCTTGAGCTGACCGACCGGACCGTCGGCGGCGACCGATTCGTGGACGTACTTGCCCTGCCAGCGCGCCGCGCGGCGGTCGTACAGGCGCGTCTGATAGTCCGGATAAAAATCCGTTGTCCGTACCCATCGCCCGAGGTGAAACGTGACCCTCGGCACGCGAAACGCGCGTTCCGCCGGATTGCCGTCGACGATGGCGCGGACTTCAGCCGCCAGCGCCGGCGTCACGCGTTCGTCGGCGTCGAGGGAGAAGATCCAGTCATGGGATGCCACCGACGCGGCGTAGTTCTTCTGATCGACGTACCCGGGCCACGTCCGGCTCATCACGCGGACGCCTTTGGCCGTGGCGATCGAGACCGTGTCGTCGGTGCTGCCGGAATCGACGACGAGGATCTCGTCGGCCCACGCGGCGCTGTCGATCGCCGCCGCGATATGTCGCGATTCGTTGAGTGTGATGATGGTGACCGTTACCGGCACTCGCGCCATTCTGACGCGGGTAATCGAGAATGCAAAATGCAGAATTCAGGCGGCCTGGAGCCTGAATTCTGCATTCTGCAGCTGCATCATTACCGCAACGGAACCTCCTGCACCGTTTCGAAGTCGATCAGCGACAGGTTGTAGTCGAGAATCGCGCGGAGCTCGTTGTTCCGCGCGACCGCCAGGTCGCGCTGGGCCTGAAAGACGAGGAAGTTCGTCGAAGTGCCAGCCGCGAACTTGCGCTGCTCCGCCTCGAGCCGACGTTCATTGAGCTCGCGCGCGGACCTGGTCGTCTGCACCCGCTGCTGGTTGGTGAGCACCTGCCGTGCCGCCTGACGGACCTGCGTCGCGACCTGGAGTTCCTGGTTGCGCAGCTCGGTTTCCGTTCGTGTCCGCTCCAGCCGGGTGCGCGCCAGGTTGGCCTGCTGCGGGCTCCGCCCGATGGGGTAGCTCAGGTTGAGCGACACCGTCCACGCCGGAAAGTCGTTGGCCAGCAAGTCGCCGATGACAGACCCGAATCCACGACGCTCCTCCCCGATGACTTCGCCGGGCGCCAGGCCGATGCCGGGTGCGCGCACGAACTGCACGCCGCCGAGCGCGCTCAGGCCGTAGTCAACCCGTGCGCTGAGGTCGGGAAGACTCTGGTTCTGAAGGAAGCGGATGTCGACGTCGGTCGCCTCCATCGTCTTCTTGGCGCGCTGCAGATCCGTACGCCGGTCGAGCGCCGTCCGGATCGCGCCATCGAGGTCGACGTTCACCGCCGCAAATGCCGGCGGATCCGCAGGCTCGATGCGGATGGTCCAGAAGTCGGGCGTCGACGGGTTATAGACGAGTGCGCGGAGCGTATCCTCCGCGGTTTCGATCTGCGCCTCCGCCACGATCACTGCCTCGCGCCGCTGCCAGACCTCCGCGTCCGCTTCGACCGTGTCGATGGGCGGCGTGGTGCCAATCTCGACGCGCGCGCGCGTGTTGCGGAGCGACTCTTCGGCGAGCTCGAGTGATTGCTGGGCCACCCGCAGCGACGCAATCTGGTAGGCGAGGTCCCAATACGCACTGCGAACGCTGCGTGACGTGGCTGTCAGCGTCTCGCGCAGGCCCACCTCGGCGATTTCACGGTTCTTCTGTCCGAGCTCCACCTGCTGGCGCGTGCTGTCGATCTTGAATCCGCGCAGGATCGGCTGCGTGAAGTTGACCGACAGCGACGACCGGAGCTGCGGGTTGAAGTTGGTGAAGAAGTTGTTCGACGTCGAGCGTGCGCTGTCAAAGCCCACCGCGTAGACGCCGCCGCCCCATCGCAGCGCCTGTTGCACTTCGGTCGTCATTGAGAACTGGTCGGTATTCAGCGACCCTTGTGCGCCCGAGAGAAAACTGTTGGGCGGTTGGGTGTTGCTGTTCTGCTGCATCGACGAGGTGAGCGTCGGGTTCCAGGCGGCCTGCGCCTGGAGAATGCTCAGGTTCTGGATCTGCGGATCGAAACGGGCAATCTGAATACCGAGGTTGTTTTCCGCAGCCAGTCGAACGGCCTCGTCAGCCGTCAGCCGGCGGACCTGCGTGCCCGCAGCGGCGGTCTGCTGCGCGGAGGGAAGGATCACACCGGGGGCGGTCGAGGGGGTCTGTGCCGAAACGGACGGCGTTGACGAAAGACCGGCCACGGACAGGGTGACGGCGACCAGACGAATGACAGGCGTACGCATTGATACCGGGCTCCACATTCAGGAACGTTCACACGCTCCTCGAGTAATCAGAGGTGACGGGTTGTAGGACGATCAGTCTGCGGTGGATGTTCGCCCTATTGCAAAAGGTATACTCGGCGGCGTGCCGCCCGCCACCACTGAAACGATTCTTGACCTTTTCCGGCGTGTCGGAGCGTTGCTCGATGGGCACTTCCGGCTCACCTCCGGGTTGCACAGCCCCGGTTATCTGCAGTGTGCGCTCGTTCTGCAGCATCCGCGCGAGGCTGAGGCCTGCGGGGTGGCGATCGCCTCGCGCGTCCGCAGCCTGCAGCCGACGGCCGTCCTTTCGCCGGCGCTCGGCGGCATCGTCATCGGCCATGAGGTTGCGCGCGCGCTGGGCGTCCGCGCGGTTTTCGCGGAGCGTCAGGAGGGCCAACTGACGCTGCGGCGAGGCTTTTCCCTGGCTGCGGCGGAGCGCGTGCTGGTCGTCGAAGATGTGGTGACGACCGGAGGTTCGACGCGCGAGACGATTGCCGTCGCCCGCGCCGCCGGCGCGACGGTTGTCGGGGCGGCCGCGATCATCGACCGCAGCGGCGGCCATCAGGATCTGGACGTGCCGTTTCACGCTCTCGCGACCGTTGACCTGCCCGTCTATCAACCGGATGCCTGTCCGCTCTGTGCGCGCGGTGAGCCGGTGGTGAAACCCGGCTCGCGCGCATGAGCGATGCGCACGCTGAAAATCACCCTCGCCTACGACGGCACCAGGTTCGTCGGGTGGCAGCGTCAGGCGGACGGTGAATCGATTCAGGGGCTGCTCGAGGACGCGCTAGCGCAATTCGAGGGCGGCCCGGTCACGGCGCATGGCGCCGGACGCACCGATGCAGGCGTGCATGCGCTCGGTCAGGTCGCGAGCGCGCGCGTGACATTCACTCATCAGACGCGAACACTGACGAGAGCCTTGAACGCGCATCTTCCTGCGGACCTGCGCGTCGTCTCCGTGGAAGATGTGGACGAGGGCTTTCATGCGCGTTTCAGCGCCAGTGGCAAAACCTACCGCTATCAGATTCGCAACACTCCTGTTGCGGACCCCTTCGATCGGGCGTTTGTCTGGCACCTGCCGGAGCCGCTGTCGCTCGGCGCGATGACCACAGCGGCCGGTCTGCTGGTCGGCACGCACGATTTCAACGCGTTTCGGAGCGCCGGCAGCGAGGTTTCCAGTCCAGTACGCACGGTGACCCGCTCGGAGTGGCGAAACAACGCCGGCCTGCTGACGTATGAGATTTCAGGCGACGGGTTTCTCCGGCACATGGTGCGGGCAATCGTCGGGACACTCGTCGAGATCGGCCGGGACTGGCGGCGGCCCGAGGAAATATCGGCGCTTCTGACGGGTGGGACGCGCGCCGATGCCGGGACAACAGCGCCGCCGCTCGGCTTGTTCCTCGTATCCGTGGACTATGATTAAGTGCTTGCAGACAGGGAACATGCCACGTGGCGCGTGACGAGCTGCTGGCGTGGATCCCGGCCGGCGACGCGGACCGGGCGCTGGTGGATCAGCTCAGCTTCGAGCGCCTCCCTGCTCACGTGGCGGTCATCATGGATGGCAACGGCCGCTGGGCCGCACAACGCCACCTGCCGCGAGTCGAGGGGCATCGCGCCGGCATCGAAGCGGTCCGCGACACCGTCGAAACCGGCGCCCGCCTCGGGATAAAGGTCCTCACCCTGTACGCCTTTTCCGTCGAAAACTGGAAGCGGCCGGCGTCCGAAGTCGGCACGCTCATGGGTCTGCTCAAGCGCTACCTCCGGTCGGAACTGCACACGCTCCTGAGCAACAACATCCGATTTCAGGTTATCGGCCGGATGGAAGAACTGGCGGCGGATATCCAGGACGAACTGCGGACCGCCATGCAGCGGACGGCGA
>JGI10216J12902_100685580_pt1 | contig 10633 bp, 9 predicted proteins | sample KanNatreferecore_FD_12902 | JGI IMG/M metagenome (IMG submission 12902)
CCGCCTTCCTGCGAGCGGGACTCGGCTACGGCGGGTCCTGCTTCCCCAAGGACCTCCAAGCGTTCGAACACCTCGCTGCCAAGCTTCACTACGACTTCCCGCTGCTCCACGAGATCGCTCGGATCAACGACGAAGCCATCGAGGCTACCCTGGAGAAGGTTCGGGCAGGCGTGTGGAACCTGGAGAACAAGCGGGTGGCGCTCCTCGGGCTCGCGTTCAAGCCGGGCACCGACGATGTGCGATTCTCCCCCCCGCTCGCCCTCGCTGCTCGACTACTCGAGGGAGGAGCCACGGTTGTCGGTTACGACCCGCAGGCCACGGCGAACGCGAAGGAGGAGTGTCCGGGCCTTCTCGTTTCGGCCGACCCGCACGAGGCGGCTGCGGACGCGCACTGTCTCGTCGTATGCACCGAGTGGCCGGAGTTCCGCTCGCTCGATCTCGAGCGACTCCGAGATGTCATGGCTCACCCGTTCATCGTCGATGCGCGGAACCTGTTCGAGCCTGAGGAGCTCCGCGCGGCCGGATTCTCGTACCAGCCGACGGGCCGACCCGGCTCGCTCTGAGAGCCGCTCGTGCCTCGTGCGTTGATCACAGGGGGAGCCGGCTTCCTCGGCTCGCATCTGTGCGATCGGCTGTTGCACGAGGGATGGGAGGTCGTCTGCGTTGACTCGCTCCTCACGGGAGACGCGGTGAACTTGACCCAGGCCCACGAGCATCCGGCGTTCCGGTTCCAGCAGGCAGACGTCTCGGAGGAGCTGTCCGTGGAGGGTCGACTGGACGCCGTGTTACACCTGGCGTCGCCCGCTTCGCCCGTCGCTTACCAGGCGCATCCCATCGAGACGCTCCGGGTCGGTGCGTTCGGAACCGAGAGGGCATTGGAGATAGCCAGGCGGGACGGTGCGACGTTCCTGTTGGCATCGACGTCCGAGGTCTACGGCGACCCCCAGGTGCACCCCCAGCCAGAGGGATATTGGGGGCATGTGAACCCCGTCGGGCCGCGAAGTATGTACGACGAGGCCAAACGATTCGCCGAGTCGCTCGCGATGGCGTATCACCGTTCCCGTGGGCTCCCCGTGCGGATCGCACGGATCTTCAATACGTACGGACAGCGGATGCGCCGCGACGACGGCCGTGCGGTCCCTACGTTCATCGAACAGGCCCTGCGCGGAGAACCGATCACGGTGCATGGAACCGGCACCCAGACAAGATCGCTCTGCTTTGTGGACGACCTGATCGAGGGACTGTGGCGCCTGCTGATCTCGGATGCGGTCGGGCCGATGAACCTCGGCAATCCTTGGGAGGTAAGCGTGCTCGAGCTCGCCAACGCGATCCGGTCGCTCACCGGCGGGCGCTCGGATATCTCGTTCGTCGACCGCCCCGTGGATGATCCCGAGGTCCGGTGCCCCGATATCGGTTTGGCTCGCCAGACGCTCGGCTGGGAGCCCCGCGTATCCCTATCGGAGGGCCTGGAGATGACGATCGCCTGGGCCACAAAGTCGTGGGAGGCTGGCAGCTAGTCCGGGCAGGTTCGTACTGCTTGTGCAAGGCCCGGCCCCATCGGACTCCGTTTGCTTCCGTTGGTGACGCGCGGAGGCGGCACTCGCGGATACATACTCGAGGGCGCCGCGACTGACGGACTGCCTTGGGTGCGCGGTCACCGCCCGAGCATTTTTCCCGTTCGAAGCGACTGCGGCGCGTGGGAAATGCGCTCTGGCGCCGGCGTCCATCGTGAGGTCAACTAGCATCCACACACATGCAGACGTCAGACCCCCACCGCACGATCGCTCGCCTCGCCATCGGGGGCGCTGCGGTCGGCTTCCTCATCCCGCTCCTGCCCGTGTACGGAATTGGCGGCCACCTCGGATCCATCTTCTCGGCGGCGTTTTCCATGCGTGGGCTGATCGCGTTCCTCCTGGGGCAATGGATCAACGCCGCCGTGGTAGCGGTAGGAATCCTGTTTCTGAGGCAGAACCGCCTTGGAGTCGCGGGTGGCGTCTTCGCGGCTGTGGGGCTGACTTTGGCGCTCACAGTCGTTCAGCAGGTACTCGTCACGTCACCCTACTTCCGATGGCAGACCAACGTGGTCTTCGCACTCGAGATGATCGAAGGCGTCCTTCTGGCCCTCGCGGCGATACGAGCGATCGGCGCTTCAAGCGCCTGATCGATATCGAGGAAGACACCGTTGCATCCCTTTTCGCTCGCCTGGCCAGTCCGGGGGGAAGAAGCATCGCCTTTCCCATCGGTGTGGGATGTCGAGGCCGTGTCGCCACGACTCGGGGGTGGGACACGCTAGCGGCCGCTTGAATCGACCGACTGCGCTTCGCGGAAGTGGCCGAACGCATCGCGCCACCAGCGGGAGTATGCGTACTTGTTCCCGAAGCGTTCATGGAGAAAGGCCTGTGAGGGCAACAGGTAGCCGCTCAGGAAGGCCACTGCGTTGGGGACAGGGAGCCTGAATATCTGCGCGACCTGGTGCCGTGAGCCGAGTGCCGGAGGCAGCAGCCTGTGCAACCGGAAGGCGTCACCCGTCCGAGGTCGAGTTGCTCCAACGGCTTCCAGGAGCTCCCGGGGCCGAGCGAATGGTGGCAGCGCACGAAGCACGAAGGCGAGGAGCCAGTCAAGCTGCGCGTCTTGGGCAATACGGACGACCGTCCGTGGATCAGATACACGAGACAGTTCGACGAGGTCCCGCCACATCAGCAGCTTGTGCCCAGGGTGGCCCCTGTGGCTAATCACGTGCAGCGTGGTTATCAGGAGGTTGTGCGCCGGACTCGCCACGGGAAGTGTGCCCCCCGACAAGTTGATTGGTTCCGATCCCGCCAAGAAGTCGACGAAGCTCATGCGGCCACCCCATACCCATGGAGGCACATGATGGTGAAGATCGATGGAGGCTCCGTCTTCCCGTAACAAGTTCACTCCTTCCCGGCACCATCGGTTGAAATAGTCACGCGGTCCGCGTCCGAAGTACTCCTTGTAGCCGAGGTTGATGAGAAGGGAGTGCGCCTTCTCGAACAATCGCGGCGGCACGAGGACGTCGATGTCGGCGAATGACCGCAGCGAGCGTTGCGGGTAGACACTTGCGATACCTGGGCCCTTCGTGACGACGAAAGGAATGGTCGCGCGGTGGAGGCCCTGGGCCGCCTCCATCGCCGTGGCTTCGATGTTGAGCGCCAACACGGCTTGCAGCCTCTGCGCCTCCTCCAACGCAGAGCGTGTCTCCGGATGAGGCTGCACACCGCTGGCGCGGATCGTTGCCACAGCCAGACCAGTCAATCGCTGCTGAAGGATGACTTGGAGCTCACGTGACCAAGTATCCGGATCCGTTGGGGCCATAGGCCCCTTATCCACGCCGTGGAACAGGGCAGCGAGCGTGGCCGGTCCGGCGGAGGGAAAGAGAGATATGCCTTCGGCAGCTATCGCGCGATCGGGTTGTCCCTTGGTTCGGCTCATGATCGATCTGGTCGTCGCGAGCCACTCACGGCTTCCCCGTAGATGTCCATCAACAACTCGAGACTGCGCTCCGGCGTGTACCGCTCTTCGTACCGGCGCCTTGCCTGATCGCCCATCGCATGGGAAACGTCTTCATGCTGAAGCGCTTGGATCTTCGCTGCCAAATCGCGCGCGTTCCCCGGTTCGAACAGCATGCCAGTACGCTCGTTCTCCACGATCTCCGGAAAGGGTCCGTGAGACGGAGCGATCACAGGCACTCCGTGCGCGTATGCCTCGAGGATCGCGATCGGAAAGCCCTCGTACACACGCGACGGTAGGATCAACATCCTCGCTCGACGGAGCAGATCCAGGCATCGATCTCGGGGAAGGTGACCCAGGAATTGTGCTGGGGCGTTTCGTCTCGCCGCCATGGCTGTGAGAGCCTGACGCTCGGGTCCGTCACCCACGATCAGGACGTCGAGTCGGCTATCGGCGCCCGATTCCAGAAGCAGATCAACACCTTTCTCCGCGGACAGTCGACCGAGATACAGGATGCTCTCCCCGGCGTCCGACCGCACTCGATCCGGACGGGGCACGAAGTTCGGCTTCACACGGAGCTTCGACTCCGGGAGTCCCGAAGCCGCGAACGTCCGACGAGCGAAATCTGAAAGGACCACAAACCTCGACACCCCCTTGACCCAGGTGCCGAAAAGACGATGCGTCGCTATGTTGAGGGCGATCGGAAACGTGGCCGTCCGAGACCCTCGGTAGCATGCGTACAGGACTCCGGACCAAGGGCTATGGCCGACGCAGCGCTCACATGGTGCCCCGTCACGGAACAACAGACCATTAGCACAGATCAAACGGTAGTTGTGCAGCGTGGTCACCACCGGCACCCGTTCTGAACCGCACGCATGTATTGCCGCGGGGCTGATGAGCGGGAACGTGTTGTGGACATGAGCCACATCTGGCTTCGTTGAACGCAGGACCCGACGAAGTGCTCGGTGATCATGTTGCGACCAGATGACACTCGCCGGTACGAGTGCTTTGCGCGGGAGTGAGAACCCGTTGATCTCATCGCTTTCTCGTTCGTATGTGACGACTTCGTGCCCCGCCGATCGCAGCAGGGCAATCTCCTGCTCCGCTACGGCATTCTCCCCGCTCGCACTGGTGGACCGATAGCGGTTGTGGATGACCATGACCCGCATCAGGACCCCAAGGCTTCGTCGAGGAGACGAGCCCGATACTTCAGTGATTGGATCGCGTCGGCCCCGCCGGCGTCCCTCTTCTGGATGAGGCTTGCGCCGGTGGTCAGCAGATACACGAGGAGGACAGGGATAGCAAGTTCCTCCGAGACGTCGCAGGCCCGCGCATACGTTCGGACCGCGGACCAAAGTGGGCCGCGGCGTTGCAGCGCTCGATGGATCGCGCGATTTGCCGATGTGCTTCTGGCTAGGGAAGCGGCCTGGACGGGAAAGTGCCATAGGTCCCAGAACGGTAGTCCATCGAACCGAGCCTGCTCCCAATCGACGATTCCAACGCGGTCGGCGTGGTCGAGCACGTTCCATGGAGCGAAGTCACCGTGAACCAGGCCTGTGGGAGCCGGGGAATCAACTCGGTCGTTCACGATTGCCTGGACGGCCTCAGCCCGCTTCGACCACTGAGCATCCGCTAGGTCCAATTCCTCTATCCGGTCGGCAAGTTGAGCTTTACCGGCGCGGACGGTAAAGACCGATGCCGCCGCCTGCACCCTCTTCTCCGATAGGCGTCCGGGATTGAGGCTGGGTCGACCGGGAACGGCGGTGAGGACGAGCGCCTCTAGCCCATCGAGCTGTCCTGAATAGAGGACCGATGGCACGACGACCTGGGCGATCGTGTTCGAAACGCTGCGGAGCACTTCGGCTTCGTGCCGGAGAGGTGCCGCCGACTCCGAGGTGAGTGCCACCTTGGCGAACGAGCGAGCACGTCCGACTCGGTCCAGTATCGCGAGGACACATCTCTTGCCATCGTTGGACGATGCCAGGGCGAGTTGGATCTGGTCCACTCCCGTTATCCGTTGAAGCGACTCGGTGAGCTGATGGTGTGCGGAACGGCGTCGACCTGGCAGAAGCCGGGTGATCCCGAGGTGAGTTAGACCTCGGGCCCCATACCACGCCGCCACTCCTCGGAGCGTGCCGGGCGTGTAAACAGACATGGCCGAGCGAAGCACCCGACCGTTCGCATTGGGCAGAGCCCAACGAGGCCGTCCCCCGGACGAGACGACGAGGTACGTCGCTCTCCCGGCCTCATCGAGCAAGCCTAGGAACTCACTCCCTTCGGCTGCGGCATCGTGTGAAGAAGGTCCTGGTTCCATTGCTCTCGGTCGTGTCTCTGTAGGTGGGGTTGCCCCCGCTTACGTTGAGGTGTCAATTATCGCGCAGAACGAGGCTGGCGACCGATGCCGGCTCTGCCAAGTGAGCCGATCAGGCGGACTCACCGACCGTGCGAATCGGCCGGCGACACGCGATCGACGTGATGGGTCCGCCCGCATCCGGACATCCCGAGCACAGATCGAAGCTGCGCACGTTAGACGATCACTCTGGGACCGACTTCCGGCCCGATGAGGGCGGCCTTCTGTCGTTTGACGTAGGTCACGTACGCTATCCGTGCCTGGTCGACCACGTTGCGGGGTCCGTACCGTAGTGGCGTTCTCGGATTGAGTACGACCGGAACCCGGCTTGGGACGACCCGACCCCGGGTCGACTGTTTCCTGGAGGGTTGGAGATGAAGGTGGGGATCCTGGCTGGAGGGCTCGGTTCCAGGCTGGCTGAGGAAACCGAGATCCGTCCCAAGCCCATGGTGGAGATCGGTGGCAGGCCGATCCTTTGGCACATCATGAAGCACTACTCCCACTACGGGTTCAGAGACTTCGTGATCGCACTCGGGTACAAGAGCGAGTACATCAAGCGGTACTTCATCGAGTACAACCACTACAGCAACAACGACCTCCGGGTGGACTTCCGAGATGGGTCGGTCAGCGTGCATCGGAACGGGCGTGCGGAGCGGGAGGACTGGGCGGTCGAGCTGATCGAAACCGGATACATGACCGCCACCGCGGGCCGGATCAAGCGTCTGGCTCCCTATCTGGGAAGCAAGACATTCATGCTCACGTGGGGGGATGGGGTTTCAGACGTTGACCTACACCGCTTGGTGGAATTTCACCGCGCGCACGGCAAGCTTGCCACGGTGACGGCCGTCCGACCTCCCGCCCGGTTCGGCAGGCTGGACCTCGAGGGAGACTTGGTCGCCGAGTTCTCGGAGAAGCCGCTGGAGGAGGGGTGGATCAACGGCGCCTATTTCGTTCTCGAGCCGGGGATCTTCGACTACATCGACGGTGACGATGCACAGTGGGAGCGCGAGCCACTCGAGCGCCTGGCCAAGGACGGTCAGCTGATGGCGTACCGTCACGAGTCCTTCTGGCAGTGCATGGACACGTTGCGCGACCGCAAGCTCCTCGAGGACCTGTGGGACAGCGGCGCCCCCCCGTGGAGGATATGGGCGTGATCCCGTGAGGGTGCTGGTCACAGGCGACCATGGCTACATCGGCAGCGTTCTCGTACCGATATTCCAAGCGGCAGGCCACGACGTCGTTGGGCTCGACAGCCGTCTCTACCGCGGGAGCCTGTTCGGGGACGAACTGCCAGGCGCCCTGACATCCATCGAGAAGGACGTCCGTGACGTCGAGGAGGTGGACCTCGAGGGGTGCCACGCGGTGGTTCATCTCGCCGCTCTCTGCAACGATCCTCTGGGCGACTTGAATCCAGCATGCACGTTCGACATCAATCACCGCGCCACGGTCCGGCTCGCGGAGGTGGCTAAGCGGGCGGGGGTGTCGCGGTTCCTGTTCTCGTCGTCCTGCAGCTTGTACGGGGCCGCGGGGGACGCGCTGGTCGACGAGGAGAGCTCGCCCGCGCCGGTGACGCCCTACGGAATCTCGAAGATTCGGGCCGAGGAGGACCTTCGGGCGCTGGGCGACGAGGACTTCAGCCCCACATTCCTTCGCAACGCGACCGCGTACGGGGTGTCGCCTCGTTTGCGTGGCGACCTTGTTGTGAACAACCTCGCCGGGTTCGCCTTCACGACCGGTGAGGTCTTGATCAAGAGTGACGGCACGCCGTGGCGGCCCCTCGTGCACATAGAGGACATCTCGCGCGCATTCCTGGCAGCGGCGGAGGCTCCAAGGGACGTCGTCCACGGCCAGGCGTTCAACGTGCTTCCCCCGGGAGAGAACTACCGGGTTCGGGAGGTGGCGGCGATGGTCGAGGAGGTCGTCTCGGGGAGCAGGGTCGCGTTCGCCCCGGGAGCCGGACCTGACACGCGCTGCTACCGGGTCAGCTCGGACAAGCTCATGGAGGCGTTGCCGGCCTTCCGCCCCCAGTGGATCGTTCGGCGAGGGGTCGAGGAGCTCAACGACGCCTTTCGCCGCCACGAGCTGAGCTTCGAGGAGTTCACAGGGTCCGGACTCATGCGGATACGCCGGATCAAGGAGCTCCGGGAGGACGGGTCCCTCGACGAGAGTCTGCGGTGGAGGAAACCCGTGGCCAAGGACGTCGACCCGGCAGGAGTGGCCCGTGCATGAGGTGATCGCCGGCTGCCGCTCGTGTGGCTCGACCGCGCTCGAGCCGATCCTGTCGCTGGGGGAGGTCCCGCTGGCAGACGGCCTCGTCGACGCGTCCCGGTCTGAGGGCATCGACCCCCGCTATCCGTTGAACGTCGCCTTCTGCCTCGAATGCTCTCTCGTGCAGGTGGTAGAGACCGTATCCCCGGAGGTCCTGTTCGACGAGACGTACGTGTATTACTCGTCGTTCTCCGACGAGCTGCTCCGACACTCGAGGGAGAACGCCGAGCAGCTCATCGTCTCGAGAAGCCTTGGACCCGAGTCGCTGGTGCTCGAGTTGGCCAGCAACGATGGGTACATGTTGCGGAACTTCGCTGAGCGGAAGATCCCGGTGCTCGGCATCGATCCGGCCCCCGGCCCCGCCCGGGCCGCCAGGGAGGCCGGGATCCCCACCCTCGAGGCCTTCTTCGGCGAGGAGCTGGCCAGGAGCCTGGTGGCCGAGGGCAAGCGGGCCGACGTTGTGATCGCGAACAACGTGCTGGCCCACGTCCCCGATCTTAACGGTTTCGTCGAGGGCATCCGGATCGTCCTGAAAGACGACGGCATCGCCGTGATCGAGGCCCCATACGTGAGGGATCTCATCGACCGGTGCGAGTTCGATACGATCTACCACGAGCATCTGTGCTACTACTCGGTGTCTGCGCTCGCCCCGCTGTTCGCCCGCCACGACCTCTCGCTCAACCGGGTCGACCACCTCCCGATCCACGGTGGGTCCTTGCGGCTCTTCGTCGGCACCAGGGACGAAGCCGAGGATTCGGTTCGCAGTTACCTGGAAGAAGAGCGTCGCTCAGGCCTCACGGAGGCCGCCTACTATCGCGATTTCGCAACCAGGGTGCGAACGATCCAACGCCATCTGCTGTCGACGGTGCGTGAGCTGAAGGAGAAGGGCAGCCGTATCGCGGCGTACGGTGCCGCGGCCAAAGGGACGATCCTTCTCAACTCGACGGGCATCGGGACCGATCTGATCGACTTCGTCGTGGATCGCAACGTTCACAAGCAGGGACGGTTCGTGCCCGGCGTCCGCATCCCGATCGACGACCCCTCCAGGCTGGAGAAGGATATGCCCGATTACGTGCTCGTGCTCGCGTGGAACTTCAAGGACGAGATCATGAGGCAGCAGGACGGTTACCGCCGCAAGGGAGGCAGATTCTTGATCCCGGTCCCCGAGCCTGTGGTGGTATGAACGTCCCTCCGCGACCCACGACGGCCCTCACGACCCGCGCCGATGAGCGGGCGACGCGCTGCCCGGCCTGTGCCTCCGTCGACGTCACGCCCTTCTACGAGGCCGACCGCGTTCCGGTGCATTCATGCGTGCTCGTGTCCTCCCGGGAGGAAGCGCTTAGCTTCCCAACGGGCCGGATCCGGCTGGCGTTCTGCGCCTCCTGCGGGTTCGTCTTCAACGCTGCATTCGACGCTTCGTTGCTCGACTACTCGCAGGATTACGAGGAGACGCAGGGCTTCTCGGCCAGATTCCGGACTTTCGCCGAGGAGCTGGCCGGGCGCCTGATCGACCGGTTCGACCTGCGCGACAAGGAGATCCTCGAGATCGGATGCGGGAAGGGCGAGTTCCTCGTCCTTCTGTGCGAGCTGGGACGGAACCGCGGGATCGGCATCGATCCGGCTTACGTGCCGGAGCGGACGGACAGCAAGGCGGCCGGCCGCATCCGGTTCATCCGCGACTACTACTCCGAGTCGTACGTGGATCTCACGGCCGATCTCGTCTGCTGCCGGCACACCCTGGAACACATCCCTGACGTCGCCGGTTTCATCGGGTTGATCAGACGGTCCATCGCGGATCGCCAGACGCCGGTGTTCTTCGAAGTGCCCGACACGCGCCGCGTCCTACGAGAAGCGGCCTTCTGGGACATCTACCACGAGCATTGCTCTTACTTCACGCTGGGGTCGTTGGCCAGGCTGTTCCGCTCGAACGGCTTCGACATCACCGACATGTCGATGGCATTCGACGACCAGTACCTGGTCCTCGAGGCGTTGCCGACCCCCGACGGCGCCGGTCGGTCTCAGCCCAAGGAGCTGCCCCAGGAAAGGGGGCTACCCGAGCTCATTGCTGATATCGACGTGTTCCGAGGGCGCCACGAGGCCGTCATTGCCGGCTGGACCGAGCGACTCGACCGATGGCGGGAGCAGGGGCGCCAGGTTGTCGTGTGGGGGTCCGGATCGAAGGGAGTGGCCTTCCTCACCGCACTGGGTGTCGGCGAGCGGGTCTCCTCGGCCGTCGACGTGAACCCGTATCGTCAGGGTAAGTTCATGGTGGGCACCGGCCATCCGATCGTGTCGCCCGAGTCCCTCGCCGGCTCACCGCCGGACGTCGTGATCGTCATGAACCCCATCTACGTGGAGGAGATCCGCGGACAACTGCAAGGCATGGGGCTCAGGCCGGATATTCTCTCGGTCTGAAGAGCGGAGGATGACCGTGATGAACGGGATGACGGGATGATGGATCACGCGCCGAGGGTCAGCATCGGGCTCCCGGTCTACAACGGGGATCGATTCATCGAGCAGGCGATCGATTCGATCCTCGAGCAGACG
>JGI10216J12902_100793837_pt1 | contig 10632 bp, 8 predicted proteins | sample KanNatreferecore_FD_12902 | JGI IMG/M metagenome (IMG submission 12902)
CAAGCGGTCGATCTGACGCTCGATCCCGAGCAGGCCGACTACCGCGGGCGCGTCACGATCGCGCTCACCGCCCGGGAGCGCACCCGCGAGCTGCGCTTCCACGCGCGCGCGATGACGCTCGACAGCGTCGTGCTGCGTGGCGCAACCGGGGCCGTCGAAGTCGCGGCGGTCGTGCATCTGGTTCCGGATCAGGTGCGACTCCAGCTTGCCGTACCGCTCGAGCCCGGCTCCTACACGCTCGAGATCACGTTCCACAACCGTTACAACACGAAGGCGATCTCGCTCTATCGCGTGGTGACCGGCGGGCGCGGCTACCTGTTCACCCAGTTCGAGGACACCGAGGCGCGCGAAGCGTTCCCGTGCTGGGACGAGCCCGAGTACAAGATTCCCTGGACGATGACGCTGACGGTGCCCGCGTCCGATCTCGCCGTGAGCAACACGCCGATCCAGCGGACGGCGGCGATCGCCACCCCGCGCCGCGACCCCCGCGGCACGGCGCCGGCGAAGCCGATGAAGCGCGTCGAATTCGCGAAGTCGCAGCCGATGCCGAGCTACCTGGTCGCGATTGCCGTCGGTCCGCTCGAGACCGTGCCGATTCGCGGGCTCGGGGTTCCGGGCCGCGTCGTCACCGTGAAGGGCGCATCGCACATGGCGGGCGAGGCGGTGAAGGCGACGCCCGCGATCATGCGCTCGCTCGAGCGCTACTTCGGCCGGCCCTATCCCTACGAGAAGCTCGACCTGATCGCTGCCCCCGAGTTCCTGTACGGCGCGATGGAGAACGCCGGCGCCATCGTGTTCGCGGACCGGCGCCTGCTGCTCGACCCGCGCTCGGTGAGTCCCGATGAGCGCCAGAGCCTCGCGGCGATCATCGCCCACGAGATCGCGCACATGTGGTTCGGCGATCTCGTCACGATGAGGTGGTGGGACGATCTGTGGCTCAACGAGTCGTTCGCGAGCTGGATGGCGACCAAGGTGATGGTCGACGTCTACCCCGAGAACCAGGCCGGGGTCACGAAGCTCTATGCCGTGAACCGCGCGAAGACGATCGATTCGCGGCTCTCCACGCGCGCGATGCGCGCGCCGGTGCGGGGGGCCACGAGCCTCGGCCAGACCGCGAACGCCATCACCTACAGCAAGGGCGAAGCCGTCCTCACGATGTTCGAAGGCTGGCTCGGCCAGGAGACGTTCCGAGCCGGCGTGGTCGAGTATCTGAACACGCACGCGTGGGGCAATGCCGAAGCCTCCGATCTGTGGCGCGCGCTGGGCAAGGTGTCGGGAGACAACATCGACGCCGCGATGGCGACGTTCCTCGATCAGCCCGGCGTGCCGCTCGTGACACTCGAGCCGTTGACCGGCGGCCGACTGAAACTGTCCCAGCGCCGGTTCGTCACCGTCGGCGATGCACCCGGGCCCGCGACGCTGTGGAAGATTCCGGTCGTCCTGCGCTACCCGACGCGCGACTCCATTCGCACGTTGCGCGTGTGGCTGACGAGCGCCGACACGATCGCGAATCTCGGCGTCCCGGCGACTCCCGCGTGGATCGTGCCGAACGCGAACGCGAGCGCCTACTTCCGCTGGGCCATGCCGGAGCGGATGGTGGAATCCCTGATCGCCGCGGCGCATACCTCGCTCACGCCACGCGAGCGGATCGATCTCATCGCGAACCTGACCGCTCAGCTCAGGGCGGGCACGCTGCACGGCGATCACTATCTGGCGTCGATCGCTCCGCTCGCGGACGATCCGTCACCCGAGGTTGTGCGCGCCGCGATCGATGCGCTCAACGACACCCGTATCCCGCTCACGACCCCGCGCGCGGACTCGGCCTACGCCCATTTCCTGCGCACGACGCTGGAGCCCGCGCTTCAGCGCTTCGGCATGCGGCCACGTCCCGGGGAATCGATCGGCGCGGCGCTCCTGCGTCCCGACCTCCTGGGGGTGCTCGCCCGGAGCGGGCGCGAACCGCGCGTGATCGCGTACGCCGAGACCCTGAGCCGCAGTTACCGGCGCGATCCCGCTTCGATCCCCGCATCGATGGTCGAGACCGGCGTGATCGTCGGCGCGATGCGCGGGGACCGCGCGCAATTCGAGGACTACCGCGCGCGCTTCGAGAACACCAAGGTGCCGATCGAGCGCACGCTCTACCTCTCGGGTCTCGGATCGTTTCGTGACCCCGCGTTGCGCGCCGCGGCGCTCGAGTACGCACTCACGGGACCGCTGCGCCCGCAGGAGACGCTCGTGATTCCGGGTGCCACTGCGATCAACTCGTTGAGCGCGGACGGACGCAGCAGCGCGGACGTGTATTCCGACGAGATGGTGGACTGGATGTTCGACCACTTCGACGAGCTGCGTGCGAAGCTGCCCCCGAACTTCGCGACGCGCATCATCAGCCTCGGCTCCGGATGCTCGCAGGAGCGGATCGCCGCGCTGCAGAAGTTCTTCGCCGACCCCAAGCACAAGGTGCTCGGGGGAGACGCACACCTGCAGCGGATGCGGGATGCATTACGCGAATGCGCCGGGGTGCACGACCGCGAGAGCGACCGCGTGGAGCGCTGGCTGATGCAGCAGGGCGGCCGGCCGTAGGCGTTCATCACAGCGCAATACGCGCTGCGGGTACATCCACTGGTTCCTGCCCGAGGGCAGCTGACGCGTAGCGGGAAGCGCCATTCCCACAAGGGCTACGCCGCCCCGAAGGGATTCCAACCCTATTCCCGCTCGTTCCGTCCAACCCTCCGTCACTCGCTCCGAGCGGCCGGGCCGACGGACCCGCGCCGGCCGGACGTTCGATGATTGAATCCGCCCGTCCTGCGTTCCCATCGCATTCCCGTCCTGGAGCTCTCCCATGACTGCTCAATCCTTCACGCGCGCGTTTCGCCGCGTCACCATCGCGGCGCTGATCGGTCTCGGAATCACGCTCGCACTGACTGCGGCGAGCCTGCTGATCCAGGCGCCGCTGCCCGCACTCGCGGACAACGTCGCGATCACCGGCCAGTGGTTCGTCGACCCGTCTGGAACCAAGGGTGACGTGCTCATGCAGCTCCGCTACAAGACCCGCAAGGGCCACCACTCGCATGGCCGGGACGTGCCGATCGAAGCGCTGGTGGGGCTCGATGCCGCGACGATCGCGGGTGGGTCGCACGAGGTGATCTTCCGCGTCGAACGCGAGGCGGGCGCGTTCGTCTGCAGGGGAAGATTCGAGAGCGGCAAGGGCGCCGGCACGTTCGCGCTCACGCTCGACAGGACGTTCGCGGCGACCCTCGAGCACCGCGGGATCGGCCGGCCGTCCGAGCACCAGCAGATCCAGCTCGCCCTCGCGAACGCGGGGTTGGAGCTGCTCGACGAGCTGGAAGCGCAGAACTATCCGAAGCCGAACGTCACCGAGTTCGTCCAGATGGCGAATCACGGTGTGGATCTCGAATTCGTGCGCGGCATGGCGAAGCATGGGCACCGCCTGAAGTCGATCGCCGAGCTGGTCCGCGCGCGCGACCATGGCGTCGATCCGCGCTACATCGAGAGCCTCGGCAAGGCGGGTTATGGCTCGGTTCCGTTCGACCTGCTGATCCGCGCGCGCGATCACGGCGTCGATGCCTCGTTCCTCGAGGAATATCGCGAGCTGGGATTCGAGCAGCTTCCGCTCGAGGACCTGATCACGCTGCGCGATCATGGGGTCGATGGGCGCTACCTCGGCGCCATGAGCCGGCTGGGCTACGGCAAGGCGTCGCTGCAACTGCTGCGCAAGGCGCGGGACCATGGCGTCGACGCGGACTACATCGAGGACATGGCCGAGGCCGGCTTCAAAGGCCTGCAGCTCGAGGAGCTGATCCAGGCGCGCGACCACGGCGTCGATGCGAAGTACGTGCGGCGCCTGCGCTCGAAGCGGAGCGGGGAGCTGTCGCTCGACGAGGTGATCGCGATGCGTGATCGCGGAGAGTGACTACGCGAGCATGAAGTGGAAGCGCCCCGCTTTGCCCTTGCCGGCGTCCTTCAGCGTCATGAGCAATTCCGGGCGGAACAGGCCATCGTGCTCGTTCTGCGGTTCGCCGGGGAAGTAGATCTGCGTCGTGAGGACGCGTCCCTTCGGCGCCTGCACGCGAACGTGGAAGTGCCGCGTGCGTCCCGCGTAGAGGCCGGGGACGATGGTCTCGAGCGTGTAGCGACCCTGAGCATCGGTGAATTGATGCCCGCGCATCCGATAACCCTCGTTGTCGTACTTCCCGTTGTTGTCGGAATGCCAGAAGTCGACCAGCGCGCCCTTCACCGGACGGCACGCGCTCGAGAACACCCGCCCGGTGAGCACGATTCTCGTGCCCTTTTCGCCGGGCTCGATCAGCGAGGTGCGCAGCGGGGAGTTGGGCGTGTAGAACGGTCCCTCGGTTTGCGCGGGCGTCGGCTCGTCGACATCGCCGCATTCTGGCGTCGCGGCGAACGAGCCTCCAGCGGGTCCGGGCTTCGCGATCGGTGCCTTGGCGGCCTTGCGTGAATTGGCCGTGGCCGCCGTGGCCGGGCTGGCCCACAGCAGCTTCATTCCGATGGCGAACGCGACGGGAGCGGCGACGAGCATCTGGAAGAATCGCCTGCGGCTGAGACTGCGAAGGGTGTCGTTCATTCGGCGACGATACCTCCGCGGCGTCTGATCTGTGCGCCAAGTTCTCGTCAAACGCCATGGCCGCGGCGAGCACGGGGACGAGCGCGGATGAGCCTCGGGCCATGACGACATTGCCTCGCCCCCGCGAGTTCTCTACCGTCGATCCATGGAACTCCCCGATCTGCGCCGCGAGCTCGCACGAATCGACCGCGACCTGCTCGCGCTCATCGCACGACGCCAGTCGCTCGCCTCCGAGATCGGCGAAGCCAAGCGCCGCGCCGGGCGGCCGACACGCGATTTCGATCAGGAGCGCGAAGTCGTCGAGCGCGCGCGCGCCACTGCGAAGGAGCTCGGTGTGCCCCCGGATCTCGCCGAGCAGCTCGTCCTGTCGTTGATTCGATCGTCGCTGACGGTGCAAGAGCAGGAGCACGTCGCGGCGATCGGCGGCGGCTCGGGGAAACGCGTGCTGGTGATCGGCGGCGCGGGCAAGATGGGCCGCTGGATCGCTGCGTTCCTCCAGTCGCAGGGCTACACGGTGGAAGTCGCCGACCCGGCCGGTGCGGTGCCGGGGTTCGAGCACCGCAGCGAGTGGAGCGAATCGCCGCTCGATCACGATTTCATCGTGGTCGCCGCACCGCTGCGGACCTCGAACGCGATCCTGAACGGCCTCGCAGCGCGCCGGCCTCCTGGGGTGGTGTTCGACGTCGGCTCGCTCAAGAGCCCGCTGCGCGCGGGACTCCAGGCGCTCGCGGCCGCGGGCGTGCGGGTCACGTCGATCCATCCCATGTTCGGGCCCGACACCGAGCTGCTGTCCGGACGCCATGTGATCTTCGTGGATCTCGGCTCGCCCGAGGCGAACGCTGCGGTGCGCGCGCTGTTCGCCCCGACGATGGCGATCACGGTCGACATGGATCTCGAGAGCCACGATCGCCTGATCGCCTACGTGCTCGGACTCTCGCACGCGCTCAACATCGCGTTCTTCACCGCGCTCACCGGAAGCGGAGAGGCAGCACCCCGACTCGCGCGGCTGTCGAGCACGACGTTCGACGCCCAACTCGCGATCGCGGGAGCGGTCGCCGAGGAGAATCCGCACCTGTACTTCGAGATCCAGTCGCTCAACGATTACGGTGCCGATGCGCTGGGCGCGCTGGCCGAAGCGGTTGAGCGCCTGCGCGCGGTTGTGCGCGATCAGGACGAGGCGGGCTTCCAGGCGTTGATGGAGACCGGGCGCGAGTATTTGCGCGGACGGCGCGAGGGGGCGGGGCGAGGTATCGGGTAGTTCCCGGCGCTTGCACGCAGGAACGCGCGCCAAGCCCGTTCGACAGCGCAACAAGCAAGGAGTTGGACGATTTTGCGATCGATTCGGCGCCCATGCGTGTAGGACAGATACCGGGCCTGAAGCTTGTCGGACATTTCGATCGCGGAGGTTCCTGTGGTTAGTCGTTCGCTGACGTTCCGATCTCGAGTCGTCCTCATTGTGTGCATCGCGATCGTGGGTTGCAGCCCTCTGGCCCCGGTCTCACCACGCGATTCTTCGAAACCATCGACAACGAACACAGGCATGGGGGCGTCTCATCCCACGACGCGCGGGTGGGCCAACTTCTACCCTCTCGCCCCCGGGAACCTCTGGTCCTATGACCGGCAGTTCACGGTGGACGTCTTCTCCACAGGCCTACCGCCGAACCGATTTGCCTACCAGGCGACAATCGAGGCGGAACAGACTTGTGTTGAGTCGATCGAAGGTCGCAGCTTTCAAATTGAACGACGGCGCGAAACGGCGGCCAACGGTGATGAGTTCGTGACTTGGCTGCGCCTGCGACAGGATCGGGATGGCCTTTACGAGTATGACCTGACCGGCCGGCCGGAGTGTGAAGGGGCCGCTTCGATGAGGGCTCAACGTTTTTCCGACGCCAGCGATCCAGCAACCGAACTCGCCGCGCGAGTCCCTGAGGTCCACCGCGGCATGGTACGCGCCGCCGTCGAGAGGGAGCTTTTGCGCGTTACTGCGTTGCGGAGCGTGCTCGGGGTCATTCCGTCAGCTCTGGCGAGCAACGAAATCCAGCGGCTCCAGTATCCGCTACAAACGGGCGCCGAATGGGTGCTGCGAGACGATCCACACATCACCCAGCGTGTCGAAGGAGCCGATCTGATCCGCACGCCCATGGGAAACGTGGTCGGATATCGCATCGATCTCGTGTGGACGGGTTTCTTCGGACCGAACGATCGTGTGACGCTCTGGTATGGTCGACAAGGAATGCTCGGGCTCGAGTTTCATCTCGAGGGTGAAGCAACGGACGCGAGCGGCAACCTGATAGGAACAATCGTGTCTGAAGAGCATCAAACACTCACCGCGCTGCACCTCGAGAATTCTCAGAGGTTCTCGGCGACTCTTCCCTAGCGCTTCCCGCCCTTGAACCGCGCGATCTGATCCTTCAAATACTGGCTCTTCGGATCGATCGCGGCCGCACGCGTCTCGGTCGCGATGGCTTCCTTGGTCTTACCCATCCGGTAGTACACCTCGGCCAGCGTGTCGAGGATGTCGGTGCTGCGCGGCTCGATCGCGGCCGCGCGTTCCGCGGCGCGGGCGGCATCGGCGAGCTCGATGCCGTGCGTCGCGCAGGTCCATGCGAGGCCGTTGAGCATCGAGGCGTCCCGCTCGCTGCGCTGGAGGGCGGAGAGCAGGATCTCGTGCACCCGCTCGCGCTCGCGAGCGGCGAGGTCCGCACGACCGGCGGCATCGTATTCGGCCGCGAGTTCCATGTGCGCGCCCGCGCCGTGGAATCCCTGGTGGATGCGCCACAGGCGGCGCAGCTCCGTGATCGGCGTCTTGTGATCCTCGATCCGCAGATCAACGTAGCGGTGCGCGTACTCGGGATGCGTGGCACTCGATCGCACCACGATCAGCGCCGCCGACTGCTGTCCGCGCTTGTCGCCGCCCGCCGACTGCGCACCTTCGAGGGCGGCGACGAGACGCTCGCCCAGCTCGCCGCGTGACTCACGAAACGCTTGCGCCATCTTCGCCACCACCGCGGGTCCCGCGAGGATGTTGCCCTGACAGGCGAAATCGACGCCCGTCTCACCGCCAGCCCAGTCGTTGCATTTGGGGCCGGTCCAGCTCGCGACCCGGCCGCGCGCATCGATGATGCCGAGCTGGCGCACGTTCCACAGCGAATCGATGGAGCCCAGCGCGCGTATGATCTCCGCGGGCGACATGCCGGCGCGCAGCATCGCGATCGCCTTGGGGCCGTACGACGCGTTCACCTGCGCCTGCGTCGCCACCGCGCCGACGCCCGCCTCGGCCCACGGCACGACGGTGCCGACGCTGAAGTACTTGGACTGTACGGCGACGCCGATCTCGCCGGTCACCGAGTCGCGCGCGACGATCGAGAACGTGCTCGGCCCGCTCACGGCGTGAGCGGATGCGGCGGCGATCGCGAGTGCGAACAGCGTGCACGCGAACGCATGGGCACAACGAAGTCGGCGCGGCACGGCTCCTCCTGCGGTTGCCGGTGGTGGCTACACGATCTCGAGCGCCGGAGCTTTCGTGATCGCGCCGGACGCGACGGCCTTCGCATACAGATGCGCGAGCGCGCGGCGGCCGATCTCGCCCATATCGAGCGTGAGCGGATTCACGTACATGTGCACGAACGTCCTGCCCTGGCCGGTATCGAGCCCGCGCCCGAACTGGAGCGCGTACGCGATCGCCTCGTCCTCGTTGTCGTGCGCGGCGACGATGCTCGCGCGGAAGCCTTCGCTCACGGCACGCATCAGCTCCGCGCCGAGATCACGGCGCACGACGTCGAGTCCGAGCGGCACCGGCAGGTCGTCGCGGTCGCGCCACAGCTCGCCGAAATCGAGCACCTTGACCAGTCCCTCCTCGCGGTAGGTGAGCTGGCTCTCGTGGATGATCACACCGGCATCGACCTCGCCCGCGAGCACGGCCGCCGGGATCCGATCGAACATCACTTCGACCGGAATCGCTTCGGGGCACTCGATGCGCAGCAGCAGTGCGGCGGTCGTGAGGGGTCCGGGGATCGCCACGCGTCGCCCGCGCAGGGAGTCGAGGGGACGCGGCTCTCGGGCGACGACGACCGGACCGTAGCCCATGCCCATCGAGGCGCCGCACGCGAGCACGGCGTAGCGGTCGCCGAGGAACGCGTACGCGTGCGCCGACACTGCGGTGATCTCGAGGTCCGCGCGCTCCAGCGCGCGGCGGTTCAGGCTCTGGATGTCCTCGAGCACGTGCTCGACATGGCAGCCGTCGATGGCGGCCTTGCCGGTGTGGAACCCGTAGAACATGTAGGCATCGTCGGCATCCGGGCTGTGCCCGAAGCGCAGCGTTCGCAGCGAGGCGGAGGTGGGATTCATGCGCGCGAGCTTACCCGAATGGGCGCCCGGAGCGGAAAACACCCTGCATGCGAGTCAGGGCTTGCGTCCGCGCGGATGGCGAGGCACGCTGCTCCGCATGGAATTTCCGAATCTCGAAATGGGGCTTGCCATCTTCTTCGCCCGGCTCGCGCTGGGGCTGATCTTCGGGATGGCGGGCTGGGGCAAGATCTGGAAGATGGGCCCGGCCGATCATGCCCGCCGCTTCTTCGTCGACCGCTACGCGACGAGCTGGATCCCGATGTGGCTGCTGTGGGGATTGGGCCTGTCGATTCCGTTCGTCGAGTTCACCGCGGGCTGGCTCGTGTTCGCGGGCCTGTTCATCACGCCCGCGCTGGTCGCCCTCGGGTTGGTCCTCGTCGTCGTGACCTACGGTCACCTGCTCGAGAACTACCTCTTCGAGTTCCACATCCACGTCATCCCGAGGCTCGCGCTTCTCCTGTTCGTCCTGGCGATGCCGCGCGAGCTGGACGTGCTCTCGCTCGACTATCTGCTGGGTGGTCCCTAGCGAGGAGCTTCGCGCGGCCGGAGCTCGACACGCCGCTCAGCGCGCGAAACGGTTCGCCACCGACGTCGCGGGGGTTGGCCCGGAGGTGAGCGTGATCAGCAGATCGCCATACCCGGGGCGGAGGCTCGCGCCCGCGAACAGGCCACCGCGTTCGTCATTGCGCACCGGACCCACACCGGGGGCGTAGAGCACCGCGCCGCAGGCGAACTGGCGTGCAAGACCGATCGGGGCTCCCCCGTCGTCGGTCATCTCGTTGATCCCGAAGTCGACGAAGTAGTGCACTTCGATGCCATTGGCGATGGTTCCACCGGGTGTCGACACCGATAACGATCGTACGACGCGAGCATGGAGCATGACGTCGGGAGCGAGCTCCGGAAGCAGCGCGAGCGAGAACGTGTGCCCGACGCTGAGATCGGCTTCGAGGAACTTCCAGGCGGGGAGCGTGTCGAACGCGGCGTGCGTCCCGATCCACTCCGAGGTCCGCCGCCAGTATCCGCCGTGCAGGAATCTGCCCGTTCGATTCCCTCCCACGGGCAGCTCGTCCAGCGGCCGAACGAGGATGCCGGTCACGAGCCGGAGCGTGTCACCGAAGACGAGCTGGAAGCTGGCGCTGTCGGTCGTCGCGTTGGTCCCGGCCGGGCGCGCCGCGAGCACCGCGGCGACGGTATCGAAGGTCACCGGCGGCACGAGTGAAGCATTGGCGTACACGGCCACGACGGGCGGCGTGTCCCAGCCACGGCTGACACTCTTGTACGTCCACGTCAGTCCCGTTGCGCTCGGCCAGATCTCGGTGAGCGTGGGCGGAATCGTCCGCGAACGGACGGGGTCGTTACTGCACCCCGCAATCGCGAACGCGAGGCACATGAGCAAGAGCCATCGACGCATGCCAGGACGATGCACCCGCGGCCCGGGCGAATCAAGCAGAGTGACGGGAGCCAACTAGCGCCCTTTGGATCCGGCCTGTGCGCGCCGGGTGACGCGCATCCCGCGGCGCTCCAGCTCGCGAATCAGCGGCCGGATCGGCACGACCTGCTCGGGCGCCCAGACGCCGGGGCGCATCGGGATCTCGCCCGACAGCATGAGCTGCACCGCAATCGAGGGCGGGGCGCCGGTGTCGATGTCCGGCCCGATCCCCCAGCCGGCGCGCGGGCCGGCA
>JGI10216J12902_100740260_pt1 | contig 10630 bp, 8 predicted proteins | sample KanNatreferecore_FD_12902 | JGI IMG/M metagenome (IMG submission 12902)
GTGCAGGCCGAAATCGGCGACGGCCTGCGCGGCCGTGAAGCGCCAGCCGGGAACGTGCGCGTGCACGATCTCGAATCCGTGCGCGACCCACTCGACGCAGGCCAGGAGTTCCTCGTGCGACGCGCCGGGCCTGGGCACCGCACGCAGACCGAATACGATCTCCGGCTCGATCTTCGGTTCGACCAGTCCGGCGAGCGCGTACGAGACATCGGTGCCTTCCGTGCGCAGCGAGCGGTTGTATACGTAGCCCCACAGGGGGCCGTCGATGCCGTACTGCGCCCACATGCGCCGGTTGGTCATGCCGATCTTGCGCCCTGCAAGGCGCAGCCCGGCACCGAGCCGCATCCGGAAGATCTCGAACGCGACGTCGTAAGCGTCCTCGAGCGTCAGATCGGACGGCCAGTTGCACGCACGCGCCTGTGTGTGCGCCGCGATCATTTCCTCCGCGATGACGCGAATTCGCGCGCCGGCACTCATGTGCAATTCACGCCGGCGCGATCACGCCGGCCGGCAGCGCGGGCGTCGCGCGCTCGAGCCATTCGGGCACCGGCAGATTCTTGCTGCGGAGGAACTCGGGATTGAACAGGCGCGACTGGTAGCGCATCCCCGAATCGCACAGGATGGTGACGATGGTGTGGCCGGGGCCGAGATCGCGCGCGAGGCGTACCGCACCGGCGACGTTGATGCCGCTGGAACTTCCCAGGCACAGCCCCTCGTACTGGAGCAGGTCGAACACTGTCTGAACCGTTTCGGTATCCGGGATCTGGTAGGGGAAGTCGATCTTCAACCCTTCCAGGTTCCTGGTGATGCGGCCCTGACCAATGCCCTCGGTGATGGAGCCGCCTTCGGCTTTCAGTTCGCCATGCCGGTAGTAGGCGAACAGCGCTGCGCCGGGCGGGTCCGCCAGTCCGATCTTGACAGTCGCATTGCGCTCGCGCAGCGCCTGCGCCACGCCGGCCAGCGTGCCGCCGGTGCCGGCCGCGCAGATGAACCCGTGCACCTTGCCGTTTGTCTGCGCCCAGATCTCGGGGCCGGTGGTCTCGATGTGGCCGTCACGATTGGCCACGTTGTCGAACTGTTGTGCCCAGATCGCGCCGTTGGGCTCGGACTTGTCGAGCGCCTCGGCCAGCCGTTGCGCGACGTGCACGTAGTTGTTCGCATTCTTGTACGGCACCGCCGGCACCTCGTGCAGCGTGGCGCCGAACACGCGCAGGGTGTCTTTCTTCTCCTGCGACTGGGTGTTCGGAATCACGATGACGCAACGGTAGCCGCGCGCATTGGCCACCAGCGTCAGTCCGATGCCCGTGTTTCCGGCAGTGCCTTCCACGATCGTGCCGCCCGGGCGCAGGACGCCGCGGCGTTCTGCGTCGAGGACGATGGCGAGCGCCGCGCGGTCCTTCACCGACCCGCCGGGATTGAGGAACTCGGCCTTGCCGAGGATCTCGCAGCCGGTCATGTCAGAGAAGTGCTTGAGCCGGATGAGCGGCGTGTTGCCGATTGTGTCGATGAAACCGTTGCGCACTTGCATGGCGAGCCGGTCCCCCAGGGGACCCACGATGTGGAAGGACCCCATTATCCGGGAAAACGAATTGTGCCCAGGCGCGAAGGCTGCCGGGGGGCAGCGCTGCAGGCCTGATTGCAAAACGTCCGGCTGGAGTGATTTGCCGCCTCTTCCACCCCCGCGCTACACTCCGGCCGCCATGTCTCCTCCAGCCGCCTCCACCGCGCTCGCGCTCGTCGTGTTGCTCAGCCTCGCCGTGGGATGTGCTCGTCAGGACTACGCGCCGCGCGCGCTCGACCTGGAGGACGCGGCGCAGCGCTACGCCCTTCGCAGCCTGAGTGCTTCGGGGCTCGAGCAGGACATGCGTGCCCAGGGATTGCCTGCGCAGCAATGGCCGTTGCGCGAATGGGGATTGGACGCACTCACGCTGGCCGCATTCCACTATCGCGACGAGTTGCAGGCGGCACGGGCGCGCGGTGCCGCGGCGCGGGCGCAAGTGCCGCTCGCCGCACAGCGTGCGCCGTTTGTCGTTACGCCCCGGCTGGAGCGCCACAGCGGGGAGGGCGAGAGCGATTCGCCCTGGAGCCTGGGATTCGAACTCGAGATTCCGATTGCGTCGGCGGCGCGCCGTACGGCGGCGATCGAACGCGCGGAGTACCAGGCGCAGGCCGCCGAGCTCGAAATCGGCGAGAAGGTCTGGCAGGTGCGCAGCGAAGTCCGGGCAAATCTGCTCGAACTCCACGCCGCGCGACGCAGCATCGGGAGCCTGGAAGCCGAGCTTGCCGCCCAGCAGTCGGTCGTCGACATGCTGCAGCGCCGCCTGCAGGAGGGCTACGCCGGTGTGACCGAAGTCGATGCCGCGCGCCTGCGCATGGCGGAGGCCAACGGCAGTCTGCTCGAAGCACGCACCCGGGCCGAGCGCGCCCTCGGCGGACTGGCGCAGGCGGTGGGCGTGAGCACGCAAGCCTTGCGCAGCGTGGAATTGTCCTTCGCCGCTTTCGAGGAGATCCCGCCTCCGCCCGATGCGGAGACCGCGCGGCGCGAAGCGCTGCGCAATCGGATCGACATGCGCCGCAGCCTGCTCGAGTTCAATGCCGCCGATGCGCAGGTGAAGCTCGAGATCGCGCGGCAGTACCCGACCTTCTCCATCACGCCGGGCTATCTGTGGGACCAGGGCGACAACGTCTGGTCCCTCGCGGTGGACCTGCTGCTGCCCGCGACGCTCACGCACGGACCGGCGATTCGCGCGGCGCAAGCGCAGCGCGAGGCGGCAGCCCACCAGGCCCTGGCGCTGCAGAGCACCGTGCTGGGCGAAGCGGACGCGCGCAACGCGGTGTTCGCGCAGGCGCGCCAGGCCGCGGAGGCCTCTCAGTCAGCCACCCTCACGCAGCTCGCGCGCAGCAGCCAGATTCAGCGCCAGTTCGACCTCGGCCAGGCCGACCGGCTGGAAACGACGCTTGCGCGGATCGAGGCCATGCAAGTGGAGCGCCGCGCGATCGCGGCGCGAGTCGACGCGCATCGGGCGCTTGGCCAGCTCGAGGACGCGATGCAGATACCGGTGGGCGGCGCGGCGCTGCCGGTCGTGGAGAAGCGAGGGAACGCACAGTGACGATGGATCGCCGCAACGTGCTCATCGCCGTGATGGCGCTGGCCATCGCCGCGCTGGTCTGGGCGCTGGTCTTCTATGCGCGCGACGAGTTCGATCTCGTCGCCGAGGAGCCGGAGGAGGAGATCGAGGTGCCTTCCGCCGTGAGCGAGGAGGGCGGCCACGTCGTCGTCACGCTTTCGCCCGAGAGCCAGAAGGCAAGCGGCCTGCGCACCGCCGTGCTCAAGTCGACGCAGTCCGAGGGCGCCGCCGACGTCTACGGCGTGGTGATCAACCTGCAGCCGCTGTACGAGCTGCGCGGCCGATATCTCACCGCGCTGGCGGAGGCGCGCGGACTGCGCGCTGCGGTCGCCTCCAGCGAGGCCGAGTACGAACGTGCCCGCACGCTGTTCGCCGACGAGCGCAACGTCGCAGAGCGCGTCGTCCAGGCCGCCGAAGCGCAGTGGCGTGCGGATCTCGCGCGCCTGCAGGCCGCGGAGCAATCGGCCAGGTCCACCGTCGATACCATGCGCGCGGCGTGGGGGCCGGCCATCACCGGCTGGGCCACCGACCCGAGCGGCACGTCGTTCGATGCGCTCGCTTCGCAACAGTCGGTGATCGTGCAGGTGGCTTTCCCGCACGAGTTGCAGGCCGCGGCGGGCAATGCGCCGCTCACCATCGCCCCGGTGTCCTCGCGCGTCACGCAACGCAGCGCGCGCTTCCTCTCCGCCTCGCCGCAGACCGATGCCAGCCTGCCTGGCGCGACATTCTTCTATTTGGTGGACGGCCAGGGCCTGCGCGCCGGCATGCGTGTCGCCGGGGAGCTGAAGCTCGGCGGCAAGGCGCGCGAGGGCGTGGCGGTGCCCGAAGCCGCGGTCGTCTGGCACGGCGGCAAGGCCTGGGCCTTCGTGAAAGAGGACGACAGCACCTTCGTGCGCAAGCTGGTCAGCACCGACAACGAGATCGGCGACGCGTGGTTCAACGTGGACGGGTTCGCCACTGGCGACGAAGTTGTCGTGTCCGGCGCGCAGCTGCTGCTCTCGGAAGAGCTGAAGTTCCAGATCCGGAACGAGAACGAGGATTGACGGCCGCCCCGACGGCTGACGATGACATGCGAGAGCTGAGCGCGCCCCGGGCATGATCTCCCTCATCATCCGGCAATCCATCCGCTATCCCGGCGTGGTCGTCGCGCTGGCGCTCACGCTCATCATCTACGGCGTGTACGTGCTCACGCGCGCAAACCTGGACGTGTTTCCGGAGTTCTCTCCGAGCCAGGTGGTGATCCAGGCCGAAGCGCCTGGGCTATCGGCCGAACTGGTCGAGCTGCAGGTGACCCAGCCAATCGAGGCAGCCCTGGCAGGCACTTCCGGGGTCGAGAGCGTGCGCTCGCAGTCCATCCCGGGCCTGTCGGTGGTCAGCGTGTTCTTCAACGAGGGATCGAGCGTCTACCAGAACCGTCAGGTCGTGGGCGAACGCCTGCTCGCGCTCGCGAATCAGCTGCCCGACGGTGTGCCGCAGCCGACCATGACGCCGCTCACCTCGTCGGCGAGCACGGTGCTCGGCGTGGGCCTCACCTCCGACCAGCGGTATCTGATGGACATCCGCACGCTGGTGGACTGGACCATCCGGCCGCACCTGCTCGCGGTCGAGGGCGTGGCCGAAGTCAACGTGTTCGGCGGCGACGTGCGCCAGTGGCAGATCCAGGTCGACCCCGACAAGCTGATGCGCCACGGCCTGGCGCTCAACGAGGTGCTGGAGGCCGCGAGCAAGGCCACCGGCCTGCTCGCCTCCGGCTTCGTGAAGACCACCAACCAGCACATCATCGTCAACGCCGAAGGGCAGCCGGGCAGCGTGCAGGATCTCGCCAAGGTGCTGCTGTCCGAGAAAGACGGACAGGTTCTGCGCCTGGGCGACGTGGCGAGCGTGACCGAGGGCGCTGCGCCATCGATCTCCGCGGCCGGCATCGACGGCAAGCCCGGCGTGTTCCTCATGGTGCAGGGACAACTCGGCGCGAACACGCGCGCGGTCACCGCCGGGCTGGAGTCCGCCATCGCCGAACTGCAGCCGTTGCTCGACAAGGAGCAGGTCACCATTCACCCGCGCATGTTCCGCCCGGCGAATTTCATCGAGACCGCGGTGGACAACGTGCGCTTCGACCTGAGCATCGGCTCGCTCCTGGTCGTGGTGGTCCTGTTCCTCTTCCTGTTCAACTTGCGCACGGCGCTGATCTGCGCGACCGCAATCCCCACCTCGCTGCTCTCGGCGGTGATCGTGCTCGACTACTTCGGCGTGAGCCTCAACGTGATGGTGCTGGGCGGACTGGCCATTGCGCTGGGCGAGGTGGTGGACGACGCCATCATCGACACCGAGAACATCTTCCGGCGCCTGCGCGAGAATCGCGAGGCAGCGAACCCGCGCCCGCTGCAGGACGTGGTGCTCGATGCCTCGGTCGAGGTACGCAGCTCGGTGGTGCACGCCACCTTCATCGTCGCGCTGGTGTTCGTGCCGCTGCTCACCCTGTCGGGGATCGCCGGCAAGCTGTTCGCCCCGCTCGGGCAGGCCTACATCCTCGCCATCCTCGCTTCGCTCGGCGTGGCGCTGACTCTCACGCCGGCGCTGTGCTACCTGCTGCTCGCACGCAGCGACCTCAAGGAGATCGACCCGCCCGCGGTGGCCTGGATCAAGCCGCGCTACGTTGCCGTGCTGCGGCGCGTGGAGCGCTTTCCGGGGCGCATCATCGCCGCCGTGTTCGCCGTGATCGCCCTGGGCATCGCCACCCTGCCGCTGTTCTCCGGCGAGTTCATCCCGTCGCTGCGCGAAGGCCACTACATCGTGCACATGAGCGCGGTGCCAGGCACGGCGGAATCCGAATCGCTGCGCATCGGCAGCAAGGTGTCCGAGCAGCTGCTCACCATCGAGGGCGTGCAGTCGGTCGCGCAGTGGGTCGGGCGCGCGCCCAACGGCGCCGACACGTTCGGGACGCACTACAGCGAGTTCGAAGTGGAAATCGGCGCGCTGCCCGGCAAGGAGCAGCAGCGCATTCTGCGCGAGATCCGTGCGACGCTCTCGGGGGAGCGCGCCGGCATCACCTGGCCTGGCGTGACCTTCGGCGTGAACACCTTCCTCACCGAGCGCATCGAGGAGACGATCACCGGTTTCGCCGCCCCGCTGGCGGTAAACATCTACGGCAACTCGCTCGACGCGCTCGACCGCGACGCCCAGCAGGTCGCCGCCGCCATCAGCCAGGTGCCGGGCGCACGCGACGTGCAGGTGCAGGCCCCGCCCGGCACGCCGCAGCTCACCATCCGGTTGCGCCACGATCGCGCCGCTGCACTGGGACTGGCCCCGCTGGACGTACTGCGCACGATCAGCGCGTCCTACGAGGGTCAGCGGGTCGCGCAGATCTACAACCAGGGCCGCGTGCTCGATCTGGTCGTCGTGCTCGAGCCGGAGACGCGCAACGACATCGGACGCGTCGGCAACCTTCAGCTGCGCGCCAGCGACGGGCGGATGATCAGGCTCTCGCAGGTCGCGGACATCGCGCTCACCGGCGGCCGCTACAAGATCCTGCACGCCGGCGGCCGCCGCCTGCAGACCATAACCGCCAATGTCGAAGGGCGCGACGTCAGCGACTTCTCGCGCGAGGTCCAGGCGCGCATCGCCGAGGAGGTCAGGCTGTCCGAGGGCAACTATCTGGTCTACGCCGGCGAGGCCCAGGCCGCTGCACAGGCGCGCGAGGATCTCATCGTGCACTCGCTGGTGGCCGGCATCGGCATCTTCCTGCTGCTCTATATCGCCTTCAACAATCTGCGCAACCTGCTGGTGACGTTCGTGAACTTGCCGTTTGCGCTGATCGGCGGGGTGTGCGCCGTGCTGTTCGCCACGGGCGGCTGGATGTCCCTGGGTTCGCTGGTCGGCTTCGTCACGCTGTTCGGGATCACGCTGCGCAATTCCATCATGCTGGTTTCGCACTACCAGCACCTGGTCGAAGTCGATGGCCTGCCGTGGGGGCTGGACACCGCCATGCGCGGAGCGGCCGAGCGCCTGCCCTCTATCCTGATGACCGCGTTGGTGACGGGATTGGCGTTGCTGCCGCTTGCGCTCGGATCCGGGGAACCCGGGCGGGAGATCGAGGGCCCGATGGCCACGATCATCGTCGGCGGATTGATCACCTCGACCGTGCTGAACCTGCTGATTCTGCCCACCCTGCTGCTGCACTTCGGCCGGTTCGAGAAACGCATCCCCGCCTGAGGCAGCCGGCCCGTGCGGGACGGTAGGGGTATCATGCTTCGTTCTTGAGGGTGGAGGGCACCATGACCGAGCAAGCCAGAAAGCTCAAAGCGGTGGACGCACCGGCAGTGCGGGACCGCGTGAGCGAGGAAGAATGGAGCATGCGCTGCGATCTCGCGGCCGCGTATCAGCTGGCCGCGCAGTTCCGCTGGACCGATCTCATCTACACGCACTTTTCCGCGCGCGTGCCCAACAGCGAGCACCTGCTGATCAACCCCTACGGGCTGATGTTCGACGAGATCACCGCCTCGACGCTGGTGAAGATCGACAAGGACGGCAACCTGGTGGACGACCCGACCGGGCTGGGCATCAACTACGCCGGCTTCGTCATTCACGGCTGCGTGCACGAAGCGCGGCCGGAAGTGAACTGCGTGATTCACACGCACACCCGGGCCGGGGTGGCGGTCTCGGCCCAGAAGACTGGTTTGCTGCCGCTGAGCCAGCACTCGCTGCGCATCTACGGCGAACTGTCCTATCACGACTACGAAGGCATCGCGCTGGAACTGGACGAGCGCACGCGGCTCGCGCGCGACCTCGGGCCGACTTCCAAGGCGATGATTCTGCGCAACCACGGCTTGCTCAGCCTGGGCGCCACCGTAGGCGAAGCCTTCCAGCTGATGTACTACCTCGACTGCGCCTGCCAGATCCAGATCGACGCGCAGGCCGCGGGGCGCGTCGACCTCGAGGTCATCCCCGAAGCGGTCGCGCACAAGGGCTACATGCAGTTCCAGCGCCCCGGCGGCTCGGAACTCGAGAAGGAATGGCCGGCGCTGCTGCGCATGCTCGACCGCAAAGGCATCGCTTACCGTAATTGATCGACCGTCAAACCAGGACCGCACTGCAGACAATCATGATTCGATACATTCTCGCCGCACTTCTTCTCATCCCGACTTTCGTTCGCGCCGACTATCAGGAAGGCGTGCAGCTCTATGCGAACGGCAAGTACACCGAAGCCATGGAGCAGTTCCAGAAGGCGGCGGCGGAAAACGATGCCAACGCCATCTATTTCGTCGGGTTCCTCCATCACAACGGCTTCGGCGTGCCGCGCAACGATGAGGAAGCGATGAAGTGGATGCGCCGCTCCGCGGACATGAACCACTTCGATTCGCAGTACTACATGGGCAAGCTCAGTGAAGCGGGCAAGAAGATCGAGCACGACATCGTCGCCGCGCACATGTGGTATTCGCTCGCGGTGAAGAACGCGCCGAACGATCGCGACGCTGCGTACACTGCGCGCGAGGTGCGCCGCATCGAAAAGAAGATGACGCCCGAGCAGATCGCGAAGGCCAAGGAGATGGCCGAGAAGTGGAAGCCGGCCGGCTGATCGCGCGTCGAAGAACCGCTGCGCAGCCCTGAGCCGGGGCCGCGCAGGCGCTACCCCAGCGTCGCCGCCAGGAAGAACATCGTCCCGAAGCCGGTGAAGAGCGCGGTCGTCGCGCCGCGCTCGAAGCCCGGCCGGTGCGTCTCGGGAATCACTTCGCTGCTGATCACGTAGAGCATCGCGCCGGCAGCGAAGGCCAACGCCCAGGGCAGCAGCAGGCCGGAGAATGCGACCGCGCCCGCTCCCACGATCCCGCCGACCGGTTCCACGACGCCCGAAAGGAATGCGGCGAAGAACGCCACGCGGCGGCCGTAGCCGACCGCCATCATTCCCGCCGCCACCGCGAGACCTTCGGGAAGATTCTGCAAGCCGATTCCCAGGGTGACGCCCAGGCCCGTGGACACGCTGCCGCTCGCCGCACCCACGCCCACCGCCAGCCCTTCGGGGAAGTTGTGGATCACGATGGCGATCACGAACAGCCAGATACGGCTCAGGCGTTTCGTGTTGTCGCCCTCGCAACCCTTGCAGAAGTGCTCGTGCGGGACGTGGCGGTTGACCAGCCACAGCAGGAAGCCGCCCGCGCCTAGGCTGACCAGCACGATGGCCGCGGCTGCCGCCTTGTCCCCATGCCGCGCCAGCGCTGCGTCGTAGCCCGGAAGCAGCAGCGAGAACATGGTGGCCGCCAGCATGATGCCGGCCGCGAAGCTGAGCAGGACGTTGGTGAGGTTGTCGCTCAGGCGCCGGACCGCCAGGATCGGCAGCGCGCCGAGCGTCGTGGCCACGGTGCCGGCGAGGAAGCTTGCGATCATCCCGCTCAGAAAAGGGGATGTGGTCACGAATTGCTCGAACTCGTTCATCTGCATTGCGCCATGTAGTGTTGTTGCCTATCGAGATACCGCTTCGGCATCCGGTCAGGCCCGCGGAACGCGGCTTGCAGCCCGAAGCGTTGCCGCATCCACCTTAAAGGCGCTTCCGCTGCGGACTCGGTCGAGGTGCCGGGTGCCGACGTCAGCCTGTGCGTGCCGCACGCCGATACTGGCGATGCAGGCGATCGAACACAAGTTCGCGGCACGTCATTTTTTCGATCCTGGCCATCGATGCTTTCGAAGAATCGTTTCGGCGCGCACTGCTAAACTGGGACTGAACGGGTGCGCCCGGCAAGGAGCAGTCTCATGACGACAGTAGTCTTGACCAAGGACAACTTCGACCAGACGGTCGCCGACAACGACATGGTGGTGGTCGATTTCTGGGCGCCCTGGTGCGGCCCGTGCCGCTCGTTCGCCCCCGTGTTCGAAGCGGCATCGGACCGGCACGAGGGCATCGTGTTCGCGAAGGTCAACACCGACGAGGAGCAGGAACTCGCCGGCATGTTCGCCATCCGATCGATCCCGACGCTGATGATCATGCGCGAGAAGGTGATCCTCTATCACGAGGCCGGCTCGCTACCCGGCAAGGCGCTGGACGAGATTCTCGGCAAGGCCAGGGAGATCGACATGTCCAAGGTGCACGAGGAAGTTGCCCGCGAGCGTGCCGCCCAGGACGGCGAGGCACCGGGCGGGGACAGCGGTTCGCAGTCGTGATTCCGGCGATCACGATGGATGGACTCGACGCCGCCGTGCGCGCGACCGACACGGTGGCGCTCGCTGTGGGGACCGTCGCCGCTGAACTCGCACGCCTTCCGGTTCAGGACGCAGTCGCCTGCCTGCAGGTCGACCCCGCGTCGTGCGAATCCTTCACCGCGATGTTCGGGCTCGAAGACGGACCGGCGTTGGTCATCCTTCGTCAGGGAATCGTGCTGTTCCGTGAATCGGGTGAGCGCGGAGCGGCAGCGATCGGGACCCTGCTTGCGCAGATTCGCTGCCTCGACATGGATGCGGTCCGCGCCGACATCGAGCAGCAGCGGCAGGCCGAACTGGCGGTGCGCATGCGCCGC
>JGI10216J12902_102044991_pt1 | contig 10629 bp, 10 predicted proteins | sample KanNatreferecore_FD_12902 | JGI IMG/M metagenome (IMG submission 12902)
GGCGTTAACGCCCGAAGAGGAAGGAAGAATTGGGCGCTGAGGACATTGCTACTGGCGCCCGGCAGCATTTTAGCGTGGCGTGCCGGCAAACAAATTCCCACAACCTCCGGCCCGCGACTGTTTGGCGATGTCCTCTCCGCCTCAGAAATCGGCTGTGGATTAAATCCGCGCAAACCTTGCCACGCTCGGAGGAGGATGGGAATCGGGGCTTCCGCTGTTCCGTCGTTCCGTAATTTCCACGGAGCCGTTCCGAAGTTCCGCAGGCCGAGTGGGAGGCTGCGGCGTCAACGAGCCCGGTGCCTGCAAATGCGCATACGAGTGTTGCATCGAATGCCCGTCTCACCGTCAGCGCCCCGCCTTTTATTTCGTCTTCGATGTCATCGGTTTCGTTGCATGCGCGATTTGCGACACTGCGCATTGAAATCCACATGCTGATCGCGTCGACGGGGACAAGTTTCAACATCGTTCATCGGTGGCGCGAAGCGAGGGGCGAAGGTGGGCACGCGATGAAGTGATTTGCTGCATCGCAGTCCTGCGCTGCATGACTGCGCGCGACGCTCCTGTTCGCGGCATCCGGATAATGTCCTCCCGGTTGCCGTTTTGATCTCTCTCATGAATGACGGCGTGATATCCGGCACTGCGCGCAGGAACCGATTTCATTTTGCGTCAGTGAAATGCTGACACGACTTTCTTGGCACCTCCGTTGCTAATTGCGGCTCGTGTGCATTGCTGGACGAACACAACGGAAATGATCACTTCCCAAAAAACCAACCCAATATGAAAACTCTAAAAATCACCACCCGCATTCTTCTTACATTTCTTTGCACTGGCCTAATTAGCACTCAACAGATTGTCGGCTCCGATTTTCCAACGGCCAAAATAAACACCACGGGGTTGGCGGTGACCGACACCGAGGTCACCGTGGGGCAATTGCACTCCGCGAGCGGAACCATGGCGATCAGCGAGACCGGATCGATTCAGGCGGAGCAACTGGCCATAGAACAAATCAACGCCATGGGTGGAATCTTGGGCCGGAAGATTAAGATTATCGTGGAGGATGGTCAGAGCGACTGGCCAACTTTCGCTGAGAAAGCGAAGAAGTTGCTCGTCAACGACAAGGTGGCCGCGGTGTTTGGCTGCTGGACATCGGCATCGCGTAAAGCGGTCTTGCCGGTCTTCGAGAAGGAGAACGGCATGCTCTATTACCCCACCTTTTATGAAGGGTTGGAGCAATCCAAGAACGTGATCTATACGGGACAAGAGGCCACGCAGCAGATTATCGCGGGCCTTGACTGGATCGCCAAAGAGAAGAAAGCCAAGACGTTCTATCTGATCGGCTCGGACTACATCTGGCCACGAACTTCAAACAAGATCGCCCGCAAACATATCGAGAACATGCTGAAGGGGACTGTGGTTGGGGAAGAATATTACGCGCTTGGAAGCACGAGCTTTGGATCCCTCATCAACAAGATAAAACTCAAGAAGCCCGACGTTATCTACGCGATCATCGTGGGCGGCAGCAATGTGGCGTTTTACAAACAGCTCAAGGCAGCTGGAATTACTTCGGCGAAGCAGACACTGCTGACCATCTCCACAACGGAGGACGAAGTTTTGGGCATTGGGGGAGAAAACCTCGTCGGATTCTACTCGGCGATGAAGTACTTCCAGAGCCTCACCAACGAGAACAACACGAAATTCGTCGCGGCCTTCAAGGCGAAGTATGGAAAGAACGCCGTGATCGGCGACGTGACCCAGGCGGCCTATCTGGGGCCGTGGCTGTGGAAGGCTACGGTCGAGAAGGCGGGCAGCTTCGACATCGACAAGGTGGCCGCGGCTTCACCGGGGATTGAACTCACGACCGCGCCGGAGGGCTATGTGAAGCTTCACGATAACCATCACCTGTGGAGCAAGCTGCGCATCGGGAAGTGGCGCACCGACGGACAGGCGGATGTGTTGTATGAATCGGCGCTCATCGAGCCCGACCCGTTCCCCAAGGGTTATCAATGATTGGCTGAACCCTCGAAGAGGGGGCGGTCTGCGAAGGACGGAACGCAGGCTGCCCCCAACCAAAACGAACACGCGCTTATGTTGCTGGCATACACCTCGAGTGAACTGACCTCGATTTTCACCATGCAGGGATTCGCGGGGCTGAGTCTCTTCAGCGTTCTGCTCCTGATGGCGCTTGGCCTGGCGATCATTTTCGGCCAGATGGGCGTGATCAACATGGCCCACGGCGAGTTCATGGCCGCCGGCGCCTACACGGTTTATCTTTGCTCCACGCTGACGACACGGTTCGCGCCGTCTTTCCAGTCGTATTACTTTCTCATCGCGATCGTCACTGCGTTCGTAGTGGCAGCCAGCCTCGGCCTGCTTGTGGAATGGGGCCTGATTCGCTTCCTGTACAAACGTCCGCTCGACACCTTGCTGGCGACGTGGGGTTTGAGCTTAATCATGCAACAGGCCTTTCGCTCCACGTTTGGGGCGCGCGAGGTGACCCCAACGCTGCCCGATTGGCTCATGGGTTCTTTCAAGCCAACGGAGTCAATCGACATTCCAATCAACGGCGTGTTCGTGATGGGGCTCACGCTGTTCATCACGGCCCTGGTTTTGTTCTTCACTTTTAAGACCCGCGCGGGGCTGCGGATGCGCGCCACGGTTCAAAACCGAGTCATGAGTTCCGCCGTCGGAATCAACACAAAGCTGGTGGATCGACTCACCTTCGCCATCGGTTGCGGCATCGCCGGCGTGGCCGGGGCGGCGTTCACGACCATCGGATCGACAGGGCCAGACAGTGGTTCGCGCTACATCGTGGACACATTTCTCGTCGTGGTCTTCGGCGGCACGGCCAGCCTCCTGGGAACGATGGCATCCGCCTTCGGAATCGCCCAGACCCAGTCGATCTCCGAGTTTTTCCTTCAAGGCACAATGGGCAAGGTCGCGACGCTTCTGGCCATCGTCATCATCCTGATGATCCGCCCGCAGGGACTCTTCGCGAGCAAAGTGCGTCGCGCCTAGCAAATCTCCCGTGGGCTAAACTATGAACACTGTTACAAAACGACTCTTTGGAAGCAGGGAAGGTCTCGTTGGTAACCTCATCCTCGCGTTCATTCTGATCGTGGTGCTTCCGGGCACGATGGACATTTTCAGGCTGAACCTCGTCGGCAAGTATCTTACCTACGCCTTTGTGGCCGTGGGGTTGGTCATGCTGTGGGGCAACGCCGGCGTGCTCAGCCTGGGGCAGGGGGTTTTCTTCGGCCTGGGAGGTTATTGCATGGCCATGTTCCTGAAGCTCGAAGCTTCGGACCCCATCAGCACCAAGATTCAATCCACGCCCGGCATTCCCGATTTCATGGATTGGAACCAAATCACATCGCTGCCGGCGTTCTGGGTGCCGTTCAAAAGTTTTCCATTCGCAACCTTTGCCATCCTCGTCGTGCCGGCGGTGCTCGCCTACATTCTTGGCACTGCAATGTTTAAGCGGCGGGTTGGCGGCGTGTACTTCGCGGTGATCACCCAGGCCCTCGCGCTGATTCTTTCCCTCGGTATTGACGGGAACCAGGGCGTGACCGGGGGTCGCAATGGCATCACGGACCTGCGAACCTTGCTGGGGTGGGACATTCGGACGAGTCACGCGCAATACATTCTCTACTTTGCCAGCGTCGCGCTGCTCTTCGGATGCATCCTGCTATCGCGATGGGTGCTGTCCTCGAAAATGGGCAGAATATTGAATGCCATGAGCGAGAAGGAAGATCGGGTGCGGTTCTCCGGGTATGATGTCTCCAACTTCAAGATTTTTATCTTCTGCCTTGCGGCCGTGATTAGCGGGATCGGCGGCGCGATGTTTGTGCTTCAAGTCGGGTTCATCTCCCCGTCTCTCGTAGGCATCGTCCCTTCCATCGAGATGGTCATCTTTGCCGCCGTGGGCGGGAAGAAGTCATTGCTTGGGGCGGTCTACGGCACCCTGCTTGTGAACAGTGGCAAGAGCCTGTTCTCAGAAACGTTTCCCCAGCTTTGGCTCTTCGCCATGGGCGGCCTTTTCATCCTGGTTGTTGTGCTCATGCCCAATGGTTTGGCCGGCTTGTGGCAGAACTACGGCAGGGGGTGGGTCGCAGCCGCAAAGAAACGTCTCATGGAGCGTCACCCGGTCAGCGATGTAAAACCCGCCGGCCAAATTTTCTAACCCGGCAATTCTATGCCATCCAATACCGATTATCTCCTGGCGATTGAAGATCTCACCGTGTCCTTTGATGGCTTCAAGGCTGTCGACGCGCTCAGTCTCTACATCGATCCGCAGGAAGTCCGGGTGATTATTGGCCCGAACGGCGCGGGCAAGACCACGGTGCTCGACATGATCTGTGGAAAGACGCGAGCCACGAGCGGCAGCATCAGGTTTCACAACCGCGAAATGCTCGGCCTGCCCGAACACAGCATTGTGCGCGCTGGCATCGGCCGGAAATTTCAGACGCCATCCATCTATGAGAATCTGACCATTTACGAAAACCTGGAGGTCTCATTCCCCCGCGGCCGTGGCGTTTTTGGCGCTCTGGCCTTCAAGCGCACGGCGGATGTGGAGGAGCGCATTCAGAGTGTCGCCTCCGAAATATTCCTCCAGGATTTCCTCAATGTAGAAGGCGCCTTTCTGAGCCATGGCCAGAAGCAATGGCTGGAAATCGGCATGCTGCTCATGCAAGAGCCGGAGCTGATGATGCTCGACGAGCCGGTCGCCGGAATGAGCGCTGCCGAACGCCAGCAAACGGCGGAGATGCTCAAACGCATCAGCGCCAACCGATCCATTATTATCATCGAGCACGACATGGAATTCGTGTCGCGCATCGCCCAGAAAGTCACCGTGCTGCACCTCGGCAAAATTCTCGCGGAAGGGAGCATGGATGACATCCGTGGCAACCAAAAAGTCCAAGATGTTTACCTCGGGCACTGAAATCCGAATGGTCACCCAATCAAACGGAGCGCGGTGCGAGCCGCAGCCGCCGATTTTTCTAACCCTCGGCTTGGTCAACGGCCTCCCACCACGTGCCTCAACCCCCTATCTGTTTCTATGATTGAAGTCTCAAACCTCGACGCTGGTTACAACCAAAGCAAAGTCATCCACGATCTGTCGCTCAAAGTGGCCCCGCGAGAAATTCTTGCCATCGTGGGTCGCAATGGCATGGGGAAGACGACCCTCCTCAAGACGCTCATGGGAATCCTGCCCCACAAAGCCGGAACCATTCGAGTCGGTGCAAAGGATGTCTCCAGGCTCGAGACGCACCGTCGTGTGTCCGAAGGGCTCGCCTTTGTGCCGCAAGGACGGATGATTTTCCCGAACCTTACCGTCCTTGAGAATATGATGACGGCGGTCAAGGGGCGGCTGGAGGAATCGGAGCTGAACGAGATCTATTCCTTGTTTCCTATCCTGCGCGACATGAAGCATCGCAAGGGAGGCAACCTTTCCGGCGGGCAGCAACAGCAGTTGGCCATCGCCCGGGCGCTCCTCACCAAGCCCCGGGTGCTAATCCTCGACGAGCCTACCGAAGGTATTCAGCCGTCGATCATCAAGGAGATTGCCAAGGTTCTGCGCGAGATTCGCCAGTTGCGCGACCTGACCATCATCGTCACTGAACAAGTTCTGAGCTTCGTGCTGGACGCGTGCGATCGGCTCATGGTGATCGAACGAGGCCGCATCATTCACGAGGACATGCGCGAGCGGGTGGATGCCGAGCGCGTTAAGCAATTGCTCGCGGTGTGATTCCACCGGAATATTTCCGCCCCATCCAACCCAAAACTCGAAATACCCTATGGCAAAACCACTGATTAAAATTGACCTGAACACGCCCGCTGACGAACAGGACGTCATTCACAATCGCTGGCACCCGGACATTCCGATGGTGGCGACCGTCAAGCCTGGTGACGAATTCCGCGTTGAATGCGTGGATTGGACGGGCGGCCAGATTAAGTACGACAACAACGCGGCGGACGTGCGGGATGTTGACCTCACGAAGGTGCATTACCTGAGCGGCCCAATCGCCGTCGAGGGCGCGGAGCCGGGGGACCTGCTCGTGGTGGACATTCTTGACATTGGCGCCTTGCCAACTTCCGAATGGGGCTTCACCGGGATTTTTGCGAAGGAGAATGGCGGGGGCTTTCTGACGGAACATTTTCCCAAGGCGCGCAAAGCCGTCTGGGATTTCCATGGCGTCTATACCTCCTCGCCGCAAATTCCCCAGGTCGAGTTTGCCGGCATCATGCATCCGGGGCTGATCGGTTGCCTGCCATCCAGGAAGCTGCTCGACACCTGGAACAAGCGTGAGTCAGCGCTTGTTGCCACGGATCCGAAGCGGGTGCCGCCTCTCGCCGCACTGCCCTACGCCGACACGGCTCACCTCGGCCGCATGGCGAAGGACAAGGCCAGGTCGGCCGCCAAAGAAGCGGCACGAACGGTCCCGCCGCGCGAGCATGGAGGCAATTGCGACATCAAAAACCTCAGCCGCGGGTCGAAGGTTTACTTCCCCGTCTACGTGAAGGGAGGTGGGCTTTCGATGGGCGATATTCATTTTTCGCAAGGTGATGGAGAGATTACCTTCTGCGGCGCCATTGAGATGGCGGGCTGGCTCGACTTGCGCGTCAATCTGATCAAGGGAGGCGTCGCCAAGTACGGAATCGTGAACCCCATCTTCCAACCGAGTCCGGTCGAGCCGCGCTATCTGCGGCATTTGATTTTTGAAGGCATCTCCGTCGACGAGGAAGGGAAGCAATACTACCTGGATGCCCACGTGGCTTACCGTCGCGCGTGCCTCAACGCGATCGAATACATGAAGAAATTTGGCTACACCGGCGAGCAGGCCTACGCGATTCTTGGAACGGCGCCGGTCGAGGGGCACATTAGCGGCATTGTGGATATTCCCAACGCCTGCGCGACCGTCTTTCTGCCGACGGAGATCTTCAAGTTCGACATCATGCCCAATGCCAGCGGACCTAAAAAAGTGATCACTGGTAAAACCGACCTGGCGGTCGCGCGCTAGCTTCGAGGCAAATTTATGCCACTCTACGAATTCGAATGCGGGGATTGCGGCCCGTTCACGAAGTTTCGCAGCATGTCTGTCTCGGGCGAGCCGTCGGCATGCCCGGCCTGCGGAGCGATTTCCCGCCGCGTGTTTTCCATCATTAATCTGCGCTCCATGCGCCCGCTCACCCGGCTCGCGCACGAACGCAATGAGCGAAGTGCACACGCGCCGCATGTTTGCGGTGCTGGCTGTTCGCACGGCCCTCCGAGGACCAAAGCCTCGGCCCGAAAGAAGCAAGACAAGCCAGCCCTCCAGTCCTCAATAAAAAAGTATCGCCGTCCCTGGATGTTGGGACATTAAATTAGCGCAGTTAAGGACTGGCGGAAAAGCTTGCAGCCAAAGGTAAGGAAAACCGCGCGTTTTAACCTACGATGATGAGGTTATGGTGCTTTATGGAGTAGCGGGGCCCGTCGTTCCCTGGATCTCCAGAGACCCATGTCCGCCTCGATTTTAAAAATGTGGAAAGCCGCGGATGCGTGGCACCACCGACTCGTTCCCGCATCTCGTGCCGGACGCTTCGCCTGGAGCCGCTGGCGTGCTGGCTTTCCGTTCCAACCAGTCCCCGAAAAAGGGCTGATGGCCGGCCCGCAGAGAAGGCGCGGTTTTTAGTGTCCACGGGCGGTTGATGCCGGGCAAATGATCTAGCCAACTTTACGAACGTTGCAGGGGTCCCTTTTCGACAAATCTCTGGTCACGACTTCGCTCGCCCCTATACTCCGCGCCCATGAATCATGTCGGCATAGGCTACGACGTTCACCGCCTGGTGGAGGGCCGAAAGCTTTTTCTTGGCGGCGTCGAGATCGCGCACAGCAAAGGTCTCGATGGTCACTCGGATGCCGACGTGTTGATGCATGCCATATGCGACGCGGTGCTCGGGGCTTTGGGCGAGGCGGACATTGGGCATTTTTTTCCAAACACCGACAAACGATGGAAGAACAAGCGAAGCAAAGTTTTCCTCCAGGAGGCCGCCCGGCAGGTCAAGTTTCGAGAAGGGCAAATCATCAACGTTGATGCCACGCTCATCGCCCAGCAGCCCAAAATCGCCCCGCATGTGCGCACGATGAAGGAAAACATTGCGGCGGCTCTCGGCATCAACATCAGCCGGGTCGGGATCAAAGCCACGACGAATGAGCTGCTGGGATTCATCGGGCGCGAAGAGGGCATTGCCGCGATGGCGGTCGCGAGTGTCGACCTGCCTGAAGCGCCCCAAAAGCCCATTTAGCTTCCTCCCAATTACTTCTAATCAATGGCCAAGGCGGAAATCAGTTGGAAACGAAAGACAGCCGAGGGTGAAACCCTCCAGGTCTATGCGCATCACGTCGGCGATCGCTGGATTTTTTACTCTCGCCTGCGGCGTTTCGATGACTGGGAGAAAAATGAGAAGCCGCCGCTGGAGGATTGGCTCGAGCTGCTCGATGGCGTCCGCCGTCGCATCAATCGCCGACTCGTGCGCCCGGAGGAGGAGGCACGCGTGGCCAAAAGAATCCGCGAGTTATTTCCGGACGCGGATATTCCCGAATGAAGCCGCCGTTGATTTTAATTTCGCCCAGCACGCAAAAACGCGGCGTCGAGTTTGACGACAACGCGGTGAGCGTTTCGAACCAGTATTCCATGGCGATTGCGGCCGCGGGCGGATTGCCGTGGATTGCCCCGGCCATTCCCGCCAGGCCGCTCGTGGCGGAATCCGTCGCGCGTTGCGATGGTGTGCTCCTGACGGGGGGCGATGACATCCAGACGGAGCTTTACGCGCCGAAGCTGGATGCGGAATTGCAGGGGACTGTTTCGGAGCCTGAGCCGGATCGCGATTTGTTCGAGCTCATGCTGGTCGAGGAGGTGTTTCGGCAGGGCAAACCACTCTTCGCGATCTGCCGCGGACATCAGCTCGTGAACATCGCGTTCGGCGGGACGCTCATCGTGGATATCGGGCTGCAGCTTCCTGGAGCGATCAATCACCGGCAGCTCGACCGCAAGAACGAGGTCGTTCACGATGCGGAATTGACGGATGGGTCGCTGCTGTCCAATATCGTCGCGCACCAGAAGCTTGGGGTGAATAGTTCGCACCATCAGGCCATCGGCGAGTTGGCTGACCCATTCGCGGTGACGGCCCGGAGCGAGGACGGCGTGATCGAGGCAATGGAATTGAAACCAGGCGTGGCGAACCTGCCATTCTTTCTCGCCGTGCAGTTTCATCCCGAGCGGTTATATGCTCGGCATCGGGAACACCTGAAACTGTTTCAACATTTTGTTCGCGCCTGTGCGCTGAGTGGCAAAAACGTATGAAGCCAAGAGTCATGATCGTGGACGACGAAGCCGTCATCCGCGAGTTCGTCAAAACCTACCTGGAGGGTATCGGCTACGAGGTGACGGAGGCCGCCGACGCGGCTTCGCTGAAAACCTACTATGGCGGAACGCAGCCGGACGTGGTGTTGCTCGACCTGAAGCTGCCGGATGCCGATGGGCTCGCCCTCTTGCCCCAGGTAAAGAAGAACTGGCCCGAGGCAGAAGTAATTGTGCTCACCGGACACGGATCGATCGAGGCCGCCGTGGAAGCCACCAAGCGCGGTGCCTACTATTTCCAGCCCAAGCCCCTCGATGGCAGCACGCTGAAGCTCCAGGTCGAGCGCGCGCTGGAACATAAACAGATCAACGAAGAGAACAGCGCCTTGCGGCGTGCGCTCTCAACGATGAGCGGCGGTGCTTCTCCGGTTTTTCAAAGCCCGGCCATGAAACAGGTCGTGCGCACCATCGAGCGCGTGGCGCCCAGCGATGTGTCGATTCTCATCACCGGCGAGAGCGGCACGGGCAAGGAAGTGATCGCCGACCTGATCCATTCGCTCAGCCCGCGCAGCAAGGGACCCAACATCAAGGTCAACTGCGCTGCGTTGCCGCGTGAACTGATCGAAAGCGAGCTCTTCGGTTCCATGAAGGGCGCCTTCACCGGAGCCCAGGCTGACCGCGAAGGCCTTTTCCGGCAGGCCGAGGGCGGAACCCTGTTGCTCGACGAACTTTCCGAAATGCCGATCGACACCCAGAGCAAACTGCTGCGCGTGCTCCAGGAAAAGGAAGTGCGGCCGGTTGGGGGAAAGACCAGTTACAAGATCGACTGCCGTGTCATTGCCGCCACCAATCGCATCCCGCAGGATGCGATCAAGGATGGCAAGATGCGTGAGGATCTCTATTACCGCATCAGCGCCATCTCCGTTTTTCTGCCGCCGCTGCGAGAACGTCGTGAGGACATCGTTCCGCTGGCCAACGCCTTTCTGAAACGCTTTGCCGCCCAGGCAAATCGCGTCATCACGGGGTTCAGCCCGGCTGCTGGAGACATGTTGCGCCGGTTCGACTGGCCCGGGAATGTCCGCCAGCTCCAGAACGAAGTGCAGCGGGCGGTTCTGATGGCGGAGGGCAAGGTGATTGACGTGCAGGATCTCGCCATCACGGTTTCGCATACGCCCGAGGCGGGGGAGACGGAAGCGGGCAACCTGACGCTCATGGAAGCCATGGAGCGGAATACCATCGTGCAGATGTTAAAGGAAACGCGCGGCAACAAGCTCGAAACGGCCAAGCGGCT
>JGI10216J12902_106961509_pt1 | contig 10628 bp, 9 predicted proteins | sample KanNatreferecore_FD_12902 | JGI IMG/M metagenome (IMG submission 12902)
ACGAAGGACTGCCGGACCGCGATGGAGAAATCGTTCGAGGCGTCGAAGCGAGAGCTGGCGTCGATCCGAACGGGGAAGGCCACGGTGAACCTGCTGGACACCATACGTGTCGACGCTTATGGCCAGCAGATGCCGATCAACCAGGTCGCCAGCATTTCTGCTCCGGAGCCGCGTCTGCTTACCGTCACACCGTGGGACAAGGGACTCGTCCACGCGATCGAAAAAGCGCTACGTGAATCCGACCTCGGTCTGAATCCGCAGACGCAGTCGGGTGTAATTCGCGTCCCGCTTCCCGCGCTCAATGAGCAGCGGCGAAAGGAGCTGGTAAAAGTCGTTCACAAACTTGCCGAAGAAGCGCGGATAGGCATCCGTCACGCTCGAACCGTGGCTCGCGATCATTTGAAGAGGCTCGAGAAGACGTCCGAAGACGAACAAAAGCGGGCGGAAAAAGAGCTGCAGAAACTCCACGATGAGTACATCGTCAAGATCGACGAGCTGTTGAAGGGAAAAGAAGCAGAAATCATGGAAGTCTAGCGCGTGTCGGAGCTGACACGGCGCATTCTCTTCGCGGTGATCGCCGCGCCCGCGAGCATCGCCATCGTGTACTTTGGAGACTGGCCGCTCGCGATTCTGCTGTCCGTGCTTGCAGCACTCGCTGCCTGGGAGCTTTTCCGGTTTGCCCGCGAGACGGGCGCATTCCCCCTCGAGCCCGCCGGAATCGCCCTGGCGGCGCTGGTTCCGATAGCGATTCACGCCCAGCGACTTGGCGTTTACACGCTGACGCTCACTGCTATCGTGGCGATGATCCTGGTATTGTTCGCAAGCACCATCTGGCTGCGCGGCCCTGCCGGCAGGCCGCTTTCGTCAGTGGCGATCACCGCATTCGGAGTTATGTATGCCGGTCTCTTTTCTTATGTCTACGCCCTTCGCTATCACAACTACGCGGTCGGCGCCGGGGCGGGGACGTCGCTGGCAGTGCTGCCAGTGGTCTTGACCTGGGCTACTGATGTGGGCGCCTATGCGGTTGGCCGGGCGTTTGGACGGAAGAAGCTGATCCCGTCGATCAGTCCCGGAAAAACAGTCGAAGGCGCGGTGGGTGGGCTTGGTCTCGCCATTGTCATCTGCCTGCTCTACGTGCGATTCATATTGATGCCGTACGCCCAGCTCGGCCTCACGATTCAGGGAGCCGTGGTCTTCGGAGCGGTGGTAAGCATCGCGGCACAGACCGGTGACCTCGCCGAATCGCTTCTCAAAAGGGAGGCGGGAGTGAAAGACAGCTCGCGCATCATCCCGGGTCATGGTGGAATTCTCGATCGCTTCGACAGCCTGCTGTTCGTGCTGCCGATCGCGTTCCTAATGCTGGGCCGGCTGCTGCTGCCCGTACCACAATGACGCTTCTCGCCGCGCCCAAAGGGGTAGCGGTGCTTGGCTCGACTGGATCGATCGGCACCACGGCGCTGCGTGTCCTCGACCGACAGCGCCAGCGGTTCCGTGTCAGCGCTCTGACGGCGAACAGCAACGGCGCGCTGCTCCGCGAACAGGTAAGGCAGTTCTCGCCGTCGTTCGTCGGAATGGTTGAGGGTCAACCCGATGCCGATGAGGCCTGGCGCAGTGGGACGGACGCTCTGATTGCGGCAGCCACTCGCGACGATGTCGACATAGTTCTCAACGCGATCGTGGGCGCTGCTGGATTGGACGCCACGCTTGCCGCGCTACAGGGGGGAAAGCGGGTCGCCCTCGCCAACAAAGAAACCCTCGTCATCGCCGGGGATCTGGTGCGCGACGCGTGCGTTAACGGGTCGGGTGAGGTGGTGCCCGTGGACAGCGAGCACAGCGCCATTCTTCAGTGCATCACTGGACATCCGAGCTCGCAGGTTCGTCGCGTCGTACTCACCGCCTCGGGCGGGCCGTTCCGGGACTGGAGTGCCGAACGACTCGCGACGGCCACGGTGGCCGACGCGTTGAGGCATCCGACCTGGCGGATGGGGCGCAAGATCACGATCGATAGCGCCACGCTGGCCAACAAGGCGCTGGAAGTGATCGAGGCGCACTTTCTGTTCGGGCTTCCGTACGAGAGCATCGAAGTCGTGGTTCATCCGCAGAGCGTGGTTCATTCGTTCGTCGAGTTCATCGATGGAAGTGTCGTCGCTCAAATGAGTGTTCCGACGATGGAGCTGCCCGTCCTATATGCGCTGACACATCCTGAACGCGTTGCTGACGACGGTGTGCCAGCGTTTGATCCGGTTCGGCTTTCGCCGATGACGTACGAGTCCGTCAATCACGCACGTTTTCCGGCTCTGCGCCTCGGCATTTCCGCCGGTGTGGCAGGAGGTGCCGCTCCGGCGGTGTTCAACGCCGCAAACGAGTGTGCCGTGGCAGCGTTTCTCGCCGGTAAGATCAGTTTTCCTGACATCCCGCGTGCAATATCTTCCGCGCTCGACACGCTTAGCGACATGGCTGCAGGAACCCGCGAAGAGTTGCTGGAAGCTGACGCCGCTGCGCGCCGGCACGTGAAGGAGATGTTCGGATGCTGAGCTGGGTTGCGCCGATAATCGTCTTCGGGCTCGTGGTATTCGTGCACGAGCTCGGACACTTCATCGCCGCGAAGCTCACCGGCGTGTACACCCCGCGATTCTCGATCGGCTTCGGGCCGTCGCTCCTCAAGAAACGTATTGGCGAGACCGAGTACGTGTTGGCCGCGCTGCCGCTGGGCGGATATGTGCGAATGGCTTCGCGCGAAGACGAAGCAACGGCGTTTCTCGAGGGTGGCAGCGAAAACTCCGCGGTTCGCGCGGGCAATCCCAAGGATGGATTCGACCCCAACGCGATGATCCCGTTCGGGCCCAAGCCGATTCCGGAATCGCGCTGGTTCGAGTCGAAGCCGCTCCCGGCGAGACTTTTCATCATGCTCGCCGGCGTCACGATGAATGCTTTGCTCGCCTACGGGATCTACGCCGGATTATTACTGCACTCCGGAATCCCAACTCCCATTCCCGTGGCGGCGGTGGTGAATCCCGGCAAGCCCGCAGCCCTCGGGGGCGTTCAGGTTGGAGACAGCATCGCGATGTTAAACGGTCGGCCGCTCGAGAGCTGGCAGACGCTGCTCGACAGCATTGGAGCGTCGGCCGGCCGCTCGCTCGAGCTGGGCGTCGTGAGAAAAGGCCAAATTGTTCGGCTTCAAGTGACCCCCGCGGCGGAAATGGTTCCTGATCCACGCACCGGAGAGAGGCGATCCATGGGCCGGATTGGAATGATCGCTACCGAAGGATTCACACCTGTTTCGGTTGGCCAGGCATTCAAAGAGGCGTGGAATCTCACAATCGACAATGGCAGCAGGATTTTCGCGGCGCTCGGCGCTCTCGCGCACGGCGTCGGCGTTTCTGATCTTGGCGGGCCGATCGCGATTGCGCAGGTGTCGGTTCAGGCGGCGCGTGGGGGAATAGAAACCCTGCTGCTGCTCGTCGCTCTGATAAGCATCAACGTGGCGGTGTTCAATCTGCTGCCGATTCCAATCCTCGATGGCGGCCAGATCCTGCTCAATGTGGCGGAAACGATCAAAGGAAGTGCATTCAGCACCCAGACCCGAGAGCGCATTTTGAGAGGGGGCCTTCTGATCATTGGTCTTCTGTTCGTGACGGTGATGTTCAACGACATCAGCCGGAACATGCAGAACATCGTTCGGCTGCTCGGACGTTTATTCGGACGCGCTGCCTAAACCATTTCGATAGTTTTCGCGTACGGTGAAGGACTCCCTCCCCACTAGAACGACATGGCTGACTTTAAAGCGGAAGATTATCGCCTGACAGACCCGTTGGACTCACACCGGAAGAGCGCCGTTGAACGGCCGTCGAGTCAAGCCGAACGACTGACGACGTACCAACCCCAGTCGATGTCCGGCGTCGTATCGTTTCTCAGCAGCAACGAACGACGCGGACGTTGGGAGCTGCCGAGGCGATTCCGCGCACTGGCCGTGATGGGAAACGTAGAGCTCGATTTGCGCGAGGCCGAGGTCGGATACGGACTATCGCTGATCGAGGCGGTGGCGGTGATGGGCAACATCGAAATCACGATTCCACCCGATATCGCCGTCGAATGCGACGGAGACACGCTGCTCGGCTCGTTCACGCTCAAGTATGACGGACGTGCCAATCCGGCGGCCGCTGACCGGGAAAGAACGATCCGTATCACCGGGACTGCGTACGCCGCCAACGTCGAAGTCGTGGTGAAGGGTCCCGACGAAAGCGTGCTCGCGAAACTCGGCCGCAACCTCGGCGTGCGCCGAGAATAGCTCTCGCGTTGGCGCCTGCGTGCGCTTTATTTGCGCGCTTCTGATTTCGTTGCCGGTCAGTCGGGTGAGGGGGTCCTCTCCAGCAGCTAGCTCGCTTACACGCTGCGAGCCTCGCTGATTTCGCTAGGCGTGCTGGTCCTGTGCACAGTTTGCCGCGTAGAGGATACCCCGCGCCGACCCGGGCGATGGATCCAAGGAAACGGACATCAAACTGAATTGAATGACAACCCCCGCACGGGTAAATTCAACAGTTATGGCTTTCACCGGCCTCGCCGAACGTGTGGCCGATGTACGGGCCAGAATCGACGCGGCGAGAGCACGGGGCGGGCACGGCCAGCAAGTCGCAATCGTCGCAGTCACGAAGACGCACGGTCCGGAGGTCGTTCAGGCTGCGTACGAGGCGGGCCTCCACGACATCGGCGAGAACAAGGTTCAAGAAGCACTGAAAAAAATGGCCGCAGTAGATGTCCCGGTTCGCTGGCATTTGATCGGACACCTGCAGCGGAACAAAGTGAAGGCGTTGGAACAGTTCGTGTTGCTGCATTCGCTCGATAGTCCGCGACTCGCAGATGCGGTCTGTGAGTTCGGGATTGCCCGCGGTCGAGCGGTTGATGTTCTGGTCGAGCTGAACCTTTCCGGGGAATCATCAAAGGGTGGCTACACCCTCTCCGAGCTTTTGCCTGAAGCAGAGCGATTCGTCTCGCTGGCGGGGATCAGGGTTCGGGGAGTGATGACAATGGCTAGCTTTACCGCGACGGAGTCTCAGCTGCATCGAACTTTCGCCGAGGCTCGCGATGCACGTGAGGCGTTGGTGGAAGCTGGGCATCCGGCTGAGGAGCTGTCGATGGGAATGTCGAATGACTACGAGATTGCTGTAGAGGAAGGTGCGACGATGGTGCGGCTTGGGACCACCCTCTTCGGAGTGAGGGCTAAATGATCGACGAAGCATTTCATCTGACACCACTCGACGTGCGGCGCTACGACTTCGGCCGGGCGTTGCGCGGATACAATCCCGCTCGAGTCGATCAGTTCAGAGACCAGGTAGCGGAGGAGATGGAGCGGCTCACTAGAATCAATCAGGATCTCGATTCGAAAGCGAGAAGCTTCCACGAACAGCTGCGAGCCTTCCGTGAGCGCGACAAGGCGTTAAATGATGCGCTCATCGCGGCGCAGCAGCTTCGCGGCGAGGTGAGAGAACAGGCGGAACGTGAGGCGCAGCTAATTCTCCGCGAGGCCCAGGCCGAGGGCGAGCGCATCATCGAGGCGGCCAAAGCCGACGTCCGTCGCATGGAGGAAGAGCTGGACAATCTCGATCGCTCACGCCGCACGTATCTGGCGCAGATGCGAACTCTGATCGCGCGCCAGTTGTCTGAAGTCGAGGCTTCCGATTCACAGGTTGTAGCGAGCACTCTCAGAGGCGCGGGCTCCAACTCCTCCGGATCGAACAGAGAATGACCGCAGTCCGCCCCGTGCCGGCAGCGGCGGGCGGAGACGAGAAGGGCAGACGCTACCGTCTGCTGCCGACCGATCGCTCGCCCGACGAACTCGAAAAAGAGCTGCTAGCGCGCTGGAAGGAGGAAAAACTCTTCGAGCAAACGCTCGCGCAGTCAGCGGGCAAGCCGGAGTTCGTGTTCTTCGAGGGTCCGCCGACAGCCAACGGGCGGCCGGGTATTCACCACGTCTTTTCGCGGACGGTGAAGGATCTCTTCTGCCGCTATCGCGCCATGCGAGGTAATCACGTCGCCCGCAAGGCGGGGTGGGATACGCACGGTCTGCCGGTCGAGATCGAAGTAGAGAAAAGAATCGAGACCGACTTTGGGATTCGAACGGCAAAGCAGCAGATCGAGAAGATTGGAGTCGAGCGGTTCAACGAAATGTGTCGCGAGAGCGTGTGGCGCTATCGAAGCGACTGGGAAGAGCTGAGCGAGCGGATCGGGTACTGGCTCGATTACAGTGATCCCTACATCACATACTCCAACGACTACATCGAGAGCGTCTGGTGGGCTCTGGCGACGATGTTCCGTCGCGGCCGACTGTACCGCGGGCACAAAGTGCTCCCGTACTGTGCGCGCTGTGGAACGACACTCTCGAGTCACGAGGTTGCACAGGGCTACAAGGACGTAAAAGATCCGAGCGCGTACGTCGCGCTGGATCTCGTCGATGAAAAATCGGGCCAGGGTCGGCGGCGAATCCTGGTCTGGACGACAACACCCTGGACTCTGGTCTCCAACGTCGCGTTGGCGGTTAATCCAACTCTCGAGTATGTGGAGTTGCGGAAGAAGACGGATGACGCCGCCGAGACAGTGATACTCGCTCTGACGCGAGTCCCGGCGGTCCTGGGCGACGATTTCGCCATTCGCTGGGACGCGATGCGATCGTTCCGTGGAACTGCGCTTGTTGGAAGACGCTACAAGCGTCCGCTCGACTGGGTTCAGTACAAGGAGGGCGAGCACGAAGTGATCATCGGCGAGTCCTTCGTTTCCGCCGAAGAAGGAACGGGTGTCGTACACATGGCACCGGCGTTCGGCGCTGATGACTACGCAGCAGGGCAGCGCCACCGACTGGCTTTTCTTCAGCCAGTGAACCTTCGCGGCGAGTTTCCCCCGGAGATGCCGCTGATCGGCGGAATGTTCGTCAAGGATGCGGATGCGGTAATTCTCGAGGAGCTCAAGCGCCGCGGAGTGCTCTGGAAATCGACGCAGGTTGAGCACGCGTATCCGCACTGTTGGCGGTGCGAGACGCCCTTGCTCTACTATGCGCGCACCTCGTGGTTCATCCGCACGACCGAGTTCAAGGATGCGATGCTCGTGCGAAATTCGCGCGTGGACTGGCACCCGCCTGAAGTCGGAGCCGGTCGCTTTGGCGAGTGGCTGACCAACAACATCGACTGGGCAGTTTCGCGTGACCGCTACTGGGGAACGCCACTCCCAATCTGGATCTGCGATCGTAACGACACGCATGCTGAAGCGATCGGTGGATACGCCGAGCTCGCCGAGCGATCGGGCGCTGCGCTCGGTGACAAGTTTGACCCGCACAAGCCGTTCATCGACAGCTATTCCTGGAAGTGCAAGTGCGGCGGCACCATGACACGCAGTCCGGAAGTGATTGACGCATGGTTCGACTCGGGATCGATGCCCTTCGCGCAATGGCATTTTCCATTCGAGAATCGTGAGAAGTTCGAGCGCTACTACCCGGCCGACTTTATCGCGGAAGGAATCGATCAGACGCGCGGCTGGTTCTACTCGCTGCTCGCCATCGCAACGGGTCTTGGCGACGCCCTGCCCAAGAATCTGCTCGCGCACGAGGCGCACAATCCGGACGTTATCGATACCGCGCCCTACCGCGCCGTCGTGGTAAATGACCTGGTTCTCGATGCAGAAGGACAGAAAATGTCGAAGCGGCTTGGGAACATCATCGATCCCGAGTCTGTGATTCCGCGCTATGGGGCTGACGCAGTTCGGCTTTTTCTCACCACATCTAGCCAACTCTGGACCCCGCGCCGCTTCGATGAAGCCGGCATTCGGGACACGGCGGGGCGCTTTCTCCTCACCTTCAAGAACGTTTACACCGGCATCTTCGCGGAGTACGCGAACTTCGGATGGTCACCATCGAAGAGCGACCCTGCGCCTCGCGATCGGCCGCCGCTGGATCGATGGGTCTTGTCGCGCCTTGCCACCGTCGAGCGCGAAGCCGACGAGCTGCTAAGTCAGTACGAGGCGACCAACGCGGCAAAAGCGGTGATGACGTTCTTCGATGAGGATGTCTCAAAGTGGTACGTCCGACAGAGCCGCCACCGCTTCTACGACGTCGATAGCGAAGACAATCGGGCGGCGTTCGCAACGCTGCACGAGGTCATCGCTGTGACGTGTAGGTTGCTGGCACCGTTCGCTCCGTTCATCACCGACTGGGTTCACCGGGAGCTCACCGGCGGATCGGTTCACCTCGCCCCGTTCACTCGCGGGGTTCCTGGAGCGATTGATGTCGACCTGGAGCGCGCGATGGGGCACATTCGCACGGTTGCCACGCTCGGCCGGGCCGCGCGCGAGGAGGCGGGCGTCAAGGTAAGACAGCCGCTGGCCCGGCTAGTGTGCGTGGTGCCTCTCCACAGTGGGGCCAAAGGGGCCGAGTCGATGCTGGAAGAGCTGAGCCCTCTACTGGCGGCCGAGCTCAACATTAAGAAAATCCAGTTTATCTCCAGCGCCGACGACCTAGTAACTTTAAAGGCTCGGCCGAATTTTCGGTCGCTGGGTAAGAAATTCGGAAAGGAGACCCCGCTCGCCGCCGAGGCAGTTCAGGCTTTGAGTAGCGACGCGCTGAGAGATTTTGAGGCTGGTAAGGCTCTGTACGTTTCGATGGGCAACGATTCGACTGAGCTTGGCGCCGAGGACCTTACGATCGTGCGCACGGCCTCGGGAGATATGGTGGTAAAGGAGGAAGCCGGCTATTTTGCCGCGCTCGATCCGGTGGTGACGCGCGACCTGCGGCTGGAAGGGATTGCGCGAGAGCTGGTGAGCCGCATTCAACGCTTGCGGAAAGAATTGGGTTTCGCGGTGAGTGATCGCATCACGCTCTTTGTTGCAGGAGGCAAGGAAATTCAGGAAGCGGCGAAAGCATTCGAAAAATGGATCGCCGCTGAAGTGCTCGCCGTAAAGGTGACGATCGGCGAGAGAATCGACGGAAAATACGCGACGCACGCGTTCGACCTTGATGGGCAGAACGTTCAAGTCGCCTTGGAGAGGCTTGGTTAGAAATGGCAACGGCAGCGAGCAAGAAGCCGAAGGGAATGACAAAAAAGAGTTTGCAGCACTTTGAGAAGCGTCTCCTGGAAGAGAGGAAACGTGTCCTCAAGGAGCTCGGACATTACGACGAAACTTTCGGATCGACGCCTCAAGGCGCCGATGGCGATCTGAGCGCGTACTCCTTCCACATGGCCGATCAGGGGACTGACGCGATGGAGCGTGAGAAGGCGTTCCTCTTCGCCAGTCAGGAAGGCCGCTTTTTGTGGCACATCGATGAGGCATTGCGTCGCCTCTATCGCAATCCGGAGCAGTTCGGAAAGTGCCATAACTGCGGGCGCGAGATCAGCTTCGAGCGGCTCGACGCGCTGCCGCACGCCCGGTATTGCATCGAGTGCAAGCAGCGCGAAGAAGATGGAAAGCGGCAAGCCTAACACGCCCCTCTTCTGGGGCACCCTGATCACGGTGGTTGCGCTTGATCTGGTCACCAAGCTCATCGCCGCTGCGACGTTGGCTCCTCAGCACGTCCCCCACGAGATCCTCGGCAACCATTTGAGGCTGACTCTCGTTTACAACCCAGGCGCTGCTTTCGGGCTCAACCTCGGGATCTATTCCCGCTGGATATTCATGGCACTGACAGCCGGGGCGCTGGTGATCCTGGCGCGGCTGTATCAGGCCACGCGTCAGGGCGATTTCCTGCGCACGATAGCGCTGGGTCTCGTTTGTGGCGGCGCCGTGGGAAATCTCATCGACCGGATTCGATCAGCGAGCGGCGTCGTCGACTTCATCGACGTCGGGGTCGGCGATCTGCGGTGGCCAACCTTCAACGTCGCTGACATGGCCGTAAGCGTGGGCGCTTTTCTCCTTGCATGGGTTCTCTGGGGGGAAGAGCGATCTTCCGCCTCCGTTGTCGCTGCCACTCCCGTGTCGGACACGCCCGCGGAGAGCTAGCCTCTGAGCGACCTCAAGCAGTTTTCCGTCGAGGCGGACAGCAATGTCCGCCTCGATCTCTTTATTGCCCACCACGCCGGGTTGTCGCGTACCCAGGCCGCGACCCTTATTGCGCAGGGCCACGTAATGGTGGACGGTCGCCGTGAAAAGGCCAGCTATCGACCTTCCAGAGGTGAGACGGTACGGATCGAGATTCCAAAGGTCGAGAAACGCATCATCTCCGGCGAGGAAATACCGATCAGTGTCGTCTACGAGGACGACTCCCTGCTCGTCGTGGACAAGCCCGCCGGAATGGTCGTTCATCCGGCGCCCGGGAACTGGACTGGCACGCTGGTCAATGCGCTGTTGGGGCGCTCTGGTGAAGGTGGCCTGTCAACCGAAGGCGACCCCGAGCGAGCCGGAATGGTTCACCGTCTCGATAAAGAGACCTCGGGGCTGCTGGTCGTGGCCAAAACCGACCGCGCCCACCGTCTTCTGAGCGCGGCAATCGCCGCTCGACGGGTGGTGCGTCGCTACGCAGTCATGATATGGGGTCACCTGTCGACCGATGCCCTCACAATCGACAAGCCGATTGCGCGCGATCCGCGAGACCGGAAGCGCATGGCAATCGTCAATAAGGGTCGGCCGGCCAAGACCGACCTCATACGCCTTGC
>JGI10216J12902_100395243_pt1 | contig 10626 bp, 6 predicted proteins | sample KanNatreferecore_FD_12902 | JGI IMG/M metagenome (IMG submission 12902)
GGGGGAATACCGCCAACCAAGATTACTGCTTTCAGTTTGCTTTTGCAGCCGCTGGAGGTTTGTACCTCTCGACGTCTGTAATCAGCCTCACTCCCGCCTGAGACGTGAAGTACGCGTACGCCCACTCGAACAGCACCACGATTCGATTTCGGAAACCGACGAGATACATGATGTGAACGAACAGCCAAAACACCCACGCGAACCAACCAGAGAATGTGATCCAGCCAAGGTCGGCAATCGCGCGTGACCTGCCGATCACCGCGAGGTCGCCCTTATTCCAGTAGTGAAACGGCTTCCTTGCCTCGCGTTTTAGCTCACGCCGGATGTTCTTCGCAGCTGACCTGCCCTCCTGAATCGCCGCCGGGCCGACGCCGGGTACGAGCCGGCCACCCTGAATCAGCGCGGCCAGATCGCCAACGACGAAAATGTTGGGGTGACCGGGTACCGACAGATCCGGATTCACGTTGATCCTGCCGGCGCGATCGAGCGGGACGCCGAGGAATTTGCCCAGTGGTGAAGCGAGATTCCCGGCCGCCCAGAACGCTGTGCGCGCGCGAATCACCTCAGCGCCGATGCTCACTCCATCGGGTCCGACGTTGGTAACCGCCGATCTGACGCGCACCTCGACACCCAGATCGTTCAGATCGCGCACAGCCCGCGCGGCGAGGTGCTCAGGAAACGTCGGCAGAATGCGCGGCCCCGCTTCGACCAGAATCACGCGCGTCTTGCGCGTATCGACGTGGCGGAATTCGGGAGCCAGTGCCTTCTTCGCTATGTATGGCAAAGCGCCCGCCAGCTCGACGCCGGTGGGTCCACCGCCGACGATCACGAACGTCAGCAGCTCTTCACGCTCCTTTTCATCGTCGCTCTTTTCCGCGTTTTCGAACGCCAGAAGGAAACGACGTCTGATCTCCGACGCATCTTCGATCGCTTTCAGTCCCGGCGCGTACGGCTCCCATTCGTTGTGGCCGAAATAGGCGTGACGCGATCCGGTGGCGACGATCAGGTAGTCGTAGGGAATCTCCCTCAGCTCCTCATCGATCCGCACTACGCGACGGTCCGGGTCGACCTCACGAACCTCCGCCATCAGCACCTCGGCGTTCCGGTGATGGCGCAAAACCCAGCGGATTGGCGCGGTGATGTCACTCGGTGCAAGTGCAGCCGTCGCCACCTGGTAGAGCAGCGGTTGGAATATGAAGTGATTCGTTCGATCGATGAGCGTGACTGCAACGTGCGCGTGCCTAAGCTTTTTTGCGGCTGAAATTCCCCCGAACCCACCGCCGATAATTACGACACGCGGTCGATGCAGAATGTCAGGCAAGTCTTTCCTCGAACGATCTCGCCACCAAAGTCATAAGCAGCACCAGCAGGATCAGCAACACGCTGTAGGCAGCCGCGGTTCCGAATGCCAGAGCACGGAGTTGAGCCAGAATTTCCATCGAGATCGGGCGATTGGAGTGAGTGTAGAGAACCACACTGGCGACGAATTCGCCGACCGCCGTCACGGCGGCGAGCAATCCGCCCGCCACCAATCCGGGCCGAGCTGCGGGAATAATCACGCGGCGCATCGTCATCAGCCAGGAAGCGCCGAGTCCGCGCGCGGCATCCTCGAGCGAAGCGTCCATCTGCCGAAGAGACGACTCGACCGCTGATGCGACGAGCGGAATGTCACGGATGAAGTAGGCGAGCGGCAATATCCAGAACGTGCCGACGAGCAGGATTCTCCCCGTCAGCAGATCGTTGGCGTTGAAGGTGGCAGCGAGACCGAGGGCGATTGCGGTCGCCGGAATCGCCCATGGAAGCGCGACGAGCAGCTCGAGCAGTCCGCGCCCGGTGAATCGGCGGAACACGATCAGGTAGGCAGCAATGAAGCAGACCACGAGGTTCCCTGCTGTGGCGATCAAAGCCATCGACACGCTATTGGTGATCGGCCTCCACAGCTCACTCTCGGAGAACAGCCGTCGGTAATTCTCGAGTGTGTATTCGGGCGGCAATACCTGCGTCGTCCATACGCCATCGCGGGCGAAGGAGACGAGAATCACCATCAGGTGCGGCAGCACCAGCGCGATCACAACGACCGCCGAGGCAATGGTGGTCAGAATCTGAATCCGTCGCGAGCGAATCGTTCGCCTCGCGCGTCCACCTTTGCTAGCGAGAGTGTATCGGCGCTTCCTGTCCAGCCAGCGGAACAGCGCCAGTCCAGCCACGGCGCTAATAGCAAGTACCGTCGTCTCGACGTAGGCAAGTCCCATCGCTCCATTCGTCTTCGAGGCGAGAATCTGCGTCGAAAGAACACGCAGGCCACCGCCGAAGACGTACGGCGCCGAAAACGAGCCCAGCGCATTCATGAAGACGAGCAGCATCGATCCGGCGACCGCTGGCATCAGCAGTGGCAGGGTCACTCGCCGCAGCCTCTGCCACGTACTCGCTCCGAGTCCGGAAGCCGCTTCGTCGAGCGTCGCATCGAATCGCTCCAGTCCGGCGGAAACGAACAGAAAAACGTACACGTACATCGTGTAGGCGTGGACGAACACGATTGCCCCAACACCTCTGAGTCGCCACGGAGCTTCGGCCATCCCGAACGCGCGCTGCACTACGCGCGTGACAACTCCGCTTTCGCCGTAGAGAAAAAGAAACGCGATTACTCCTACGAGCGGTGGAAGCGCTGCGGGAAGCGTCGCAACTGCGCGAAGAAGTCTGCGGCCGGGAAACTCGAACCTTCCCAGCAGAAAGGCGAGTGGAACGCCGATCGCCAGCGACGCAAATACCGAAGCAACCGAAATCACCAGCGTGGTCCAGAGTGCCTCCCGATCCGCCGGGCTCGCGCTGAACTCACGCCAGTGACCGAGACCATTCTCGAAGCTGCCGGCGATCACCGCAGCATTCGGATACACCACCGTCCACAACAGCAGCGCGATCACCGGCAGCGCAATGAGCCAGCTCTGGCGGCTGAAGGACCGCTTCAAGCTGGCACCAGTGGAAAAGGTCCCTTGAGGGGAGAGACCGAGACATTTTCGTCCTCGCGCGCGTCCCCTGATAGCGACTCGATCTCGACGTCGATGCCGTCCGCGAGCTCGACCCGATACACGACGACACCACCGGCGAATCGCCGGTTCGTGACACGACCGCGCCAGGCAAAGACTCCCGCTCCCCTCGACAGCTCCAGCGCATCGGGTCGCAGCAGAACGTAAGCATTGTCAACGTGCGGGGCCGACCCGTTCGGTCGCGTGACACTGAGATCTCTCGCCACGCCCCCAATGGTTACCGTCGCTGTGCTGCCCTTGTCGACCGCGGGTACGAGACTGCCTCGCCCGATGAATGCCGCCACTTCGCGAGACGCCGGCGAGTGGTACAACTCCTCCGGAGTTCCCGACTGCAGCAGCTTGCCCTTCTTCAGAAGCGCGATGCGATCGGCGATCGCGAATGCGTCTTCCTGATCGTGCGTCACGAACAGCGCCGGCACCCCAACTCGGCGCAGCATCGCGCGTAAATCATCACGCATCGCCTGTCGCAACGTGGGATCGAGATTGGAAAGCGGCTCGTCGAGAAGCAGAGCACGTGGCTCAATCACCAGCGCCCGCGCCAGCGCCACCCGTTGCTGCTCGCCGCCGGAGAGTGACTGGATTGGACGGCCTCCCGCACCTCCCAGTCCGACATTTACGAGTGCGGCGCGCGCCTTCTCCAGTCTCTCGGCTTTGCTCACGCCCCGTGCCTCCAGACCGAACGCCACGTTCTCTTCCACCGGCATATGAGGGAACAGCGCGTAATGCTGGAACACCATTCCGAATCCGCGCCGCTCCGGCGCGACTCTGGTCATGTCGACTCCGCCCAGAGTTACGTTGCCACTATCCGGAGTCTCATAACCGGCGGCGATGCGGAGAGTCGTCGTCTTCCCCGAGCCCGATGCTCCAACCAGCGCCAGCAGCTCGCCCGGGCCGACCTCGACCGAAAGGTTGTCTACCGCTGTGAACTCACCGAAGCGGCGCGTGATCCCATGCAGCGCGAGCGCGCCGGTCACTTTCGCTGTCCGCGATTCCTGATGTTTGCGTCCCAGTACTTCATCCACTCGTCGAGGTGCGCTGCCATCACCTCGCGGTCCACCGGCATCGGCTTGATCTGCGCCATCGCTTCGCGAATCCAGGAAGGAAGCTTGGATACCGGAATATCCTTTCGTGCCGGAATACGCAGAAACGAATCCGCTGCTGCAATCATCGCCTCGGGCGTCGTCACGTACTCATAATACGCTTCTGCCTCCCTTGGATGTTTGGTGCCGCGCACGATACCAATTCCATCCACCAGCAGCGGTGTCCCACTCTTCGGGATCACCCACTTTATAGGAATTCGTGTTCGCTGCTCGAGCGTAGCGAAATCGGGCATATCCCACATTGTGACCACGCCTTCCTGGCGACCGAGCTTCTGGTAGAGAATCGTCGGATTCAGAGTGTACTCCCTGGTATTCGCATCCAGTTTCCGAAGCCACTCATAGCCTGCATCGGGGCTGCCCGTTTGCGCAATCGAGCGGGTCATGATCGCGCCGAAGATCGCCCGCATCGTACCCGACGCGATCGGATCGCGAATCACGATTTTCCCTCTCCACTTCGGATCGATGAGATCGTCCCAATCCTTCGGAGCGTCGGCATCCTTTACTGCGTCACGGTTGTATCCGATGACTTCCGGAGTGAGATAAGTCCCGTACCAGTTATCGTGCGCATCACGACCCTCGGGATCGATTGACTCTGCCCAGGTCGGCTTGTACGGCTGCAGCAGATTCTCTTTCGTTGCTCGATCGAAGGCCTCTGCCGGAGCGCCAAACCAGACGTCCGCCTGCGGATTCGGCTTCTCGGCCCGCACGCGCTCGAGAACTTCCTGCGATCCCATATCGACCCACTGCACATCGACGTCGGGATGAACCTTCTCGAATCCCTTTTCCAGGTACTCGAGCAGCTCCTTCCCGTGCGGGGAATAAACGATGAGAACTTTTCTATTGTCCGAGCTGCACGCGGATATCACCACTGCCGCGACGGCAGCGAGCCACCGCGTGCGCATCATGGAATCGAATCGCCGCTCATGGAATCGTATTGCCGCCGAGTAGGTTGGCGAAGATGCGGGCGCTACCGGGAACGCCTGCCGGCAGTTGCCTGAAGAGCGCCAGCGGCACGTAGATGTAAGTTCCGCGCCCATACCGCGCCGCCAGAATCGCTGCTCGATTCGGTTGCTCGCCCGGATCATTCATCGCCAGCATCGTCCGGTAGTGCGAATCGAACGTCGACGGCATGTAGGTCGCGCGCTCCTGCACCCAGCCTTTGAAGTCATCCGGTGTAATTCGATTGGGCGAATTGAGCAGCGGTGACTGGGGATCGGTAAAAGTCACCGGGGCGTTCTCATCGGTGACGCGATCGGCTGGTTGCTTCAGCGTGATCGGGTACGGCATGATCCCCGGGCGTTGCATTTCCGCTTGCCCGTACTGGACTACCAGTCGGCCGCCGTTGCGCACATATGACAATAGATAGTCGTTGTTGACCTGAAGGCTCTGACTTGACTGATACGCGCGCGGGCCAACGACCACTGTGGTGAAGCGACTCAGATCCGTCTGCGGTATGTCATCGGGCTCGATGATCGTGAGCGGCACACCGAGTTGTTGGGCCACAGGCGCGAGATTGTCACCAACGCCAGGTATATACGCGACGTTGAGACGGGAGGGTAGCGCGACCTCGACTGCATTGACAGTCAGCAGGGAGGGACGATAAATGCGTTGAGGGTTGATGTGCGGGTACTCAATCGGGACATAGCCGGTTTGATATGACCTGCCTTTCGCGTTAGCCGTTGCCGCAATCGTGTGAGTGCCGCGCGATAGAGCACCTCTCACTTTGAAGATGAGAGTGCGAGTAGACCCTGGCGCCATCACGACCGTGCGCGCGACCGAATCTGCGGACAGGCCGCGCGGCAACGACAGCGTAACCGTGACCGGGGTCGAATCGCCAAGCGCTGACCGCAGAGTTGTCCTGAGCAGCTGGCTGAATGGCGCGTTCGCTCGCGCCATTGTGACGGCCTGGTCGAGCGTAATGGAGATTCCCGGCGCGACGATGAGCGGACGCTGGACATCGCCACGTACGCGGTCCACGTAGTGAAATACGATCGGAGCATTAAGGTAAATCGGACCAGTATCGTTCGATCTCACGAGAATGTGCGCACCACGACGCAGCTCCCGTGCGTCCTCGGAGATCCCCGAAATCTCCGGCGTGAACAAATCCCCGTTTCTGGGAGTTGCGAGCCACCATGGCTGAGAGATCTCGCGACCGACGTACCACTGCGTCCACCTGTAAGCCGAGTCAGGAAGGACGATTCGTGTTTGCCCATCGACTTTGATGGCGGGGATAAAAATCGGCGCTTGCCCTCGATTGAAGATCGCAAGACTGATTCTGGCCGAATCTCCGAGTGCAACCGCCTGCCGGTCGGCGACCGCTTCAAGCTCGATCGGAAGGGCTCGGATTGGCGGGTTTGTCCGGCCATCGCGGACAATGGCTTTACCCACCGTGTCGATTCCAGCAAAGATGGAAGTCTCTTCCTTCGCGGGCGGCGCGGGTACACGTGAGTCGTCACGCGTGAGATAGTCCCAGATTACTCCCTTGCGTATGAGGGTGCCAAAACCCTGTGACTTGTGTTGGGAGCGGCTGGCGGCTGCCAGCTCCTGGTATGAAAGACCGAGATACGGATTGTATTCACCGATGTTGATCGCGAGGGTCCGTTCCTGCGGCGAAAAAAACGCGAGTCGATAGAACTTGAGCGGTGTCCATGCCTTTCCGAACTGCGCTGACGGAAACCGAACGGTATCCGCCGAGAGAGTGTAAGCGTCCCGTGCGACAATAGCCGATATCTGATGTTGTCCATGGCCATCGCGCGGAGTTCCTGAGAATGTCGTGATCACTATGTGAGGCCGGAAAGCGCGCATCACCGTTATCACGTCGCGCAGTAGCGAATCCTGAGGCCAATGTTGTCGCGTCTCATCCGCGGACTTCGAGAAACCGAAGTCATAGGCACGCGCGAAATACTGATGGGCGCCGTCGATGCGCCGCGCGGCGAGCAACTCCTCCGTGCGGATAACCCCGAGCGCTTCTCCCAACTCATTGCCAATGAGATTCTGCCCACCGTCCCCACGGCTCAGGGACAAGTAGGCTGTTTCGACATTTCGACCGCGAGCGAGCCATGCTATCAGGTTGGTGTCTTCGTCGTCGGGGTGCGCGGCGATCCAGAGCACCCGCATGGGCTCTGGACCAATGTATTCGACGAGATCAGCTGTCGGCGGATCGACATTGAACAGCGCTTGAGAGAGACCAGAACGCGGTATCGCAAGAGTCGCAGCGATAGCAGCGATAAAAACCGCTCTGCTCATTTTGTTTGGACGGTGAGGCTCAGGTTTTGACCGCCACGCTGCGGCGCTTCGCCCCCGTGAGCTGCTGCAACGGCGCATTCACTTCGGCGACGATGCGCTCCTGCTCCTTCTTGTGCGCCTCAGCGTAACCCTCGGCCGGACTCGCGCGATCCGGACGACCGACGTAGCGAGTCAGCAGCGCGTTTCCGGTCGACATGCGAAGCCGCGGCGAGACGTACGACCACGCTCCCTGATTCTTCGGCTCTTCCTGCGCCCAAACCACTTCCTCGATCGCCGGATAGAGATCGACGATCTGCGCGATCTGATTCCCGGGCCAGGGATAAAGCTCTTCGACCCTGACCAACGCCACGTGGGCAGCGCGCTTTACGGCCAGATCGTAATAGATCTTGCCGGTGCAGAATACGAGGCGCGTGACGGACTTGCGATTCTGCGACGCTGCCGGATCATCGATCACCGGCCTGAAGCTTCCGCTCGCCAGGTCGCTGAGCTTCGATGCGGCTTCCGGCAAACGAAGCAGACTCTTCGGCTGCATCAGAATCAATGGACGCCTCTCGTACAGCTGCGCCTGACGTCTCAGAATGTGAAAGTACTGGCCCGGCGTAGATGGATACGCCACCCGCTGATTCCCCTCGGCGCACAACTGAAGAAATCTTTCCAGCCGCGCACTCGAGTGCTCGGGTCCCTGTCCTTCGTAACCGTGGGGCAGCAGCAGCACGATCCCCGAGTCCTGGCCCCACTTCGCGCGATCGGCGGCGATGAACTGGTCGATGATCGGCTGCGCAACGTTCACGAAATCACCGTACTGCGCCTCCCATAGCACCAGCGTGTCCTCGGCCGCCGTACTGTAGCCATACTCGAAGCCGAGTACCGCTGTCTCGGAGAGCGGACTGTTGTAGACCTCGAGTCTGCCCTTTGACGAACCCTCCCCGTCGGCGACGTGTTGGAGCGGAATGTAGATCTCTCCCGACTCCGAATCGTGGAGCACCGCCTGTCGGTGTGAAAAAGTTGCGCGCTCGGTGTCCTGACCGGTGAGGCGCACCGACGTCCCTTCGTTGAGCAGCGACGCGAATGCCAGCGCTTCGGCATGACCCCAGTCGATTCCGCCGGCATCACCCATTGCCTCGGCGCGACGGGCCAGCGTTTTGGCCAGACGCGGATTGACCTTGAGCGTCGACGGCCACTTGAGCAGACGGTCGTTCAGCTCCCGCAGTCGGTCAGCATTGACTGCAGTATCGCCACTGCCAGCGCCCGATTGATCCGCTTCCGCATCCTTGGCCGGATTGTACTCGGGCCCATGGATCTCGCCGGCCTTCATCGCCGTTTGAATCCGGTCGAAATTCGCCGCTGCTTCCGCGTCGATCTGCTTGACCTGCTCGGCGGTGACGATTCCTTCAGCGACGAGGCGATTTCCCCACACCTCACGCGGTGAAGGATGCGCCCGAATTTTTTTGTAAAGCATCGGCTGAGTGAACGCGGGCTCGTCAGTCTCATTGTGTCCGTGACGGCGATAGCCAACCACGTCGATCAGGAAATCCTTGCCGAACATCGCTCGATATTCGATCGCCAGGCGGACGACATGTATGCACGATTCCGCATCGTCGGCGTTGACGTGAACGATGGGAACCTCGAAGCCTTTGGCGAGATCGCTGGCGTAGCGCGTCGACCGCGCGTCGATTGGATCGGTGGTGAATCCCACCTGATTGTTCAGAATCACGTGAAGCGTTCCGCCGGTTCGAAAGCCTGTAAGCCCGGAGAGATTGAACGTCTCTGCCACGACGCCTTCGCCGGGGAAAGCCGCATCGCCGTGCACACAGATCGGCAGCACGGCAGCTTCGTCCCGGTGTCCATCGCCGGCAAGCACCTGGCGAGCACGGGCAACCCCCTGCAGCACCGGATTCACCACTTCGAGATGGCTGGGGTTCGGAATCAGAATGACCTCGACCTCGCCACCGCTCGACACCTCCCGCTTACCCGACGCACCAAGGTGATACTTCACATCGCCAGTCTCACTCACTGCATTGGTCGCAGCATGCTTTCCTTCGAACTCCTCGAAGATCGTCGCGTACGGCTTGCCGAGCGTGTGAGCCAGGACGTTGATTCGTCCGCGGTGCGCCATTGCAAGATTGACTTCTCGCGCGCCGTGCGCCGCGGCTGATTCGATCGCGACATCCAGCATTGGAACGAGGATGTCAGTCCCTTCGATCGAGAACCGTTTGTAGCCCTGATACGCGCGACCGAGGAATCGTTCGAGACCGTCCACCTCGGTTAGTCGCTGGAGTATCGACTTCTTCTCTTCATCGCCGAGTGGTGCGCTCAGTCGTCCGCCTTCGATCTGCTCGCGAAGCCATTCACGCTCGTCGATTTTTCCGAGATGAGAGATCTCGAACCCGATTCGTGACGAGTAGAGCTCGCGGAGACGCGACACGACATCCGCGGCCGTGCCATCAGATGATCCGAGTACGACGCCGGGGATCTGGGCGAGCCGTTCATCGGTCAAGCCGTGGAATTCAGGTGTAAGCTCGGGAGTTCCTTCCGGGGGTGTGCCGAGTGGATCGAGTGAAACGGCCAGGTGACCGTAGCTGCGAATTGCATCGACCAGCTCAGCCGCAGCCGCTACATCGCGAAGAAAAGCGGGATCGAGTCCCGCTGAAGGTATTTCGCCGGCAGCTGTTGGTCGCGCGACGCCGCCTAAACTCTCGGCAAACCGGAAAAACTGGCGCCAGGATTCGTCGACCGAATCCGGATCGCGCCGGTAGGCTTCGTATGCCTCGGTTATGTATCCGTCGTTGAAGACGCCCGTAATCGGGTCGGAGCTCATGCCTCTAAATTTAACTGCGCTCTACTGTCCTGGGCGCGAGGGCGCGATAGCCGAGGGAGTACTTCGAACGTGACGCGGCTGCTTGCAGAATCTTGAGCGCTGGCGCCTCCTCCAGCGTCGGCAGGTAGAGGAAGCCGGCAATACCGTTCACGTCGAGCAGGTGCAGCTCCTCGGCGTGCCGTGTGAGGCTTACCGCGATGACCGGTGTTTTCGAGAGCAGCGCGTCGTTCTCCCATTTATCGAGAGGAAGCGTCGCCAGTACGTCGTAGTCGCAGATCACGACGTCGGGCGCCATCTCACCGGCAGCCTGCATCGCCGATTCGAGGCCGACCGCATTGGCAGTCTCGATGCCCATTTGCGCGAAGTAACGGGCGATGTGCTCGCTCAAAAAGCAATGGCGCGCCACACACAGGGCGCG
>JGI10216J12902_106907121_pt1 | contig 10625 bp, 11 predicted proteins | sample KanNatreferecore_FD_12902 | JGI IMG/M metagenome (IMG submission 12902)
GGGACACGACCCTTCAGGTTGGGAAGGTTGAAGGTCGTGGAGCCGTCCCCGGCACCGTAAGTGGTGCCGATAAGAGCAAATAAAGCCGCATAGGTCGTCCTGCTGACCGCGGCTCCTTCGCAATATAGCCAGCCCGTAGGAAGAGAGGACACCGACCACAGCTTGATCTCGCCTGTGATGCCCATCGAAGATGGATCGCATTGGATCGCTAGCTTCTGCCAGGCGGTCCAACCGCCACCGCCCGAAGTCGGGTGGTGAGTTCTGATCCAACCTTGGACGAAGTTCGACGTGCCGCCAAGAGTTGTGTAAAGCGTTTGGTAACAACGGTTGTTGGCGATGTTCACCGTCATCACAGTTCCGAAACCGGAGTTGATCGACCAGCCGGAGCCCGTAGTCACATCCATCAAGGAGACGCCAGTAGGATATGAAGACGGCGGGTCACTTTCAGGCAGCTGGTTGATGATCTGAACCTTCGAGCCTGCTTCAACGGCAAGCGCAGATCCCGCGTTGATGGTCGAACCGTCGTGCTGCTCGAGAATCAGATCACCGGTGCCGTCAATATGCCCGCCGATGACCGTGTCAGCCTCGAGGGCTAGCAGCCGACTCAGACTCATGCTTTGAACGGTAGCCATCTTCCCTCCTAAAGAGAACTGATTTGGTATTCGTCAGCGTTCAGGATGACCACAGACGGCCAGTCGATTTCGAACGTGGTTGCACTAAGCATTGTGATGACTTCGTCGGGACCGGTGACCGTGAATGTCCCGTCCCCGTGGTCGACAACGAGAAGCACCGATTGTGCCTCGGCCATGTCCCAGACTTCCTGGGGCGTAGGAAGCCGCGGATCGGTCGCATCTGTGCCGTACAAGACGTCTTCGAGTTCAGCCATAAACGACGGATTTGCGTACCGGCTGTCGACGTACAGATGGGCGCTTCGGCCAGCAAGGGGAATATCGATCGGAAGTGTAGTGAAGTTCCACGTCAGCGTTCCTGGCTCTCTCTGCTGGTGGGTCCTTGCAGTCGGAACTAGGACAACGTTGTAGACCAAGTGCAACCGGTAATTTTCCCCCGCGGCTGTACGATAGGATAACCCAAACGTCTGCGCTCGTTGCTGAACAAGAACATTGTCGTAGAGCTCGTCGGGGTATGTGTAAGCCCCGATAGAACCAGAGAACTCCCCTCGGGTTCTACGATTCCGAGTCTTGACTCCGTCCAAATATCGAACCGCCTCAGTTCCATTGGCGTCTTCGGTCACGGATGTCAAACCGTTCCAACCGACACCAGGTCCGGTCTTGGGATACATAACACCCCGATTGACACCGGCGTGAACACCAAGGCTGGAATCCCAAACAATTCGGGTCATCCTTGCCTCCTAAGGTGCAAATATAGCGATCAACTCGTCTGGAGTGGGCAACGTCGGATCGGTAGAGACCGTGCCGTAAAGCAAGTCTTCGAGTTCCGACAGAACAGCGGGGTCTGTGAGCTTGGAGTCGATCACGAAATGCGCAGTACGCTTGTAACCGGTGACGGGAGGTGCAAGCGTGGATATGGTCCAGCTGAACCTAGCCGGATCGATGGTCGCACCGATCGTAGCGTTATTCCGAGTGGCTGGAGCTGCCAATGCGTTGTAGATCAGATGGATTCGGTAGCCGTAGCCAGGGCCGGCGAGATCGTTCCCTAGCAAAACCCGGTAGGAGAACCCAAACGAGGTGCGAGGTTGTTGTGTGGCGAACAGCCCTGTGTGGATGGAAACTACACCATCGCACGGGTTGAACTCGGGCGGACTCCCAAGAGATTCAATGGTAGCCGCGAACTCTTCGGCGGAGCGAAGGTTGAGATACTTGATCCCGTCGATATAGTATGGACGCTCTTCCGCTCCGGTAGGTGTTTCATTCACAGAGAGAAGACCGCTCCAAGGAACGCCAGGGCCGGAAGAAGGGTAAAGAACGCCGCGGTCGACTCCGATCTCGAAGTAACGCTCCCCCCGAACATCCCAATTGATTCTAGTCATGAGCCCTCCTCTCAGCCTTTATTCGCGGCCGCTTGACGACGCTGCAAGTTCAGATCGCGGTGTTTCTGACGCAACTCGGCCTTGCTCATCTTCTTTGCCGGAGCATTGTAGGCGTTGCACACTCGTACGAGCATGAGAAGACGATTCAAATGCCAATGCTGGCACTCGAACGGGATGTTGAGAGAGAGCATCCAGTAGTAGATGAGCTCACTGGTCACTACCTGAGGGTTATGGCGCCTGTCCTGGATCTCGCTGACTGTCGTTGCCGTCATTGGCGCCTGGATGTACTCGTTTACAGCGTCAAGGTTGGCGCTGGAAAGTTTCTGGAGAATTCCCTCTGGAAGTTTCGGATTCAACGCCATGGCGCTTACATACCAGAGCGTTTCGTCGAGAGTCTTATCGTTGCCTAAGAACGGCTTACAAAATTTTGACTCCCATTTTGACAGTGAGACCAGAGAATGCTCCAACTCTAGCTCAAAAGTATCATCGACGAACTCATTCGTCGTTTCGTCGAACTGTTCAGGCGACAACTGAACAAGGATGGTAAGCATTCTCTGGCCTCCTCTCGCTGTTTAGGCGAAGACGTGCACCCAGCGGTCGTCGACCACGGCGGGGAACTTGTAGCCGTTGGCCGGGAAAGCCTGCACGATGGACGTGGCGGTGATGGCGTGGGTGCCGGCCGCCTTGGTGACGCCGTTGAGCTTGTAGTACACCCCGGTGACCGAAGGGATGGTGACCAGGTCGGTGCCAGCGTCGTAGGTCGAGGCGGTCGGGGTGACCGAGGTGACCGTGCCGGCGAACAGAGCGATGACCGCGTCGGGCGACGGAAGCGACGGATCGGTCGAGACGGTTCCGTAGAGGAAGTCCTCGAGGTCGGCCAGTGCGGCCGGATCGACCCTGGTCGAATCGATGACGAGCGTCGAGGTCGGCGTACCGTCCTCCCACGCCACGGGAACCGTCATGACCTCCCACGAGAGCGTCATTGCCTCGGGCGAGTCGTTCACGGTCGCGTTGGCACGCTCCGAGGGAGCCGCGGTCGCGCCGTAGACGAGGTGCAGCTTGTAACCGTAATCGATCGACTGAAGGTCGTTGCCGACCCGGGTCCGGTAGGAGAAGCCGAACGACTGGCGCGTCTGCTGGCCGACGACCACACCGGGCTCCGGCTCCGCGAAGCCATCGCACTGGTCGAACTCCGGCGGCGACATGAACGCCTCGATCGTGCCGGCCCACTCCTCGTACGAGTAGAGGTTCAGGTACTTGATGTTGTCCGCGTACTGCGGGTTGGCCTCGCCGCCAGTCGGCGACTCCGTCACAGCGGTCAGACCGTTCCACGGAACACCCGTGGTGTAGTCGCCCTCGCCATCGGGAAGGTAGAGCATGCCATGATCGACACCGGTCTCGAACTTCCGCTCGCCGACGAGGTCCCATTGAGCCCTTGTCACGTTATTGCTCCTTCGAAATACAGGTTGAAGACGTCGTGGTTGAGATTGCCAACCGCGTAACCGCGATTGTGGAGACACAACGGCAAAGCAGCGATCTTGTCCCAGACGATGGAATCAGGATCTTGGCTGATGAAGGTCACCAAATATCGCTTGGTCACGTGGTACGGCCGGTCGTCAGCGAACTCAGTATTCGCGTTGTCTCGTCGATAGACAATGCACGGATAATGCATTTGTACATTCGCCGGAGGCTGGAAATATACATGGTCCGCACCCAAAACATCTTTGAGAATGTCATGGAGTGATTGGCGTTGGGCCATTGTAAACACCCCCCAGCCTCAACAACAGCCGGGGACTCTGAACATCGACGTTAACGACGGTCCACAGAGTCCCCGACCACTGGACATAGCGAATGGCAAAGAAGTGTTCGTTGGCGTATGCATCCGCGACGATACTGATGGAGTTCCCCACCGAAATATCGAGATTGACCTTCTCGGCTTCCTCGAGTTTACGGTTGTTTCGAACGACGTCGCCGGTGTACTGAAACTCGACGATTTGCTCGACCCAAATACCGCTTCCCGATGGGGTCTCCACAGTCCCGTCCGCGTAACCTACTGCACCGCGGAACCTTGCCACTTGGAGATACCTCCAGGATTAGTCGCGAGTGAAGGTCCACTCGTCGTTGATGTTGTCGGCCAGGTAGTAACCCGAAGCCGGCGTCGCCACGACGGTGATGCTCTCGCCGGACGCGATGGCCGCCTGAGCACCGGTCGACAGGGTGGCACCCGTGTCCTTGTTCTTGTAGACCACGCCGGTGGTGGCAACGATGGTCACGACGCCCGTGCTGGACACGAAGGTCGGAGCGTTCGGAGTCACCAGCGTGTCGGTCGAGGTGACCGACTTGAAGATCTGCGCCGACTTCACCTTGATGAGCGCGCCCGACAGACGAGCCTCCATCAGGTACTTGTACTGGTTAAAGTCGATATCGAAGTCGTCGAACCGGGTGATCTCGCCGCCCTTGGTGGTACCGACGTTGTAGTCGCGGAGGTTGACCAGGATGGCCAGAACGTCGGTCTCCTCCTCCATGACCTCGACGGGCACGATCTTGCTGACGCGCATCTCCGTCGCGAGCTCGTCCAGGTTGCGGTACAGCCGGAGACCGGTCAGTTCGCTCCGCAGGGTGAGCATCTTCGCGATGTGGATCTCGGTCGTGAACATCGTCGGCAGACCCGAGCCCCTGTAGTACCGGCGCGAAGCGATGACCGAGTCGATGAACGTGAGGTAGTCCGGGGTCGCCCCCAGGTTGACGTTGATCGTGTGCGCGTAGTAGTCGTGGTCGTTCAGGATCGAACGGATACCGTCACCCGAAGAGGCGCCGGCCGGATCCGCGATCTTGTCCTCGTCCTCCACGTCGCGACCATCGCCGATGAGGATCGCGCGCGCGATTTCCTCCTCGAGCATGAGCCGGATCTCGCCCCAGAGCCACGCCACCACGTCCATCTCGGTGATGTCGACGATGTCGTCCCGGTCGAGCTTCTGCTTCTTGTAGACCGTGGTCGGGCCGGTGGTCCGCTTGGTGACGGCGAAGAACTCTTCCTTCTTCATGTTGCCCTTGACGTAACCCTTGGCACGAGCCGCCAGGAGGGTCAGGTTCGCCACCATGGTCTTGATCTTGGAGAACGGGGTCTTGTGGACGTTGTTCAGAACCTCCGCGACCCACTCGGTCCGGCGCTTGTCCCACTCGGGACCGTCCGTGACCATCTTGGCGTCGGGGAAGAGGAGCTCGATGTTGTCGATACCGTGCTTGAACTCGAGACCCTTCTCCTTCTTGAAGGAAGTCCAAGCCTCCTTGAAGGAGCCACAGCGCTTGAACTCCTCGGCAATCGAGACGACGTCGGAGTGCGCCAGGTAACGGAGCTTGCCGTCTTTCTGGGTGTCCTCGCCGGTCCGGTCGAAAACGTTGCGGGTCATTTCACCCTTTCCTTCCTGATGTTCGAGGTCACCCTCTTTGTCTTGGTCCGCATGCTCGGCCGTCTCGCCATCGGCCGTCTCGCCGTCGCCTTTCAGGGCCTGAGACACCATGTAGTGAACGAGATCCTTCTGCTTCTCGTTCATGGAGTCGTAGATTTCCTGAAGAGACTCTTCGTCGTGCTGAACGACTTCCTCTTCCTCAGCCGGCTTGCTCACCTCGAAGGTGAGGCCGGTGTGGATGATCGCCTCGTCTTCCAGAGTCTCAACGTCGTCGGCGCTGTGAGCGATCCGAACATTGTCGATGAACGCGCCAGGGTTGGCCCCGGAAAGGACCAGACTGACTTCCTTGATCACACCGTGGAGAACCTGCTTCGACTTCTCCACGAGCTGATTGGCGTAGATCGACAGTCGCTCAATGTCGCCGTGACGGACGAGAATCTTGGCGTTCTTGCCGTTCTCGGTCTCGTTGAAGAAACCGTGGCAGTACATGCCGTCGGGCCTGGCCTCGAGAATGGCGTGCCCGAGGACCTTGGCGGGTTCGTTGTGGGTGTGCTGCCAGACAAGCGGAACCTTCACCTTATCCATGTGCTGGAAGGCTTGGGGGGTTATGGTCCGACCGTCGGAGCACCTGAGTCCAGCTTTGGTGGCGTAGCCGCTGAAGTCAGCTGCTTCCATTTTGACTGTCCCCTTCCGGTTTTGACGTTGTTGACGGAATCGACTCCGACGGAGCCGGCATGTTGGTGTTTCTTGGATCGTCAGCTGTTGGCAACTTCATCGGCTTCCAACCGACGACGTGTCGGAAGTCGTTCGGTGTACCAATCTCACCGCGACGGAACTTGTCAGCGATCTCGGCCAGGTCCTTGAGCGGAACCAGCTTGAATTGATCGTTGAAGAACATGATCCACTGACCTTGAGACCGGGCAGTCTTGGTGAGGAAGGCACGCCGCATGGCCTCGACCACCGCGGTTACCAGAGGCTCAATGGTGCGAGCGTAGTAGTTACGCATCGTCCCCTCGTCGGCGGTGCCGCTCATCACCTCGGTAGTAAGACCGAGCTGGTTGTAGAGAAGCTCGGTGAGGATCTCGACCTGCTTAAGGAGGTTGTTCTCGGCGGGTCGGTTGAGCTGAGTGATCTTCTCTGTGCCATCGATGTAGGCTACGCCGTACTTGCTGTTCTGGAGCTGGTCGTCGAGGTCTGACTTCCTCTGCATCGCCTGCTGCCGCTTCGCTTCAGACTTAACGACGTACGGGAGCTGAATGATCAGATCCAGCTTGCCCGAACTCGATTGTTCGTCCACGATGTCAAGTAGATTAAGCTTGCGAATAAGTCTCTGGAGAGTCGAGTTCGTTTCGTTCATCACCGTGTAGAGAGGATTCTCCACGATGGCTACGAACTTCTTCTCGAGAATGATGTCTTCCCGCATGCCTTTGGCGATGTTGTACAGATTCACCCGAACATGTTCGGGGAACCACTCCGTGATGGTTCCGACACGGAGTGTCTTGATGTCGAAACCGGTCGTCGACGGATCGACAGTAGTGTCAACGGGAACGATCGCGATGGTGCCTCGATCGAACATGGTCTGGAAGATGTCTTGGCGGAGTTGCCGAGCTGCTTGGTCGAGGCTGCCCTCAAGTGTCAAGCAAGTCTGTAGACCGCTGTCGATGTCTTCCAGGTATCGACCTTCTTTGTCGCGCCGAACGTGGCGAATGTCAACCGACGAAGCATCAATGGCGAGGCGCATATAGATTGAAGCGATGATCGAACGCTCGTTGGAATAACGCATTCGTATCTTGTCCGGACGGTAGCTCCAACTGCCGCCACCGCCGTGAACTCGAACGCGATCTTCGAGTTTCTCATCCTTGAATGCATTCCAAGCATGCGAAAATGCAGACTTCAATCTATCTGTGAGTTTGGACACAGGTCACCTCCCCTCGAGATCTCATTCGAACGCCTCCTTGTTTAGCTTATATGCAACGTAAGCGTCCATCGCGGCGGCCACGTTGTCGATCTTTTCGTCTTGACGCTTCTTCAGGAGCTTCCGGTTCCCGTTGGTATCCTCCATGATGATGCAGTTTCCCATGGCGAACATCATCAGTTTCTGATCGAATATGAGCATCCGTTGCTCACTCATGATCTTAAGTTCGCCGAGTGGGACCGACTCAGTTTTGGCGCCCTGGATTACCTTTTCGATTGCGTAGGGTCCGTTCTCCTGTTCCCAGCGAGTAACGAATTCCTTTGCGTTATAGGGGTCGAAACCGAAAGCACGGACATCATACTTCTCGATTTCAATGAACTGTTCGAGATCTTCATAGACCTCCATCATGTCGAGAATGTTCCCCTCAAGCACGTGGAGACTGCCTTCGTCCATGAATTCTTGATACTTGATGCGCATTGCGCCGGGTAGTTTGTCCAGAGTCAATCTCGAGATGTAACTTCGAGTCTTTACCCCGAACCCATCCCGAAGGGGGAAGAGGAATGTGAAAGCACAGAAGTCGTCACCCTGCGAAAGGTCCGCACCAAGAGCACACGGCATCTCCCAGAAGCTAACTGGCGGGTGCGGTAGGGTCTCTTCGTAGGTGAAGAAGTAGGTGTAGCCCTCCATCGGGATGCCAAAGCGCTTCGCCAGGATGTCATTCCTAGACGCCGGCGCCTTTTCGGCTCTTTCCACATCAAGCTGGTACGTGTCATAGGTGACGGTCATACCGATGTTAGGGTTGGCTTTCGGCCACATACGAGGATCGTTAACTTCCTCAAGTTCATCGAGCTTGTAGTGCCAGATCGAAATGTGCGGAGCGTCGTAGTCGCCTTTAAGAATGTTGGCGAGTTCCATTTTGATTGTGTCGCCGGAACCGTTGCGCACAGTTCCTTCAGAGCTGATAGCGACGATCAACCAGTCGTCGAGCTTCGACGCTCCTTGCTCAACGGCACCGACAACATCCTCTTTCAGATCTCCAGACAACCACTCGTCGATTGTGGAGACCTTGGGTCGAAGACCTTGAAGCTTGTTGATGGCCATCGGACGGACCTCAAGCAGAGATCCAGTCAGGAAGTTCTCAACACCCTTCTTAGTCGACGCAAGCTTGACTCGGTTAGCTCTTGAACCGGTGGTGTTCTGCAACGACCCCTCGGTTAAGAACTTGAACAAGGGGCCACGAGACCGGGTGATCGCTGTCCTCATGGGGGACATGACCTCGTCGGCCTGCTTCATCGTAGGAGCGGTCGTGATCTGGTGTGTGGTCGAGGTGTCCACGTTGAGGAAGTAGTTCTGGATGCACGAGGCGTACATGGACTTGGCTGCGCCTCGGGCCACGATGAGATACTGCTTGGTGGTCAGGCGCTTCTTGACTGTCTTGATGACGAAGCGGCCGCCCAGAGGGTGATCCAGATCTGGTTCGTACACTTGACGTTCAATGAAGTGATACCAACCGAAGATCTGTTCCGCCCACAGCTTGAACGACGGCAATAGACGAAGGTCACTGCCATCAGTCAGAGTTAGTTCGTTCTCACAGTAGAGGATGAAACCCTCGACGGCTTGATCGTCGTAATAGTAGTTCGGGTTGGCAATGAGAGCATCGATGCGATTCATCTCCATTGCAACTTCCCGGTTTACGGGAATCTCTCCACGGAGAACCGCCTCACGGAACTGACCATAGTAGATCGGAACCGCGGTGTTCGATAGTGTCACTGCCAACCCTCCCTTCCTAGAACGCCGCGAACCACTGCCAGGTCGGTGCCACGCTGTAGGTGATCGAGATCGTGCTGCCCGGACGCACGTAGAATGCCCCGCTCGTGCGAGCGCCTACGGTGACGGTGTCCACCTTGACCGCGGTGACTGTGCCGCCGGCGATCTCGACGAACATCGCGTGTCCAGAGGTGTTCTCGACTGCAACGGTCGTTGCGGGTACGGCCGGCTTGCCCGACCAGTCGCCGTTGGGTACTTCTCCTTCGTTGTAATCCTGGAGTTTCTTCAGCTGTTCGTTGTCCATGGCGCTCCTGTTCTTGAACCCTGTTGTTTACTTCTTGAGCAGGGTTGCAACTTGCTTGGCGAGCTGCTCCTGCGCAAGCTTCGTGGCCTGTTGCTTGCCGGCGTTGAGCAACACGTCGGCGACGAATTTAGTCGCGACCTTAGCCTTCGAATCCGGCTTCAGCGAGTTGAACTGCTTCTCGAGATTCATCCGCGTCACAAGGTCTTGGAGCTCCTTGTTGGAAAGCGCGTGAGTCCCGCCGGCCTTCTTCACCTTCGACCGAGCGTCGTTGGCGGCGTTGGCATCATCGGAGCTGGCAGCGCGTCTCGCCTCGGATCTGCGGACACCCCACTTCATACCCTTCACGCCGAAGTGAGCAAGGAACTCGTCGACTTCTTCCGCTTGGAGAAGTTCCGCGTTCTCCGGCGACATGACCTCGATTGCCGAGATGTGCCCGCGGGCGTCGTAGGTCACCTTCACCGTCGTGGCAACGTTGGCGTCGGCGTGCTGGACGTCTCGAACAATAATGTCCCAGCGGCCAGAGTCAGGCTGATTGGGATCGCGCCCTTTGTCGATGATCCCCAGCTTCTTGTTGCCGGTCTTGCTCACCCGAGTGTTGGCGGCCTTCTCGAGTTCGCCGATGAAAGCGTCGTGGTGTTCCTTGTAGTATCGCCGGCGCGTTGGCGTGTCTCGAGTGAAGTCAGCGTCCTTGTACTGCGGCTTGTTGTTGATCCGATCGAGATGGTTCTTGTTGTAAGCCCGCGCCGCCTCGTTGTAGATCTTTACCGCTGTGATGTCGCTGTAGGACTTGCGTGCAAATCGCTTGTCGGCCCTGGCAATCTGCCGCTGAGCCCGCTTGTTGCCGGCAGCGGCCTTCTCTTTGCGGACCCCCCACTTCATACCCTTCACGCCGAAGTGAGCAAGCGCGTCTTCTACGGTTTTCAAGCTGCCCTCCTTAGGCCAGAACGAAGAGTGGAATATACGGAAACTCTGTGCCTTCGGTGGCGACGTTGATCGACGAAGGGAAGCCGGCATTGCGACTAGGACCAATCCAAGACCTTCTATGGCCGGAGACGATTCCGTTGACGATCGTCATCTCTTGCGTCTGATGGTAAAGAATGTCCGGAGACGATCCGTTAAGCGCCATCGCGACGAAGACAAATCGCCCAGTGGATTGAGCGGCGATGGTGGATGGAAGATTCTCCATGACCCAACCAGCGGTCGTCCAGAGATTGTCGTTGT
>JGI10216J12902_100928658_pt1 | contig 10623 bp, 10 predicted proteins | sample KanNatreferecore_FD_12902 | JGI IMG/M metagenome (IMG submission 12902)
GAACTCACGCGCGATCTGCCGCAGCTGGATCAAACGGTGGTCGTAGGCGCGAAGCGCGAGTACGCGCTGAGAGTGCCGATGCACGCCAACGACATCGTTCTCGTCACGCTGGAGCCGGTCGCAAACTAAGCAGCCACCTCCGTCGCCTGTAGTCGCGGAACGGTGAGTTTTTCGCGCGGCTGGATCGCGGCCTCACGCAGCATTTTCAACATCAGCTGCGCTCCCGGTGAAAGCTTGTGATCACGGCGCGTGATGACGCCGAATCCTGCAACGCCTAGCGGCAAATTTCTCACCAGCACGCTCAACAGGCCTGCTTGGCAGGAGGGCCGAACCGTTTCCTCGGCGACCGCCGCAATCAGGGTGCTCTGCTGGAGCAAGGCGTTGATCAACGGCGCTGCCGACGTTTCCACGACATTGTTGGGCAAGGGCACGCCTTGTTGAGCAAACAAACCGCTGAGCTTGTTCCGGACCAGACTGCCGGCCGGCGGCAGAATCCAAGCCTGTTCCACCAGATGCCGCAGTTGTAACGCTTTGCGTCCGGCGAGCGGATGATGGGCGCCCGCGACGACCACATGCGGCTCCTCGGCGGCGAGCGGCTCATAGACGAAATCATCGGCGCCGTCGGCGTCGTGCAGCCGACCCACGATCAAATCGAGTTCTCCCTGGAGCAGCCGCTGCGCCAGCCGGCAGCTCGACTCGATCTCGATGGAAACTAGAACCCCAGGATGGCGCTGCTTCATGCGGGCGATCGCGGTGGTGATGAGCGAGCTCTTCGGGTCGAAGACCACGCCCAGGGCGGCATGCCCCGAAAGCCCCGATTTGAGGGCCGCAATTTCATCGCGCGCGGTTCGCAACTCCGCAAGAGCCTGGCGGGCGCGGCGGACCAGAATCTCGCCGTACCCGGTAGGCTCCACCCCGCGGGCGTGACGCTCGAAGAGTTTGACGTCGAGTGAGCTTTCGACCTGACGTAGCAGCTTGGAAGCGGCGGGTTGAGTGAGACCCGCGGCCTCCGCCGCCCGTGCGAGGCATCGCTGTTCATCCAGATGAACCAGAAAGGTCAGCTGGCGTGTCTTCAGGTGCAAGCGGGCGATGGCATGGACGTGAGGCGCTGCCACCGCGGACACGGTTTCCAAAATACGCGATTTCACGCAAGTCCCCCCTGATCATCCTTCGTATGGCGCGATGGGAAGGCAGCGACCGCAGCCTTTGCAATTGCTTCGGACTGACAACTCGATTACATTTTTCGGGCAGCGCATCCATTTGATCCACCTCGGAAGTTTGAGGGTCCTCCTGTTCTGAACGAGCGGCGATGATGACTCGGCCGAATCCCGGTTCGGACCGTGTCCGGTTCGACGACTTCGAAGCGGATCTGCGCACCGAAGAATTGTTCAAATCTGGCCGCAAACTGCGGCTGCCCCATCAGTCCTTTCAGGTCCTGGCCGTATTGCTCGAACGCGCGGGGCAGCTCGTCACCCGTGAAGAGCTGCGTACCCGACTATGGCCGGCGGACACGCTGGTCGAGTACGACCAAGGGTTGAATGCGGCGGTCAAGCGCTTGAGGGAGGCGCTGCGCGATTCCGCGGATGGGCCTCGATTCATAGAAACCTTGCCGAAGCGCGGCTATCGGTTCATTGCGACCATTCAGAGGGCTGCGCCATCAGAGCCGGCGACTTCAGAGATAACGGCAGAGCCGGCCGCCCCGGCGCCGCCGCCGCCCACCCCGGATGAATCGCGACATGATCGGAAGAACCTGTTCGTCCCCGTCGCCGCGCTGGTGGTCTTGTTCGTCGCGGGCACATTGGCGGTGACCCTGTTCCGTTCGACGACGCGGCCGCCGCTGAGTGGGCGCGTCGTTCCCTTCACGAGCCTGCCGGGACAGGAGATCGCGCCCACGTTCTCCCCCGACGGCAGTCAGATCGCGTTCGCGTGGAACGGCGGGGCGGGAGCGGCGAATCAGTTCGATCTCTATGTGAAGTCGCTCGGATCGGAACGGTTGCTGCGCCTCACCCGGCAGCCGACGAAACGGATCACGCCGAGCTGGTCACCGGACGGCACGTCGATCGCGTTCGCGCGTGAGGACGATCAGCGATCCGGGATCTATGTCATTCCCGCGCTCGGCGGTGCCGAGCGGCGCATCGTCGACACCGGCCTGGTGGTCGGGCCGTTCCGGCCGATCAGCTGGTCGCCGGACGGCCGCTCGCTCGCCTATTCGGCCTACGGACCCAAAGGCGTCGCGCAGGTGTACATCATGTCGCTCGCTTCGCTGCAGGCGCAGCCGCTGTCGCCCGTGCCCGAATGTTTGGATGATGCGGTGAACCCCGCCTTCTCGCCCGATGGCAGCCAGCTCGCGTTGATTTGTATTTCCAGCGAAGCGGTGTATTCCATTTATACGGTGCAATTGCCGCAGGGACCGATGAAACAACTGGCCTCGATGCTGGGCTATCCGCAAGGACTGGCCTGGTCCGCCGATGGCAGCCGGCTGATCGTTGCCAACGATCCCGGCGATGGGGGCGAGCTGTGGCAGCTGAGCTTGAAAGGGCAGCTCACAAAGCTGGCTTTTGGGGAGAACAGCTCATCGCCCGCGGTCGCTCGCGACGGTCGGCTCGCGTACGTGCGCGGACGAAATACCATCAACATCTGGCGCGCCGATCTCACAGCGGCGCAGCCGGAAGAATCGACGACGCGACTGATCTATTCCACGCTGGCGCAGACACTGCCGCGTTACTCACCCGATGGGACGCGGATCGCATTCCAATCCAACCGCACCGGCACCACGGAAATATGGATCAGCGATGCGCAGGGCACCGATCCGGAACGTCTGACATCGTTCAACGGCCCCATCTCCAGCTCGCCCAGCTGGTGTTCCGACGGACGCCGCATCGCGTTCGATTCGCGCGTCTCGGGGACGACGAGCATCTATGTGGAGGATGTCGCCGAGAGAGTTCCGCGTGAGGTCGTCACTTCACGACGCAATCTGTCATCGCCGGTGTGGTCGACGGACTGTCGCTGGATGTTTGCACACGATAGCGATGCGGTGCTGTACCGATTCCCGGCGACAGGGGGGCGGGCCAAGCGCGTCACCGATCGTCCTTCGACGCATTCGGTGGTGGTTGACGACACATTGATCTTCAATGTCCTGGAGCCCGATGGCGTCGTGCTTTGGAGCACGAGGGTGAGCGGTGGGCCGGAGGTGCGTCTGGAGCACATCCCGAAACTGCGTTACGACGACGTGTGGACCGCAACCCGCAGCGGCATCTATTACACGGACGTCTCCTCGTTCCCTGCGACGGTGCATTTTTATGACTTCGCCACCCGGACCACGCGGCCACGAATGACCCTGAAGCAAGCTCCCGTGCCTGCCGGCGCGATCGCCATCGACGTGTCCGCCGACGGGCGCTGGCTGCTCTACAGCCAGGTGGACGACGAGCAGAGCGAAATCATGCTGGTGGATGTTCACTAGGTCTCAGGCTAGTCAAAGGAGCGTCACATGCGTCGCATCTTCATCACGGGATCCACCGACGGACTCGGACACGCCGCGGCGCGCACCCTCATCGACGAAGGTCATCAGGTCGTTCTGCACGCACGTACGAAACAACGTGCCACCGCACTGGCCGACTTGGCGCCGCGTGCAGCGGGCGTCGTCATCGGCGATCTCAGCAGCGCTGCGGAAACGCGAGCGATTGCCGAGCAGCTCAACGAGATCGGACGGATGAATGCCGTAATTCATAACGCCGGCATCTACAGTGAGCCGAAGCGTGGCAAGACGCCCGAAGGTCACGCAAAAATTCTCGCAGTGAACACGTTGGCGCCGTACCTGCTGACCGCACTGATGGAACGTCCGGATCGCCTGATCTATCTCAGCAGCGGCATGCACCGTGGGGGTAGCGCCTCCCTGCGCGATATCGACTGGGTCGAGCGTCGGTGGGATGCCGGGCGCGCCTATTCCGAAAGCAAACTGTACGTCACCGCGCTCGCGCTCGGCCTCGCAAGACGGTGGCCGAAAGTGCTGAGCAACGCGGTCGATCCGGGCTGGGTGCCGACCAAGATGGGCGGCCCCGGCGCGCCCGACGATCTTACGCAGGGACATCTCACGCAAACGTGGCTCGCGGTCAGCGATGAGCCCGCTGCAACTGTGAGCGGCGGCTATTGGCATCATCGCAAGCAACAGAATCCCGCGGCCGAAGCGCTCGATCCTGACTTTCAGGATCGGGTCATCGCGAAGCTCGAGGAACTGACCGGTGTCTGTCTGCCGTGAGATGGGCCATCGCACGTCCTTCGACAGACGCTGCGCGATCATATCCACGGGCACCGTGCCCCATGGCGAATTGCAAGATCAAGCTCGGAGGCTCTCGTATTCCGGCAGGCTCAGGTAAGGCGTCCCGGGCAGACCCTCATCGATGAGTTCTTGAGGCGCCTTGAGCAAAGGGTTCGCCTCCCACTGCACGCTGCGCAGATGCTGGAGCATCAGATCGTGTGCGCGCGCTGGTGTGTACGGTTGCGTCAAGTCGAAACATGCGCTTGCGATGTAGGGTCCGCGGCGCCATTCGGCATAACGCCCAAACAAATCGTCCAGCGGCGAGACGACGACCGCGGGGTGGTACTCCAGGATGCGATCGATGCTGCCGTTGAGCCAGTCGGTGAGTTGTTGAGTCGCCGGGATCACGTGATGCGCCAAGCGCACCAGATAAACGATTGCCGATTGCCACTCGGCCGCGGAGTCGTCGGAGTAATGCAGCGCTGGCCCCAGCCAGCTGAAGCCGCACCATAGTGGACCGCGTACCGGGCCGAGCCATTCGCTTCGCCGGCGCTCGTCGTAGTGGGCGTAACGACGGTCGGCCAAGCTGGTCCACGCTGCTTCAAGAAACAATGACGGGTAGGGATCGCGATCGAGATGTTCGAAGCGCACGGCGACCACCTCGAACAGCGCCGTGCAGAGCGCGAGGCGTGCACGCAGGCTCGCGGCCTCGACACGTGCGGCGATCGCTTCGGCTTCTTCCATCGGAAACGCGAAATCCTCGCTCGCCCGCGCATCGCTCCAGAGATATCGGATGCCGCTGCGGTCGTATCCGCCGAGATAGGCGAAGCGTTGTAGCTGATAGGCCATGCGCGTGAGCGAAGCTTAAGGCATGCGATAGGGTTCGCCGACGAAGCCTTCGGCCCGCATCTCATTCGCGGGAACGAGGTACGGATTGTCGGCGGGATTCAAACTGCGAAGGAAAGCATCCCACGCGGCGCGATCGGCTGCGGCGTCGGGCGGCACGGTGAGCGATTCAAACCAGGCGCGCGGGATTGGCGGCTCACCGCTGTGATCGTAGGTGCGGGCGGTGTTGTCGAACGAGGCGCTGACGGGATAGGCCGCAGTGAGCGCCGCCAGCGTCCGTTGCAGCCACGGCTCGAACCCTGCGCTTGCGGGCAACACATAGTGCGCAAGATTGACACAGGCGATGGATTCGAATTCCACCGCGCTGCGGCTCTTGGCGAACAGGAAGTGTAAATAGTGGAGCCGAATGAGGGCGGTCTGGCGCAGCCCGTCCGGATTGCCCTTGCGAACCACGTCGTTGCGCACGTCTTTGAATTCGAGCGCACGGGAATATCTGCGATCGACGGTCGATGCCCAGGCGGCTTCGATACGTTGCAGCGGATCGGTGATATCGGTGCGGCCGTTCAGCCGCCACAGCACCCATTCGAGGCTGGTCAGTGCCAGTGCCATTTTGGCTTTGTAGTTGATGGCCCAGATCGCCTTGACCAGGCGGGCCGGCTGCTCGTCGGGATCGCCCAGTTTGCCGACGATACCGTGGTCCCATTCGTAGTCGAGCGCAGGGGTCGCGAGGTCGGCTGGCATGAAGCCCGGTTGAGTCAGCATGGTCGTGGTTCCCGTAGCAGTGGATCAAAGCATCTTGGTCTTGAGTGAGTGTAGTGCGCCCTCTGTGAGGTTGCCCTTCTCGTCGGTGCCACAGTCATCCTTCGTCACCTTCTGCGGCTCATTGTCATCATTGCACAGCCAGATCTCGTGCTTGCACTCCTCCATGGCAATGCACATCAGGCGCTGGCAGGCCGGGCAGGGCATGTTGGAGCGTCCGCCGGAACCCGGGCGCCAATCGATCTTGAACACGATCTTCAGACCCTTCTGGTCGCCGAGCGCATCGAAAACGCGCGCTTCGGCGTGGCCCGACTTCTGTTTGTACGGCGGCTTGTGCTTCTTGTCCTCGGAGCACATCACCGGCGCATCGCCAGAGCGCACCTCCTCGCCGCCGCCCTCGATGAACTGCGACGGAAAGCGTTCGTGCGCCACGCCGTTCGAGTGTGCGCTCGCGCAGGTGGCGGTGTCGCCGCCCGACGGCTGGAACTTGCAGCTGGAGATGGTCGTGCCTTCCTGGTCCTCCTTGCCGTTCTTGTTGGTCAGGCGCTTGTCGCCGCTGTTGTCATCGACATGCTTGCGCCGGTCCTCGTTGTTTTTTTCCAGCTCCTCGCAGTCGCTTTTCTGCGGGGCCGCGGCCATCGCAGCCTGGCTGACGGTCATCGCCGCCGCATTACCGGTGGTCATGGTCACGCCTACTTCATGTTGTTGTGAGTGGTCATGTCGAGGTGGCGGATCGCATTCTTGCCCTCGAACTTGACGTCGAACGACCACGCCGCGAAATAGGTCGTGTTCTGGATCTGGTGACTCATCACCCCCATACCCAGCGTTTTCGTCGCAGCCTCATCGCCATTGCTCTTCTTGTAGTTGGAAGAGTTCTTGATGCCGACCTCGGCGCCGCCGATCTTCACGGTGCGAGTGCCGGAGTTGGTGTCCGAGGCCTTCGAGAAGTTGGGATAGGGAATCGGAATCGGCCCGGCCGGCGGCGAGGGCGGCGACAGGCACACGTCCGGCATCGCGCCGTTGGACATGTTTGCGTCCTTCTTGGCCGAGACTTCGCGTCCGTTGGCGAAGATGTTCTTGCTCATGGCTCGTTTCCCTCGTTCATCATTCCGTGTGCTCAGCTTGCCTGCAGGCGGACAACCAACGCTGCGCGCTCGCCCGCGTCGGATCCGATGTGACACAGCACGAGCGGGCCGGGCGCATATCGATACAGCGTCGCGTGCGCAGCCTGCGCCAGCAAACAAGGCAGGATCGCCGCGCCAATCTCACCTAAATATTCGATCGGATGCCACAGGTCGAGCGGCTGCTCGCGCTCACCGGCATTGAGCCGCCCGGCAACGAAGGCGGCTTCCTTGAATTTGTAATGCTCGCCCGAGAGATCGGTCAGTCGGTAGGCGATGTCCTTGAGCGCGACGCCCGCACTGCCAAGCGCGCTTTTGACAGCTTGTGTCATTCCTTGGGCACGAAAGGCTTCGACACTCTCGATGTGTGCACTTTCTCTCGCATACCCGGCGCCGAGGATGTGCAACTCGGCGGCCGTCGAGCTGCCAATCCTGCCGACCAGCACCGCGGCACCGGCCTCGCCGGGAAAGAAGCCATTCGAATTGCTCGCTGTCATCAATCGGCGCCGGCGCTGCAGAGCGTCCAGCGTGTCCCGATGCAAATAACTGTCGACGCCGGCGACCACCACGTGTTTGGCCTTGCCCGCTTCGATCAATTCCGCGGCGAGCTGCAACGCGTGGAAGCATCCTGTTTGATCAGCCGCAAATACGCGAGACAGCGGATGCGCGCGCCCGCCGAGCCGTGCCTGGATTTCCGCAAACAGGCGCGTATCGAGATCAGCGAACCGTCCAGGCCGATCCGGTGCGGCAATGCCCAGCAGGATCGGTGTGTCCGCAACTTCTTCAGGCGGCAGCGCGGCGAGACATTCATCGATGGCAGGCGCCGCGAGGTCCGCCAACTTGCCGAGGCCTTCCCACCACTGAGGAAGCTGCACCATTGCACCTCGAAGCGGCTCGCCAGATTCGCGATCCATCCAACTGGTCGCGCGCACCGCGCTGATACCGGCGCGCAATGCCGCCAGTGTGGCCGGCGCGTTGAAGCCCAGCGCCGTAACGAGCCCGAAGCGTTGGACGGCAAGGCCGATCATGATTTATCTCCGCCGCCCGTGCGGGCCTTGACCGCGTCGGCGAGGCTGGCGTGATACGTCTTGCCGGGGAAGCGACGATTGCGATGCCATGCTTCGCTCATTTCGCCGGCGATCACTTCCTTCACATCGAACACGCTGCGCCCGAGTGCCAACGAGCAGCGCCAGGTGAGACTGAAGCGCTCGGCGTCGGGCTCGATCACGACGGTGTCGACGTTGGCCATCTTTGTGACATCGCGTCCGCGATAGGGAATGAACGTGATCGGCATCGTCTGCTGCGGAAGTCGGAACGCGCGCAGACCATCCGAGGTCAGGTTTTTCAAAACAATCTCTTCGCCGCCCTTCGGGTACGGAATCACCTGGTCGGGCGGTGCCGCCTGAAAGTAACGTTCGTCGAAGTCTTCGGGCCACAGCGGCGCGGTGTTCTCCATCCACTGCTGATCATAGGTTCCGACGTAGCCCAGGCGCGGCTGCCAACTACGGCCGATCGGAGAAAACGATTGCGGCGAGTACTCGCCCTTGGGTGAGTCGACCGACTCGTTCAGCGCTTCCGTGTACGGCAGCGGCTGCTGATCGATGTTTTGCAGTCTCTGCCAATAACCGCGGCCGACGGGATTGGTGAGATAGGTGTACGTCTTGCCCTCGGCTTCCTCGGTGCGGTCCGTGCCGCCAAACGCTACGTCATATGAAATCGGCAATTGCGTGAAGGGCTCCGGCGACGAACTGGAAACGCCGATCAAACCTTTCTGCCACACGCGCGGACCGACCACCATGAATTGTTTCATCAGCGGCCCGACTTTCAGACCGACAGGGCATCGTGTGACGGGCCGTCCATCCGGTGCATGCGCGCTTCCCAGCAGCAGCACGTCGCAACCAGGCTTGCCGTGCGCATAGTCGGACTCACGCAGCGGTGCCGACAGTCCGGGCTCGCCGCTGAACTCATCCGCGCTGACGAGCGGCACTTGTTGATCGTGCAACATCAATTCGGCGCCGTTCGCAGGCAACGCGTAGGTCGCCTTGACGATCACCACGAGCATCTCGCGCCCATCGCGCTGAAAGCCGAGTGTCCAGCCGCCCGGCAGCTCACTGACGTTGGTGAATCTCATACGGCGAACCGAGCAACCTGCCAATCGGCGCGTGCGTCGACAGCAAACAATGGCCGCGTCTCTTCGATGCGCCCAAGCTCGATTGCCGCGGCGATCCGCTGGCGCTGGTAGCCGCTGCGTAGAACGCGCACCGCGCCCGCTGAGGAAATCGGCTCACCGCCAAGGTAACGCTGACCGCTGGCGAACCGGTTCGACTGCGCAAGCCACCATGTGTTGATGCGCGCAGCGTCGGGCCAAGGCAAGTTCTCATCGTCCTCGTGACCTTCGGGCGCAGACTCGGGTCTGTCGGTATCGAGATCGAGGAGTTCCAAGTCGGCACCGGTGATCGTCGACAGCGCGGCCCCAGCAGTGGCTGCGTGCTGCGCGTCGGCGCACAGTTCGATCACCCAAGGCAGTGTGATCGGATCACCGAACGCCGCGACTGCCTGGATCGCTTCACGCCGCGTCGCCGAGTCGGCGGCCAATACGCGGATCGTGTCGCGTGACCAAGCTGGCTCTGCGCAACGCATGGCCACCTCGATAGCATCCCTGGTCAGTTCGGGGCGCAAGTAGCCGGCATCGAAAGCCGAGCGCGCAGCGGAGGTGTTACCCATCAATGCCAGCGACCATGCCGCCCAGAAGCGGCAGGAAACATCGTCGTCACGGAGCGCACCCGAGAGTGCCGATTGAAATTGCGTCAGTTTGTTTTCACCGACGGCGCGCAGCGCTCGGGCGCGCACCATCGGATCCGCATCGCTCACCAGCTTTTCCAGCGTTGCGGCGTGATGCGCGCGGTGCGCACTCAGCGCAGCGCAGGCAAGCCAGCGGTGCTGTGTAGTTTGCGAGATCAACAGACGTTGCACGCTCCAATCGATCTGATCGAGCGGCAGCCACGCCAATGCATCCAGAAGTGCGGCCGAATATTGGTCGTCGGCTTGTGCCAAGGCCAATGTATGACGCATGCCGTCCAGGTCGCGGCGTGAAAAAGCCACGTAGCCAGCGGTGAAGACCGCGCCCGGCTCTCCCGTTCCCAGCGCGTCGAGCGCGGCACGCCAGCCGGCTGCTCCCGCAACCTGCAGCCCCGCTAGATGCGCCAGCAAGCGTTCGTCGAGACGCGCGAGTTGCTCCAGTGTGTAGTGGGGAGCACGCACGGCGCTCCGGCGCTGCGACCACAGGAAACGAGCTTCACTCGCATGCTCGGCGATGACGGGCAGGTTGAAAAGCGATGAGATCTCGCGTGGCTGGAAGCCGAAGAGAATGCGTGGATCCGACGCGTCCTGCATGAGGCCACTTTGCATGAGTCAGTTGAGCTGAACCGAGCCACCGCGAATTCGGTTGGCGCCCGTGGCTTCGGTGACGATCTCTTCGCCGCGCAGGACGATGCGACCGTCACTCAGCAAGGTCAGCACCGACTTGCCGCAACGTAGGACCAGTTCGTGCGTGGCAGTGACAGTCAAACGTTCACCGTCGACATCCATCTTTACGCGGCCGGGGGCCTGTTCGAGTGGCCAGCCCGGCTGGCCACGTAGCAC
>JGI10216J12902_100413920_pt1 | contig 10621 bp, 12 predicted proteins | sample KanNatreferecore_FD_12902 | JGI IMG/M metagenome (IMG submission 12902)
AAGAAAGACTTCCAGCTCTGGTCACCCTTCCTCAAGAAGGGAAGTACGATTGTCTTCCACGATGCAGACCGATACGATACGGTGGGTCGCCTCATTCGGGAGGCCGTTGAGCCTGGTGCTAAGAAAATTCTACAGGTTCAGAAAGTCTGGAGTGCTATACTCCCATGACGGCCCTGGCGTTAGTCCCCAAGCTTCGGAGAATGGTTGCTGAGCCTACCAATACTCCTTATACAGATGCTATCCTCGCTGATGAATACATCGAGATCTATCCAGTCCCAGATTCCAAGAAGAATGATCCAGATAGCGATGAGTGGACACCCACCTATGATCTTCACTCCGCTGCAATGGATATCTGGGAAGAGAAGGCTGCTACTGTGGCTGCCCGGTTCGACTATACAGCAGATGGTGGGAGCTACCATGAAGATCAACGCTGGCAACACTGTAAGAAAATGGCCAGTTATCATGGGGCTCGCCGAAGGGCTCAGAACCGCAGCTTGACAAAGGATGTCTACAGTGTTTCAATCTGACGAACTCGCTTGGATGCAAGAGAATCAAAATGATCGCATGCCCAGTATCTGCTATCGTCTGATCTATATCCCTTCACGGGATGAAGCATACCAGGAGATAGCTACTTATACACAGTCTCTTGAAGAGATTCCCTGTGGTTTAGATTTAAAGCCTGGGGATGAACGAAACACTGACCGTCAAGTTATTCTCAGATGGGATGCTACTATCCGATTGCCCATCAGCACTCGAGATCTCTGGGATGTCCGTGATCAGATCTTAGTTACTCACCATTTCGTTGAGCTTCTCGAACCTTTACGATTCGAGATTGTAGGTCCTCCTCAGTTCGGACCTTCAGCTCTTCGCTTCAGGTTGAATAAGGTGGTGGCTGATGTCGAAGAAATCGGCTATTCGTATTGATTTCAAAGATGGAGCTCGATTCGTCAATGATCTGAAGAGAATGGGTAAGGCAGTCTCAGGAGCCCAGCTTCTGGCTGCACTCAGAGCTGGCGAGTACGTGGCTATTGGTCACGTCAAGATGAACATCGTCAACTGGGACCTGATCATGTCGGGTAAGCTCCTCAACAGTGTACAAGAGGATGATGCCTACAGCAATCAAGATTCAGCTTGGGTAACCTTCGGGCCTCATGCAGTCTATGCTGCTATCCACGAGTTCGGAGGTGTTATCACTGCTCATACTACCCGAGGTCTCATCTTCCAGATAGAGGGGCAGTGGATCAGGACTCATTCTGTTACTATCCCGGCTAAGCCTTACTTGAGGCCGGTGTTCGATACCAACCGTGATGAGATTATCGAAGCTTTCAAAACAAATCTCCTCATAGAAGTGGAGCAAGCATTCCGTGGCCAACTTTGATATAGCATTTCCAACATTCATCCTTTCACTCTCTTCAATCTCTTCGAAGATCGAGGATAGGATCTATCCTGAAAGACTTCCTCCAAAGGTTGCTCTGCCAGCTATTACCTGGTTATTGATACCCGGAGGTTCAGTTACTCGAGGCCACGGAGAGAAAGCTGGCTTATTGACTGCAGTGATCCAGCTGGAATGCTGGGCTGTCTCACGTGCTAAAGCTTCAGAGCTCGAGTATATCGTATTCAATGCGATTGATGGATATCGAGGTCCCTGGGGAACTTCTCCCAACCAGATCTCAGTTCAACACTGTCTAGCACGATCAATGCCGTATGATTTACCGGAGCCGGAAACAAATAGATACAGAAGGATCCGAGACTATTCGATTATGTGGAAGGAGAACTAAACATGACACGTCAAGGTGGTTATGGTTCAGTACTAAAGATCGGCAGTCCGCTTACAGCGATTGCCCATATCGAGGATTATGAATTCCCCGAGTTCGAGAAGATCCTGGCGGAGATTACAGCTCATGATAGCCCCGGTGGTTATGCTGAGCATATCTCCACGGGCAAACGCAAGCTGAATGAATTCACTTGCACATTGACCTGGGATAAGGATCAGGCAACCCATTCGACCATCATCGCAGCTTTCAACTCGGATGATGCTGTCCCGATGTCAGCTGAAGATCCCGATGGTGAAGAAGTCATCGGCTTCATGGCTCACGTCTTCAAGCTTGGCCGTATCGCTGAGCAGGAAGAGGGTTACAAGTGTGAAGTATCCCTCCAGCCCACCGGCATTCCCACAGGGATCAGTGCATAATGCTTGATCGATTCAAAAAACCCGGTAAGGAAGTTGATCAGACTGTGAAGATCCTGGGTCGTGATGATATCTTGAAGGCTGAAGATATCCGGATCGAGCCTCTGGATGTTCCAGAATGGGGCGGCAGGATCTACGTCAAGACCCTCAGTGGTGAAGAACGTGATCAGCTTGAGGCTTCACTGGTCGACTATAAAACAAATGGTCAGCCCAAACGGATGAAGACCGAGAAGCTCAGGGCTAGCATTGCAGCCCTGGCTATCTGTGATGAGAAGGGTAATCGCCTCTTTACTCCCATTGACATCTCGGCTCTGGCCAAGAAGAGCTCAGCAGCTCTCGATAGGGTAGCTGCTAAAGCTCAAGAGATGTCAGGTATCTCAGAAGGTGATGTAGATCGTCTGACTGAGAATCTAAAAAAAGACCAACCCGAAGATTCGCATTCAAGCTAGCAGAGAGGCTGGGGATCTGGGACGTCCCCGGCCTTCTTCGGGTTATCCCCTCGGATCTGCTATCAGAGTGGCAAGCTTACTCTCAACTTGAACCCTGGGGCTTTGAAATTGATATGTATGCTTCAGCTATGGTTGCTGCGGCTGTCTATAACGTAAACCGTAAGAAGGGCACTAAGCCCATTGATCCAAAGAAGTTAGTTCCTCAGATCATGACTGCTATGGATCAAAAGGGTAGCTTCTTCCAAGATCTCAAGAGCATGATCATCCAAGCGAAAGGAGCCAAGAATGACCGTAGTAAGAGAATTACTCGCAAAGCTCGGGATTGATGGAAGTGACTACGAACGCGGGATCAATAAAGCTATCGGTCAGACGAACAATCTGAACTCAACGTTCACTCGGCTTTCTACTTTCGGGGGTAATCTACTCTATGGTGCTTTTACCCTTGCAACTACTGGAGCAGCTCTCCTGGGTTATGAACTCTACAAAGATGTTCAAGCTGCTTCAGATGCTCAAGCTGTTGAAGCTCAACTCAATGCCGTTCTCAAATCAACTGGTCAGATTGCAGGAGTTACTGCAGATCAGGTAAAGAGTCTAGCTTCAGAGTGGGCTTCGCTTACCCCATATGAAGATGAAGCAGTGATTGGAGCAGAGAACATCCTGCTTACTTTCACTTCACTTACCAAAGATGTCTTCCCCGATGCTCTGGGAATCGTCTTGGATATGTCTACAGCTCTGGGCCAAGATCTTAAGTCCTCGGCGATCCAAGTAGGAAAAGCTTTACAAGACCCCATAGAGGGTGCCAATGCTCTCAAGCGAGTGGGTGTCAATCTCTCAGATGCAACACAAAAGTTGATCAAGGATCAAGTTGAGTCTGGAAATCTTATGGCAGCCCAGGCTATCATCATGAGAGAGCTGCAGACTGAATTCGGAGGTTCTGCTAAAGCTGCAGGCCAGACTTTCGGTGGTCAGCTTACGATCCTCAAGAATAAGATCGGAGATATCAGGGAACTGATCGGTAATAAGTTCCTTCCGGTTCTTTCTCAGTTGGCAACTACTTTCTCTGAATACTTAACACGGCCTGAGACCTTAGCTTTCATCGAAGGATTAGCTTCTCGATTAGCTACCCTTGTTATGTGGGGAGTTGAGATGCTACCGAAGTTAGCTATCGCCATTCAGAACTCTTTTGGATGGTTACAGAATAATCAGGGCGTGATTGTTGGGGCTCTGGCTGCTATCGGGGTAGCTATCATGGCTTTCGTTTATACAGTAGCTATCCCGGCTATCGTAGCTTGGGTATCAGCTTTCTGGCCTGTTGTCTTGATCATGGGAGTTGTGGCACTCGCTGCTTACTTAGTCTATCAAGCTTGGCAGGCTAACTTTGGTGGAATACAGCAAATCGTCAAGAGGTTCGCTGCTTTCATCCTGGATATGTTCTTTAGGATCAGATTCCACCTAATCAACGCTATACCCCAGGCTCTGGAGTTCTTCAGGAAGACTTGGCAGACGAAATTCTTACCCATCCTTCAGAAAGCGAAGGAGTGGATAGATGCTCACTTTACTCCTCTACTCCGAGAACTAGGGATCCTCTTCAGTGTAGTTCTAGCTAAGAGTATCGAACTGGCCTCAGCAGTCTTCCAGAAGTACTTACTTCCTTCTCTACAGAGAACTGCTGGATTCATCAACTCGGTTCTTCTGCCAGTAGTCAGACACGTGGGTATGTTCATCGCTATTACATTCGTTCAAGGGATTAGAAATCTGGGCTTAGCTATGGATTGGTTAGTTATCCGTATCCGGACTCTCTCAAGCTATTTGAGAAATCTGGAGATCCCTGCTTGGTTGACTCCAGGTAGTCCTACTCCTCTCGAGCTGGGTATCTTAGGTATTGCTTCAGCGATGAGAACTCTGGATAGGGTTACTATGCCGGCTTTCCAAAGTCCTTCGCTTCAGACCGTAGGGGCTTCTGCATTCAGTGGAGGTTCCGTTGATCGTACTATCCACTTAGTGGTTCAAGCTCAGGATCTAAAGATCGAGAAGGTTATCGAAGTCATTGATGAGAAAGCTGAAGAATTAGTTACAGCTCTCAAGAACTCATTGAAAGGAACTACAAATGGATAGCTTAGCTCGGATCGGTACAGAGATTGATGATACAGTGCTTGTTACTTCTCTGGCTGATGGGAAGATGAGAGCTCCTTTGATGGACTATAAACGATATGGAAAGATAGATGAACTCTCGAGTGGATTTGCAAAGGGAAGGGGCAGACCCCTCCCCACTTGGGAGTTCCTCTATCTCACTCCAGCTATGGTTGATGAGCTGGCTGTTTACTGTCCGGATAGAGTTTCTAGTGAGGTTTACATCTACACCCGGACTGATGAATTCCTAGATGAGTACAAAGCATTTAGAGCCAAGATGAGATGGCCTCTAGATGAAAGCATTAAAGATCTTCGACGAGAGAAACTCATCTTTACTTTCTGGGATGCTATCGAAGTTACTTTACCTGGACCTTCAGTATGATGCCTATTCATGAAATTACAACTCAAGAATATGAATACCTGCGAAGTAATTCAGACTTCTCTCGATTCAGACTGGCTTTCTTTGCTTCTAATATCATGTGGCAAGGTCGGATCAATCAAGAGTTCTCTCGCACAGACTATGTTAGCGAGCTTACTTGGGATACTGAGACCCTGGGTGACTGGAATGATATTATCCCAGGGATGACCCTCTGGATTGGCTCAGCAGCAGGCTTATCAGATATTGCTAAGCTGAGACTTCGTAAGGCTGCTACAGCAGTCAAGCTTTTCTTTGATCCAGCGAGTGGAATAGCTTTTGCTAACAATCTCTATCTTACCATCGTGGATGATGTACCCATCTGCCAGATACCTTTTGCTTTTGATCAAGCAGGAGTCCCCTATGGTAATACATCCGAAGCTTACACGAACCAGAATACAAATTACAAGCCGGTTGTTATCATGGGAGGTCACGCGGTAGTTGAGTTAGTCGAGGGTGTAGGTTCTCTTCTCCGAGATGCTTCACTCAGCTGGGTCCCCGGAGGCACTATCTCAAGTTACTCATGGGAATGCTCGACAGCTTCAGCCATCGATGATGACAATACAGCTACTCCCACTTTCTACTTTGATACAGTGGGTACTCATCTTATCTCTCTTACTGTAGTGGGAAGCAATGGAGTAAGCTCTACTCGATACCAGAAAGTTTACGTATGGGATATCAACAACCCAGCAGCCGAAGTGATCATCGACACAATGCCCTTTACACTCGCCGAGATAAATGGAGCTGAGAGTACTGTGAGAATTGGTACAGCTGATGCTGCTCTAGTCCAAGAGAATGCCCATGTAGCTCTCTTCGCAGTTGAAGAAGCCTATGGTGATACATTTATCTCACTTGGCCAGAGCTTGGGTAATGAGAATATACTTCTGGATGGTTGGATCGTTGAGAATAGTATAGAGCCAGATTTCAAAGGTGGCTATATCACTTTCACGATCAGGGGTAACCAACAGCCTATCCTCTCTGCTTCAGGACAACCAGTTACCATTGAAAGAGTAGCGGGTGCTCCAGCTAATTTCCTCCAGTTACGTAACCCTACTCTTGAAATCTTATTCTGGCAATTTATTACTTGGAGATCTACTCTTAGCCAATGCATGGATTGCTTCCCCCCTGATGCCACTCAGATCTATCCAACGATGGAAGCTGTACAGGGAACTCTAGCTGAGCAGCTTAACTCCCTGGGTGACTATACTTTCTCTGCATGGGGTTGTGATCTTTGGGGAAGACTCTTCATGCAGAGAGCTCCGGAAATGCTCTCAGATGCTGAGAAAGATGACCTCTTAGTCACCATGGAGATTACCCGAGATGATCGGGCTAAGGCTAGAATCGAGAAGTCTGGCATCAATCCCATCTCAATCGTGTTTCTTACCTCGATTCGGATCGTCAATGCTGCTACCTTACCGAGTACGCTCTACAGTGTAGCTCCTGGCTTACTCGAGACTAAGACAGGGAGACCCATCACAATTGATACGTTAGCTTCTGATCAAGCTGAGTCTAACTCTTTGGCTGGTCGAGCTTTCTCAGCTCAGAATTCTATGGAGCAGGTTATTGTAGAGTTACCCCAGAATAATCGATTACTCTCTGTTTTTCCTCAACAGCAGAAGATACTAGTCACAGTAGATGCTGAGGAGAATCCTGCAGGTGTTGAAGTTACTGGTTATGTGATTATCAAGTCTATCAGATATATAGAGGATAGAACTTTGGGTGTAGTGTCTATGGAGATTCGTGGGGATCTACTGGTACCCGAAGGGCCCTCTGCCGATGGTAAGATCCCTCTCTCCGATGGTTTAGGGGGTGTAGATGATTACGAGCTTCCCGTTGCTTCGCCGGATCCTGACTTACCTTTAGTTCTTTTGCCAGAGCTTCCAGAACTACCAGCTCTCCCTAATGATTCAACTGTAGATCTACTTAGCGAGCTTTACGGAATGAATAATGATGGTCAGATGTACTACACTAAAGATCTAAAGGCCATTGATCAGAGTTACTGGATTATGGATCCCGATCAACAACTACTTGGAGACATCAGAACTTTTGTCATGACCCCCGATGGTCATATCTATCTAATCTACAAGCGTCAGATCTACTGGGCTACTATCGACAATCCGAAATTCTCTCTGCTCTTTGGCCCCGAATTTCTAGAAGCTCAGTATCCCGGAGGCTTCGAACCTTTCCAGCAGATTATTGCAGCCTATGGAGTTAGCCCTATCGATCCGAATAAACTTCTCTTAATCATGGGTAGTGGATATACGGGATCTAGGATTGGACATTTCTGGTCAGGAGATCATACAGGAGTAACTCAGGGTGTTTCAGTCAATACATTCTCAACAGATTTCTATCCGCATAGTTCAACTCATGGAACTATTAGACTGGTAGATGGGAATTGGTTATGTACTTATGGTACAAAAGATACGAACAGAGCAGTTAGTATTCTGATCTCGATCGATGGATCTTCAGTAATCGATGGGAATGACTATGCTACAGTAGAGACAGGGCATCTTCAAGCTCAATCAGCTAATGAATCATCCATAGTTTACTACCATGGTCAAAGCGTTATGAATGAACTCTATCGTTCGGCTGATGCTGGTCTAACTCATGGAGCTAGCTTGATCAATCCAGTAGATAGCTTGGGTATCATTGAAGGTTATACTGCAGCTGCATCACCCTCAGCTACTCGACTGATGGTAGTATACAACAATGCTGGAACTCCTGAGCTTCACGCTTCAAATGACTCTGGGACTACTTTCTCAGCACTCACACTACCTCCCTCATTTGAGCCTACGACTATCTTCAATGTCAGTGAGGATATCTGGGTAGTAGCTGGTAGAGAAGACTTGGGAGGTCCTACGACTGCTCCGCTTATCTACATGACTGATGATTTTGGAATTACTTGGTTTCCGAAATATGGAGATCTCCCTACGAAGCTCACAGATACTTTAGGCTTCAGGAGGATAATCACACGATGAAAATTCTACCTGAGATCTTGAAACTTGGAAAGACGATCAGGGGTAAGATCCGTGATTCAGGAGATCCCAACCTGATTGCTATCGAGGCTGTAGCTGGCAACTTAGATAATGGTTTAGTAGTTATTCCTACTAGACCCAATTACATTTATGCTCGAGGTAAAGGAGGAGTACCCTATGAGGTTCTCAACACTCATGGAACAATCCCTCTAAATCACTCGATTCAAATTGGTAATACAGTTAGCGATAAAAGAACTCTGAGAGTACTGAAGGTTCACAATGTTTTTGCTCAGAAGGTCGAAGGTTACTTAGATAAGCATGGAGCTGATCATAGCTATGGGGGTAAAGATCCCGTAGCGGTATGGCTGGGTCAGTATATGCTTTGGAAAGCTGAACCCAGTCTAACAGATGCTTTTACTCTGAATGTCTATCGAGGTGCTTTCTTAGCAGATACAGGCGAGAACCTCCCTGCTTCAGTCGAGGAAGTTGATTTCACCTCCCATATCCCAGGGACCGGATGCATCTGGGCTCTCTTAGAGCTCTTACCCGATGGCACTCTGAATATAGTAGATGGAGTTGATGTTGGCTTCAGGCAGAATCTCACTCGGGCTGATATCCCAGCAAAAACTACAGGAGCCCTTCAACTCTATGCGGTAGCTCTATACTCCTCACAGACTCGGATTACAGTCTCGGCTATGTGGACTGACCTATTCGATCTGCGTTTCTCAGATACGGGTAGTGGAGGAGGTACTGGGGGTACAACTTGGGGCAGTATTACTGGATTACTTTCAGATCAAGTTGATCTTCAGGCTGCTCTTGATGCTAAAGAAGATGAAGCTAACAAAGCAACTGATCTATCCAGTAATGATAACACTCACTATCCAACGACAGCAGCAGTGAAAACTGCACTGGATTCAGCTGTTGGTGAATTGGAAGATGCAATTACTTTAGAACAGGAGGTAGAGCTACTGAAGATAAAGATTTCCAAGATCAATCTATTTCTACAACTTATCTTCGAGAAAAACCCGCAAACCCTCATTACGTATGATGAGGCAATTTCAAATTTGTTATATCTATATGATGAATAGGAGAAAACATGTCAATACAATTAGTAGGTAAAGTAGGACCTCAGACACTCAGTGATGGCGCAGATGCTCCTTTCCGTTTGACGAAGGATGGAGGATTGATCACTCAGGCGCTTCACGGTCGATACTTTGAGCAGATGCAAAGGGAGAATATCTTCACTGCAGCGAATCAAGCAGCTCAAGCTATCAGCGTAGCATTAGCTACTGCGTATACAGGCCTGTGCTTGTATAATCCCGTAGGATCAGGGAAGTTGCTTGCTCTGCTCAAAGCAAAATTCGCTCTCTCGCTTGCTCCTGCAGCTATCGCACCGATGGGAATCATCGCGGGTTATGCAGCTACAGGCGGCGTGACTGCACAGACATCACTTTTGACTCCAGCCTGCTCTAAGATTGGGAGCAATAATGCACCGGTAGCGAAAGTCTTGAATCAGGCGACAATCGTCACGCCTGTTTGGCAAACATTGAATGTCGATGGCTTCACAGCGGCTGCTCTTCCACCTCCCAGTCCTATCTTTGATTTTGAGGGGATGATCGGTATTCTCCCTGGTGGGTTCATCGCATTCGGTGCATTGACTGCAGTAACTGGTCTGGGATTCATGTCTTGGGAAGAAATACCTTTGTAAAAGGAGGTATTCAAATGACTTCACTAGGACAGGTACGTATCACTGGAAAATCTTATAAACTTGACTTACCGGAACATGATTTCTCTGAACTTCCGGTAAGTCAGGGGTTCGAAAAAGAGATATTCACGCAGGAAGGTCACGGTAATCTTAACACCGTTCGAGAAGATCACCCTGCTTTTGGTGTTACAGCATCAAACTCTACGGTTCAAAACAATAATGCTTTATGGGCTGGACTAGGAATATATAATCCAATTGGTTCTGGGAAAATCATAATTCCCTATTTTGGATCGTATTATGTAAGTACGGGTTCTGGCGCTGTTTCAGTAGTTGGAGCTGTGGGATTATTGAATAACGAAGCTCCAACAGGCATACTCACCCCACAAACACCCGTAGCACTAAACGGAGCTGCAGGAGTAATTCCCACTGTTGTCTTATCCTTCAGGGGAGCTAACCTCATAAGAACTCCGGATTGGATGACTTTGAATGGTCTGAGACGTCCCTCTTCGGGTCCATTTCCAACATTCTACGAATTCTTTGAAGGGATGTTTGGGATTATGCCGGGAGGATTTTTTGGGATTACGAGTCTTCAATCAGTCTCAGGTCGTGCAGCATTAGCATGGTATGAGATGCCTATTTGATACTCCCTAAGGAGGCTGTATGTTATTTAATGTTCAAGTAAAACATCCCAATGGGTTCCTTGGATCGATTGCTGTAAGAAATCGATTGGCAACTGGAGGGGTAGGATTAGTTGAGATT
>JGI10216J12902_100885932_pt1 | contig 10615 bp, 12 predicted proteins | sample KanNatreferecore_FD_12902 | JGI IMG/M metagenome (IMG submission 12902)
TTGTTGCTCGGCGCTGTCGGCGTGCTCGCCACCTTGTATGGGCTCATCCGTAGCAAGGCAATTGCACATCGAGTCGGGTTCTTCCTCGTCGTCGTACCCATCGTCGCGGTCGCATTCCACCACGCGATCGATACGGACGACTGGGGAGAGATCCCGCTGCTCGCGGCGTTCCTGTTTGGCACGCTACTGATCTACTTGACGGCGAGCGAAGGGATGTGAGGCGATCGTTGCACTTTTGAGTATCCGGATGAATTAAAACCTCGTTGATCGCCATAAGGAGAATCCGAATGAGACTCGTTGTGACTGTGATCTGTTTCATCATGCTCTCGGTGCGAACCGCGTTCGCGGATGAACCACGTCAACCCGACCTCGCCTCCTTTCATTCCAAGCTGAAGGCATTGGTGGTCGGGCACTATCCCAAAGCGGAGGTGACCCTCAAGGACCGGGTCATCCGTTTCGAGCTGCACACACGCAAGTTTATGATCCATGAACCGCTTCCCAACGGAGAGTGGCAGGACGCCGTTGAGACGGTCGGTCCTCGGAAGCATGGGGTGTTTGCAACGTTGGAACTTCGACCCGGCAAGTACTCCGGCATGGCCGATTTGCCTTACTCCGCCGACAAGCTGTATTTCACCATGCGGGTGATGGCACCCTACTCAGCCAAGCTGGACCATCACCTGCATGTCCAGTTAAAGTGCCCCCGAAACGTACCCGCCGGTTTTCAGAACGAGTTCGAAAAGCTGGTTGGTGACTTTGATAAGCATGTTGCAATTCCGTCGAAATGACTCATTGCCGGCGACGTGCGGGTAAGGACTTTGTTCCCTCATTACGTCGGCGATTGGTTCTGCGTCGGCGATTGGTTCCGCGAAAAAAAAAAAAACGGCAGTTCACAAAAGCGCCGGCCGTTCTAGCGGCATTAACTACAGGCGCCCGGCTGCCGTCGCAAGTTACAACGGCGGCGAGCATTCTCGTCGAAAAGGACCTGACGCATGCGTCTTGGGTGACGGCCAAGCTTTTTGCCACGGTGTGTCATCGCCCGTCCTAGGGCCAGCGGGATTGGCTGATAAGTCTTGTACCAAAGGAAATTGACATGCTGATCCGGACCGTGTCCTGCGCGCCCATCGTTGCGTTCCTATTCGCGATCGGTTCACCGCTCAAGGGTGCACCGGCATTGCAAAAGAAGGCGAACCCCGAGGTCGACGTCCGCGCCGAAGACGGGACTGTCCTCATCGCCGCACACCAGATTCGATCTTACGACTGGGCCACACACACCTTGACGCTTGCGCCGAAGGTGCGGGAGGAGCTGAGTGCCCGGTTGAGGAAGAGCAAGCCAGGTGCTTTGGTGAAGGGGATTCCGTTCACCGTCGCCGTCGGCGGAAAGTCTGTTTACTCCCTTAAGTTCACGACGACCCTATCGTCGGCGACGATCTTCGACGCTCCAGTCATCGTTGTCGACCTAGCGGGGCTGGATTCGACCGTGCGCCTAGACCAGTTGCGGATTCAGCTCGGGTATCCAGGTGATCCGCCATTCAAAGTCGATGATCCGCGTGATGACGAACGCATCTTCGATGCGCTCAAGGCCGCCGGAAAGCTCGCGGCGGACGTCGGCTGGATCCGCGTGATCCCGTCGGAAAAGGAGGGGAAAGTGATTCTGTACCGCCCGGACGGCACGGCGCGAACCGATATCAAGGCTTCACCTCGTGGCGCACGCTCCCCGGATGGTAAGCGCATCGCATACGTCAACTCGACTGCTGACGAAACGGCGGTCCACATAGCCGATGCCGATGGGACAAACGCTCGCAAAGTGATCGACAAGCGCGTGTTCGCCAACTCGGTCCCAAGCTGGTCGCCGGATGGAAAGCAGATCGCGTTCGTCGCCGCTGCGGCAGATGGCAACGGGCAGGTTCACGTCGTGGATCAGGACGGACGAAATCCGCGACAGGTCACCGATGCCCGTTTTGGCGCCGAATACCCGACGTTCAGTTCGAATGGACGACTGGCGTACCTGATTTGGGGTGAGCGGCCGGGAAAGAATCGATCGGCCGACCTAGTGATCGGCGAGGGGGCTGATGCGAAGACCGTACTCAAGGGCGCCATGCTGACTACTTACGCCTGGAGCCCCGACGGCAAGGAGATCGCCTACGGGAAAGTCGGAACACTAGTCTTCCATGAAGTCGCGTCGGGCAAGGAGCGGGCGGTCACGTTCGGCGACATCGACAAAGGACTCGCCCGCTACGGGATTACTCGGCTCGCATGGAATCCAGACGGCAAGGCGGTCGTGTGCAAGATGACTTTTTGGGGCGGACGCATGGTAGTCGGCGATTACACAACTTTCGGTGACAAGGAGATCTTCATCATCCCGAGAGCTGGCAAGCCAAACTGGTTTGTTCCCGGCGAGAATGTTAACGAAATCGACTGGATCAGCCACAAACCGAGAGAAGGTCGTTAGCAGTACGTTCAGCGCCTGGAGATTGGCAATTGACCAGGCAGGTTTTTTTTTTCGCGGTCTGGTGACCGCGACGACTCCGGAATGCTGATCGCTCACACACGCCGCCTGCAGCTTCGCTCGTTCACTCAATGAAGGATTCGTTCGCGTGAGCCACTCCACTGGGCTTGGGACATTTTTGCGGGCCAAGATCCCCGCCGTTGGTGCCCAAGATGTGTCGAAGCTGATCCAAGATCTCGACGGCCGAACGTTCGCCGCCCGCGAGGCGGCGAGCCGCAGGCTTCGTGAGTTGAGGCCGACGAGCGAGTCAATCGAATCCTCAGCGAGCTTCAGCGTCCGTCTACGCTGGACGAAATCCGCCAGCGCCGAGTCATCTTCGCGCTGGAAATCAACGGCTCGGCGGACGCCAGCCGCACGCTCGAGGCGTGGGCTAGTGGGGCGGCGGGGGCGAACCTGACCGAGTACTCGAGACGTGCGCTCGGGCGACCGGGAAGGTGAGATCGGCAGCCTGCCTGCCGGATTTCCAATTCGACGGCCACTGACCAAACGAGGAGCAAATGCGATTCAGCCGGTCAATCAAGTTGTGCCTTGGCATAGGAGCGCTCCTGTCTGTTATGGGCGCGCACTCCAATTCCGCGCAAGGCGCAGACTTTACTCCCGAACAGAAGCAGGCGATCGCCGCGCTTGAGAAAAAGGGCGGCAGGGTCGAGCCTGAGAAGGGTTCGAACGGACTCAAGGTCACGTTGCGGAGCAACGAAGTCACCGACGCTGATCTCGCGCACGTCAAGGACTTGCCAGGCGTCGTTTTCGTCGACCTCACTTTTGCGGCTGGGGTGACCGACAAGGGATTGGACCATCTCGTTGGCTTGACCGATTTGCGGTCGCTCGCGCTCGCGGGTACGCGCGTGACAGATGGTGGATTCAAAGCGATCGGTGGGTTAACCGGCCTTCGGAGTTTGTCACTTTCCGGCGACGTCACCGACGCGGGGCTGGCGCACTTAAAGTCGCTGACCTCACTGGAAGAACTCTGCTTGGGCGAGTCGCGCGTCACCGACGCGGGTCTCATGCACCTCAAAGAAATGCGCTCCTTGCGCACGCTGAACTTTCAAGGCTTGCGTCAGAACCCCGCGATCACGGACGCGGGCCTAGTCCACCTTGGCGGACTGATCGAGCTTCGCGTTCTTGCCCTGGCCGGGAAAATCACTGACGACGGACTCAAACACCTCCAACGGCTTAAGGAATTGCGGTCCTTGGATCTGAATCGCACAGCGGTCACGGACGCCGGGCTAACGCGATTGAAGGGTCTCGTCGCTCTGGAGAAACTTCACCTGCCGGGTCGCATCACCGATAAGGGCGTGGAGTCTTTGCCCGCACTTGCGAAGCTGCGGGAACTGGAGGGCTTATCCGCGGGCGTTACAGACGCCGGACTGCTCCATCTCACCGCCCTCAAGGAACTCCGGGCGCTCCATTTCTGGTACGCACGGGTCGGCGGCGCGGGTCTAAAGCATCTCGCCGGCCTCAAGGAATTACGGTCACTCCGACTGATGAACGTGGCGTTGTCGGATGCCGATTTGGAACCCTTGAAGAAGTTCAATGCCCTGGAAGAGTTGAGCCTATGGGGAGCCAAAGGAGTGACGGACCGAGGATTGGAACACCTCAACGGGCTCGTCGGGCTCAAGTCGCTGGACTTGCGCCAAACTGGAGTCAGCCGCGAGGGGGCAGAAGCGATCCAAAGAGCCCTGCCGCGAGCCAAGGTTGAGCACCGCCACTGAGCAAGGGTGCTCATTGCGTACCCGCGTGATTCAAATCACCTCCGATGCGGATTGAACCGGCAAAAAAAATGTGATTGCCAAAAGCGCGAGCCTGTTCCGAGGCATTACTTGCCAGAGTGGCCTGCGCCCGGGCACATCCCGTGCAGCTCGGCGCGTCACGGGGGTGCGATTTGCACACGGAGATTCACATGACGGACATGCGAGTGCGAGGCGGGCTCTTGGTAGCATGTAGCTTGTTCCTCTGCCCTGCTCGCATGCTGCCCGCCCCGGCTTTGCCCAAGAAGCCGGACCCGGGTTGGATCCGGATCTGGATTGACGGCAAGCCGGACCGTGTGCTCCTGGTCCGGCCGGACGGGAGTGAAAAGATTGAGGTCGCGGTGCCACCCCTGGTGGGCCAGCCGTCGCCCGACGGAAAAAAGACCTCCTATATGGAGGAATCCGGCAACGAGCGCACGATCCACGTCGCCGATGTCGACGGAAAGAACGCTCGCCGAGTATCGCCGGCCGACCTCGTGGTGATGTCCAATCCGTGCTGGTCACCGGACAGCCGGCGGATCGCATTCATCGCCCAGCGCGGCGGCAACGGCCAACTCCACGTGATGGACCAGGACGGACGTGATCTGCGCCAGGTGACTGACACTGCAGGCAACTGGGCCTGGAACCCAAAATTCGTTTCGGACGGGCGACTGTCGTACCTGACCCACGGAAAGGGTGAGGCCAGAGACCGGCCGGCTGAACTCGCCGTGTTCGACGGCAAGGTTTCGACACCGGTGGTTAGCACGCCCTACATCAGCGACTACGCTTGGAGTGCAGACGGAAAGGTGGTCGCGTTCGGCAAGGTGGGTGCCATGGCGATCCGCGACTTAGCAACAGGGAACGAGCGGGAGGTGGTGTTCTCGGAATGCGACGAGCGGCTCTCGCGGCACATCGCCGTTCAGATCGTGTGGAGTCCCGATGGCGGTGCGGTCGCCTGCAAACTGTTCTGCCCGGATGCTGGCCGAGGAATCCAGCCTGCACGCGGGGCAATTCGGGGGATGCAACCGCCGCTCGCGCCGGCGATGGCTACTCAGCCCTTTGGCGCGACTGAGCTGTTCGTGATTCCGCGGCAAGGCAAACCAGCAAGGTTCGACGCAGGCGTGAAGCTCACGCTGTTCGATTGGGTCAAAGAGAAATAGGCCCGTTGCGACTCGCGAGTCGACACTCTCGCCGCGACGTCAAGAAGCATACTGAACGAGGTAGTTCCAATGGCTTTCTTGCGACCGCCCTTCGCGCTTGCCGTCGTCTGTGCCTGCGGGCTTGGACAGTTCCCGACTGTCGCGGCGCCCAAGTTACCTCCCTCAACGGATCCGGGGTGGATTCGGGTAAGGTCGACCGCAAACCACATGGTCTTGTTTCGTCCGGACGGCACCGGGGGGACTGTAACCACAGTGCCCTCAGTGATCGGCCAGCCTTCTCCCGACGGAAAGCGCACTGTGTACTTAGAAGGGGATGATGAGGAAAGGCACATGTTCATTGCAGATGCCGACGGGAAAAACGCTCGCAAAGTGTCGTCCGAAAAACTGAAAGAGTGCGCGTACCTTTGTTGGTCAACCGATGGCAAACAGATTGCCTATGTCGCCGACCGCGCCGGTCACCAACATGTCCACGTCATGGACAGCGATGGTAGTAATGTGCGGCAGGTCACAAGCGGCGCCGTCAACGCCTGGAACCCGAAATTCGGAACAGATGGTCGACTTGCATACCTGACACATGCCGGCGAAGACGGCAAAGGTGCACAAACGAAACTTGTCGTCCTTGAGGGCAAGAAGGCAACCCCACAACTTCGGACTGCCTACATCACCAATTACGCCTGGAGTCCGGACGGGAAGGTCATCGCTTACGGCACAGAGGGGGCGTTGGTATTCCACGAGATCGCGTCCGGCAACTCGCGTGAGGTCAGGTTCTTGGACATCGACGAGCGGCTGTCGGACCATTGGGTTTTGCACATAAGCTGGTGTCCCCGCAACCAAGCGGTAGCGTGCTCGATCAAATTCACGGGCATCGAACCTTGGATGGGACCCGGCGCCCAACCCGCGAAGCGTGCGAAGCCAAGGATAGCGTTTGGTGACCGTGAGCTGTTCGTCATCCCGCGGAATGGAAAGGTAACTTGGTTCGAGCCAAGGGTGAAAGTCACGCACTTCACAGTCACGCAATTTGACTGGGTCCGGGACAAATAGAGAACGCGCAATATGGCTCGAAAATGGGGGCATCCAACTGGTCCAGCGTGCTCGCCGAAGGAAACGGAAAGTTTGTAACGTCGGGACCGGGCGCTTACGAGTGGCGGTTTAAAAATCGCAAGCGGCACATGCGTCGGTCGGTCACGGATCAGAGATCAACAACGGAGGCACACGTGAATTGCCATGACCTGCTCCGCGCACTTGTCGTAGCCAACTGTTTTGGCGCATTAACGGCGTCGGCGTTCGCTGCTCCGGCGCCGAGTCCTCAAGTGGATGCGGGTTGGATACGGATCCTTGAGGAGGGCAAGGATGTTAAGGCGTTCTTGATCCGACCGGACGGTACACAGCGCAAGGAGATTTCCTTCACCGCTCCCAACGGACCGTCTTCTCCGGATGGGAAGAACATCCTCCTTTTACGATCCGAAGGTGTCGAGAGCGTCGCACTCATTGCCGACGCCGACGGAAAAAACGCGCGAAGGGTATCTCCCGAAAAGATCCGCGCCGCCGCACCGTGTTGGTCGCCCGATGGAAAACAGATTGCGTTCCTCGGCCTAGTTGGCGACTATTATCAAGCTCACGTCATGGACCGCGACGGCACGAACGTCCAACAATCGAGTGACGCGAAACTCGGCGTCGAGTCGCTGAAGTTCGCTCCGGACGGCCGACTATCGTACTTGGCCCGGAACATCCGCCGCGGCATACTCCAACCGTGTGACTTGGTCGTCGTTGATGGAAAGAAAACCAAAATCCTGGTCAACGAAGTCATCATCTCGGACTACGCCTGGAGCCCGGATGGAAAAACAATTGCCTATAGCAGACCGGGCGCCCTCGTCTTCCACGACCTCATCAGCGGTAAAGAGCAGGAGAAATCGTTTGTCGACATCGAAGCTAGGATCGCCGGGCACGCGGCGCGCACGATTTCTTGGAGCCCGGACAGCAAGGCGGTGGCTTGTACGGTCATATTCTGGGGTGGCCGCCCGGAGTTCGGACCAAAACTGTTTGGCGACGACGAACTCTTCGTCATACCACGTTCCGGGAAAGCGATCTGGTTCAACCCCGGCGTAAAGATCGGTCAGATCGAATGGGTCAGCGGCAAGTAGGATTTGGCCGACTAGCGCATTGTAATCCGCTTAGCGGCGCTAGTGCGAGGGGCTACTTGCAGTGACCACCCACGTGGTAAAGAGCACCACGACAATTGCATCTAACGACAGCGAGAGCAGTCATTTGGTCCCACAAAGGAGGCGAGAATGATATTTCTGAACCTGAGCCGCATTCTCATTAGCGCAACTTTCACCGGCCTCTGTTGTGCCTCAGCGTTCGCCGCACCCGCCTTGAGTTCCCAAGCCGACTTGGGATGGATTCGGGTGCAAGACGATGGTCAAGAAGGGAAAGCGGCGCTGTTCCGACCAGACGGCACCGGCCGAAAAGAAACAGCGCGGAACGCGCTGAAGGGAAAGTTATCGCCCGATGGCAAAAGCATTCTGTACGTACGTTCTGCAGGCAACGACAGCATCATTCTTCTTGCCGATGCCAGTGGGAAGAATGAGAAACGCGTTTCTCCCGACAAGCTCCAGGCCGGCTCGCCATGCTGGTCGCCCGATGGGAAGCGGATTGCATTTCTAGGCAAGTGTGGCGACTTTGATCAAGTTCATGTTATGGATCGGGATGGCGCGAACGTACGACAACACACGAAGGCGCTGCTGGGTGCAACGTCACCCCGCTTCGCTCCAGACGGGAGGTTGTCGTACCTGACGGTGAATAGGTTTCGCGGCAAACTCTATCCGACATCCCTGGTGATCTCGAACGGCAAAGAAGAGAAGTCGCTTCTAAAGGATCTCATTCTCTCAGACCATGCCTGGAGTCCGGACGGGAAGACGATTGCATACGGCCGGCTTGGCGCATTGGTGTATCACGACCTCGCGTCAGGAAAGGAGCAGACTGTGGCGTTCGCTGAGTTGGATGCCCGGGCCGACGGCCACATGGCTTCCGGAATAACCTGGAGCCCCGACGGCAAAGCGATCGCCTGTACGATCCAGTTCTGCGGGGACCGCCCGGCCAGAGCGCCGGGCAATATCGCGAAAATGTTCGGTGATGATCAGGTATTTGTAATTCCGCGGACGGGAAAGCCGACTTGGTTCGAGCCCGGATTCAAGATCGGACACCTTGAATGGGTCAGGGGCAAGTGAATTGGGGTCGGCCCAGGCACAAACGCGCTCCTTACTCACCTCTTCTGACTGAGTCGCGCGGTATCAATCAACTCAGTCGAGTGCCGCAATGAGCTGGCGGCGCTTGGCATTTTCGCTCGCCGTCTCGGCAAAGCGATCAAAAACCGCTTTATACGCCGTTTCAATGTGCGTTTTCTGTGGCGGCCGGAAATCGTCGTCTGTCGGCCAGCCAACAGTTTTCCGGCAGCGACGCCAACGGTCGGCTGCTCATTTGGTCGCTTGGAGAGTTAACTAATATTCAGCTTTATGCCCGCGCAGCGGTTCGAATCGGCCCGCACTTCGGTGTGTCGGACGAATGGCACTAAAAAGGGTTCCCGCGGTCAGGAATCGTACGCCTTGTTTTGGCTCCGACGAGCACCGTACCTGAGCCGCGACTCGGCTAAAGTTAATGCCATTCGTCACACGCCAAAATACCTGATAATCGGGATCGCGGCCATGGAATGCGGGCGTTCGTCCATGACGTGATAACGACGTCGCAATCGCGATAGAGGCACGTCGTAACCTCGCCGATGCGAAGGCGAGGCGGGCGATACAGACCGCCGATCAGTCGGACGATGTTGCGGTCAGTTATTGAACCGCTCAGTCATTAACAAGCATCTTCATTCAACTTCATACTTCGTCACAAATTACCAAGCGGCACATTTCAGCCACACGTCTCCCATTAATGATTCCACCGACAGGAATTCCATTCCTGTTTCTCGTGTGTTTTCCTGGAAGGGAAGAATCCTAGTCCTCAACTCAACGAAGGGTAAGTCAATGAAGAAGGCAATCGACACCGTTTTTCGAGTCGTTCGACTCACAGAATTGTTGCGCGACGAACTGCGCCGGGCACGCGAAGCGAAAGACCAGACCAACGCGACGTTCATCGCGGAAGCGGTCGCGGACCAACTGCCCAAAGTCGTCGAGGGTCTGCGTGTTCTCGGTTTCACGACCGTGAAAGGACCACGTCGACCGGCTCGACTCCCGTTTTCGTCAGCAGCTGGAACGCTCAAGATCCTGCGTGACGCCAGCCAAGACACCGGCATCCCTGCTATTCAACTTCTCACCGCATGCTTGTTGGCAGCTACCCAAAATTCACCACTGAAGCGCGGGCGAGCGGCGGCAAACAAGGGTACGCGTAGGTCCCGCAAGAGCGAGGTTAGGTCATGAAGAATGTCAAAGCCATCATCGACGCGCTTGGCGGTCTGGAGTTCCTGGGAGGAAAACCGATCATTCTGCAAGTTCCGTCGTTCATGCCGCTCTCAATCGAAGTCATCGGTCGGGGTCCGCGAGGCGGAGTCTTGATCTCAGTCATGCATTGGTTCGAGCAGAACGGCGACTTAATGCGCGACCCGGACATGGAAATCGAGATCATGCCCGAGTCCGACGAGTGGCTACCAGTCTCATTTCGCCAAGATTCGTTCGGGATCATCCAGGAGGCCGTTGCGCTCGTGGATGGGGAATTGCAGGTAAACACAAAGCGCGTGCACGAATTGCATGCATTCATGGACTTTTGGGACCGAAACATTGGCGAGCAAGGATTCATCGAGGCCGCGAAGGCACTGGTCATCGAGCGTCAAAAGGAATCGGGGTGAAGCTCTTGGTCGCCGCGCAGATCTATACCTGGCATCATGAGTTCCGGTCTTTCCGTCATGTCTAGTTGATTTCACGCAAGGGGCGGCGACCGCCGAAGGCGCGTCGCCCCCTGGGACGCCGAAGGCGTCCCATATGATCAGTGCCAATGCCCCTTTACCACGCATTTCTTTGTCGAGAATCGCTTCCCACGGAGGAAATCCGCGATCGACGAGATTCACGTTGGCGTTCGAATTGCCACAAGACTACGAGCGGCCGATCAGGGTTCTCCGAGGCAATCTTGACTGCGGACGACAAGACTCGGACAATCGACCCTGAGTAGCACTGTCCCTCTGGGACACAAATGGCAAGGCCGCACGCACCTTCTCGGCGAATCGCCGTGGG
>JGI10216J12902_103327304_pt1 | contig 10614 bp, 5 predicted proteins | sample KanNatreferecore_FD_12902 | JGI IMG/M metagenome (IMG submission 12902)
GCGTGCTTTATTGGGCTGTGCTGCTTGGCTCGTGTGCGGTGGTGACGATCCTCGCTACGCTCATTGGCAAGCGGCCGATGGTGAGCGCCATTGGGGTTTCGTTAGTCGCGGGTATTGGGACTGGGCTGTATGGAGCGGGCCAGTCGCCGATGTGGATCGTAGGCTCGGTGATCGTGATTGTTTGTTCGCTGCCAGTGACGATTGCCACCGGCATGCTCACGGAGAGTCTGAGCGAAAAGTGGGGCGAGTCACGCCAGAGAGCGCCATAGATGCATGACTGCATAGCTTCGCCAGGGGCGCCAGCTTTGTGACATTTCCTCGGCTTGTCTGGCGGTGACGCCGCCGAGGGCGTTGCGAATGGCGATATCTTCCTTGGGAAAGGCATCGGGCCAGCTCAACGCGCGCATGGCGACGTAATGAGCAGTCCAAGGTCCGATGCCGGGCAGTTCGGTGAGGCGTTGGATCGCGTCTTCGGGTCGGTAGAGAATGCCACCGTCGAGCGCCAACTTGCCGGAGAGCTGTGCCTGCGCAAGCGAGATGATGCTTCGGGCACGCATGCTCACGATGCCCAATTTGGCGATGTCGTCGATCGTCGCATTCGCGACACGTGCGGGCGAGGGCGTGAGTCGGTTGAGCTCTGCATACGGCGTCGTGATTGGTTCGCCGAAGGCTTCGGCAAAACGGCAGCCCAAGGTCGTAGCCGCTTTCACCGTCACCTGTTGGCCGAGAATCGCGCGCAACCCCAGCTCGAAGCCGTTGAATGCTCCAGGCACTCGAATGCCGGCAGTGCGTTTGATCAGCGGCGCAAGTCGCTCGTCCTTGCTCAAGTGATTCGAAATGACGTCGATGCGCGCGTTCAAATCGAACAAGCTGCGGACGCGCGTCAACAGCGTCGGCAACACGCTCGTCAGGCTGTGACTGAACTCCAACGTCAGCGTGTTCGGTTGCTTGGCCTCTGCGACACGAATCCAACCCTTCGCGTCGCCGATATGAACTGTGCGGGCGTAGCAGTTCTCGGCGACCCACTCGACGCCTTTGAGCGCACGGAACGCCAGGAAGTCGAGCACGCCTTTCCAGTCGTACGGCGGCCGATAAACCAGTTGCAGTGTGGATGTATCACCGCTCGCGGCTGCGCTCGTTCCGCGAGACGCGGGTTTGCGCAATCGTGACGGCGCCATGCCATAGCGCGAATTGAATGCGTCGTTGAAGCGACGCAGGCTGGAAAAGCCGCTGGCGAACGCAATCTGCGTCACGGGCAGAGTCGTTTCGGTGAGCAATCGCTTCGCCAGCAACAGCCGGCGAGTGAGCAGCAACTGCACCGGCGCGACGCCCAATTCCTTGTGGACGATGCGGCGAATCTGTCGCGAGCTCAGCTCGAACTGGCCCGCGATCGCTTCGAGCCCCGCATCGTTCTCGATCGAACCATCTTCGAGTCGCTCGACGATGAGCTGCGCGATCCGCTGCGAATCGTCGACGGGCGCATTGCCGGGCGCGAGCTCCGGGCGGCAACGCAGGCAGGGCCGAAAGCGAGCTTGTTCCGCCTGCTGCGCGCTTTCGAAGAACAGGCAGTTGGCCTGCTTCGGCGTGCGCACGGTGCAGATCGGCCGGCAATAGATGCCGGTCGACGTCACGCCGACGAAGAACACGCCATCGAAGCGTCGATCGCGGGCGGAGAGGGCCCGATATAAACTCTTGGGATCCTGGTTCATGGTGCGACTGTAGAGGCCGCGCGGCGCGCACGATAGCCGTTTTCGGACATCATCCTGTCGGCAGCATTGTGTCCGAAAACGGCGAGTACCGCGCGCGGGTGTAGCTAGCATGGGCAGCCACGGAACCCAAGGAGCACATCCATGCAACGTTATGTAGGCAAGGTCATCCAATCGCCCGTCGGCCGACTCACGTTGGTCGCGACCGAGCGTGGTCTCGTGGCCATCCTGTGGGAAAACGACAACCCGCGGCGCGTGCCGTTGGGGAATATCGTCGGGGCCGACAGCCATCCCATCCTGCTCGAAACCGAGCGCCAGCTGCGGGAATATTTTGCCGGCCAGCGACGAGAGTTCGCGTTGCCGCTGGACTTTCAGGGCACGGAATTTCAGCGGCGCGTGTGGAGCGCGCTGCTCACGATTCCCTACGGGCAGACCCGTTCCTATGCGCAGATTGCGCAGCAGATCGGTTGTCCGGCGGCAGTTCGCGCGGTGGGTGCGGCGAACGGCAAGAACCCGCTGTCCATCATCGCTCCTTGTCATCGTGTCCTGGGTTCGAATGGCAAACTGACCGGATTTGCCGGCGGTCTCGAAACCAAGGCCAGGCTGCTGTCAGTGGAGCGGGACGGCGCGCCACTGGCCGCGTGAGCTGGCACACTTCGGGTTTGTGAACCCGAAGCGGTGGAGAGTTCTTGTGCGGATCAATGGAAATCTTGGCTGCGTGGTGTTGGCATTCCTGCCGTTGCAGTCCGTCTTCAGTCAATCGTTACCCGAGGACGTGCTGGTCACCGGCTCGCGCATCGCGGGCTCGCTGCATTTCGGCGCGAGTGTCGCTGTAGTCACGCGAGAAGAGTTGGAACGGCAGCAGCCGGCGAACGTCATCGATGTGCTACGGCACGTGCCGGGATTGCACATCGATCAGAAGGGCGGGCGAGGCGGTGTCAGCTCCGTGTATATGCGCGGCGCGGATCCGAACTACACGCTGGTGCTCATCGACGGCATCGCGGTGAATGACCCGACGGACTCCCGCGGTGGTGCGTATGACTTCTCGGCGCTCGATCCAGCAGACATCGAGCGAATCGAAATCGCGCGGGGGCCGCTTTCCGCAATCTACGGTGGCAATGCCGTTGCCGGCGTGATCAACGTCATCACGCGGCGCACATCAAGACAAGGCCTCGGCGCTGAAGCGCACGTGGGTGAAGACGGAATGCATCGCGCTTCGCTTCGAGCAGATGCCACTTCCGGTGCGATGTCCTGGAGCGGAACCGTCAGCGAGGCCGACGACGGCGAGCAACTGACGGGTGATCGTTTCCGCGCACGGCAATTCTCTGGTGCGGCGTCGTATGTGCCGAGCGCTGACACCTCTATTCATCTGACGGCGCGACACGTCCGCAGCGATCGACGCGCCTTTCCGGACGACAGCGGCGGTCCGCTGTTCGCCACGCTTCGGAGCACCGAAACATCGGAATCTGAAGAAACATCGATCGGTGCCACCGCGGCTCACACGATCAATGAGCGGATCCAGTACGCGGCGAGCGCCAGCTACTTCCGTCGTGTTGGCGAGCAGGACTCGCCTGGAGTCGCGCCGGGAGCGCGCGATCCGTTCGGTATTCCGGCGAGCACGCGCGATGTGACTTTCGAACGGCTGGGCACGACACTCGCAGCGACATTCGCTGTCGCTGACAGCATCGTTCTCGTGACCGGCGCCGATGTGTATCGCGAATCGGGCGATGTGACCGGCAGTCTGGATTTCGGCGGCTTCGCCATGCCGACAGCGTTTGCTCTGGAGCGGACGCAGTGGGCCGGCTTCTCGGAAGCCGCATGGCAGGTGCGGCCGAACTGGTCGCTGCGCGCCGGACTGCGCATCGATGACAGCGACAGCCAAAGTTCCACCACGAGTCCAAGGTTCAGCGTCGCTCACGATATTCCAGCGTTGCAAGCTCAAGTGAGCGCGACCTGGAGCGAAGGTTTCAAACTGCCGAGCCTGTATGCGTTGAGCGACCCCATCGTCGGAAATGCAGAACTGAAGCCGGAGCGCAGCGACAGCTACGAACTCGCCATCAGAAGCTTGCCGGCGCAGCAGCGCTTGCAATGGGAGCTGACTTACTTCGAAGCGACGTATCGTGATGCCATCGATTTCGACGCAGGTCCTCCGCCGCAACTCGTCAATCGAACGCGCATCGACACTCGTGGAGTGGAAGCTTCGGCGAGGGCAGGGCTCAACGAGCGACTGTTCATCGCCGCCAACGTTTTGCACGCATCGAACGATGTCGCAGGTTCGGACAGCGAGCTTAGAAATCGGCCCGAATGGCGCGGTAGCCTCAGCGTCGAGTGGCTGCCCGCGCAGGACTGGACCCTGGCCGCCGCACTTGTCTCATCAGGCAGCTTTGCAGATTCTTCAATACCGACGGGCGAGGTTCGCCTCGGCTCATACTCGCGACTGGACCTCAGCGCTTCGAAACAGCTCGGTGCGCACGCCCGGCTGCTATTCCGAATCGCGAACGTAACCGACGAGAACTATCAGGAGTACGTGGGCTTCCCGGCAGCGGGAGCGACGGCTACCGTCGGCATGAAGGTCAACCTCTAGTCGCAATTTCCCAACACAGCGCGGCGCTGTTGAAAGATCATCGCCTCCGTTCACGTACGGTGCCGCGCGTCTCTCCCCAATAATTTTTTCCGAGACCTGTCTAGCGCTAGACATTTGTCCGAGTAAAGGTCTATATTGCCGTTACCGATAACATTGACTGACCAATTCCGGCGCGGTGTCTGACACTGACAAGCTGGAACGACGATTGTGCGCTACAGGGGTAAGCGGTCGCGAATGCAGTCCTGCATGACCGCGTATAGCTGCCCCCAACGGTTTTGCTTAAAACTGGCCTGAAAACGGGGGATAGTCGTTATGACTGAAGTGAGTCCAGAGTTGGGAAGCCGCTGCTCGCGAGTGGCTGACGCAGTACATCGGGCCCTCCAGCAGGGAAATGGAGCGTCCGCAGTCTCGGCGCTGGCGATGCTGGTGACGCTGTCCGCGGCGCCGGCACATGCACAGAACGCAACCAGCTCCACGTCTGGAAACGTCGAGGAAGTCATCGTAACGGGCATTCGGCAACAGCTCGAGAGCTCGCAGTCCCGCAAAGCCGACGCCGCGGAAATTCTCGATTCGATCACTGCCGAAGACATCGGCGCGTTGCCCGATCGCAGCGTCACTGAAGTTCTGCAACGCATTCCCGGCCTGGCGATTGGCCGTGTGCCAGAAGCGCGCGACGCAGACCGTATTGCCGTCGAGGGTTCCGGCGTGACGATTCGCGGCTTGAGCTGGGTCCGCAGCGAACTCAACGGCCGCTCCGCATTCTCGGCCAAGCGCAGCCGCACCCTCGGCTTCGAAGACATTCCGCCGGAGCTGATGGCGGCTGTGGACGTTTATAAGAATCCCTCGGCCCAGATGATCGAAGGTGGCCTGTCGGGCGTCGTCGATCTGCGCACGCGCATGCCTTTCGACAGCCCCGATCAAACGTTCGGCGCCTCGGTGGAATACACCATCGGCGATCTTGCCGACGAACCGAAGCCGTCCGCCTCGTTCGTGTACAGCAATCGTTGGGACACGGGCATCGGCGAGATGGGCTTCCTGGCTTCGAGCGCGCTGTCGCAGCTGACCAGCCGATCCAACACTTATCACGTCGACAAGTATTACGCCCGCACCAACCTGCCTGGTTACGAAGGTCAGACCGTGTTCGCGCCCGGCGGCATCGGCTGGCGTGAGCTCACGGTGGATCGCGAACGCCTCGGCGGTTCGCTGGCATTCCAGTGGCGGCCTAGCGATTCGGTCGACGTGTCGCTGCAATATTTCCTTTCCGACGCGACCTTCGAGCAGAACGAGAACGCGGCGTGGACCGAGCAGGGCGTGAACCTGACCGGCAGCGACCTCCAGGTATCGAATGGTTACCTGGTGGGCGGTCACATCGATAACGGCGGCTTCGGCGGCTCGGCCCGATTCAACGAGCGCGAGAGCAAGAATCACGAAGGTGCGTTGCATCTGACGTGGCGCCCGGCCGATCGGTGGCGTTTCGATCTGGACGTTCAGCGCGCGCTCGCGAGCACCGACGCGACCGATCTCACCATCGGATCGCCCATGGGCGACGTGACTCCGAGGCAGCTGCCCGCCGATGTGGTGGACTTCGACCTGCAGCTCAATGGCAGCAGCACGCCGCGCATCACCTTCGGTCCCAACATCAACAGCGTGATCACCGATCCGAGCTGGCACGCGTACACCTGGGCGATGGACCACTACGAGGATAACGATGCCGATGCGTGGGCCTATCGTGCCGACGGCGAATATACGTTCGACAACAGCGATTGGCTCGATCGCATTCGCTTCGGCGTGCGTCACGAGAACTACGACTCGACGACGCGTGAAACGGGCTATCGCTGGGGCGCGGTGTCCCCGTCGTGGGGTGACAACCCCACCACGTTTGCTTCCGGCTCTCCTTCGTACATGCAGCAGAATTTCGGCGAGTGGTTCCACGACGGACGAGCGCCGACTTCTTATCTGTTTCCGAACACGAGCGCGTTCCGGAACCGCGCGAGCTTCAACAGCACGGTATTGAGCGTGCGGACCGACGCCAACGGCTGGCGGCCCTGGAATGGCAACTATGCCGATACCTCGCCGGCCGCCGACGGCTTGGGTGTGAACCCGCAGAACCAGAAAACCTGGGCGGGCTACCTGGTCACGCACTTCGAGCGTAACAAGCTCGACGGCAACATCGGTGTCCGGGTCGTGTCGACCGAGAACACCGGAACCGGCGCCCTGACGTTCACCGCGGCCAACGTGATCAACGCGCCCGACGAAACGGCGTTCGCCAACGGCAACTCGTATGTCTCGACGGACGAGAACAGCTACACCGACGTGCTGCCCAGCCTGAATCTGCGTTACAAGGTGCGCGACGACGTGTTCCTGCGTCTGGCGGTGGCGCGTTCGCTGGCCCGGCCGGACTTCTCACTGCTGCTGCCCGCGATCAGCGTTACAGCGCAGCCGGGCTTGCTTGCAGGCGGCGTCTGTACCGAGTTGCCTTCGGGTACGCCGGCGGGCAATTGCGTGTTCCAGTACAACGGCTTCGCGGGCAATCCGGACCTCGAGCCGATGCGCTCCTGGCAGTACGACGTGACGGCCGAGTGGTACATGACGCCGACCAACTCGCTGACCGGCGCGATCTTCTACAAGCAGCTCGAAGGCTTCATGGAAACATCGCTGAACGACAGCGTGGAGTACACGAACAACGGCCAGACGCGCAAAGTGCGCGTGCTGCGTCCGGAGAACCAGGGGAACGGTTACGTGCAGGGCTTTGAAGTCGCTTACAACGGCTTCTTCGATTTCCTGCCGAGCTTCTGGAAGAACTTCGGCACGCGAGCCTCGTTCACGTACGTGGAGAGCGGCGGCACACGTAACGTCGCGGCCAATCCTTACGACCAGGGTCAGCGGACCAACTCGGCGGTGGACGATTACCCGCTCGAAGGGTTGAGCAAGACCAGCTACAACGCCGAGCTGTATTACAGCACGGAGAAGTTCGAAGCGCGTCTGGCTTACAACTGGCGTGAGAAATACGTGCTGACGATGGCGGCGGCGAACCTGAACATTCCGGCCTGGGCCGACGATTATGGCGAGCTCAATGCCTCGGTGCATTACAACGTGACACAGAACGTGAAGGTGGGTTTCCAGGCGGTCAATCTCGCGGATTCGACCTACCGCGTGCTGGTGGACAACATCGTCGACCGCTCCGGGCTCACTTATCACAACTGGGTGAGCTACGATCGTCGCTACAGCATGTTCGTACGCGCCACTTTCTAACGGCAATCCAAGGGGCGAACGTGAGTTCGCCCCTGTCTTTCGGGAACGCCATGCATTACGTGATTGTCGGCGGCGGCTCCGCCGGGTGGATGACTGCCGCTGCCCTGGCGCAGGCGCTGAAAGGCGCGCAGCGCGTGACCCTGATCGAGTCGGAGGAGATCGGCACCGTCGGCGTCGGCGAGGCGACGATTCCGCCGCTGCAATTCTTCAACAAGATTCTGGGCATCAACGAACGCGAGTTCGTGCGCGCGACCCAGGCCAGCTTCAAGCTCGGCATTCAGTTTCATCACTGGGGGCATGCCGGCCATCGCTATTTCCATCAGTTCGGCGAATTCGGCGCCAACCTCGACGGCATTTCGTTTCATCAATTCTGGCTGCGTCTCGCGGCCGAGGGTCATCCTCATCCGCTCAGCGACTATTCGCCCGCGGCGATCGCGGCTGCGCAGAACCGTTTCCTGCCGCCGCTCCCGAACATGCCGAAGGAGATGCCGCCGCTCGCGTACGCATATCACTTCGATGCCGGGCTCTATGCACGTTTCCTGCGCGACTACGCCGAAAAACGCGGCGTCATGCGTCAGGAAGGCAAGATCGTGCACGTCAACCGCAACGGCGAGAGCGGCTCGATCGAAGGGCTACGCCTGCAGGACGGCCGTACCATCGAAGGCGATTTCTTTCTCGACTGCTCGGGATTCATCGGCCTGTTGATCGAGCGCACGTTGCAGACGGGCTACGAAGACTGGACGCACTGGCTGCCGTGCGATCGCGCGCTCGCCGTCCCTTGCGAATCGAATCCGGAGAACTTCGGACCGTACACGCGCTCGACGGCGCATCAGGCCGGTTGGCAATGGCGGATCCCATTGCAACATCGAACCGGCAACGGCCACGTGTATTGTTCCAATTACATCAGCGACGACGAGGCGGCGCGCGTGCTGCTGGCCAATCTGGACGGTAAAGCACTCGCCGAACCGCGTCCGTTGCGCTTTACGACCGGGCGTCGCAAGAAATTCTGGAACGGCAACTGCGTCGCGCTGGGCCTGGCGGGCGGTTTTATGGAGCCGCTCGAATCGACGAGCCTGCATCTGGTGCAAGCCGCGGTGTTTCGTTTCCTGTCTTTGATGCCGTTGTCCAGCGCAGTGGACCCGAGCGCGGAAGAAGAATTCAACCGGCTGAGCATCGCCGAGTACGAGCAGATCCGCGACTTCATCATTTTGCACTACGTGGCCAATCGCCGCGAAGAGCCGTTCTGGCGGGATTGCGCGAACATGTCGATACCCGACAGTCTCGCGCATCGGATCGAGCTGTTTCGTTCGCGAGGCAAAGTCGCTCGTCACGACGGGCAGTTGTTTACCGATGCGAGCTGGGTGGCGGTCATGCTGGGCCAGGGCATTCAGCCGCAGCGCTGGGATCCGCTCGCAGACATCATGCCCATCGCCGAGCTGCGGCAAAAAGCGGAGATGCTGCGCGCGAAGCTGCACGAAGGCATCGCTCGCATGCCGACACATCAACAATTCATCGACGGCAACTGCAAAGCCGCTTGATGACACGAATCAACCATCCTCGGGTGAACTGAAGCATGAAAGGAATGAGCGTCTTCGCAGCGCTGCTGGCAGTCAGCGGCGCGGTTACAGCTGAGCCATTGGGATTGCTCGATCGCCACGGCAGCTTCGTGGCCGTCGAGCCTTACGCGCCGAATATCGTGCGCATCACACTCAGCCTGGAGAAGGAGCGAGTGGTTGCGCCGGCGGGCTACGGGTTCATGGGCGGTGCCGATGCGAAGGGCTGGAAACACAACGTCGCTGCGTCCGGCGATGTGTTTGCGTCGTCGGCCATGTCGGTCGAGATCAAAGCGCAGCCTTGGCCCGGGCCACCGAGTCAGATGGCGCGTTACTTCGCGCCATCGTTGCCGCCGGTCGAGCTCACGGTGCGCAAACCCACCGGTGAAACGATCGTCGAAATGAGCGGCTGGGAGCTCTCACCCCACACCGTCAATGGCGAGAAGACATTTCGTGTCGGCGCGTCCTTCGTCGCGCCCGCCGACGAGCATTACTACGGCTTGGGCCAGAATCAGGAAGGCATTCTCGATCACCGCGGCCGGACCATCGACTGCAAGCACAACTACGACGCACCCGCAGGCGAAACAGTGTGTGTGCCGTTCCTGGTGACCAACAAAGGTTACGGTATCGTCTGGGACAATCCTTCGGCCACCACGGTCTCGCCGGGACTTCACGGTCGCACGTCATGGCAATCGAATGTCGGCGAGCGCGTGTCGTACTTCGTCATCACTGGCGCGTCGGCGGACGAGCTGTACGCGGGCTATCGCAAGCTCACGGGCGTGACGCCGCTGCCGCCGAAAGCCGCCTTTGGTTATATCCAAAGCAAGGCGCGTTACGAGAATCAGCAACAAGTGCTCGACGTCGCCGCGGGCTATCGTAAGCGCGGCTATCCGCTCGATGTGATGGTCGTCGACTGGTTCTATTGGACGCGCATGGGCCAGCTGGACATCAATCGCACGGACTTTCCCGATCCGGCCGGAATGAACGAGACGCTCAACGATCAAGGCATCCGCAGCATCATCAGCGTGTGGCCGCGCTTCGAGCGTGAGTCGCGCTACTTCGACATGCTGGCCGCGAAAGGTTGGTTCCTCAAGCATCAGGATGGACGACCCGTGGATGGCCTGCCGATCCGCAACGATCGCGCCGGTGCATTGCTCGACACGACCCATCCCGAGGCGCGCGAATGGTTCTGGGGCAAGATCCGGGACAACATCGCGTCGCAAGGCTTCGATTGGTTCTGGCTGGACGAAACCGAGCCCGATCTGGTGCCGGACAATTATTTCTTCAGCATCGGCACCGGCGAGCGTTACCGCAATCTGTACCCGCTGGTGCATCCGCAGAGTGTCGCCGAAGGCTCGCGTCGTGATCGTCCGAACAAGCGCAATCTCATCCTGGCCCGTGCGGCTTATCTCGGCTCGCAACGCCACGGCAGCCTGTTCTGGTCATCGGATATTCAAGCGACCTGGGAAGCGCTGCGCCGGCAAGTGCCGACGGGTTTGAATTTCACCGCGACGGGTCT
>JGI10216J12902_100628306_pt1 | contig 10611 bp, 8 predicted proteins | sample KanNatreferecore_FD_12902 | JGI IMG/M metagenome (IMG submission 12902)
GCGGTGCTGGGCTCGAACCAGCGACCCCCAGCTTGTCGAACGAGGGCGCCAACGAGACTGGGACCCCCGTTTTTCTCATGGTTTGGCGGTATCCGGCGGCTGGCGCTGGGTTGGCAGGCGGCTCGAAATTCGATTGATTTGCGGGCGATTCCCGCTGGTTCGGGCACTAGGGTCGCGTTTGTGCCCAATCGTCGGACGCTCAGGACCGTCATGCTCGGGCCGCTGTTGTGGCTCACCATCAGCCTCGTCCTCCTCGGACGGTGAAGGACGGAGTCGACAAGCGCCGCCGACTCGTCCTTCTTCAACCTCGAGCCAAGCAGGTTGAAGCCCCGAGCGCCGACACGAGATCGTCCTTGCGCTCGGCGGTTAGGTCGGAACCGAGATGTGCTGCGCTCTTAGGGAGCTGTGCCGCCATAGCTCATCGAGTACGGCCGGATCGCCGGTCCACACCGCAACCGTCCTGCGCGGTTCGGCTGCTCCAACGGCGGGAACTTCGGATCGATGTCGTTGCTGATGCTGCCGGCGAGCTTCGCGATCCTGCTCACGGGCGCGCTCATGTTCACGAATGCGATCGAGTGGTTTGGGAACCTCGCGCGTCTCGGTCAAGAGGCAGTCGGCAGCTTGCTGGCGGCCGTTGCGACCGCGCTTCCGGAGTCGTGATCCCGATCGTCGCGATTGTCGGTGGAGGCGGCGAGGCGAAAGACGTCGCCGTCGGCGCGATCATTGGCGCCCTTTCTGCTCGCGACGCTCGCGATGGCGTTGGTGGGGGTTTCAGCCTTGCTCTATCGACGGCGTCGTCCGCAAGGGCTGGGGCTCAGCGTGCATCGAGGCTCCGGTGGGGTGGGTGCCTGCGCAAATCCCGCTACGTCAGCTGTTGAGGTCGAGTAGGACACCGGGGGGAGTTGACTGAAGCGCTTCGCGCCGAGCTACTTGGGCCAGTCCGTAGATGTTCTCCGGTAGCCGTAGCATCGTTTGCATGAGCTGTACTTGGTACGGGGAGGAGGGTGAGAGGAGGTAGGTGAGGGTGAGTGTGCGGCTTGGTTCGTCCCAGGTGGTGTAGCGGTCGAGGATGAAGGCGCCATAAGGCCATCCTTTGTTGTCTTGGCCGGGCGGTTGTGCGGGTGGTATGTCGGGGTTGATGCGGTCGTGCTGGTCGGGGTCGTGCATCCAGTGGCCATAGGCGCCGGCAGGCTCGAAGATCTTGATTTCGGGGGACCAGCTGATTAGGTCATGGCTGACGCGGGCGACGATCGGCTGAGTGAACGTCTTCGTAACGTCCCACGCGGTGGCGAAGAGAATGATCCAGCAGCGTGGCCCGGGGTGCCACATCGCGGAAACATGGGTGTACTGGCCGGGGAGTGGGTGCGAGAACAGTTCATAGCCGGCGCTGTTGTCGATCGTGTCCGACCACTGCCGTTTGCCGACGTGGTAGTAGAGGATGCTGTCGTACCTCGGTCTGAGGCCGGCAGTGAGGGGCATCCAACTGAGGCGGAACTTGCCCCAGTCATAACCGATCATGACCACGCCTTGCCCGACGTTGCTCACGAGGATTTCGTGCTCGGCGTTGTTCACGACGAAGGGCGCTGTCCACGGGTAGGCGACGATCTGATCGGTGCGGACGAGGCCGTGACAGCGGACGCAGAAGCGAAAGGCGTCGCGGTTGTTTGCGTCTGCGCCCGGGTTGTGCTCGAGAACATAGTTGGGTCCGGGGATGCCGAAGAGGTCCGGGTCGTGCTCTTGTCCGTCTCGCGGACAGCGTCCCTTGGCCCGATAGCCGTTGAAGTAAAGGCCTGAGCACTTGGTGCAGCGGCGCCAGTTGCCCTGCCGTTCGAAGTCTTCGGAAACGTCGTGGGCGGGGAAGAAAAACCAGCCGGCGGCCTCGTGCGGCCCGTGGTCGCTGGGACACGAGCTTTCGCCCTCGAGAAACAGTGCGGCGCATTTGAGGCAGTAGCGCCAGTGCGGCTGCTCGCCGGGGTCCTCGACCTGGAAAGGCAGCAAGAAGTTGAAGCCCGCGACCTCATGGGCGCCGTCATCCTTGGGGCAAATGCCCTTGAAGTCGCCACCGTCCCAGAACAGCGCGAAGCACTTGCGGCAGAAGCGCCAGTCAGGCTGACGAATCCCATCCGGCTCGATCGACCGGTGTGGAACCCGAAACAACACACCGGTTGACTCATGCTCGCCGGCAGCCGGACAAAGCCCTCTGTCGCCTTCGGTGTTCGCCCAGTAGAGAGCGAGACAATGGCGACAGAGCTGCCAGTTCGATTGGTGCTGCCGATCCTCGGGGAGACCTTGCTCGAGCATGAAGTCCCCCCGAACGTCTGGGTCCGCCTCATGCGAACCGTTGCGCTGGCAGACGCCTTTAAAGCTTCGGTTGCCATCCCAGAACACGGCTTCGCACTTGCGGCAACAGCGCCAGCCGCCGAACAAGTGCGAATCGGCGGGTAGATCGTGCGGCAAGAGGAAATGCAGGCCGAGCACGCTGTGCGACTCGAAGACCGTCCTGGAGTCGTCGCGGGCGCACCAGCCCAGCTTCGGGCTAACGATGAACTCCGTCTCGTACGGGCCCGGCTGAGACGGGTCGAGCTTGCTGAACAGGTACTGGCCAGGTTGCGGATCGCCCGGACGGCTACGGTGCGAATACTTCGCGTCGGCGACCCCCGCGAACACATACATCCGCCGGTCGAAGCTAAAGGCGCCGTTCGGTGTCTCAAGGCTTCCCGTGTAGCCGATCGGTTCCGGGGCGCGGAAGGGGTCGAACCTCCCGAGCTGAGAGCCGTTCTGGAGCACGCCGCGGAGATGAAATCCTCCGCCCGCCGCCCGCACGCAGACACCCTTCGACGCTTCGCCGTCCCAAAAAAGCCCGTGGCAGTTCCCGCAGAAGCGCCAATCCGGCTGACCTCCCGTCGCTGCCGGTGTCACCGGAATCACAAATGTCCACCCTGCCGGCCAATGCGACCCGCCCGCCGGGCAACTCCCGGTCACCCCCTGATCATCCGTCCAGAACAAGCTCGCGCACTGGCCACAGAACCGCCAGCCCACCTGACCTTGGACCGTCGTTGGCACAAACGGCAACGAGAAGTTCAGGCCCAGTCCGAACGTGTCGTGCGTGCCCTCGTTCGCGCATCGGCCCTTAAAATCAGGGTCGCCGTTCCAAAACAACGCCGAGCACCTCAGGCAGAACTGCCAATCCGGCTGCCCCGCAACACCCGACCCGGTCACTGGCAGCTGAAAGTTCCAGCCCAGCGCCAAATGGCCACCGTGGAGAAGCACCGCAGGCTCGTCAATCCAGGCGACCAGATCAGCGTTCTCCGGCGGATCACCCGACCGGTCAGTCGCCACATCGCCAAAGAACACATACATCCGCCCATCCGAATGCCTGGCATTCGCCCCTAGATCCACACCGATGACGTTCCACCGGCCTGTGTCCGTCAGCAACGGCCAACCGAGCGGGTCTACCAACAAAGGCCACGACGACGACGCCGTCCCCGTCAACTGACCCACCCGAACAGTCCCCAGAACGTCAATCAAGGCCCGCACCTCCCGGGCTGCGCATTGTGAGTGGTTGAGACGCGGACCGGCCGGCCGTCGCGGAAACACGCGTCCGGGTGGGCATCAAAGCCGACAGTCAGCGACACCCATCCTTAGGGCGATGCTGGGTCAATCTAACCGTTTATCTGGATGAGCTGCTGCAGACTCGTTTGAGGCGCTACAACCTCCTTCGGACGAATTACTCTCTTCCGCGTGTCTCGTTAAGAAGTTCCTGGTCCAGAGGCGGAATCGGAATTGTCGGCGATGCGGCGACGAGATCCCGTGGATCAACGCCCCCCGTCAAGATGGTCTCGGGAAAGACTCCAACACTCTGGATCTCAACGCACGAATCGGCGCCGGGGCCCCAATAACCGAGGTACAGCGTCATCATCGGGTCGTAGCCTCCTGTGCTCCCGGTAAAGGGGAGCCGGATTTCTGACTCGTCTGGGGCCGGACCGAACCTAATCTCAGTCTTCCGCCCGTAGCCATCCCGCACGCCAAAAAACCCATATTCCACATTCTGGGTTGTTCTTATTGATGCGGTCGCCACGTACCGCACATTGTTCGCCGTAGCGATCCTCTGACTTATCGCGTTCCATCCAGAAGACGCGCGAAGGAACGCGGTTGCTTTCTCATCGTTTAGCGACTCACTGAAAGACCAGTTAACTCCCTTGATACCATCACCGTCACCTTCGCCACGCCACGGCGCAGCAATCGGCACACCTTTCGCTTGATTGAGGAATAGGTTGTCGTCGACGAGATTGAAATACGGTTCAATCTTTCTAAGCGTGAGGTTGTCAATTTGAACCCAGCCGTTATCACCCGGACCCCAGAAACCAACGTAGATTGTAAATGGAGCGCCAGAGTATGGAGCGGGATTGAAATTTACACTTAACCACTTATAGGCCAGTTTTGGTCGCCCACCAAAAATTGTTTCCTTATCAATATAGGTTCCCGGAGCGCCATAACTCGGAAAGCGAACGCCAAAATATCCATCTGTCACATTCGGAGAGCACCGTACCCAGCCTTCGAATCGATATCGAACCGTGACATCTAGGGGAATGGACTGTGTGATTGCGTGCCAACCCTGTGGCGCTGCCAGCCATGCGTTCTTGGAGCCTGTGAGACTGTTACCTATGTTGGCATCGATGCCAGCGTTGATCGCGGGCCCTTCGACCTGCCAGGGCGCAGAAACTCGAGGGCCGCTTTGCTGTTCAAAATCGTAATCTCGAATGAGGTTTTGGTAATAGGTAATCGGCTCGGCGACTTCCTCTGGACCCCCGCGCTCCGCAATGATCGTTGGACTCCCCGTCCGGAGCTCGGGTGAATACGCTTCTGCAGCGTGAGACGGTTCCGTGGATCGCTTGGTGCGTTTCCGAGCCTTTGTCGTTGTTGCCGGCGTCGACGCCGGTGATCCCTTGTGGATGGCCGGCTCCTCAAGGGGTTCCTTGACTGTGTCGCTCTTCTTGCGCGGCATGGGCACCTCCGACTGTTAGGCCTGCCCTGACGACCCCTGCCGCAGAAAGCGAGTGCAAGAGGGCCGACTACCACACCCAGTCGGCGACTGTCCCACATCGTCTGCCTGGAGTCAAGTCCCGATCAGCCACCCGCTCGCTGAGGCTCGTTAACGCAACTCGCGAGCGCTAGGCAAGACGAATCAAGTCTGATGTACACCCCCTCGCCACGTCCGAGGAAGGACGCCCAAGCCCCCCGGTGGGGAGGAGATGTGAACGAGGTCGCGCCCCTAGCAGGTGGCATGTGAGACCGGGCCGGCCGGCCCTCGTCGGAATCAAGTCCCCCGGATACTTGGTCTGAACATGATCGCGCGCCTAGGAGGTGGCATGTGGGACGGGGCCGGCCGGACCGGGTAGGAAGCAAGCCCCGGTGGGGGGACCTAAACGAGGTCGCGCGCATCGCAAGTCGGGTAACACTCGAACTGCGCTGGGTTGAAGGAGGACCCAAGCCGCCCCGTGGCCGCGAGCGACCGAAGAAGATCGACATGCAACGTGAGAACGAGTCGGACGCAGTTGGGATCTATGTCATAAACCCAGGGCCGTTAGGGAAACAAGCTCGGGGTAAAGGTTGTTATGTGGGAACCCGCGCCCGTGACGTTTCGACTGGCAGAGGCCATAGGTCAACAAAGTCGAGATATCGCTTAAGAACAACGGACCCGCCGTCTTTGAAGGAGACCCGTGCTACACAGAGAGATGAGCGGTAAGCAGAGATATCAAGCCGAAAATTGTCTTCGGCATTCGTTTTCACGATGGATCCCCCTCTAAACCAGTTTCGTCCAACGTGGTACTCGACTTGCTCGACCAGCCCGTTGGCCAGTGGGCGCTCTTGAGTGCGTCGGCGTTCTTGAGCAGGGAGCTCGCGTCTTGCGTGCTCCGCGAGCCGGATCGAAATGTCGGCAACTTGATTGGGTGTTGTGGACGGGCGCCACGTGTGTGTTAGGAATAGGTTCCTGTTGTGGACGTATGCTCGGTCGCGCTCATCTTGCAGATCGGTTGTTGATTCGACGCGCGAGCCGGCCCCAACTGGACGTAGATTCTCGTCCTGGAACTGAGCGAAGGTCTCGCTTTGGAAAGCACCAAGCGCGACTATCGAGGCAACGCTACTTGACGGTGCGACCATTCCCCATGACTGACCCTGAGTGGACCCAAGCAGACCTCTCGTCTCAAGGGCCAGCGCATCGACTTGGAGTTCGTCTTTCGCGGCCTCTGCCACCCTCGAGAAAGCCTCATCCAAGCGTCGTCGTGCCTCAGATGCGGTCTTGGCTTGTGTTCCTACTGATCGGAACGTCTCGAAATAGTTCAGGATCGGTGCATTGGTTTTGCTCGTGAGGAAGAACCGCCAGCGTCTGTATGAGTCAATGAATGCCTCTCCGGGTGCCCTAGTGTGGAGTGTGAGCATTGCCGTATCCACATTCGTGCCGCCGCCCGTTAAGGCACCCACGACCTCGTCGTGGAGTTCACTCAGCCTGCGAACAATTTCGCCGTGCGCGTCGAGCCGTCGGTCGTACAGGCGCTCAGAATAGGGCGCTTTTCGAGCACGGAATCCAAGGTAGGCCGTGAACGCGCCGAGCGCGAGACCGCCTAAACCGACGATTGCCGACCATTCCACTGGGCTCGCTACCAATGCTCCCAAACGAGGCCAGCCTTGTCACCCTCGGGAAGCTGACGCCTCCGCACTCCTTGGGAAGCTGGAGAATCCCGCAGACTCGTCTGGTTCGACCACGTAGACTCGCCTGGTTCGGGCACAGCGGGCAAGTCGCCTTGACGCCATCTTCCTGCGGCAAGTCTCCGCCCTCTTCCTCGTTGCGACCGACGCTCTGCAACTGGCAGGCCGCGCTGGAGAGGAGGCACCGACGAAGAGACAACCGTTCGCGAGAGCCGCATGTGAGACCAGGCCGGCCGGCCCGGCTGGGAAGCAACCCCAGTGGGGGACCTAAACGAGGTCGCGGGTCTCGCAGTCGCCTATTAAGAGGGGCCGGCCCGCCATGGCCGGACTTAAGCCCTCCGGTTAGCCGGTCTGAACACGGTCACGCGCGGCCGAGGTGCAATGGAGTCGAGTGTCGGCGGGTCGAGCACGAACGAAGCCCCCGGTGACGGCTAGACCGTCAGCGAGTTCTTGAAAATGGCCCCGACTGTGCCGGTAACAGGTGGCTTGCAGGTCGAACTGGAGGGGCCGGAGGAGGAAAGAAGCCCCCGGGTGGTGCCCGCAAGGGTGCGCGAATTCTCGAACGTGGCCTCGACTGTGCCGGTGACAGGTGCTTTGTAGGTCGGGTTGCATCGGGCCGAGGAGGAACGGAGCCCCGGCCGGTCATGCCCGAGGGCCAGTGACTCAACAGGTTGGGCTCGAACTAGGCCCCTTGCGGCCCGTTAGGAGAATCGCCGCTCTCCCATGTGAGCTGTGATGGCTCGACTGATTTTCGATGGGCCACGCCGCATGTCCAAGGCGTGGGGGTTTCCGACTCCCGTGAAAGAGCCGAGGAATCCTCGACAACGAGGGCCTACGATGTCATGGTCAAAAGAGCCCCATCAGGGGAGGTGGAGGTGCCGTCGAACTTCCGTACCTTCAGGGTGCTTCTCGATGAACCCGCGGTCGCGCCTGCTCTTGGCTTCGACGACTACGCAGTGGCCTTCGCCGACATTGTGCGCCACAGTGCGCCTCACTTCGGCGTCGGAATCTTCGGCGATTGGGGGTCTGGGAAGACGACTCTCATGCGCGCGATCCAAAAGGAGCTTGAGTCCGACGAGCAGGTCGTTCCCATCTGGTTCAACGCCTGGCGCTATGAGCGCGAGGAACACCTCGTGGTCCCCATGCTGGATGCGCTGCGCGAGCAGCTTGCGCTGCGAGCCGAAGCAGGCCAAAGCGACGCGCGAGCCGCGCGCCGAGCCGCTCAACTCGTCGCGCGGGCCGCTAAGGCGTTTGCAGCCGGGGTGACCCTCAGCGCGAAACTACCTGCGGTCGGCGGCGTTGACGTGGATGCGGCGAAAATCATGGACGCCTGGGACGATGCCAACCGCCCCGCAAGCAGTGCGGTTTCCTTTTACCACGCTAGTTTCTCGGCAATGAGTGAGGCTGTAGCCGATTACGTTCGGGCCGGGCGGCGCATTGTTGTTTTCGTTGATGACCTCGATCGATGCTTGCCAGAAAGCGCCCTTCAGGTCCTAGAGAGCATGAAGCTCTTCTTCGACTTCGACGGATTCGTGTTCGTTGTCGGCCTTGACCAGCGCGTGATAGAGCGCGCGGTCGAGCTCAAGTTCGCCGAGCCGAGGAAAAGCGGAAACGGGGAGAGGGTGCTCCTGCAAGATCCCCAGCGAGAGATTCGTGGTCGCGAGTACATCAAGAAGTTATTTCAGGTCCCCTTCTCAGTGCCTCGGATTGGCTCAGGAGACCTGAGGCCGTTTTTCGAGAAGCTGGTCGACGACTCCGATCTTCCTCGGCTACAGAAGAACGACTTACGGAAAACCGTTCTACCCCATATTGGCTTCATCTCTGAGCTCGGCTCCGTGAACCCCCGGGAGCTGAAGCGCCTCGTGAATGCCTACATCCTGCAAATGAAATTGCTCAGCGCCAAGGTCGCAGCTCCGAACCCTGATGTCGTGCTCGCACTCCAGATCATGACGTTCCGACCCGACTGGGAAGCTCTCTACGAGCTCGCTGTCGACGACCCTGATTTCTTCCGAAACTCGCTCGCCCAAGTTGTTGCCCCGGGTGCGTCCATCGATCGATGGCCTCAAGAAGAGTCCGTGCCGCAGAGTTTCCTTCGATATGCGAGAGGACCTGCTCGTGCATTGACCCTCGCAGGGGACCTCGAGCTATACGTATCAAGTGTCGAGTCAATGCGAACAACGGAGTCCGGCCTCGCCGAAGCTCGGGTAATGGTCGCGCAGGCCGAGCGGGCCATTGCTGCGCTTGGAAGCGGTGGACGACGAACGGAGTCCGACGTCTGGTCGGAGGTCAATAGCGCGACTCGCCAGGTCCGTTCGTTGACAACGGCGCGATCACACTCCGCACGCTTCCCGGAGGTGGAGATGCTGCTTCGGCAGCTCGACGAACTGCTGAAGCAGGCGGGGAAGGTACCCGAGTTGGTTCCAAACGAGCCGCCACAATGGACGGCGTCTGTTCGACCGATGTTGACGTCCCTCCATGAAGCGCTCCGCGCGCTCGAACGCGAAACGCTTCTGGGCGGGCCGTCCTAAGTCGTCGTCTCATCGAAAACGAACGAGTATCCACGATCGATCGCAGCGAGCGAGAGCGACGCCAGCAAGGAACCGAAGAAGGATTGAGCACCAGACTCTCGCGCTTCACTTCGTGCCCGCGGTAGCCCGACAGCGCGCCGATCCAGGAAGTCCGTGTTCGCTTCCTGCTTCTTCGGGTGGGCGTCTGCCCTGGACGCTCCGGATGAGCTTGACACGTCGCAGAGACGGTGAGATCGTCGACTTAGCAACGAACAGGGGGTTTTGGATGCGCCTCGCTCGTTGCTGCGGTGATTTGACTGGCTTTAGCGAGCCAGGTCGGTCGGTGTCGCTAGCACCAGCGCTCTTGCGATCGCCGCGCCATCTAACGATGCGCCGAGGGGGGACTATCCATGGCGAGGAAGAGGACGTCTAGACGACCGCGGGCAGCCGCTCGTCAGCAGAAGCCGCCGGATGCAACAAAAAAGCTCAAGCGGCTTCCGAAAGCCCCGCCTGTGACTGCCGGCGACCTAAGAGAGGCGCTCAAGGAGAACGAGGCGCGCTGGAGCGTCAACCGCCGTATCAGAAACACGGATCAACTGCCGCGCTTCGGTCTCGGCGGTATGCGGGAGCACTTCCCGCCTTCCGAGGCGGTGGCTCCGCTCGAATTTTCCGCGCTTCTGGCCGAGGAACCGCCGGCGAATCCGCACCTACTCGATCGTGCAGTCGAGCTTCAGCTCCTCGATCCTGAGCAGGCGCAGGCGCTGAGGCCGCCCGTCGTTTGGGTTGCCCTCGAACCCCGTGAGGCCGGCCCGGGCAACCAGGAGGAGCTGCGATGAGCAGCGTCGACTGGAGAAACCGCTTCGGCTCGAACTGGATCACGAGCGTGCGCGATCAGAATGGCTGTGGCGCGTGCTGGGCATTCGCCGCAACCGCACTTGTCGAGTCGACGGTGCGAATCGAGCACGCCTTCTGGAGCACCCGCTCGGAAGGGGATTTGCACAAAGGGATGGGCTGGCAGTGCCCCAACGGCGGCAACGTTGAGGCTGCCATCGATTGGGTCGCGGACAATGGTCTCGCCGATCCCGACTGCTTCCCATGGGATCCCGCAGAGAGCGCGCACACTCCCTCCGCGGACCGCTCCGGAAGGACCGTTCGAACGCCGAAGGGCAGCTGGGTCGGGAGCGTCCAAGACCAGAAGACCTGGTTGGACGCCGTCGGCACCCTCGCGACGTATTTTTCGGTCTACACGGACTTTTTCGCGTACGGGTCGGGCGTCTACCACAGACAGGCGAGTGTCTCGGTCGGCGGACAAGCGAATTTCGGCCAGATCTGGGACGGCCGGCCGTTCTGGATCGGCGACTTCGACGGCGACGGCCGCGCCGACGTCCTCTTCTAC
>JGI10216J12902_104438074_pt1 | contig 10611 bp, 12 predicted proteins | sample KanNatreferecore_FD_12902 | JGI IMG/M metagenome (IMG submission 12902)
GTTCCAGGTTCCAGGTTCCAGGTTCCGGGTTCCGGGTTCCAGGTTCCAGGTTCCAGGTTCCAGCCCAGCGCCCGCCCGTTAGCCGGCGCCTCGCGTCCGCAGCTCTTTCAGGAGCGCCACCTGTTCCTGGTGGTTCCGGTAGACGTCTTTCTCCAGCTCCTCGAGGCGGCGCATCACGCTGGCGATCTTGAAGTCCGCGTGGAGGTTCACCTGGTGGTCGATCTCGGCGGCCAGGCGGTCCTTTTCCGCCGCCCGGTTCTGGCTCATCATGATGATCGGGGCGGAGTACGCGGCCTGGAACGAGAGGGCCAGGTTGAGCAGGATGAACGGGTAAGGGTCCCACCGGTAGACCCAGGCGATGGCGTTCAGCGTGACCCAGGTGACCAGCAGGCAGCTCTGGATGATGATGAAGCGCCAGCTTCCCATCACGGAGGCGAACCGGTCCGCGATCCGCGCCCCGAAGGTGAGCCGGTCCTCTTCGACTTCGTTGGCGTTCCGGCTCACGCTGCCGCGGAGCAGCTCGTCGACACGGTGCAGGCGCCGCCCCAGCACCTTCACCACTTCGATGGCCGTCTCGGGGTGCTGCTTGAGGAACTCGAGGAACTCGTCGCGCTCCAGGGCCAGGACGGTCACGTGCTCGACCGCCCGCACCCGCGCCGCTCGCGGCTCCCCCGTGAGCATGGACAGCTCGCCGAAGAACCCCGCCGGCCCCGCCTCGTCCAGCAGCAGCTCGGCGCCCTCCGCGTCCTCGCAGAGGAACTGGACCGATCCCTCCGTGACCACGTAGAACTTGTCGCCGACCTCGCCCTCGCGGATGATCACCGCATCCGGCTCGAAACGGACGGGGGCCATGATCTCGCGAAGCGCGACGAGCTCCGCCTCCGAGAGAGCGGAGAACAGCGGCACCTGGCGCAGAAGCTCGATGTCGTTCACGGCGTTCATCCTCTTAGGAGTCGGCTCTTTGGGCGGCCAAACACTGGGGATCGGTGGACGGGGTGGACGGGGGTGGACGAAGTGGACTCAGGAGTGCTACCGCTAATCAGACCCCGAAGACGTTCCGGTGAATGGCGGCGATCTCTTCGGGCGGCAACTTGGGCCGGCGGTCGTAGGTCAGGAGGCCGTTTAGCTCCTGTTCGATGTCGGTGAGCTGGGTGTAGCAGAAGCCGTGGACGAAGGTCAGCTCCCGGATCCCCTCCATCAGGTCGCGGTAGCGCTCGAGGAGCTCGTCGCCGGACCGGACGGCCGCATAGATCTTGTACATCCGGTCGAGCTGGTCGGGCGGGAGGTCGGGGAGGTCCAGGAAGCCGCCGACCTCGGTGAGCATGATCGGCTGGCCGTGGTGACGGGCGCCGCGGGCGTAGATGGCGCGGGAGCCGGTCCACGTACGCGCCGGGAAGGGGCCGCCCGCGAGGGTCTCCGCGTAGCGCTCCCTCAGCGCCTGGGCGGAGTGGCTGTAGTCGTGAACGGCCACGATGTCGGTGATGTCGGTGTGCTCCCAGCCGTCGTTGTCGATGACGGGGCGCGTCGCGTCCAGCCGGCGCGTGACGACGACGAGCCGCTCCAAATAGTCGTACTGGCCGGCGTGGTCCTGCTTGATGTCCGGGAAGCCCATGCTCTCGTTCACCGGCACCCAGGTGACGATGCACGGATGGTTCTGGTCCCGCGCGACGGCCCGCTCCCACTCCGCGACCAGCGCCTCCTCCGCCGACGGAGACCAGGCCCGCGCGTTCGGCATCTCCCCCCAGACCATCAGCCCCAGGCGGTCGCACCAGTAGTACCAGCGCGGGTCCTCGATCTTCTGGTGCTTCCGGACGCCGTTGTAGCCGAAACGGCGGATCCACTCCACGTCTTCGCGCAGCGCCTCGTCGGTGGGCGCCGCCAGGTAGCTCTGCGGCCAGTAGCCCTGGTCCAGCACCATCGCCAGGTAGACCGGCTCGCCGTTCAGCGTGAAGCGGCCGTCCCGGATGGCGACGCTGCGGATGCCGGCGTAGGAGCGGACCTCATCCAGCACCCGGCCGCCCTTCCTCATCCGCACCACGAGGTCGTAAAGGTGGGGAGTCGCCGGCGACCACCGCCTGGCTCCCGGAACGTGGATCCGCAGCTGCGCCACCGCGCCGGTGCAGTGGTGGGCCGCCTCGGCGGCGACGTGGTCGCCGTCGAGGACCGTCACCTCGACGGTCCATCCCGTTCCCGGGGCGTGGAGAAGCGCCGTCACGTCCAACGCGTCGGTGTCGTCGACGGGGGTGATCCGCAGCGTGTGGATGCGCAGGACCGGCACCGGCTCCAGCCAGACGGTTTGCCAGATGCCCGTGGTGCAGTAGTAGTCGATCCCGTGGGGAAGGCCGGTGCTGGACTGCTTCCCCCGCGGCTGTTTCGGGTCCTGGTCGTCCTGGACGCGCAGGGTGACCCGGTTGGCTCCCTCTTTCAGGTAGGGGCCCACATCGAAGCTGAACGGTACGTGGCCGCCCGTGTTGTGGCCCACCTCCTGCCCGTTTACCCAGACCGTGGTGCGGTAGTCCACCGCACCGAAATGCAGCACCACGTCCTCGCCGCTCCACTCCGGCGGCACCTCGAACTCCCGCGAGTACCACACCACCGGGTGGATGCCCTTGTCATTGATGCCGGACAGCTCGCACTGGTACGGGAACGGCACGAGGATCGAAAGCGGAAACTCGCCGCGCTCCCACCAGTGACCGGCGAAGCCCTCGTCGGCGTCGTCGAAGCAGAACGACCACGGGCCGTTCAGGTTCAGCCAGCGGTCCCGCACCATCTGGGGGCGGGGGTATTCGGGTCTAGGAATGGTTTGCGACATGGCGGGATGCGGAATACCAATCGACGCGGGCCGGTCTTTCTGTTCATACCACACCCCTCGCGCGCGGGGAGACCTACTTACCGGCACGATCCTTGCTGATAATCACTTCCGGAGGGCTCCGAGTGAAAAACGCATCCGGCGCGGCCGAACCCATCGAGGACTGTCCGCTCGCCCGGACGGAAGAGCTGGTCGTCCAGGAACTGGGCGACGAGACTCTCGTGTACGACCTCCAGCGCGACCAGGCGCACTGCCTGAACCCCACCTCCGCGGCGGTGTGGCGCCGCTGCGACGGGCACGCCACCTCTTCGCAGATCCGGGCGAGGCTGCAGGAAGAGCTGGGTACGGCCGTCGATCCGCGCGTGGTGGAGCTGGCGCTCGATCAGCTTGGCCGCGCGCGCCTGCTCGCCATCGCGGCTCCCCGCTCGGAGCGGGTTTCCCGCCGCGAGCTGGGACGAGACCTGGGCAAAGTGCTCGCCTTCTCCTTGCCCGTCGTCCTCACCGTCGCTGCTCCGGCGATGGCTACGCTGGCCAGCAACACCCGGCTGTGCATCAACCGCCTGGGCCCATGCGTTCCGGGCGAAGAATGCTACCGCTGCGGGAACGGCTGCGACAAGTTCTGCGATCCGCACACCCTGAACTGCGTTTCGGATCGGCCCGCGGATTGCCCCGTGATCATGGCTCCGAGCCGCAGCCGGATGCGCCAGCGGCCTGCGGCGGCCCGGACCCGGCACCGCCAGCCTCCGCCGCCGCAGTAACCGAGGAAATCCGGCCGCCGCGCCGAACCGTACCCGTCGCCGCTCCGCGTCCGGGGCGGTGCGCGTGCGATGGAGACGATCGGTCCCTACGAGATCGAGAAGACCTGCCGGATGAACGCCGTCGGCCGCGTCGTGGTGGCGCGGCACCAGCAGCTCAACCGCCGGGTGTACCTGAAGGAGCTGTGCCCGTCGCCCGCGATCGCGGCTTCCGACCGGGAGGAGCTCTACCGCGCCTTCGAGCGCGAGTGCGCCTCGCTCGCGGGGACCCTGGACCTCCGGGTCGCCCGGCCCGTGGACGTGGGCCTCTCTGCTGCCGGGACCCGCTACCTCGCCTTCGAGCTTCCGACGGCCCATGAGCCGTTACCGGATGACCCGGGAGCGCTGTCCGCCGAAGAATGGCTGCGGCTCGGCGTGGAGGTCGGCGGGACTCTCTCCGGGCTGCTCGCCGGTGAGATCCCGCTGCGCTGGCTGGAGCCGGAGTGTTTCTTCTTGAGCCGGCCGGGAGAGGTGGCATACCTGCACCTCTCGCTCGAACACCTAATGCTGCCGTTCGCGGACCGCTACGGCGCTCCGTCCCCGAGGTTCGGCGCCCCGGAGATCGCTCGCCCTGAGGTCGCCGCCGAGGCCGCGCTGGTTTTCTCAGTCGGCGCGTGGTTGTATCGCGCCCTCTCGAACGACCCGACCACCTCCCCGGCCGCGGCGGTAGCGGCCGGGCGAACGCCGGAGCCGCTCTGGCACCTCAATCCCGCGGTGCCGGCCGTGGTCGACGAGACCGTCCGAAAGGCTCTTTCCCCCGACCCGGCCCAGCGCTACGGCAGCATGGCGGCGTTTACGACGGCTCTGGAATGCTGCCGCGCCAAAACAGCGGCCTCGGGCAGGCCTCCCGTGCCGGCCTTCGAGCCGACCCTGGCGTTCGCCGGCGCCGAAGAGCGCTTCGCCGCCTGGCATTACGCTGCCTGGGCCGGGGGAATGGGGCTGGCGGGCTCGGCGATCGGCTGGGCGCTGGCGCGCGTAATCCCCCTTCCATGACCTGGAATCTGACTACGGTCCGTTTCCCGGCGGCTGCGGCTGCCCCGGATCTGCGGGGGGAGGCTCCGAGGGCTGCTCCTCGGCGCCGGGGGGGAGGTGCGGGCCGGCGGCCTGGCGCCGCAGCTTCCGGACCTCGGACTGAAGCGACTCGACCTTCTGCTCCAGGTCGCCGCGTTCCTTACGGGCTTCCTGCAGCTCTCGGCCCAGCTCTTCGGAGCGCTTCTCCGCCTCCATCAGCCGCTGCTCGAAGACGGAGAGCTGCACGTCCAGCGCCACCACGGACCCGTCGTCCCGGGTCTCCAGCACCGGCGCCGGCCCGCGCACCGTGGAGGCCCCGGCGGGCCGGCGCAGGGTGAGGTGCAGCAGCACGAACGCGAAGCTGCACAGAACCACGACCGTCATCCCGGCGATGAGCTTACCCACGGGGAGAGGCCTTGGCGGGGACGGGCCGGCCGGGAACCGGAATCCCTTCGATGCGGAACGGGTACGTCCGCCGCTCGCCGCCGCGGTAGAGGAGCTGCACCCGCACCGCTGCGGGGGCACGGCGGAGGCTGTGGAACCCCAGCCGGTACTCTGCCTGGTGGGGCCGGGGATTGATGAAGGCGCCGCCGTTCGGCGTCGACGTGCGGCCCAGCACGTCCACCAGCTTCATGCCGTAGCTGCCGTCCGTGGTGGTGTTCACCAGCGAGCTGTTCGCCGGGGCTTCCAGCCAGACCACAACCTGTGCGGAGTCGCCGTCGAAGTTGTACTCGCGCAGAGTGGCTTTGATATCGTCCTTCTGGACCACGCGCGGGACGGCGCCGTCGCCGATCGGGATCTCGATCTCCATCTGCTTCGACCGCTCGTAGCCGATGATCTGACCTTCCAGCGCGCGGACCTCGCGGACCGTCGCGGGGAAAACCGGCACGTACAGGTAGGCGCGCAGCACGGCGTTTTCCGACGGGTTGTCCAGCGGCCCCCCGTAAGGCGTGAGCTGGAGGACGCGGCCGCCGCTGTCCACGGAGACGCCGCTCACCTGGAAGGTGGTCAGCCCCATCCCCGCTTCCTTAGTGGCCGCGAAGACGGAGAGCTGCAGCTGCACCATCCGGCGGACGTCCACGTTCGAGGCGGGCTGCCCGAGCGCGGACGCCGGGCCGGCGTAGTTCACGGTCAGGTTCGTGTTCTGCGAGATCCGGTCCACGACCACCCGGTACGGCCCCGTCTTCGCTTCGGGCATGCGCAGCCCTCCGTCCGCGGCAAAGGCCGCGGCGGCGAGCACGAGGGCGCCCACGCTGCTTCGAATGAGGAATCTCACGGCCGGGCTCCGGCTTCGAACGGAGGCAAGCGCACGGGCTTGCCCGCGGCGACGTCCACCTCGCCGCGCATGGGCGCGTTGTCCGGCGTTGCAGAGGCTGCTCCGGTGGACCACCGTACCGCAATCCGGTAGTGACCCGGACGGACGTTGGCCAGCGTCCCATGGCCGTCACGGTCGAGCGTCGCCTCCAGCCACCGCCAGGGGCCGTAGGCTTCGCCGTCCTTGCGTGAGAGGCCTACCAGGAGCCGGGCTTCCACGCTGCTGCGGGCTCCGCGCACCGGAATGACGATCGTGCCCCCGGAGCGGGCGTAGAGCGGGTGATCCTCCGTGAGCGGCCCGGTCGTCCCCTCGGCCTTCTCCAGCTCGGACTCGATGCCCAGCATGTCCGGCAGCACCAGCTCCGGCAGCGTGAAAGCCAGATGCTTCGGGGCGCCGCTGCGGACCATCGCCTCCATCCGGATGCTCACGGGGGCGTCCTTCACCTCGGTGAACGTGAGCGTGTATTCGCGGATGTTCCTTCCGTCGCGGCGCGAGGGCAACAGCGCTTCTCGCCGCGGGAAGACGAGGCTCCCCGCCTTCGTCACCGCCGCGAAGGGGTCCTGCGAATCGGCATTCACGCGCGATACGGTGACCAGCGGCGGCGTCTCGATCTCAACGGAAACGGTCAGGGTGTCCGCGCGGCTCTTGAGCTGCTTGAGGGTGCATTTGACCCCCTCCGCCTCGCGGGTTACCGGGAGCTTCGCCGCAAGCGGGAGATCGATGGCGACGCGCTTTGCCGAGGGGTACACCACCAGTTCTCCCTGCAGCTTGCTGAGGCGGGTGACCGAAAGGTCCAGGTCTTGCGCGATCAGCGAGGCGCGCCAGACGCCCGTCGTCAGCGGGTTGCCCTCGTCCGAGGTGTAGCCATTGAGGACCACGGGCTGAGCATCCGTACCGTCCGACCCGGAGGCGACCATCCGCTGCGCCAGGCCGTCGATGTTCGCGATCAGCTCCCGCGCGGGCGGGTGCACGGCAAGCGAGATGGTGACCGACTGGCGCCCCGAAACCTTGCCGTCGGTGCCTTCCCCGAACTCGATGTTGACGTTCTGCGTCTGCTGCACCCGCTCCACCACGAACCGGTAGCCGCCGGCGCGCGTTTCCGGCGTCTTCCGGTCGGCCTTCGGCGCGGGCGCGGGCGCGGCCCCGGCGAGGGAGCCGAAGGCGAAGGCGGCGGCGAAAAGAGACAGCAGCGGAAAGCGCATATAGAGGTACTATATAGTGGTTGGCCCGAGCTTTCAAAGCGCACCGGTTCGGCGTCGGAGACACCGACTCCAAAAGGGGGTGCAAAACGCGGTGCAGTTGTGCTTGCGCGGCGCTTGACAGGCACGAGTCCCTTTGCTACAATCGCGGTGAGGGCGGTAGCCCGTCAGGCGCTCACACGCCTGGTTCCCAGTGGGTTTGGAAGACCATGAGTATCGTGGAAGAACCGATGAAGCTCCGGAGTAAGGGCTGGCGGCGCGAGGATACGCGCGGCCGCTTGCTGCCCGGGCGCTTCGCCGGGTTGCTGCGCTTGCTGGACGACAGTCTAAGCTTACCGGGATCAGTCACGGTATGCATGTGAGTCCAGCCCGTTTGTCGCAGAGCGTCAAACGGGCTTTTTGGTAGTGCGGGGAGAGTATCTGCCATGGACGGCGAGGTTCTGGTACTCAATAGCGATTACGAGCCGCTGAACGTGTGTAACATCCGGCGCGCTATCCTCCTGGTGCACCTCGGCAAGGCCGAGGTCCTGCACGAGAGCGAGCGCACCGTGCACACCTACGCCGGCGCCTGGCAGTCGCCGTCCGTGCTGAAGCTGCGCTACCACGTCCGCCGGCCGCTTCCGCAGCTCCGGCTCTCGCGCCGGAGCGTGTTCGCGCGGGACGACTACCAGTGCCAGTACTGCGGCCATGCCGGCCGGGAGCTCACCATCGACCACGTGATGCCGCGCCACATGGGCGGCCCGTCGAGCTGGGAAAACCTGGTGGCGTGCTGCCGCCGGTGCAACTCGAAGAAGGGCGACAAGACGCTGGCGCAGAGCGGCATGCGGCTCAAGCGCGAGCCGCGCCGGCCGCGGTTCATCCCGTACATCAGCCTGGCGAAGTATGTGGCCGGCCAGAAGAACGAGGTGTGGCGCACCTACCTTCCGCCGATGCCGGGCAGCTTCGCGGAGATGATGGAAGCGTCGTAACGGAACGGAAGGGCCTGCTCGCGAGAGCAGGCCCTTTCTCCTACCGGCGGCCGCGCCGTTAGCGCCGCTGGTACTCGACGTACTTGTCCGTTTCCCCGGGGATCAGGATCAGAACGGCGTCGTACGGCTCGGAGGCGTCCTCCCGGACGAAGAACGTGGTGCCGTCCGGCAGGCTGCCGCCGAGCTTGAGGGACGTGTCCGCGTCCTCGATGGTCCGCAGGTTCTGCGCCCGCCACCGGCCGTTGTCCCACTGCAGCTCCTTCGGGAGCCGGGAATCGCGGAACTCGTCGGGCCAGGGCGTGCGGGTCGCCGCACGGTCGTCCGGCGACCGGTGCTCCATCAGTCCCCCGGCCACCCGGGTGCGCGGCTCCGGCGCCTTCTCCCGGACGATGATCGTCTTCTCCTTGATGATCTGCGCCGGCGGCGTCTTCACGTGGGGCGCCGGCTTGGTGACGGACTGCGGGATCAGGCCCGGTTTCGGGGTCTGCGTCGCCGGGGTAGGCTCCACCGGCGCGGCGGGCGCGGGCGGAGGCATCGTTACCGCAGCCGGAGGCATCGTGGTAACCGGCGGCGGAGTGAGCAGATCCGGAGTCGCAGGCGCGGTAACGCTGGGCACAGGCTCGGTGACCGCCGGCGGCGAGGGCTGCACGACGTTGACCGCTTCGCGCGTGTCCCGCCGGCCGGGCCGCGCGGTGACCATAAAGGCTAGAATGAAGACGAGGACCGCCGCGGCGGCGCCAACCGAAGGCCAGAGCCACGCGGGCTGTCGCTGCTCTACTACTGGCATTTGCCTGCTCCTTCCGGAGAGAGCTTCTCTCCGCGGAGGCCTTACCCAGCGAAATAATGGGGACAAACGGAGCTAGAGATGGACAACCCGTGGCTGATCCTGTTCCTTGTGCTTAGCGTGGCCGCCCTGGTGGACGTGTGGGCGTCCCGCCTGACGACGGGCGCCAAGGTGATCTGGTCGTTCACCCTGGTGTTCCTCGCCGCCGTGGGCCTTGCCGCGTGGCTGCTCACCCGCCACACCGCGCACCAGCCCCTGGCAGCCGTGGAGCCGACCTTCTCCGACCCCGAGAGCCTGACGTAGCGCTTACCGGCCCCCGAGGAACTCCAGTACCAGGCGGTCGAACTCGGCGGGCTGTTCCATATGTACGAGGTGGCCGCTCGTGGGTACGACCACCCGCCTGCTCCCGGCGATCCCCGCCTCAATCGCGCCGCAGTGCGCGTGAACGTCGGGGATATCCCCTTCGCCGACGAGGATGAGAGTCGGCGCCCGGATCTCCCCGAGCCGCTTGAGCGCCTTCGGCATGGGCGCTCGCTCGCGGAGGGCCTCGCGCGCCGGGATGCCCGTGAGGTTGTGCGGGTTCTCGCGCATCAGGCGGGCGAACTCCCTCTTCGCGCTCTCGTAACGCGGCGCGATCAGGTAGGGGTCCTGCTCCCAGGCGGAAACCGTCCCGCCCACGTCCCCCCGCTCGGCGAGCGGCCTGAAGGCCGCCGCATTGCGGCTCTGGAAGTGAGACGAGAAGCCCAGCCCATCGACCACGGGGCCGACCAGCACGAGCCGCTCGACGCGTGCCGGGTGGGCGAGCGCGAACTCGATCGCCGCCGCGCCGCCCGCGGAGCAGCCGATGAGGGTGAAGCGAGGGAGCTTCAGGTGGTCCGCAAGCTTCGCGAGGTCCGCGGCGTCCGAGAACGGCTTCGCCGGCGCCGGCGAGCGCCCGTAACCCCGGCGGTCGTACCGCACCACGCGGTGCTCCTTCGCCAGCGACTCCCACTGCGCGTTCCAGGTCTCACGGTGCAGCAGACCGTCGTGGAGCAGCACGAGCGCCGGGCCCGCTCCGCGTACCTCATAGAAAACCGCGCCGCCGTCGAGCGGGAGCAGCCCGCTCTCCACGCCCTGAAGCGCCGGTGCCGGCGCCCCCGCGAACGCGGCCCAAACCGCAGCACCCCAACAGCCCAATGCCTTCCCGACCGCGACAGTCCCCGCTTTCATTCGGGCCTCCCAGTCTTCCCACACCGCTACGGCACGAGGACGATCTTGCCGTGCGCGCCGGGCTCCATCACGGCTTCGTGGGCGCGAGGGGCCCCTGCCAGCGGGAGCTCCTTCCCGACGACGGGCCGCAGCGTACCGTTCTCGAAGCCCGCCCCAAGCGCCGCGTGGATGGAGGCGAGCTCCCGCTCCGAGGCGTTGAAGAGCACCATGCCCAGGATCGCGGCGTCCTTGCCCATCGCGTCGCGTGGGTTGATCTCGACGGTGCCCCGGCTGCCGATCACCACCACCCGCCCTCCGGGCGCCAGCACGGTGAGGTCCTTACCCAGGTTGACGTTGGCCAGCATTTCCAGGATGACGTCCACGCCGCGCCCGCCGGTGAGGCCCATCAGCTCTTCCAGGTAGCCGGACGAGCCGTGGCTCAGCGCATGATGCGCTCCCTGCTCGCGGACCAGCGCCAGGCCCTCGTCCGTGCCCGCCGTCCCGATGACGGTCATGCCGTGCGCCCGCGCCAGCTGGACCGCG
>JGI10216J12902_102477681_pt1 | contig 10606 bp, 10 predicted proteins | sample KanNatreferecore_FD_12902 | JGI IMG/M metagenome (IMG submission 12902)
GAGCCGCTGGCAGGCGTCGCGAAGGAGCAGCGGGTCGCCGACCGGCTCGGCGGCCGCAACGACGAGCAATCGTCGCGCGTGGTCGGGCAGGGCCGTGAGCCGGCGGACGTAGGTGATCTCGATTCGCTTCGAGATGTCGTGGGGTTCCGGAATGCCGAAACCTCCGGCCAGCTGCATCGGAGTCAGGCCGCGGGGCAACTCGACCAAGGCGAGCGGATTGCCGCGCGTCTCCGCGAGGATCCTGTCACGGACTCGCTCATCGAGCGTGAACGGCACAGACGAATGGAGCAGCGCGCGGGCATCGCCGTTCACGAGGCCGCGTACCTCGAGGTGCGGCACGTGTTGCAGCTCCTCGCCGGGCTCCCGTGCTGCGATGACGAGACCCACCGGCTCTGCCAGGAGGCGGCGGGCGACGAACGCGAGCGTAAGCGCCGACGACTGATCGAGCCACTGAGCGTCGTCCACGATGCAGAGCAGCGGACGCTGCTCCGCAGCATCCGAGATAAGGCTGAGCGCCGCGAGACCGACCAAGAAGCGATCGGGCGCGGGGCCTGCGTTCAGGCCGAAGACGGTTCGGAGCGCGTCGCGCTGCGGAATGGGCAAACGGTCGAGCGCTCCGATGAAGGGCGCGCAGAGTTGTTGCAGACCTGCGAAGGCGAGCTCCATTTCGGACTCGATTCCCGTCGCTCGCGTGATGCTCAGGTCGGTAGCAGAACCGACGAGGTACTCGAGCAGCGCAGTCTTTCCGATCCCCGCCTCGCCCTTCAGGATGAGCGAGCGACTTTCGCCTCGGCGGACCGAAGAGACCAACTCGTCGAGAAGCGCACACTCCTGCGTCCGGCCCCATAGCCGCGTACCCCCGGGCGAACGGCCCTCCCTGACCATTGGAAAACTGTAGGCGAGCCGGGGTGGCGCTTGGTGTGCCCGCGTGGTCGAAGGCCGGGCTCCGAGGAATGTCAGCCGACATCGAGTTCGCCCTCCATGCCGGCCTGGCGATGACCCGGCACTGCACAGAAGTACGTGTAGGTCCCAGGCGGCAGGGCGATCGTCCGTCGATTCGTGCCTGGTCCATCGACCGCCACGAGCGGCTGTTCACCGCGCACGCGTTCCAAGGCAATGCTGTGCGGCAGTTCATCGGCGACGGTGAGTTGAAGCGCGATGGGCACGCCCGCCGGGGCGGAGGCTCGGGGAGCAGACGTGAACGCGAGCCCTTCGGTGGACCATGACACCACGGTGTTGGGTTCGGTTGGCGATGTCGGGTCGGACACCTCCTCAACGTGAATCCGACCCTCGAAACCGGCCGCGCGATTGCCGGGCGCGCCGTCGTAGAACACGTAGCCGCCAGACGGAATGACGACGGTGCCGTTGTTGGATCCTGGCAGATCGACCGCGACCACGGGCTGATCACCGTTGAGTCCCTCGATGACCAGGCTGTGCGGTGCAGGAGTCACACCGGTGTACGTCAGCGTGAGCATCACATCGCCGGCCGGCAATGCAGCCGGTGTTCGCACGTAACCGTCTTCATTCGCCACGAACTCGAACACGGAACCTCCGTTGTGGTCCCTAGCTTCTTCGAAGACGTCTACGTCGATAGATGGTGACGCCGCCGGTGCCGGGCCGTCGTCCGCGCATGCGCCAAGGATTGTGAGCACTGCCACTGTGGCGATGACGAAAACGCGCTCGGCCCAACTGAACCGTGCCGGCGCATCGGACGGCGCGGGAGTCGACGATCTCTTCAACGAACTGTGTGCGAGCACACTCACCATGTCGTCTCCTCCCTTCAGGCGACATGTTTGCGCCGGCGCGGCAGCGTCGCCCCGGTGGCAATCCCTGGTCTCGACCCATTCGCGCCTCCATGTGACCGGTGTGGTGTGCGGGCGCGGCGCGAATACGACGTCTCTGTGGTCGTCGCCGGCACCGTCGACATCGTTCTGAATGAGGGCGTAGACGGCAACGAACGTTGGCGAGGGTTCTGCTGCCGTGCGGTCGGTTCACGATTTCGTCACGCTTGCCCAGTAGCGGCAATCGCGACGGCCTGCGATCTGAGTCATGCTCTACAGCGCGATGGCGCGCCAGGCTGGTGAGCGTGGATCGACTGCCGTGGAGCGAACCGTTTCGCTCGGTGCGAGCATGGCCAAGGCGGCTGTTGCGTCGTCGCGAGATGCGTACTCGGCCAAGATGACCTCACCGTCGACAGGAATGGACCCGTGAATGGCCCATGTCTGATGGCCGAGCTGCACAACATCCCCGGCAATCGCCGCATTGCTATCGAGTAGGGCTCGTAGGAAGTCGGACTGGCGGTCCGAATGCTCGCTCATCAGGGTCACGCCTGTCATGTTGACTCTCTCCGTCGACTTCCCTTCACGGTCGCGCTCGAGAACTTCTGTCGCACCAGGGTGTCGTACGGGGCACGCAACCAGGGAGAGTCCCAGATGCGAGTCGAGCGCGAACAGCCCACACTTGGCGTCACGCCCAACCCGCGCTGGGTGTTCCTTTCGGAGGTGGTTTCGATGACGGTCGTCAGTCGAGGTTTCGGGGGCCGATTTCGCCGGCCGAACGGCGAGGTGACTCCGCCGGGTCAGTACGTGGTCGACGACTTCCCCGTGCTGACGGCGGGACCGACACCATCGGTCACGCTCGACGAGTGGGACTTCTCGATCGTCGACGAGACGGGCTCGTTGGCGGCGCACTGGACATGGGATGACTTCCTCACCCTGCCGACCGAAAGTCCAGTGGTGGACATCCACTGTGTGACGAAGTGGTCGAAGCTCCGCACGCGTTGGGAAGGAGTTTCGGTCGACACGCTGCTCGATGGTGTGGAGAGCTCTGCCGACTTCGTTCTCGCCGTCGCCGACGGCGGATACACCGCCAACTTTCCGCTCGCCGACCTGACCGGTGGGCGCGCTTGGGTCGTGTACGGCTACGAGGGCGAGGAGCTCGACCCGGAGCACGGTGGACCAGCTCGCTTGCTCGTGCCCCACCTCTACTTCTGGAAGAGCGCCAAGTGGATACGCGGTTTGATGCTGCGAAATGAGGACGAGCCGGGTTTCTGGGAGACACTCGGATACCACAACTACGGCGACCCGTGGCGCGAACAGCGCTACTGGGGCGACTGATGCCGTGAGATGGCTGGTCGCCACCGTTGCCGAGACGATCCCGGAGACAGCCACCGCGACAACCCTGCGGCTCGACGTCCCCTCTTGGCCGGGTCACCGCCCTGGTCAGCATGTCGACGTGCGTCTTACATCGTCGGACGGGTACCAAGCGCAGCGCAGCTACTCGATCGCTTCACCGCCAGGGACAGAGTGGCTCGACCTGACGGTTGTCCGTCTCACTGACGGCGAGGTGTCGCCGTACCTGGCGACGGTTGCCGGCGTTGGGGATCAGTTCGAGCTGCGCGGACCGATCGGCGGATGGTTCGTCTGGGACGAGGAGGATCCGGCGCCGGTGTTGATGGTCGGAGGCGGTTCGGGAGTCGTGCCTCTGATGGCGATGATGCGTCATCACGCGCAGAGCGGGAGCGCTGTACCGGTGCGGCTTGTCTATTCGGCCCGCGAGCTTCAGGACGTCATGTTTCGCGACGAGCTCGAGTCGCTCGCTGACAGCACGCTGCGAGTCGTCACCGTGACTCTCACGCGGGAGCGATCGTCGGAGTGGAGCGGTCGTCGCGGTCGCATCGACCGAGAAATGCTCAATGAGTTCGGCTGGCCTCCGAACGCGGGGCCGAAGTGCTTCGTGTGCGGAGCGACGCCGTTCGTTGAAGCCGTCAGTTCGGCACTGGTCGCACTTGGTCACGATCCGACGAGTATCAAGCTCGAGCGGTTCGGACCGACCGGACAGTGATCAGCTTGGGGCCGGCGTCAGCGACACATCCAGCTCGAGGTCGACCTTCTGAGCCAAAGCGACGCCGCCTCCGACACGGGTTGACTCCAGGTCATGCCCTACAACGCTCGCTGAACCGTGCCCGACGCTCGAAACGCGGGCCGAGCGTTGCCGAGAACGTCGGGCGCGCGGCCGAATGCGTCAACACGCGTCCCGGCATCGGCACGGCACCGCCGGGGGGAGCGGCGCCGTGCCGGGATTGGCCGAGGGGCGATGAAGCTGGCGACGTTCGTCGTTTACGCGGCGGCCGCCAGATACGGAGCGAGGAAGGACGAGATCGCGGCGAGCATCTGCTCGGGCGCCTGTTCGGCGACCCAGTGACCCGCTCCGGGGATCACGACTGGCTGCACGTCGGTGGCGGCGGCCAGCATCGCCAGACCGGCTGCCGGCCCGTAGCTGTTCTCGCCCCCGATTCCGAGGACCGGGACGGTGAGCTTCTCAGTCGCCCGGCTCTCGTTCTGGGTGACGGTGGCATCCCACGCGCGATAGACGCCGAACGTGGCGCGCAGCGCATTCCGGTCACGGTTGAACAGGTCGACGTAGTACCTGATCGCATACTCGGGCATCATCCACCCGCCACCCTGAATCGAGTACTCGTACCGATAGAACGCGTCCGCATTCCCTCGCACCATCTCAACGATCAACTCGTCGTTCACACGATTGAACGGGATATGCCAGAGCCGATTGTTGAGCGGTTCGGGGACGAAGAGGGTGGGCTCATGGTCCCGTCCCACACCAGGTGGGCCAGGGATCTCGGCGAGCGCCAGCCGCTCGACTCGATCACGGTGGTCGGCGGCCAACGCATAGCTGATGATGTAGCCGGTGTCGTGTCCGACAACCGCAAACCGATCGTGCCCTAGCGCATCCATCAATCCGATCAGATCGTTGGCGAGGTTGCCGCTGTCATAGCCTTCGCTGGCCTGCTCGGACAACCCGATGCCGCGCTGGTCGGGTGCGATGACCGTGAAGTCGCGGGCAAGTGCCGGCATCAGGAAGCGCCATGCGTACCAGTTCTCCGGCCAACCGTGAACCAGGAGCAAAGGCGGCCCTTGCCCCCCGACGACGACGTGCTGGCGGATGCCATTCGCGTGGACGAAGCGGCTCTCGAAGTTCTGCTCGAAGCCTCGCGGGAGTCGCGGCGCCGTCGACACGGACCCAAATGCCTGCAGTTGGCGTTGGGAGGAATTGCCGCCGGATCCAGCATGACCGCCGGCCGAGGCTCTTGGCGGTGCCCACGCCTGCAGCGCTGTCAAACCTGCGGCGGCGGCCACACCGCCAGCAAAGACTCGTCGAGTCATTGCTGGCACCCCGACCCTTCCCGAGTCGTCGGTGTCTTCACGAGTTGTTGACTCAGTTCCAGCGATGTCCATGAGATGTCCTTTGAACCGGCGTGGTGGTTGTCGGGTCGATCGTCAACCACGGTGACGTCGGTTGCACCCGTCACCGTCCCTGGTCGTGTGCGGGTCGACGCGACCAACTACGGCCAGGGACGTGTACGGGTGCGAGGGGCCCACTGCGCCGCGACAGTCACGGAATGGACGTGTTCGACCGGTGCTACAGAAGGAACCACGACTCGGCTGTCGTGCGCCGGTGCCTCGGCCAGGCTGCTGCTGTCGGCACTTCCATGGGACAGCGAACCGGCTTGGAGCTCGCGGAAATGAACGCCTCTCGGTTGTCGGTCAGGCGACCTACAGTCAGGTGGCGCGCCGACTGGCTACGCAGCCCTTTGCACGACGTGGTGATGGCGTCGCTCTGGATTCCCTTTGCGGGTGCGGCGCTCGTGGTGAACGACGACCCCGAAGGTCTTCGATGGCTTGTATCCGCCACCTTGCTCTTCTCGTTCCTGCACCAACCCTTGACACTGTGGCTCGTCTACGGAGACGCTGCTCAGCGTCGCGCACACGCGCGAATGGTGGTGTGGGCTCCGGTCGCGTTCGTGTTGGCAGTTCCGATCGCTGCGTCGACGAGTCCGGAATTGGTGGCACTGGTCGCCGGCCTTTGGAACGTCGGACACACGCTTCGTCAACGGTACGGGCTTTGCAGGCTCTACGGACGTCTCGGCAGCATCGATTGTGGGGCCGACAATCGCCTGCTCTGGTCCTGGTTGGTGCTGGCCGTCTTCGTCGCATTCGCTGGCGCTGATCTCGGCTCGGTTGCGCACACCGTCGGCCTCGGACGACGAAATCGTGCGCTCATCGAGGCGGTCGAGTCGGCGCAGGTCGCCGTCACGGTGCTGCTCCCGGTCGCGCTGGTCGCCGCGATCTTGATCGCGGCCCGTTGGATTCGCATCGAGCTCCAACGCCCGACCCACAGCGCAAGTCGCCTCGTGTACATCGGATCGACCGCAGCAATGCTTGCCGTGCTGGCGGTGAATCCGATCGCCGGGTTCGTCGGATACGTCGGGGCCCACGCCGCCGAGTACTTCCTCGTGGTTCGTTGGCGTGTCGACAGGGCGGCCCAGCGGAGGACCGCCGGAGACGCTGTCGGCTGGCTGGCACGCAGAGTCGGGGGCATCGGCACGATGGGGCTCTACGCGGTCGCCGTATCCGTGTTGACTGTGACGATACGCGCGATGGACGCCCGTACCGTCGCGTCTGTGCTGGTGCTGACGCTCGGGGCACTGCACCTCCTGTTCGACGGCGTGATCTGGCGGTCGCCACGGTCCGCTACTGCGATTCAGGAGAACTAGCTCATGCTCAAGATCTTCGAAGCGAGACAGGTGTCGTCGCTTGGCGCCGCAACGGAATGGATTAACTCGCCGTCACTCGATCCGAGGGACCTGCGGAGCCAGGTGGTGCTGATCGACTTCTGGACGTTCACGTGCATCAATTGGCTGCGCCAACTCCCGTACCTTCGCGCTTGGTCGCGTTGGTATGAGCGCGACGGGCTCGTCGTGATCGGCGTGCACACGCCCGAGTTCGCCTTCGAACATGACACGGATCGGGTACGCCGAGCCGTGGCGACGCGGGCGATCGAGTACCCCGTCGCTGTCGACAATGACTACCTGATCTGGACGGCCTTCGCTAACCACTATTGGCCGGCGCTCTACTTCATCGACGCCGACGGAGTGACCCGTGACTTTCACTACGGTGAAGGTCGCTACGAACAATCAGAGCGCGTCATCCAGAAGTTGCTCGGCATCAACCGCGAACCCGCGCCGATCGACGCACGCGGCATCGAGGCACCTGCGGCGTGGCACGACTTGCGGTCGAACGAGACGTACCTTGGCTATGAACGTGGCGAACGCTTCTCGTCTGACCGCCGAGCGACGCCGCATGAGCGTCAGGTCTATGAGGTCCCCGACCGTCTGCGTTCGGATCACTGGGCGCTCAACGGTGAATGGACCTTCAACAGCGAATACGTCGAGCTGGCGCGAGCCCAGGGGGCAATCCACTATCGATTCGACGCTCGTGACGCCCACCTGGTGCTCGCACGACGTGCAACCGAACCGGTGCCGTTCCGCGTGCTCCTCGACGGAGAGGCTCCCGGCCCATCGCACGGGGAGGACATCGACGAAGACGGCAACGGAATCCTCGACGAGGGACGACTGTACCAACTCGTGCGCCAGTGCAGCCCAGTTCGCAAGCGCGTGCTGGAGATCACCTTCTTCCGACCCGGCGTCGAAGCCTATGCGTTCAGCTTTGGGTAAGGCGCTCCGTCGCAGATGACGCGGACCGATGGAATCGGTCCGCGTCGAGCCGAATCAGAGGAGACTCACATGAGCGTCACAACCGAACGGGCCGTCCTCGCCGGAGGGTGCTTCTGGGGAATGCAGGATCTCATCCGCAGGCGGCCGGGTGTGATCTCGACGCGGGTCGGTTACACCGGCGGCGACGTCAAGAACGCGACATACCGAAACCACGGATCACACGCAGAGGCGATCGAGATCAACTTCGACCCAGATCAGCTCTCGTTCCGGGACCTGCTCGAGTTCTTCTTCCAGATCCACGATCCGACAACCAAGAACCGGCAGGGGAACGATGCCGGCCCCAGCTATCGGTCGGCGATCTTCTACACCAACGTCGCGCAACGGCAAATCGCCGAGGACACAATCGATGACGTCGACGCATCGGGACTTTGGCCGGGGAAGGTCGTCACGGAGGTCGTCCCAGTCGGTCCGTTCTGGGAGGCCGAGCCCGAGCATCAGGACTACCTCCTGCGGTACCCAGCGGGCTACACGTGTCACTTCGTCCGCCCCGGCTGGAAGCTTCCCCGGCGCGCCGCGAGCGCGTGACCGACAGTCCCCCTTCACGAGTATCGCCGCTCCTGTCCGACAGAGGTCGTCGTGCAGCGCCCCCCGCCATCAATGATCCGCGTGAGACTGGTCGCAGGAGTTGACGACAGCGACTGGACTCTCGGCCCACCGAATCGCGACTCGCGCCACGGAACTGAACAACGCATGGTGGATCGGGCCCTGTGGCCGTGCGCCGACTACCAAGAGCGCCGCGGCTCGTGATTCGACTACGAGCGCATCGCTGATCAATGCTCCAACGAGTCGACCGCGGACATCGATCTCGGGATGGTCGAGCACGTACTCCTGGAGGGGGCTGTCCAAACACGCGAAGCTCCGTAGATCGCCGCCGCGCCCACCGACCTCGGACCACCATGAGGGCGTCGACGGCTCCCACGCGTGGATCGCGGTGAGTCCAGTGCCGCGGCGTACTGCCGCTTGAAACGCATATCGAAGAGCAGCTGGCGGTCCGCCTTTGGAGTTGACCCCGACGACTACGCGCCCGGCAGAGGGCCCATTTGTTCGAGCGGATGTGAGCTCGACAACTGCCACCGGTGCCGACGAGGTCCGTGCGACGAGCGACGACGTCGCGTGATTCCTGTGGACAGCGCGCCGCCCGCGCCCGACGACGATCAGATCCGCTTGCTTTGCTGCGTTGCGGATGGCGCGAGCAACGTTGCCGGACTCCAGCTGCGTCGAGATCGTGACAGCCGGAGCTACCTGCCTCGCGCGATTAGCGGCCATATCCAGCACCCGATCGCGACCAGGCAAGTCACCTGAGGACGTCCAACCGGCGATTGTGCCGGCGATCGGATCGATGATTGGCGTTGTTCCCGCCGCGACGTGAACTATCCGCAAGGACGCCCGGCACGCCGCGGATTCCGCCGCCGCCCAGTCGAGTGCCTGCCATCCACTGGACCGCCCGTTGACGGCGACGAGAATCGCGCCCGCGTTCGAGCTTGCCTCGAGACCAGATGTTGACGCGCCAGGTCTTGCGTCCAAGGTCCTCTCCTGCTTCCAGCACTCGGCGATGTCGTTACGCCCGACGATCGCAACGCGAGCTCCTCATTGCGCCCGTGCCACACCCTGGCGATGAGCCGGGACCTCTTGATCCGCGCGCCTGGCAACACCAGGGGCTTCGACAGGTTCGACGTCACACGCAGATCAGCAGGCTGAGTCGCGTCATCAACTGCATGCAGGGCTCGCCAGCGATCCCTGGACAACGAGCGGCCGAGGGTCGCTGCGCTGAGGAGGCGTCATGAGTATCACCGTCGACAGTACGACCGAAATCTCGCCGTTCAAGATCGAGATTCCGGAGGAGCAGCTCCAGGACTTGCGCCGACGAATCACGGCAACCCGCTGGCCCAGCAGGGAACTTGCACCCGACCGGTCGCAGGGTGTGCAGCTCTCAACGATGCAGGAACTCGCTCGCTATTGGGTGAACGAGTACGACTGGCGCAAGTTCGAGACGAGGCTGAACGGACTCCCGCAGTTCACCACAGAGATCGACGGGGTCGAGATTCATTTCATCCACGTCCGGTCGCCGCATACGAATGCGATGCCGCTGATCATGACGCATGGTTGGCCTGGCTCGGTCGTGGAACTGCTCGACACGATCGGTCCGCTCACCGATCCAACCGCGCATGGGGGCAAGCCCGAGGACGCGTTCCACCTCGTCCTGCCGTCATTGCCTGGTTATGGCTTCTCCGGCGAACCGTCAGAGCTCGGATGGGAGAACAATCGGATCGCCGGTGCGTGGGCTGAGCTGATGAATCGTCTCGGCTATTCCCGATATGTCGCACAGGGCGGCGACGTCGGTGCCGCGGTCACCGATGCGATGGGGCGCCAGGCGCCCGCCGGGCTCGCTGGCATTCACCTCAACTTGCTTGCCACCGCGTTGGGCGTCGTCGACCAACTCCCTGTCGGCACCGAGGAGGAACGTGCTGCCCGCGAGAAGCTGGCGACGTTCACCACTGACGGCTTCGGGTACTTCCTCGAGCAGTCCACCCGTCCACAGACCGTCGGCTACTCGCTGCTCGACTCGCCGGTCGGCCTCGCCGCCTGGATGCTCGACCACGACACCGACAGCTATTACAAGATCTCGCGGGCATTCGTCGAGTGCAATCCCGTTGGCAACCTCAGCCGCGACAACATTCTCGACAACATCACGCTGTACTGGCTGACCGGCACGGGCGCCTCGGCGGCGCGTTGGTATTGGGAGTTCGGACGGTTCGTGGCTGCTGCGCAGGCCGCTGGCCACGCGCCCCCGCCGGTCTTGGTCCCAGTCGGGTTCACGACGTTTCCAGGCGAGATCTGGGCCTCGCCCCGCAGCTGGGTCGAAGTCGTCTATCCGGGCGCCGTCTACTTCAATGCGGTTGACAGGGGCGGCCACTTCGCCGCCTGGGAGGAGCCCGAGCTCTTCGCCACGGAGGTTCGAGCTGCATTCAGCGCGATGCGCTGATGACCGACTCCGCTTCCGGTGGCTGAACGAAC
>JGI10216J12902_103015551_pt1 | contig 10604 bp, 5 predicted proteins | sample KanNatreferecore_FD_12902 | JGI IMG/M metagenome (IMG submission 12902)
GTTATCAAAAGGGTGCGCGCGGCGTCACTCACGGCGGGGTTGGCTGCGCTGTGCCGTTCTCGCGAGATGGGGCCACTTTTTCGAAGGTAATGATGTGCTGCCGCGGAAGCACGGGCAGCGTGTCCACCCAGCGCAGCGGGTGAACCGACATCTCCTTGCGGACCTGTGCCTCGGTCATCTTGTGGACCAGCTTGATGGGGACGCTGGGGTCCTCCATCCGGTACTCCACGAACACCAGCTTGCCGCCGGGCTTCAGCGAGCGGACCATCGCCTCCGTCATCTCCCACGGGTGCGAGAACTCGTGGTAGACGTCGACCATGAGGATCAGGTCCACGGAATTCGCCGGCAGCTTCGGGTCCGAGATGGTGCCGCGGACCAGCCGCACGTTCTTGAACCCGCGCTCGGCGGCCCGCTTGCGGATGATCTCCAGCATCTCCGGCTGGATGTCTACCGCCAGCACCTTCCCCGTTTCGCCCACGCGCTCAGCCAGGCGGAAGGTGAAGTAGCCGCTGCCCGCGCCGACGTCGGCCACGACCATGCCCGGCTTCAGCTTCAGCGCTTCCATCAGCTTCGCCGGCTGTTCTTCCGCCTCGCGCTCCGGCCGGTCCAGCCAGCCGGCCGCCAGGTGGCCCATCACCTGGGCGATCTCTCGCCCCATGTAGAACTTCCCGGAGCCGTCCGGGTCGTGGACGCGCCGGTAAGTGTAGCGGGGGGCTTTGACCGCTACCGTATTCTTCTGCGCCAGGGCAGGGCACCCCCACCCGGCGAGGAGCGCCACCGACGCGGCGAACCAACCGATCGCGGCCCTGAGTTTCATCCTTCCGCCTTCATCCTTCCGCCTTCCAAACGAGCGGGAACTCCTCGCACGCCATCGGATCTCCCGGACGCAGGCCGCCCGTGATCGGCGGGGAGATGTCCCACGGGCGCTCCGCGAAGCGCGCGTCGTCGCCCAGCCAGCGCGTGGCAAAGACCCTCCGGGAGGTAGTGAGCGAAGTATTCCCCAAGGCGCCGTGCAGCGCCAGCATGTGGAAGGCGATGCAGTCTCCCGGCTCCATCTCCCACGAGAGGATCTCGTACTCCTCCGGGTGGGCGTCGATGTCCGGCACCGTGTCGAATGGCTCCTGCGGTTCTGCCGACGAATCCCGCAGCGCGTAGTTCGCCGAGGTCCTGAACTTGCGCGGCATGTACCACCGCCCCCAATTGTGCGAGCCGCGCACGAAGCGGAGGCTGCTCTCCAACGGCACGGGGTCCAGCGGTAGCCAGAACGAGCAGACCTGGCGACCGTCCACCGGGTAATACGGCTGATCGTGGTGCCACGGCGTCCGCTTCACGGCGCCGGGCTCCTTGACCAGGACGTGCTCGTGGTAGAAGACCGCCGTTCGGGAGCCCATCAACCGCGCCGCGAGCTGCGCCGCCGGGGACTGGAAGACGAACGCCTCGAACTCCGGGAGGCGGCGCCAGTTGCAGTAGTCGTTGAAGAACGCCCCCTGCTCCTCGCCCGCGCGCAGGCTCTCTCCGTAAGGGCTCGGCTCTGAAAGGTTGCGCTCGATGCCGCGGGCGAGCTTCTCCAGCCAGCCAGTGTCGAAGGCCGCGCGCAGGCAAACGGCGCCGTCGCGCTCGAACGCCGCGACGTCGTCGGGAGAGATCCGGGTCAGCGGGGCATCGCGCATGAACCTGTCAGAACCTCAAAGATCGAGCACGGCCACGCTCGGAGCCCATTCTGCTTGCGCCCGCGCTGCGCTAGCGGCGGAGCGTCCTGGAGAGCAATTAAGAAGCTTACCCTCTCCAATGGCGCTCCAAACTTTTTTTCATTCTTGTGGAAGGTGTTAAATCGCGCGCCGACAACAACGTAGTACCGGGCAACCAGGCGGTCGGGCATCCACCAAAGGGTGGAATTGGATTGCACGTCAGGCAGGCGGGGGGCACCTAGGTGTCCATACAAGGGCGGAAGAACCGTCTGCAAAACAATACGCTCGGCCAGGGGAGACACGACATGAGGCCGAAGACCGGATTGGCGGCGGCTCCTGCCGTTGCGCGCGGGCGCCGGACGCGGGCGGTGCGGTGGACGCTCGGAGCGCTGCTACTCGCGGCGCTCGGACCGGCGTACGCCATCACTGTCAGTAAGCTGAACGTCCAGAACACGACGGCGGCGGCTTCGAACAACCAGCGGGTCAATCTCTTCGGGCTGCCCGCGCTCTCGCTTTCCAGCGCCGCGGACGGGATCACCACCAAGCCGTACGATGTGCTCACCGTCGCGCCCTACCCTTACGCCACGAGCACGAACACCCTCGCGAAGTTCGGGTTCGCGACTCCCGGGGTGACCATCGCCAAAAGCGAGTACGCCAGCGCCACCGTCGGTACGATCGACCCCGCGGCGGCCCTTTCCATCTCTGGGTGGTCCTGGTACACGAACGGCACGCGCCTCGGCACCGTGCCGGACCCGAGCATGCACCGGCGGCTCGTGCCGGCTGCCAGCCTTCCGAACGGCGGGGTAGGGCCCAGCGGGCCGTACATCGCGCTCGAAGTCACCTACGCCAACACGCAAAAGCCGAAGCAGTACGACGACGAGCTTTTCCAGAGTCTTCTACCGCCGCCCACCGTGACCATCAGTTATCCGGACTTCGGCTGCGGCCTGGTGAAGCAAGGAGACAGCCGACCGGCAGTCGAAGCGGCGCTCACCCAGCTTGCGGTCGCCAAAGTGAATCCCAGGAGCAGCGGGAACCTTCCGCCGCCCGGGGGCCTGGTCCGCGGCTGCAACCACAAACTAGGGCTGCCGTGGGTCACCCTACACAACGGTCGCTCCTGCGCGGACTCCACCCATACCACGGATTTCGCGGAGCCGGTCTTCGTGCCGGCGCCTGGCGCCGGTCCGGTGCCGGACGATAAGAACCCGGTAACGGCGATGCTCACCAGCGCCACGCCGGACGTGAACGGCGTGAACCCGCTAACCACGATGCGCGTTCACTCCTCAAAGGGGAGCGTACTGAAGTTCGCCATGGGGCCAGGCGCCACCGTCACCTTCCAGCTTCGGTTCCTGCTGGGGGCGGCTCACGTCCAGGCCGGAGTGCCGTTCAAGGTGCTGTTCCTCGCCCGGATGCGCGAGCACAGCGTGGCGGAAAGCGACGTCACCGACGCCCTCTTTTGCGGCGCGGCGGACTATCCGACCGCCTTCACCTTTACCGGGGCCGGGGCGACGGCCCTGCGGGCGCCGGGTTCGGTAGACCCGCGGCAGACAGCCGCGGCGCGAGGCCGGGCGCTCCAATCGTCGCGGTCCGCCTCCAGCACCCCGGCGACCCTCGACGCAATCTCAGAGCCGCAGGACCGCCAGTACTGGGCGCACCTGTTGAAGCTGTACAACCGCTCCCTGCGCTCCCACGTGCGCACGGACGAAAGCCTGCCGGGCAGCCCGCACCCAATCCGCCAGGGGAGGTTCTAACGATGCTTTTCAAACATCGAAGCAAAACGGGCGAGCGCGGCCAGTTCGACAGTTTCCGAACCGGCGGGACGCTTAGCTTGCCCGAGGTGGCAGTGATAGTCTGCCTGGTCGGTCTCCTGACGGTGATCGTGATGCCCGCCCTGGCGGACATCGCGCAGCAGTCGAAGGCCGCCGGCTGCGCTACGAACCTCCACCTGATCGGCAGGGCGATCAAGATGTACGCCGCCGACAACAACGACCTGGCTCCCAACGCCAACCCGGGCTCGCGGCTGCCGGGTGACCCCAGCCCGCCGCCCACCGGCGGACCGGTTAGCGACTGCCAGTTCATGGCCCAGCGCACCGGCTGGAGCGGGTGGGTCGGTAACCTGCTCCTCCCGTACCTGGTGACCCCCACCGTGTACCAGTGCCCGGTCTATCCCCAGTTGAACGGGGTCAACGGGGGCGGCTGGAACGCGGCGGCCGGCATGCCGTACTGCTGGGACCCGCAGTGGAACGTCCCCTACAAGTACACGAGCTACGGCTACAACTACGTTTCGCTCAACGGGCGCCGCTTCCGCGAGATTGCCCGTCCGCACGAGCTGATCGCGTTCTACGACGCCATCTCCCCGTGGGCGGACTGCGGCTACATGAGCGGCTGCGGCATCTGGGGCCAGCGCGACATCGGGGCCTGGCTCAAGAAGATGGGGCTTCCGCTCCACCCCAATATGAGCCTGCAGTGGGCCGAGGGCATGGCGCCCTTCACCGGACCGCACGGCGACATGGTCAATTTCCTCTTCCTCGACGGGCACGTCCAGGCGCGCCGCTGGGACCAGATGAAGTGGGGCAACCTCAACGGCTTCATTCTGGAAGGCCATCCGGACGCGGAGGTCCCGTTGACCACCCGCCCGGCCCAGGCATGGCCGGGCATGTAGGACGGCAGGGGCGGCGGGACCGGTTCTAACCAAGTTTTCCAACGGATAGGGGCACCACGATGCGCACAAAGAGAGTCAATGGAGTTCTGCGGCGGCTCACGCCGGGCCTGCTGGCCGGCGCGGCCGTCCTGCTTGCGGCCACTTCGGCCCGCCCGTCGCACTTCTCTTTCCCGCTCGTGGACCTCGGAACGCTGGGCGGCAGCCACAGCTACGCCTACGGCCTCAACGACAACGGCCACGTGGTCGGCGCCTCCACGCTCGCCGGAGACGGCGCTTACCACGCGTTCCTCTACTCTCCCCTGGGGATGCAGGACCTCGGGACGCTCGGCGGCGCCTCCAGCTCCGCGAATCACATCAACGCAGCGGGGCAAGTGGCCGGTCTTTCCGCGATGACGGGAAACACCGCCACGCACGCCTTCCGAAAGGATCCCCTTCAACCTCTCAAGGACCTGGGGACCCTCGGCGGGGCCTCCTCCTGGCCGGTCGGGATCAACGCCGGCGGGGACGTCGCCGGGACGTCGCAGATCGCCAGCGCCGCCCAGCCGCGGGCGTTCCTCTACCGGTTCCCGAACGGACCGATGCTGAACCTCGGCTCGCTGGGTGGTTCCGCGAGCTGGGCCGTGGCGCTCAACGACGCGGGGATGGTCTGCGGCCGCTCCTACCTCGCGGACGACACGACCTACCACGCCTTCCGCTACGAGCCGGTGAACGGCGCTTCCCCCGCCGTGCTGCGGGACCTCGGCACCCTGGGCGGCGCGCGGAGCTGGGCCCGGGCCATCAACAGCGCCGGCCAGGTGATCGGTCATTCCGACACGGCGGACGGGACCACGCACGCGTTTCTCTGGACCCGGGGCGCCGTCGACGGCGTGCCCGGGAACCCCGAGATGAAGGACCTCGGCACGCTCGGCGGCCAGTGGAGCTGGGCGGCCGCGGTGAACGACGCCGGCACCGTCACCGGCTACTCCCAGACCACCGCCGGTGAATGGCACGCCTTCCGCTACGACAGCGGCGGGATGCAGGACCTGGGCACGCTCGGCGGAGGGCTCAGCTTCCCCTCGTTCCTGGGCGGCGGGGGACAGGTCGGCGGCTCCTCGGAGACCACCGGCGGCCCCTTCAACGCGTTCCTGGCGGAGGGCGGCGGATTGCAGGCGCTTGCCGCTCCGGCGACTACCGGGAGCACGGCGATCGGGATCAACAACGCCGGCGAGATCGTCGGCGAGTCCGGCACCGCGGACAAGAAGGGATACCGCGCGTTCCGCACCGGCCCCGGCGGCCTCTTCGACCTGGGGACGCTCGGCGGCACCTGGAGCTGGGCGCGCGCGATCAACAATACCGGCCAGATCATCGGGGTCTCCACGCTGGCCGGAGATTCCAAGTACCACGCTTACATCCTGAGCAGCTCCGGCGTGATGTACTGCACCGGCAATGACGGCAGCTCCCTGGTCAGGATCAACACCGCCACCGGCGCGGGCACCGTCGTGGGGCCGATCGGCATCGGCGCCACCTACGCGGCTGCCTTCCATCCGAACGGCACCCTGTACACCATGGTGGACTCCTATTCCGCCAACGGTCGCCTGGCCACGCTCAACAAGGCGACGGGCGCGGCCACCGTGGTCGGGAATCCGGTCGGCATCACCAACCTGATGATCCTGGAGTTCGCAAACGACGGGACCCTCTACGCGGCAAGCTGGACGACGGACAGCCTTTACAGGATCAACCTGACCACCGGGCTGCCCACCCTGGTAGGGCCGCTCGGGTTCCCGGACGTGATGGATTTCGCGTTCCACCCGAACGGAACGCTCTACGCGGTGAACGACCACGATCTCTACACGGTCAATCTCACCACCGGCCAGGCCACGCACGCCAAGACGATCACGGGCGCGACCGGGATCATGGGCCTGACTTTCGACCCGGCCGGAAACCTGTTCGCGACCTCCTACCGGACCAATTCGCCGCTCTACCGGATCAACCTGACCACGGGCGCGGCCACTTCGGCGGGCAGCACGGGCATCAACTTCCCGCACGGCGGCGACATCATCGGTTCCGCGTTCCCCAACGGTGCGCCCACCGCGTCGGCCGGCGGCCCCTATACCGCGGTCGAGGGCGGCTCGGTCATGCTCTCCGGAAGCGGCAGCGATCCCGACGGCGAGGTGGTCAGTTACGCCTGGGATCTGGATAACGACGGGCTGTTCGAGACGCCCGGACAGAACGCGCTCTTCTCCGCCGCCGGGATGGACGGGCCCTCCAGCCGCAACGTCAACCTGCGCGTGAACGACCCCCACGGCCTCTTCACCGTCTCGACCGCTGCGGTGAGCGTGCTCAACGTTGCTCCCAACCTGATGCTCAGCGGCGACCCTTCTGTCGATGAGGGGAGCACCTACACCCTCAACCTCGCCAGCAGCGATCCGGGGCAGGACACGATCAGCGGTTGGACGATCAACTGGGGCGACGGCAGCCCGCCTCAAATGGTTCCCGGGAACCCGAGCACCGTAACCCACGTGTTCGAGGACGGTCCCTCCAGCGTTACCATCACCGGCCAGGCCACCGACGAGGACGGCACCTTCACGGCGAACAACGTCCCCGTCAACGTGAAGAACGTCTCCCCGTCCATGGATGCGGGTGGGGACGCTTCCGCCAATGAGGGCACTACGTTCACGCGGTCGGTCCCTTTCGCCGACCCGGGCGCCGATGTCTGGACGGCGGTGGTCGACTACGGCGACGGCTCCGGCGTCCAGCCGGCGGTCGTGAACGCGGATAAGACCGTATCGCTGAACCACCTCTACGCGGACGACGACCCTTCCGGCACGCCTCAGGACGTCTACACCGTCACGCTGAAGGTGCGCGACGATGACGGCGGCGAGGTCATCGACGACTTCGCGGTGACCGTAAAGAATCTCGCCCCGGATGCCTCCATCGTGGGAGCCCCCGCGACGGCCGACGAGGGAACCGCAATCTCGCTCACCTCTACGGTCACCGATCCCGGCGCCGCGGACACCTTCACGTATGAGTGGACCGTCACGAAAGACGGTGTTCCCTATGGCAGTCCGGGCTCCGGCGCGGCGTTCAGCTGCACCCCGGACGACAACGGCAGCTACGTGGTCACTCTGAAGGTGACCGATGACGACACCGGAACGGACACCGCCACCGCCACCATCGGCGTGATCAACGTCGCGCCGAAAATCGAGGACGGCGACCTTACGTTCGTCAGCCCCATCAAGGAGAACGACACCCTCACCCTGGACGGCAAGTTCATCGACCCGGGGACCGCGGACAACTGCACCGTCACCATCAACTGGGGCGACGGAGCCAGCGAGACGTTCGACGTCGGCCCGACCGGCATGGGCGGGTCGCACATGCGGATGTTCTCCAGGATGCATCAGTACCTGGACGACGACCCGACCGGTACGGCCGCGGACGACTACACGATCATGGTCACGGTGACCGACGACGACGCCGGCTCGGATTCCGCGCAGAAGCCCGTGACCGTGGAGAACGTGGCTCCCGTGCTTGGCGCCGACGCGCCGGTGCTCTCGATGGAGACCATCTCCGAGAACGACCAGATCACCCTCACGGCGGGCTTCACGGACGTCGGGTCGAAGGACACGTTCAAGGTCACCATCGACTGGGGTGACATGTCTCCGAAGGAGATCCGGAACTTCAGCCCCGCGGACCGGGACGGGATGGGCGGGTTCCAGATCATGGCGATGCACCGGTACCTGGACGACAACCCGACCGGCACGCCGACGGACCAGTACATCGTCTCCGTCACGGTGGAAGACGACGACACCGGCACGGCGACGGCGACCCGCGCGATCACGGTCAACAACGTCAACCCGGTGCTGGGTCCGCTGAGCATCGACAACTCCATCCCCAGGACGAACGATTCGATCAAGGCGACGACGATGACGTCGGACGTGGGCACCGAAGATGACCTCACGGTCAAATTCACCTGGAAGCGCATGGTGGGCGGTGGCGGGATGACCGTCGTTCAGGAGACCGTGATAGAGTGCGGGCCCGCGGCGACGACCCATACGGACACCCTGGACCTCAGCGGCGCGGACAAGGGCGACAAGCACGACGTGATTACCGTTGAGGTGACGGTCACGGACGACGACACCGGGACCGACGGGGAATCAGCGAGCGCGACCGTCCAGAACACCCCGCCCGTGGCGGCGATGAAGCTCGTCCACGTCACCTCCAGCGAGCAGCAGGGGCCGGACGGCGTCTTCCGCGCCCGGCCGGACCACCTCAAGCTCGAAGCGACGGTGAGCGACGTGGACGGGGACAACCTGGACGGCAACTGGCTCATCCAGGGCATGGTCCGCACCGGCGCCTCTTCTTACGAGAATGGTCCGGACTACACCATCGAGGCCGACATCCCGGCTGGGAGCGGCAAGGGCGAAAGCTCGGCCATGCTCCGCGACGTGATGCGGGAGCTCGATACCACCGATGGCGCCGCATTCCACCTCCCGCACGGGAAGTACGTGGTCCGCCTGGAGATCACGGACAACGACAGCGGCCTGGTGCTGCAAGACGCGATGCAGGTTTCGGTGCCGGGCACGCACACCTCCGCGCCCGCGGAGGATGGCGTCCCGAACCTCAGCCCGCACGTCTTCGCGACCCAGTGGTACCGCAGTTCCGACCTCTGCGAAGAGGTCACCGACACGCCGGCGGCGGACGCGCACGCGACCGCGACCTCGCTGGTGGCGGCGGCCGAGTTGGGGACGGAGACCGCGCCGGGGGTCTACTTGAACGCGACCGGCGCCGCCTGCGACGCGGACGGGGACAAACTGGAGTTCACCTTCCTCGTCGACTCCGCGCCGAAGCAGGTGGGCCCCTCCGTGCAGCCCCCCGGCGCGGTCTTCCAGACCCGGAAGCTGACCGGCCAGCCCCTGGCCGACTTTGTGGGCCACACCCTGCAGATCAGGGTCGACGACAGCGGAGACCGCTTCGGACACATGGACGACGCCGGGTCCAGCGACACCAGCGCCCAGGTGACGATGGACGATCCGCGCGCCCAGTTGCGCGAGGAGCTGAAGGGCCTCGGCTACAACACGGTCGAGCAGTTCCAGGATGCGATCGCGCCGATCATCGAGCGGGTCCAGGCGGACTACCGCATCACCGGCTGGGGAACGGGGAGCCCGATGCAGCCCCAGACCGAGCTGGGCTACTACGCGGCCAACCCGCCGGTGTATTACCTCGGCGGCGTCCTCGGTGGGATGGGCAAGCCGATCCCCGCGCTGCTCGACCTGGTGGACGGCAGGAGCGGAGCGACGCCGCCCGCAAACGTGAGCGGCAACCTCGCCAGGCTGGACGAGTGGGCGCAGAAAGTGGTCTCCGGAGCGATCCTCACTCCCCAGGAGGAAGCGCGCGGCGAGTTCTTCACGGCGCTGTTCAACATGGAGAAAGGGCTGATCGGCCTCGGCGATTATCCGAACCTGGTGGCGCCCGTCCCGGCGGATCTCACCATTTACCGGCGGATGCCTGGCGGGCCCGGTTGCTTCCCGCGCGTGCCGGCGGGAGTGGACCCGAGCGATTCGGAGCTTCCGGACCAGTTCTACACGCTGGGCGACGCGCTGCGCGGCTTCGCGAACACGGCGTTCGTGAGCCTCTTCGGCCAGCCGCCGAGCACGCCGCCGATCTTGCCGGAGCAGTACCTGAACCAGGCGGACACCGCGCGGCTGTTCAACGAGCGGACGGTCTTCTTCCAGACGGACGCGTTCGGCCCCGTGCCCTTCCGGCACCGGCCGCACGTGCCGCAGGTGAAGATCCACGCCGCCGTCAGCGGCGCAATCAAGCCGGCCGTCTGCTGGACCTTCAGCGACGCGAAGTGCAGCCACGTGCAGGAGCAGGTGATCGTGAAGGTCGGAGACACCGAAGTACTCCACCTGCCGCAGCCGGGCGGCCCCCCCGCGGCGGGCGTGCGCGAGACGCTGCTTACCGGCGTCACGCTGAATTCCGGTCAGGTCTACACCGTGACGGTCAAGGTCTACGACGGGTTCGCCTGGACGGAGAGGTCCGTGCCGTTCCGGATGCCGTAGGGCTCGGTTCCGGGCTCCAGCGACGGGCGGGAACCCGCCCGTCGCACGACTAGCGGCGCGGTCCCCTCCGCGCCGGAGAGAGGGTTCGAACGTATGCGTCAGCGCCTCCGCATTCTGCTGCCGGTGGTGTGGGCGGTCCTGCTGCTGGGAGCCGCGTCCGCGGCCTGGGCGCAGGCCCCCACCGCGGGCCGCATCCAGACGGTCGCCGGCGCCGTC
>JGI10216J12902_101625297_pt1 | contig 10602 bp, 9 predicted proteins | sample KanNatreferecore_FD_12902 | JGI IMG/M metagenome (IMG submission 12902)
CACCCCAACACCCCAACACCCCAACACCCCATGCGCTTCTTCGCTCCGTGGAACCTGGCCTGGCTCCTCCTGCTGGTGCCGGTGATCATCTTCTTCTACCTGCTGAAGCTGAAGCGGCGGGAGGTGGTGATCAGCTCGGTGCTGCTGTGGAACCACCTGGTGAAGGACGTCCAGGCCAACGCCCCGTTCCAAAAGCTGAAGAAGAACCTCTTGCTCTTGCTCCAGTTGCTGATCGCGTTCTTCGCCATCTTCGCGCTGGCGCGCCCGGCGTTCTTCAGCCAGGCTCTGGGCGGCAACAACGTGGTGGTCATCCTGGACGGCTCCGCGAGCATGCAGAGCCGCGAGGGCGGAAAGAGCCGGTTCGACCAGGCGCGTGCCCTGGCGCTGCGGATGGTCGGCGACATGCGTGGCGGCGACAAGATGATGGTGCTGCTCTCGTCCGCGCGGACGCACCGCCTGACGGCCTTCACCAGCGACAAGAACGAGCTGCGCCGCGCTGTCAACAAGGCGGAGGCGCTGGACACCACCACCAACCTGCGTGACTCCGTCTTGCTGGCGGTCTCGGTGGCGGGCAGCTCGGTGGCGCGGCAGGGGAACCGCATCTACGTGCTGTCCGACGGCGCGTTTGCGGACCTGGACGAGGTGGACACCCGCGGCTCGGAGATCCAGTTCGTGAAGCTGGGGACGCGCTCGGAGAACGTCGGCCTGGTGGCGATGGACGTGCGTCGCAGCTTCAAGGAAGAGGGCGGCTACCAGATGTTCGTCGCCCTGCGGAACTACAGTCCCGAGCCGAAGAAGTGCAACATCGAGTTCTACCGGAACGACGCCCTCATCGACGTCCGCCCCGTGGAGCTCCGCGCGGCGGACAAAACGAGCGGCTTCTTCGAGCGGGCCGAGGTGCTGGAGAACCTCCGCGAGACGACGGGTATCCTGCGCGCCCGGCTGGACATCTCGGACGACCTGGAGGTCGACAACGAGGCGTACGCGCAGCTCTCCGCACGCCGCGAGATCAACGTCCTGCTGGTCACGGACGGCAACGTCTACCTCCAGAAGGCGCTGAACCTGGACCCGCACGTGAAGCTTTCCGTCACCACGCCGGACGCCTACACGGGCCAGTCCGGGTACGACGTCGTCGTGTTCGAGAACAAGCCCCCCAGGCAGGTCGGGCCGGGCAACCACCTCTACATCAACTGCGGCGGCAGCACGGCGCCGGTCGATATCAGCGGCAAGATCAAGGACGCCACCATCCTGGACTGGGACCGCGTCCACCCGGTGATGCGCTACGTGAAGCTGAGCCAGCTCCACATGCCGGAGGCCCTCGAGGCGACCAAAAAGCCCTGGGCGGTCACGCTGGCCGAGCACGAGAGCGGGGCCGCCATCGCGGTCGGCGAGAAGGGCAACCAGAAGAGCGCCTTTATCGGCTTCCCGCTGCTCTCGACGGAGTTCCCCCTTCGGGTCGCCTTCCCGATCTTCTTCAACAACGTCGTCCAGTGGCTCGCCGCCGGCCCCGGCCGGACCGAGGGGATGCAGCTCCGCGCCGGGCAGACGGCGCCCGTGGAGCTGCCTTCGGACCTGAAGGAGCTCACCGTCGTCGACCCCGCCGGGGCGAAGCGGACCGTCCGCCCGGACGGGCGGACCCTGTACTACGCGGAGACGGAGAAGCGCGGCATCTACACCGTCGAGGGCCGGGGGTTCAAGCAGGAGTTCGCCGTGAACCTTCTCAGCCGGGACGAGTCCGCTACGGCCCCGCGCGACAAGATCCAGTTCGGCCGCCGGCCGGTGCTGGCAGGCACCGGGTCCGTCCGCACGGCGCGCGAGATGTGGCGCTGGCTCCTGCTCCTGGCCGTGGTCATCCTCGGCGTGGAGTGGTGGGTCTACCACCGCCGGATCTGACCATGGATTACTTCTTGTCCTTGGGGTCTTCCGGTTTCGGCTCTTCCGCCTTCGCGTCTTTCTTGGAGACCTTCTTCGGCTTCTCGGGGGGCGCGATGGACATCCGCTCCTTCGGCAGGGTGATCTCCATGGCGCGGATGCCGCCCTGGATGGTGATCTCGCCGTAAACGGTCACCTTGTCACCGGCGCGGGCGTCCCCGAGGGTGGCGCCGCCCTTGCCGGCCTTGATGACGCTGGGGCCCACGTCGACGATCATCTCGGCGCTTTTGCTGCCTTTGCCGGTCTCCACGACCATCTTCTTTTTCTCGACGTCGACGGACTTGACGGTGCCGCTAACCGTCTTGCGCTTGATGCGGAACCCTTCGTTCTTTCCGGATTCGGAGGGGAGCCGCGGCCCGGTGGGCCTGGGGAACACCTGCGCTTGGGCAGGGCCCGCGGCCAGCCAGGCCGTGACGGCGGCAAGCGTACAAATCCGGTGAATCCGCATGGGTGTTCCTCGCTGCTTCAGGGACTGCTGTGCGGCCCTTCGCCGCCACCCCATGTTGTCGGCAGGCGGGGCGCTTCCCTGCCGCGGGACACCGGCCGTCTTCAGATCCGCTCTTTCTTCGGGTTGAAGAATAGCGGCCAGCGCGTGTGCCGGTCGTAGCGAATGAAGCGCAGGCTGGCCAGGCGCAGGTCCGTGCCGCGCAGGTTGGCGCCGCGCAGGTCCGTGGCGCGGAGGTCCGCGTTCTGCACCTGCGCCCCTCGCAGGTCCGCCCCGCGGAGATCGCAGCAGCTAAGGTCGGCGCTGGAGAGGTCGGCGCCGTTCAAGCGCGCGCCGCGCAGGCTTGTGTTTGCAAGAAGGGCGCCCCCCAGGCGCGCGCCCCGGAGATCGACTCCTTCGAGGGTCTCCGCTCCCACCTCCCGCAGGACTTCGCCGGACTTTTTGTGCTTTATCTGAATCACGGCGGGTGGGAGTCGCGGCAGCCGTTGACTAACTGACTATGAGTGAGCTGGATTTACTTGTGGAAGGTATAGCACCCGGGGTGTGGGGGTTGTCCAGTCCGTTTCGTACGCTATTAGATGTTCGGGCTCCGCGCCGGAGTTGGTCCCGCAGGATTGGCGCCAGCCCCTTGAGCAACCTACCTACGCACTCACCCGGAGCAAACCATGCCCGCCCCTCGCCTCATCACCGCCGAGGACCTTTACCGTTTCCGGCTCGTCTCCGACCCCCAGATCTCGCCCGGTGGGGACCGCGTCGCCTACGCGGAGCAGTGGGCGGACACCAGGGAGAACAAGTACTTCTCGAATCTCTGGATGGCGCCGGAGGGCGTTGACGGAGAGCCGCGCGCCTTCACCACCGGAAACCAGTCGGACCGGGCCCCGCGGTGGTCGCCGGACGGCCGGACCCTCGCGTTCCTTTCCGATCGCGACGAGAAGTGCCAGATCTGGACCATCCCCACGGACGGCGGCGAGGCAAAGCAGCTGACGCAGCTTGAGGAGGGGTCGATCGGTGACTTCGATTGGTCGCCGGACGGCACCCGCCTCGTATTCAGCTATCGCCCCAAGCGGAATGGGCGCGGAAGAAGGCCGTCGAAGAGCGGAAAGAAGCGAAGCGCTCCACTCCTCCCATCCACATCCGCCGCCTCAAGTACCGGGAAGAGGGCGTCGGGTACTTCGGGGACGAGCGGCGCCACATCTTCGTCGTGGACGCTGGGTCCGGCGAGGTGACTCAAGTCACGCAGGGCGACACCGACGAGTACAGTCCCGCCTGGTCGCCGGATGGCAGCCGGATCGCGTTCGTCACGAACCGCACCGAGGACCCGGACCGGACCCCGCAGTTCCAGGAGATCCGCATCGTGCCTGCGGCCGGCGGCGCGGAAACGCTTCTCGAGACGCCCGAAGGCCCAAAAGGCCCTCTGGCCTGGTCGCCCGACGGTGCGCTCCTCGCCTACTTCGGCCACACGGACGTTCAGGACGTGTGGTCCCCCACGGACCCGAACCTCTGGGTGGTCCCGCTCTCCGGCGGCGAGGCGCGCAACCTAAGCGGCGGCCTGGATCGCCCCGTGGGAGACGCTACCCTGGCGGACCTCCGCTCGTTCGGCGGCGGCTGGACCGGCCCGGTGTGGAGCCCGGACAGCTCGGTCGTCTACTTCCTCCTGAGCGACCGCGGCGCCTGCCACGTGTACCAGGCCGCCTTGGCGGGAGGCGCGCCGGTGAACCTGACCCCCGGGCTCCGGGCAGAGGTCGCCTCGCTTTCGCTCGATGCCGCCGGCCGCCGTGCGGCAGTGCTTGTAGGCGATCCGGTGCATCCCGGCGACGTGCACGTGGCCGGCGTGGACGGCGGCTCGCTGTCCCTGCGGCGGATCTCGTTCGGAAACGACGCGCTGTTGAAAGAGCTGGACCTGGCTGAACCCGAGGAGCTCACCGCCGCCTCCGACGGAGGCGAGGTCCACGGTTGGCTGCTCCGGCCGCCCGCTTCCGCGCCCCGGTCCGGAGACCGGCTCCCGCTCATCCTCTATATCCACGGCGGCCCGCACACCCAGTACGGTTGGGCGATGATGCACGAGTTCCAGATGCACGTCGCGCGAGGATACGCGATCCTTTACACCAACCCGCGCGGCAGCCGCGGCTACGGAAACGCGCATGGCAGCGCCATCCGCGGAGATTGGGGCGGCCCGGACTACCGGGACCTGATGGCGGCTACGGACAAGGCCGCGGCCCTGCCGGACATCGACGCCGACCGCATGGGGGTCACCGGCGGCAGCTACGGCGGCTACATGACCAACTGGATCGCCGGGCACACGGACCGCTTCCGCTGCGGCGTCACCCAGCGCAGCGTGGTCAACCTGCACAGCATGGGCGGCACCTGCGACTTCAACTTCAGCGAGACCGAGTACTTCGGCGGCAACACCTGGAGCGAGCCGGAGCGCCTCCTCGCCCAGTCGCCGCTCACCTATGCCCACCAGGTCCGCACGCCCCTCCTCATCCTCCACAGCGAGGGCGATCTCCGCTGCCCCATCGAGCAAGCGGAGCAGCTCTTCGCCGCACTGAAGTACCTGGGCCGGGAGGTGGAGTTCGTCCGTTACCCGCGCGAGGCCAACCACGGCCTCTCCCGCACCGGGCCGCCCGATCTGCGTCTCGACCGCCTGCAGCGCATCGCCGGCTGGATGGAGCGGTGGCTCCTTAAGGAGTAACCGGCCATCCGCCTTCCGCACGACCCCCGCCCATCGGAAGAGGTAATCACACCGCGTGCCGCCGTACGGAACACCTCCCACGGGACTGAACAAGTCGAAACAGCAGTCCGGAAACAAACAACGGGTTGGGACGCAGAGGAAGCAATGAATGAGCGGGAAGAGCCCCATGGAGCGATGGTCGTGCTCGGGCCAGAGGAGGACCATCCCACCTCCTTCCGGCTCGAAGGTACGGGAGACGCCTACCTGCCCGTGATCGAAGCCGTAGCGCGTGAGATGCCGGTGACCGTTCGGTTCTGGCGCGGGAGCACCGCGGAAGAGGAATTGCTGCGCCGGTTCCGGTTGAGCGCCTCCGCCATTTCCGGGACGGAGCGCGTCGGGGTGCTGCGGATCCCCCAACGCGCGGTGCTGGCCGTTTTCCGCTAACCCGATTCTCCCGAGGACGCGCGCCGGCGCGGCACTCCGCTCGCACCTGAGCGGAGTGCTGCGCTCGGCAGCAGCCAGGATCAGGGCTGACCGGGCAGCGCCTTCTTAGGCTCCGCCGGCGTTACCACCGTGGGCGGACGCACGATGGGCGTCGGGTAGATCCGACCGTCCCCTCCGGCGATCACCATCGGGAAGCGGCCGGCGTCCGCGCGGGCCACGGGCATAGGGAACCCCACGGCAGTGCGGCCCGCCGCGCGAGGCACGGCGGCGCTCTCCTCCGGTGTGAGGATGAGGTACTGCCCCTGGTCCGTGCGGACCTTCTTCGGAGCGGCAGGGTTCGGCTTCGGGTCCGCCATGATCGCGCCCCCGAGCACCACCGCGGCCGCACAGCAGAGCGGAATCAGTGTCACGTTTGCCGGCATACGAACTCTCCGTTCCCCAAAACCAACCCCACCCGCGACCTCCCCGCTATGTTAGAAGAAACCGTCCGTCTTCGCGGGCCTCGAGCGGCACCCCACAAGCACACTCCCCGCGCTGGTTTAGACGGATTCCCGTAGAGTGGGTTACAGCCTCCCAGCCATGTCTCCGCGAGTAGATAAGATCGGCGTCTTCGTGGCGGGCGGGCCGGCCGCGGGGATCAACGCCGTCATCAAGGGCATCGTCCAGGAGGCGGACAACCTGGACCTCCGCGTGTTCGGCTTCCTCGACGGCGCGCACGGGCTGGTCCACGGCCGGTTCAAGCACCTGACCCGCGAGATGGTGGAGGACATCCACATCCTCGGCGGCAGCGTGCTCGGAACCTCACGCTATCGCCTGGAGGAGGACGGCGGCCTCGAGCGCATCTTCGCCAACCTGCGGGCGGAAGGGATCGACGGCCTCATCTCGATCGGCGGTGAGGGCACGCTGCAGCTCGCGGACCGCCTCCGCCGCGGCGGCTTCCGCATCGTCCACGTCCCCAAGACCATCGACAACGACATCTGGGGTGTGGCGCAGACCTTCGGTTTCGACACGGCGGTCCACGAAGCCTCGCGCATGCTCACGGCGATCAAACTGGACGCGGAGACCAGCGACCTCTGGTTCGTGGTCGAGATCATGGGCCGTTACGCCGGGCACCTGGCCCTGGAGGCGGGCCTGGCGGCGGGCTGCACTCGCGTCCTGATCCCCGAAGAGGGCGCGATCCAGCTCGACGAGCTGCTCTCCCTGATGGAGACGCGGGATAAGACCGGCCAGCCGTGGGGAGTCATCCTCGCCGCCGAATCGGCGCATTTCGGCGACGGCCCGGTCCAGCGCTACGGGCGCCTCGGCGGCGTCGGCGAGGAGCTCGCGGCGCGGCTGGAGCAGGCCTGCAAGGACCGCGGGCTGCCCTACAAGCTCCGCACCAGCAACCTCGGCTACTTCCTCCGCTGCGCGGAGCCGACCGGTTTCGACCGCTCCTACGCGGCGCAGCTCGGCCTGGGTGCGGTGCGCTTCATCCTGGACCCGGAGCGCTCCGGCCAGATGGTCACCGTCGTCGACGACCGTCTCCAGGGCGTGGCGATGGAGGTGTGCGCCGGCAAGGCGAAGCAAGTCGACCTGAACGGCGCCCGCTATCAGACGATGAAGGCCATCGCCCAGTACGAGAGCGCTCGCGCCGAGCTCGCGGACGACGAGCAGGCCCGCCGCGACGCAGTGCGCTGCGTCGGTTGGCTGGACCGCGCGCTCAGCACGGAGACGATCGGCAACTTCGCCATGCGCCTCGGAATCCCCCCGGAAACGGTGCTGGAGGTGCTGCAGGAGATGCTGGAAGCCGAGGGCGGCCGCACCCCCACCGCCGGCATAGACCCCCCGGAGGCGGCCTGAAAGCCGGACACTGCCCGGGCACCCGCGCCCGGCTCGTAGTAGCGCGGTTCACCGCGCGTCGCCTCCGTCACGGCGCCAGCCCGCCCCGGCTCGTAGTAGCGCGGTTCACCGCGCGTCGCCTCCGTCACGGCCCAAGCCCGCCCCCGCTCGTAGTAGCGCGGTTCACCGCGCGATGCGGTCACCTATGCCTTAGACCCACGGCCGCGCGGGCCGCGCGGGGGTTGCACGCTCGCTAGGGCTGTGCTAACATACACGAGCCGCGAGGCCCGTTCGTCTAGTGGTCCAGGACGCGTGGTTCTCAGCCACGAGATCAGGGGTTCGAATCCCCTACGGGCTATCCAAAACCCCCTCGCTACCGCGAGGGGGTTTTTGCTTAATCTGACCCTAATCGGTCAGGATGACCGCGGGATCCACATCGTCTCGCTCCGAGTTCAACTTCGGCGTCGGCAGCAGCTTCCCAGCCTGGCGGTCGTAGAGGTAGACGTCCCGGTGGCCGGCGCCCTCCAGGCGCTCGGAGACGAACGCCAGGTAGCGCCCGTCCGCCGTGATTGCGGGCGCCTGCTCCGGCGCCAGGGAATTGAGCCCGGGAAGTGGCACGAGCCTGCCATTGGTCCGGTCGTAGAGATAGATGTCGAGCTGCCCGGCGCCCTCCGGCCGGACGGCGGCGAACGCGATCAGCCGCCCGTCTCCGCTGATCGTGGGCTCGACTTCGCTCGTGGGCCCGTTCAATCCCGGCAGCGGCACCAGGGCGGCAGCCTGCCGGTCGTAGAGGTAGAGGTCCGACAGCCCCGCGCCGCCGGGCCGCGAGGAGGCGAAGGCGATGCAGCGCCCGTCCGCGCTCATGGACGGCATCCGGTCATCCGCGTCGGAGTTGAGCCCCGGCAGCTCCTCCAGCTTCTCGGCGGACCGGTTGTAGAGCGCCACGTTCCACCCGGCCGGCCCCTGCCGCCGCCAGGTCGAGAACACCAGCCAAGCGCCGTCCGCGCTCAGCGAGGGGCCGAGGTCCGCTACCTCTCCGCCCAGCTTCGGCAGCGGCAGCGCCTTCTTACTCTCTACGTCCCAGAGCGCGATCTGGCTCAGCTTGCCGACCACCTCCTGCGTGGACGCACACAGCCGGCCCCCCATCGTCAGCGCCGGGCGATGGTCACTCCGCGTCGTCCCGGGCTCGATGTTCCCCGCCGGGACCCCGGCCCCGACGCCGTCGTGACGGTAGAAGTACACCCGGGGATACCCCAGGTCCTCCCGGTACGACGAGATCGCGATCACCAGCCGCGGCACCGGCTCCGCCCCCAGAACGGAGACCAGGGTAACGAGGAGGACCGTGGTGCAAATAGACGCGGAGGCACGCAAACGAGCTCACTCCAAAAGCCGGAACGCCTGAACACCGAACACCCGAACACCTGAGCGCCCCGAACCGCCTGAACACCCGAACGCCTGAACGCCTGAACACCCGAACGCCGGTCACCCCGTAGCCACGATCTCCTCCACCAGGTTTCCGGCGGGGATGAACGCCCGGAGACGGTCGTCGATGTTGGCGTTGAGGCCGAGGATGCGGAAGAAGCTGACGATGAAGTCATTCAGCGGGACCGGCCGGCTGGCCGGGTAAGCCCCGTCCGCGTCGGTGCTGCCGATCACGGTTCCCGCCGGCACCCCCGCGCCCGCGATGAAGACGGACTGCGCCGGCGGCCAGTGGTCGCGGCCGCCCAGCGGGTTGATTTTCGGCGTCCTGCCGAACTCCCCGAGCGCGACGACCAGCGTGTGGTCCAACATCCCGCGGTCGTGCAGGTCCTGGAGCAGCGCCGCGAACCCCATGTCCAGCCGCGGGCACAGCTGGTGCTCCAGCCGGGAGAGACCCGGCAGGTCTGCCCCGTGCACGTCCCAGGAGTCGTAGGCGGAAGAATCGACGTCCCCGAACCACTTGATCTCCACGAAGCGGGAGCCCGCCTCGATCAGCCGCCGCGCCATCAGGCAGCTCTGCCCGAACTTGTTGGCGCCGTACCGCGCGCGCAGCGCCGCCGGCTCCCGGGAGAGGTCGAAGGCGTCCCGCACCTCCGTAGAGGTCAGTAGATTCATCGCCTTCTGGTAGTAGGCGTCCTTCGCTCCCACGCCCCGGTCCGCTTCTCTGCGGAACTGGTCGACCGCGCTCAGCAGCCCGCGGCGGCGGTCGAACCGGGCCGCGGTGACGGCCTTCGGCAGCTCGTAGTCGGGGAGTACCACCTTGCCCGCCGCGGGGTCTTCCACCTGGACCGGGTCGTAGGCCGCACCCAGCGCCCCGCCGCCGACGCCGTTGATCTTCGACCCCAGCCGCACGTACGGCGGGAAGCTCCCGTGCGGGCCGGTGAGCGCCGTCATTACGGCGCCGAACGCCGTGGGGTTGTTCGGCGTGCCCGTCATCACGTGCAGCGGAGAGTGCCGGTCCAGCCCGTGGGTCAGGGTGCGGATGATCGCGAACTTGTCCATCTGCCGCGCCAGCGTGGGCAGCAGCTCGCTGATCCGGATGCCGGAGACGTTGGTCTCGATGGCGCCGTACGGCCCCCGGATCTCGACCGGCGCGTCGGGCTTCGGATCGAACGTCTCGTACTGGCTCGGACCCCCGTCTAGCCAGACGAAAATGCAGGAGGGGGCGCTCGGCGTTGGGCGTTGGGCGTTGGGGTTCGCCGCTTCCGCTCGCAGGGCGTCCGCAAGCGAAAGGCCCAGGACGCCCAACCCACCGACGGTGAGGAAACGGCGCCGGCTGAGGCCCTGGCAGTTACGGACGAACCCTTGACCCAACTGGAGCATGTCTAACTCCGACACCCCCGCCGCCCATGAGTTGCGGGTGGGCACGGGGGCGATGATCCGGCAAGCAAGCCGGCGTGATTGCTCGCGAAACCAGGAAAAGCAGCCGCGCCCGCGGAACCATGCCGCGTCTCCAACCGCCCTGGCGCCGGCATCGAGAACTGCTTCGTTCTCGCGCGCCTGGAGTTCCTCTGCGCATGCCTGGACCCCTCACCGCGCGCGTGCGGCGCGTTTCGGACTTCCTCATCCGCGATCTCCACCGCGTCGAGGAGCCCGGCCGCAGGGCCTTCGCCCGCACCGCGATCATGCGCTTGCTGCTGTTGCGGCTGCTCGACACGAGGGGCTGGTTGGACGGACAGCCCGGGTTTCTCCAGCGCCGGCGCCTCGAGGTAGGAGCCGCCCGGTGGTGGCAGGAAGCCGCGCTGCCGCTATTCGCCGCGCACACCTCCACCAACACCCCAACACCCCAACACCCCAACACCCCAACACCCCA
>JGI10216J12902_100759843_pt1 | contig 10594 bp, 4 predicted proteins | sample KanNatreferecore_FD_12902 | JGI IMG/M metagenome (IMG submission 12902)
TGGGCAGCTCCGTGCAGGTGACTCTGCGCAGCGATTTGCGCAATGCCGCAGGGAAGGGATTCCGCGCTGCGCTCAAGGAGACGTTCATCGTGCCAAAGTTTCGCGTGAAGGGATGGAGTCCGGAGGACTATTGGGATGCGACCGACGCGACGGCGAAACCGAAGTTTGGGCTCTGTTTTTCTGCGGAGGTCGATGCGCAGGCAGCGGCGAAGCAGATGTGGTTTGCCAATGATGCGAAAGTCCGCGTCCCCGTGACGGCGGAATATGTGGACATCCGGAAGACCCACGACGCATTCCCAGCATATCGCGCTGACGACAAAAGCAACCTCACGTGGGCGGAGGATTTTCGGGAATTTCGAACCGCCGGCGCGAAAGCAAAGTCCGACACCAGCGAAGAAGAAGAGGAAGGCGGCGAGCCACCGGTGCAGAAAGGCGGCCCGATCTTTAAAAACCAACTCCACGTGGCGCCGGCCCAGCCGCTGCCGCCCGGCGCTGGATGGAAGCTCATCGTTGGGCAGGGGCTTACTTCCGTGGATGGGGTGAAGTTGGAGGCGGACGTTCCGATCGACGTCGGTACGATCAAGCCGTTTACGGTCACGAGTGTGGCGCCTGAGAATCTCGTCTATTCCGGAAAGCGCGTGGTGATGGCATTTAGCAAGCCGCTCAGCAAAGCGGCACGCACAGAGCCGGCGAAATTCGTCAAGGTGGAGCCCGCGGTCGCGGACCTGAAAATCGAACCGCCGAAGGATGTGTATGATGACCGGACTCAGCTCACCCTGACGGGAGCATTTGAGCTGGCGAAAGATTACACCATCACCGTCGCGCCTGAAACCGCGGCGCAGGAACCATTCACCCTCGGGCAGGCAGTGAGCAAGGTGGTCAGTTTCTCACCGGTGCCGTCGCGGTTGTATTTCCAGGAGTTTTCCACGCACCAGCAGCGCGGCGGGACGCGGCAGTTTCACCTCCTGGGCATCAACGTGCGCAACGTGCGGGTCTCCGCCAAGGTCATCCCGGCCGAGCACGCGACCGCGACGCTCGATGCGTACGCGAAGTATTACAGGGAGGGCGGACCGCAGAACTCGGAATGGCTGCAAAAGGTGGACGACAAGGCGATTCCCTCGAGCAGCGTCTGGCAGAAAGACTTCTCCCTGGAGGGGCCGGTCGATCAGAAAAAACTGCAGGCGCTCAACTGGGATGAAATTCTTGGCGCCGGAAAGAATGGCGTGGTGTTGCTGACGGCGGAGCAGACGTCCTCGCAGGCGCCAAATGTGAAACGCGTCGGAGCCCAGGCCTTGGTGCAGGTGACGGATCTCGGTTTGGTGTGGAAGGATGGCGGCGATCTCTTCTTCCACGGGTTTTCGCTCGCCAACGCGCAACCCATTGCGGGCGCAACGTTGACCCTGCTCGGTGAAGCCGGAGAGGTGCAAGGTACGACGAAACTGGGGGCCGATGGGACGGCACGATTGCCCAAAAAAAAGGAGGAGGACGCGCGGCCGAAGTGGCTGCTTTTGAAACACAATGGCGATCAGCTCGCACTAAAGTTCGATTACGACCGCGGGGATCTCGAGTTCGGGCGGTTCCGCATCAATGTATGGGGTGAGGAAGAGGACATCATGATGCCGGATATGGACGGCGGCACGAAGGAGCGCGGACTGATTTTCACGGACCGGCCGGTGTATCGTCCGGGCGAGGACGTTCACGTGAAGGCGATCATCCGCAGCCATGAGCCGGGTCAGCCGCACATCCCGGCGGGGAAAACCGGGATCTTCCGGGTGAAGGGTCCGCGCCAGCAATTGATCACGGAACAGAAGATCACGCTCAATGAAATGGGCGCGTTTGCAGCGGATGTCGCACTGCCGCGAGAGATGGTGGGCTACTTCCGCGCCGTGATTCACTTCAGCGAGGGTGAGGACGATGAATGGGGCGGGATTGGGACGAGCTTCTCGGTGCAAGAATATCAGGCAAATGCGTTTGAGGTGAAGGTCGCGGTACCGAAGACTCCTCTGATTGGCTCCCCAACCGAGTTGCCGATCTCAGCGAAATACTACATGGGCAAGGCGCTCTCGAAGGCCCAAGTCGCTTGGAACGTGCGCGCCGCAGATGAGCGTTTCACTGCCGAAGGGTTTGAGGATTTCCTCTTCACGAACGCGCTCTACGATTGGCGCCTCGAAGGAAAGCTCAGCGGCTCCACGCGATTCTCCGCGCAAGGACGGATGGATCTTGGAGAAAATGGAACAACGGCTGTGTCGTTCAACGTGCCGGGCAATACGAAGCTGCCCCAGCCACGCCGCGTTCGTTTCACGACGGAGGTCACGGACCTCAATCAGCAGACCGTCGCAGAGCGGACCGAGTTTCTCGCGCACAGCTCGGATTTTTACCTCGGCCTGCGCCGGATGCCGGAGGTCGTGCGTGAAGGTGAACCTCTGCCTCTCCAAGTCATCGCCGTGCGTAACGATGGAACCGCGATGCCGGAATCGGTGCAGGCGGAAGTAAAGCTGACCAGGATCGATTGGCAGACCAATCGCGTGGAGGAAGCGGACGAGGCCGACAATTTCCGGAGCGAACCGCTCATGCAACTCGTCGGCTCGGTGCCAATGACCACGGCGAAGCTCGTGCAAAAAGGCAGCAAGTGGGCGCTGGCGGAACCGGATCAAAAGAACACGACTTTCAAAGCGGAGAAACCGGGGCTGTATCTCATCTCCGCGGTCGCGCGGGACGCCGGTGGGCGGGACGTCATCACCACGGCGACGGTGTATGTGTATGGAAAGGATCAACTCGCCTGGAACTACCGCAATCGTTTCCAAGTCGAGCTCGCCCTCGATAAGCAGGAATACGCCCCCGGCGAGCAAGCGACCGTCCTGGTGAAAACCCCGATCTCGGGCCCGGCGTTGGTGACCATCGAGCGCGAAAACGTAAAACGGCATTTCTTCACCAAGCTCGAGGGCAATGCACCCGCTATCAAGGTGCCGGTGGAGGAAGCGGACGCGCCGAACGTCTACGTCTCCGTGCTGGTGCTGCGCGGCGCGCAGGATTCACCGAAGAAATTCAAGGCGCCGGAATATCGCGCGGGATACACGCAGCTTAAAGTCACACGTCGAGACGCCAAACTTTACGTGAACCTGAAGCCGGAAAAACCCCAGGTGCAACCGCGCGAGGAAGTGGCCGTGACCTGCGAGGTACGGGACGTCGAGGGCAAGCCAGTCTCCGGCGCGGAGGTGACCCTTTGGGCGGCAGATGAAGGCATCCTGAGTCTCACCGGTTTTGAGACGCCGGACCCGCTGGCCTATTTCAGCAAGTTGCTGAGCCTCGACGTGACCACCGGCCTCACGCTCGAAAAACTCCTCGGGGAAGATCCCGATGAGCGGGTGTTTGAGAACAAAGGTTATCTCGTTGGTGGCTTCGGCAAGGGAGGCGATGCCGCCGTGCGGCGCAACTTCCTCGGGACTGCGTTTTGGAATGCGTCCATGCGCACGGATGCGGACGGAAAGGTCCTGGTGAAGTTTCCCGCACCGGACGGCCTGACGCGTTATCGGGTGATGGCAGTCACGCAGACCAAGCGCGATCAATTCGGCCACGCCGAAGCATCGTTCGAAATCAACAAGCCGCTCATGCTCGAACCGGCCCCGCCGCGCTTTGCCAATGTCGGTGACCAGATGCTGGTGCGGGCGGTCTTGCACAACACGACGGCACAGGCTGGTGAGGCCGTGGTGCGCGTCCAGCTCGATGGAACGGCTACGGCACCGGAGGTGGAGAAAAAGATCGCGCTCGCCGCGAATAGTTCCGTGTCGCTCGATTTCCCGGTGGAGTTTGTCGAAACCGGGGAAGCGCGCTGGATCTGGCGGGCGGACTTCGCAGCGGGCGGATCGCTGTTGCAGGATTCGGTCGAGTCGCGATTCAAGGTCGTTTTTCCGGCGCCGTTGCTGCGGGAAATTCGTCAATCGCGAGTCGATGCGCCGGAGGCGGATCTCATCGCCGGATTTGATCCGACGCTCTTGCAAGGAAAGGGCATCGTGCGCGTGAGCGTTTCGAATTCGCGAATGTTTGAATTGCGCGAAGGCATCACGGAATTGCTGCACTACCCGTACGGCTGCGTGGAGCAGACCACGTCGTCGATGTTGCCATGGCTGGCACTGCGGGATTTCCGTGGAATCCTGCCCGAGCTGAACAAAACGGATGAAGAGTTCAAAGCGATCGTCGAGAAAGGCGTGACGCGGTTGCTTTCAATGCAGACGGGAACCGGCGGTCTGGCCTATTGGCCCGGTGGTGACGTGCCGGAGTTTTGGGCGAGTGCCTACGCATCAATCGGCCTGTCGCTCGCGAAGAATGCGGGATACGCGGTCCCGGAAGCTGACCTCGGTCGACTCACAGAATATCTCAGCAAAGAGCTGCGCGGCGCTGCCGATACCAATGACAAATGGGAGCTCTCGTCGCGCGCATTTGCCTGCTATGCGCTGGTCCTCGCGCAGCATCCCGAGTCGGCATATCACGAGATCCTCTTCAAGAAACGCGCGCTGCTTACGCAGGAATCACGTGCGTTTCTCGCGCTGGCGGTGCTGGAATCAAAAGGACCGGGCTCTATGGCGGATACTCTGCTGAAAATGCGGGATAAGTCCGTGGAAGAAGACTTCTGGTTTGGCAGTGTTTCGCGCGCCCAAGGCGTGCGCCTGCTCGCCTGGTCCAAGCATGCTCCGAAATCGGACGGCACGATGGCGATCGCGAACGCGCTCTTCGACCTGCGTAAGGATGGGCACTGGATGACGACGCAGGGCAATGCGTGGGCGCTCTTGGGATTGTCGGAATACATCCGGCGCACGGAAGCGGACCGGAAGGAGATCAAAGGCTCGTTGGTCGCTGGCGAAGCGAAGACGGGATTCCAGCTCGCGGCGAAGGGCGCGTTTTTCGAGAAGGACTACACGCTCGAAGAAGTCGCGTCGCTCAAACTGGCGAATCCAGCGAAGGGCCGGGTCTTCACTCAAGTGAAACTCGAAGCGCGACCGAAGACGCTCGTAGCGGATCGAAAGGACCGCGGATACTCGATCGCCCGGCGCTACCAGAAGATCAATGATGACGGCAGTTTGTCCGACCTCGGGGAACCGCAGGTCGGCGATCGCGTGCTCGTGACGATCAGCATCAGCGCTCCAAATCGCGCGAGCTATGTCGCGATCGATGATCCACTCCCGGCAGTGTTTGAGGGGGTGAATCCGGAATTCAAGACGCAGCAGATGAACGTCGATCTCGCGAGCGCCTGGCAATCCGACTTCACGGAAATCCGCGAGGATCGCGCGCTGTTCTTCCGCAACGCGCTCTGGGAGGGAAATCATGAAATCCGCTATCTGGCACGGGTGCGGGCCGCAGGAAAAGCGACTGCGCCGCCAGCCAAGATCGAAGAGATGTATCATCCGGATCGCTTTGGACTCAGCGCCTCGCAGGTCGTGACTGGGAAGGTGCTGCGCTAAAAAACGCCCGTTCCGGCTCAGTGTATGAGCTCCTTGTTGCCAAAGACTCCGCGAACCAAGCGTCGCTGGCGCTGGTTGCGGCGAATCGCGATCAGTTCCGCGTTGCTGTGGTTGGCGGCATGGGTGGGGATCAAGTTCATTTCCATCCCGGAGGCGCTGCTCGCACAGCCGCCGCAGAGCCTGGAATTTACCGACCGTGCAGGACGTTCGTTGCGGCAGACCAGCGTGGGTCAGACGTTTCGTCGTGAAGTGGCTTTTGCGGAAATCCCGCAGAACGTCATCCACGCGATGCTCGCCGCGGAAGACAAACGGTTCTTTGGACATGGCGGCGTGGATTACCTCGCCGCTGGACGTGCGGCATGGACGAGTGTGAAGGCCTGGAAGAAAAAGTCCGGGGCGTCGACCATCTCCCAGCAGCTCATCAAACTCGCGGTGCCCCGGAAACGGACGTGGACGACGAAGCTCATCGAGGCGGCAACGGCGCTGCGGCTCGAGCAGGTGTGGTCCAAGGAGGAGATTCTCGCGGCCTATTTAAACCGCGTCGATTTTGGAAACCTGAACTATGGAATCGCCGCGGCCGCGAACTTCTATTTTGGCAAACCCTTGAAGGATCTGAGCGATGCCGAAGCGGCGTTGCTGGCGGGGCTTCCATGGAATCCGACGAAGATCAATCCGCACACCAACTCCAAAGGTGCGAAGGCCCGCCAGGAAACCGTCCTTCGCCGCATGCACGGAAACGGCTGGCTCACGGAAGATCAATACGAGCGGGCGAAACTCGAACCGCTGCGTTACGTCACGCGGGGTCGGGAATTTCACGCGCCGCATTTTGTCGATCTCGTCCTGGAGGAAGTCGCGCGCGGTCACGCGAACGATGCGGCGCAAGTCGGCGAGCAGGCGGCGAGCTCGCGGCTCAGCCAGCGAGGGGCCGTCGCGACAACGCTCGACCTCGAAATGAACCAATTCATCGAGCGCAGCGTGCAGGAGAAATTGGCACGGCTTCGCAACGAGAATGTCCGCAATGCGGCCGTAGTCGTCCTGGACAATCGCACCGGCGACGTCCTCGGCCTGGTGGGATCGGAGAATTATTTTGCCCCACGCAGCGGCATGGTGAATGGCGCGGTTCAGCCACGGTCCGCCGGCTCGACCATCAAGCCAGTCACTTACCTTCTGGCGATGGAACGGGGTGAAACGCCGGCGACGATTGTGGCCGATGTGCCGACGGAGTTTCCAACGCCGACCGGTCCCTATCGCCCGGAGAATTACCACCGTCATTGCCAGGGTCCGGTGCGGTATCGGGACGCGCTCGCATGTTCGCTGAACATCCCCGCCGTGCGTGTGCTTCAGTCGATCGGCGGCGCGCCGGCACTCCACACGCGGCTGAAAGCGTGGGGAATGACCACTCTGCCGCGCGAGCCGGAAGAATACGGGCTCGGGCTCACCATCGGAAATGCGGAGGTCCGACTGCTGGAATTGGCAAACGTCTACGCGACGCTCGCGCGGATGGGCGAATGGCGCCCGGTGCGCTTGCTGGCCAACACGGAGCGAAACGATCGCTCCGCCAAAATGCCGAAGGTGACGCCGGAACTCTGCTGGCTTATCGCCGATATCCTTTCGGACAACGCGGCACGGGAGCCGGCTTTTGGGGCGATCTCATCGCTGCGCTTTCCTTTTCCGGTCGCGTGCAAAACGGGAACGAGCACGGATTTTCGCGACAACTGGGCGATGGCCTACACGCCGGAATTCACCGTCGGCGTATGGGTCGGGAACTTCAATGGCGCGCCGATGCGGGAGGTATCGGGTGTCACCGGCGCCGCTCCGATCATGAATGACGTAATGTCCTACTTGCACCGTCGATTCGGCACGACCTGGTTCGAGCGTCCGGAAAAGATCGTGGAACAAGTGATCCATCCGATCACCGGGAAACGCCTGGAACACGGACGCGCGGACGGGATTCGGGAAAAATTCTTCGCGGAGCAACCGCCGCCTGCCGAGGCGCCGGAAGATTACGATGCGAATGGACGCGTGATTCTTTCACCGGAATACGCGGCGTGGGCAAAGAGCGTGGACAATCAAATTGGAGACAAGCTGGCGATCGCGGGAGGTGCGGGACTACACTTGGTTTCGCCCACGCCGGGAGCGACCTTCGTCGTGGATCCCGACGTGCCCTCGTCCTCTTTCGTCCCGCTGGTTGCCAATGGCGGAGGGCGGCTGGTTTGGGAAAGCGAGACGTTAAAGCTGCGAGAGCAGGCGGGGCAAATGGTCGCGGTCGCCACGGAGGGTGAGCATCGGCTGACGGTGCGAGATCCCAATTCAGGCCGCACGCTGGCAACGTGGATCCGCGTGAAGGGATTGTAGAGCGGTCGCCCCGCGTGGTTCTGGCGGCTTGACGAATGGCGGTTGTCTCCCGTCCGCTGAAACCATGACACCCGAAGCGCGTCTTGCCGGATTGAACGTGACTCTTCCTCCCGCTCCGAAACCCGTGGCGGTCTACAGGCCCGTCGTCGTCGTGGGGCAATTAGCCTATGTTTCGGGGCATGGTCCGCTGCGCGTGGATAAATCGCTCATCACCGGTGTCGTGGGGCGCGATCTCAATTTGGAAGAGGGCAAACAAGCGGCGCGTCAGGTCGGCCTCGCAATCCTTGCAACGTTGCGCGAGCACTTTGGCAGCCTCGATAAAGTCGGGCGGCTGATCAAAGTGCTTGGGATGGTGAATAGCGCGCCGGACTTTTATGACCACCCCAAGGTGATCAATGGTTGCTCGGAATTGTTCGCGGAGGTCTGGGGTGAAGAGCGCGGCATCGGAGCGCGAAGCGCGGTGGGCATGGGTCCTTTGCCGGGAAATATCGCCGTCGAGATTGAGGCGATCTTCGAACTCGCGTAACACACGCTGATCGCATGAAAGCCGAATATTCTGTCGAGAACGAAGCCGACATCGCGAGTCCCGCGCTCCTCCTGTTTTCCGAGGCCATCGATCGAAATCTGCGGCGCATGATCGAAATGGTCGGAGATCCGAAACGGCTCCGTCCGCACGTAAAGACCCACAAGCTCGCTCCGCTCATCCGCCGGCAGATTGCGCTGGGGATTACACGCTTCAAGGCGGCAACCGTTGCGGAGACCGAGTTGTGTGCGCAGGCGGGAGCGTCGGATGTATTACTGGCCTATCCACCGGCCGGTCCGGCAGCCGGGAGATTGTGCGCGCTCATGCGTGCCTATCCGGAAACACGATTTGCGATCATTACGGATCACGCGGCGGCAATCCGGGGATTGAGCGTCGCTGCCCGAGCCGCCGACGTGACAATCGAAACGTATCTGGATCTCGATGTGGGAATGGGACGGACGGGAGTGCGCCCCGGAATGGAAGCGGCGGAGTTGTATCAATCCATTGTCACCGCTCCGGGGTTAAAAGCAGCGGGCTTGCACGCCTACGATGGTCATTTGCACGAGACGGACCTCGCCGTTCGGCGGCAGCAGTGTGAGGAGGCGTTTGCGCCCGTCGTCAAACTGCGGCGCTCGTTGGAAGGCGAAGGCTTGGCGGTGCCGGCGTTGATCGCGGGCGGTTCGCCTACTTTTCCGATCCATGCGGCTTACGCGGATCGTGAATGCTCGCCCGGCACCACGGTCCTTTGGGACTTCGGCTATGCAGACAAGCTGCCGGACCTCCCGTTTGAGGTCGCGGCCGTCTTGTTGGCGCGAGTGGTGAGCAAGCCGAGCCAGAACCGCCTGTGCCTGGATTTGGGGCATAAGGCGATCGCGGCGGAAAATCCCCTGACTTCGCGGGTGCGGTTTCACGAGCTCCCGGAAGCGGTGGCGGTTATGCAAAGCGAGGAACACCTCGTCATTGAAACGCCGCGCGCCTCGGAGTTCTCCATCGGTCAAACTCTCCACGGAGTGCCCAAGCACATTTGCCCAACCGTCGCGCTGCATTCGGAGGCCGTATTGGTGGAAAACGGCCGCGCGACGGAACGATGGCCGATCGAAGCACGGGCGAGGCGGCTGACGATCTAACGCTACCCCAAGGCGTCGTCTCGAGATCGCGATCTGATTACTGGACTGGTTACAGGTTACGGCCCCTCGACGCCTCTGCTTGGCAGAAAGCCGCATTGGTGCATTGTTTCCGCATGGCGACTTACATTTATGAAACGACGGACCCGACAAAGCCGGTGCGCCACTTCGAAATCCAGCAGAGCATGAAAGAGGAGCCTCTGACGAAACATCCTGAGACGGGTGAATCGATTCGCCGCGTGATCACCGGCGGCTTTGGCTACATGGCATCCGGCAATGCTCCCCGGCATGCGGACATGCAGCGCTCCATGGGTGGCGGAGGCGGGAGTTGTGGCAGTGGGTGTGGCTGCCATTGAGGCGCCATTCCGATCTTCGGTTCGACTAGACCTAGACCTCGAGGATCTTCGCCGCGCTGTGGCGTGCCTCTGCGTCGGCGGCAATGAGCTCTTCGAGGCTGGCGTGGGGGATGACTTGATGAGCACGCATCACTTGCTCGACGGTTCGCCAGATCGCCGGAAAGCCGCACTTTCTTTCGAGGAATTTTGCGACCGCGACTTCGTTGGCCGCATTGAGAACCGCAGGTAATGTGCCGCCGGTTTCACCAGCCCATCGCGCGAGATCGAGGGCTGGAAAATCCTGGCGGCGCGGTGCTTCAAAAGTGAGCTGAGCGAGCTGGGTAAAATCGAGCGGGGGGAGGCGGTTGGGAACGCGGTGTGGCCACGTGACGGCGTACTGGATGGGGAAACACATGTCCGTGGCGCTGAGCTGAGCGAGCACGGAGTTGTCCACAAATTCGACCATCGAGTGGATGATGCTCTGCGGATGCACGATCACATCGACTCGCGGCATTTCGACGTCGAAAAGCCACCGGGCTTCGATCATCTCGAGCCCTTTGTTAAAGAGCGTCGCGGAATCGATGGTGATCTTCGCGCCCATGTTCCAGGTGGGGTGTTTCAACGCTTGCTCGAGCGTCACTTTTTCAAGGTCCGCCGCGGGCCAGGTGCGAAATGGACCGCCGCTTGCGGTGAGGATAATGCGGCGGACCTGCTCGCTGCTGCGGCCTTCGAGGCACTGGAAGATCGCATTGTGCTCGCTGTCCACGGGGAGGACCTGGACGCCATGCTCCCGCGCCGCGG
>JGI10216J12902_101730258_pt1 | contig 10593 bp, 9 predicted proteins | sample KanNatreferecore_FD_12902 | JGI IMG/M metagenome (IMG submission 12902)
GCAGCGGCTCGCCGCCATACCAAGCGACGTGTAATCGTGTGATGCGGGGGAGGGCGCGCTTCACCATCTCCACAACCGCATCCTGCACCTCGATCGACATCCACTCCGACGGCTTGTCGCTTCCCTGGAAACAGTAGTCACACCCGAAGTTACATGCGAGCGTCGGAGCAATCGTCAGCACCATCGAGGTCGGGTCGAACCTGTGCCGCTCATACTGGCTGCGCAGAAGGCCAATCTCATCAACGGCCGACGGCACCAAATACCCGCCGTAGGCAAGGGCGGCCGCGGAACTTGCGTTTCTGGTCGGTAATCCCTCGGCTGCCCGCTGGAACTCCGAAACGTCCTCTCGTTCCCACACGGCCACCGCCCCGCTCATTGAGTTGTGCGCAAGGATCCGCCCCCTGCGTAAGGGCACCAGTAGGTTGAAGCGCGACGGGACGAGCGGGACGGATGCCCCGTCGATCGAGGGCAGCGATGGGGGCTGGTGCCGCTCTCCACCTGTCGTGCTGTTTGCCGACATCAGGCGTCTCCTTCCAGCTGGGCCTCGCGGCCAGCCAGCGACGATCAGCGCGGACGCGTCAGCCCGGCTTCCTCGATAAGTCCGGGCATCCGCTCAAGAATGAGCTTTTGAAACTCCCGCACTACCTTGACCGGCGGCTCCGACGGCTCCCCCTCGGCCGAGATGGCTTTCTCGACCTCCTTTAGGGCCTTTCGGAACGCCTCGGCGTCCGGCGGCGGACTTACCGGCCGCGTCTGGCCGCTGACCTGCACGAGAAGACTCACGAATTGCGCCACGGTGAGATCACCGATGCGGGTTTGGGGGGAAACGCCATCAATGTCGATCACGATGCCTTGCTTGGCTTGTTTCCGCTTGTCCTTCATCCCAGCGCCCTCCCCGAATCCGCAACAACATCCTCCGAGCAGCCGCGCCTCTGGCGGTGTGCTTCACAGGAGACCAGCCGTCCGTTCACCGGTTGTCCATACGACCTGCCACCCAATACCTTGTCGAGCCGGACCCGCCTATCCTTCGCCCTTTGAAGTTGGCGGGTGAAAGGTCATTGGCATGTCACGGGATCATCCCGGTGGAGTCGTCGGCGCCTCTTGAGGGGTTGGCAAGGCCTCGCCCAGTTGGCGCCCTGGGAGGTTTGCCAATGGCGGACGGCGGCCGAGGCGCTGCGGGCGCGGGAGGTGCGGGTAACGTGGGTGGTGACGGGTACTCCGACCTACACGTTCGGCGTGTGGGCGTTCCTGAAGGAGTGAATCCGCAGGGTTCGCGCTGGAGCGGTCGGCGGCTCCCTCTGGTGCAACCTGAAGCTCGGCGAGCTGATGGTGCACTTCGCGAAGCACGGGCAGGAGGAGGTCGAGAAGGTGACCGGGTACCTGCGGAGGAGGTGGGCGACGGCATACGGCTTACACACGACGTCTCATCATCGTGGTGACCGCGGGCGCGGCGGCGACGGCGAACTCCCGGGCGAAGGAGATCGACCCGAGGGCGGGGAGCGGACCTTCACGGCCCCGCTGTCCCCGAGCGGCGAGGAGCCGGCGACGCACTACTGGTGCTCGTGGGCCGTGCGCGAAGACGAGGACAGCTCGCTTTACGCGAAGCTGGCGGCAGCAGTGGCGGCGGGCATGCGCGGTGTTCAACGGGAACGTGCGGACGCCGGAGAGCGTGCTGGCTGAGGTGGGCCTGCAGCCGGTCCGGGGAGAGTTCGGTTAGCCCAGGGCGATTTGGCGTCGCCGACGAGCGCCGGGTATGCTTTGTCCGGAAGGGCATTACGGTGAGCCTGAAGCGCCGCGAACCGACAGCGCTTACGAGCTCCTGAAGCGGCATTGGCATGGCCCGCGCTCTAATCAGCGCCAACTCGCTCTACCTACAGTCCGTGTGGATGTTCGAGGCATCCACCGAGTTGGCCATACCCGGCCTGGGAGTCACCGTCCGGCGTTTCCCCGAGCCGGAGGCGCAGCGTCTCATCGCTGATCTTCGCAAGCAGAATGTCTTCGCTCGACACGACAGTTTCTACCCGAGGCGCGTGGAGGCGCTGCAGGGGTGTACTATCATCGAGGTGCGCCGACCTGGCAACCCTGATGACATGATTCCAGAGGCGCAACGTGTCGCCAAGGTGGTGGAAGGGACCCTACTCCTCTCCGCGTCCTTGTGCTCGCGACGCGAGGAAATCCACCGGCGCCTTTCAATTGCTACGCACCGACGCGCCACGCTTGACCTGACCATCGGGCCAGGATGCTATTACCTTCGCTCCCGGTTCCGCGGCGAAGCGGACGTTCAGGGGATGCGGCTCGACGAACAGGCATGCCGCCGATATCATCGCTGCGGATTCCCGCCGCTGGCGTGCCTTTGTTTCGCCGGCCTATCCATCTCCCCGCGCGTCGAGACTGCAGCGCATTGGCTTGTCGAGTCGCGCCAAGAGCCGGTCCTAAGCGCGGCAATCGTAAAGACGGCCATCGCGCTGGAGACCTTGCTTGTGTTCAGCGAATCGGAGGCGCTGGCAAGAGCGCTGTCGGAGAGGTCAGCTTTCCTCCTCTCGTTGGACCCGGCGCTGCGACTGAGGATCAGTAGAGTTGTGAAGCGATTCTACGACGCGCGGAGCAGCATCGTGCATGGTAGTCGCAAGAAGAGCAAGGAGCTTTCCCCCAGCATCCTGGAGGGCATGGATCGCCTCACAACGCTCCTCTGCCTGATCTTGGCGGCGAACCGCCAGCTCTGGCCCTCGCATGACCACATTCAGCAGTGGTGTGAGGATCAGCGCTGGGGTCCTCCGGCAAGTAACGTGGTTACGCCGTTTCCGGTCCATTACCTCAGGCATGCTGTCGCTCTGGCCGAACGGAATTGAGCCGGGCGGGAAGCAGCGGAGCGGTTGCGCCCCGAGCAATAACCGACGTTCACTCCCCGCGCTGCCTTATGGCTTCCGCGAGGGGCGCGATCCGGTCCTGCCAGCCCCCCTGGCCCACGTTGTAGCGGGCGATGCGGGCGATGTCGCTCTCATCGAGCGTGATCGTGTTCTCGACCACCTGCTGCTGAAGTTTTCGGATGAGGTCCTGCCAGCCGCCTTCCCCAGTCGCCGGGGCGAGGAGACGGTCTCGTTCGGCAGAGGTCAACTCCACGCGCATTGTGTCAGTCCTTCCGGAAGACGAGTATCTTCTCGTCCTGCATGACGTTGTATAGCCCAAACACGATCTTGCTGATGCTGCGATCCAGGCGCAGCCCGACGGCGGCGGCCCACTCCACCATCTCGCGAGTGGTGGTCACCTCACCGCCGCCGACCGTCGCATCTCCAATCACGTAGGCGGCGCCAGCCCCTTGCTTGAGGACGCGAGCAAGCTCCGCAAAGCTTTCCTGCATGTCGCGGTTGTAGGCCGCCATCTTGCCCGCGGCTCCCCGACCGCGGACCCCGATCATCTCCTCGCGCATGGTGGGCATGTTGACCCCGAGTGCGGCAAGCGCGTGCTCGTCGTTCTTCACGTAGTCGAGGGCGAGCGAGTAGGGCGGCGACGTGACTACGGCGTCGACGGATGCCGGTTCGATCCCGGCCTTGCCGAGCTGCCGGGCGTCGCCCTGAACCACCGCTACGCTGCCCGGCCGAATTCCCATTTCCCCGATCGCGGCGGCGAGGGCGTTTACGGATTCCCGCATATCTCGCAGGTTGCGCCGGAAGGCGCTGCCGGCCTCACGGCTCCGGCGGGATACGTCGCTGGCGGTGACGAGCTGCGCCACGCGGATGAAATCGGCGACCAACACATTCTCCTCGCGGTCGGGGTCGACGTCGTCGGGCCCGATCTCGTCATCGGAGAGGAGAGCGTCCACGCGGCTGCCGATCTCGGGCGCGGCAAGGTAAGCCTGGGTCTTCACTTTCGCGACCAGAATGCACACCGGTGAGCGATCCACTCCAATGCACTCCGCGCCGAGCAGGAGGCTCTCCAGGGCAGTGGTACCGCTGCCGAGGAACGGGTCCAGCACGCGCGCACCCTCAGACACGCCGAGGATATTGAGAAGCGCCCGCACCATCTGCGGATGAAACTTGCCGCGATAGGGATAGATCCAGTGCGTCAGGTATTGGTTGACGGAGCGCGTGCGGTTGTATCGCCCTCCCTGGTAGGCTGGCGTGATGAGGCTTGCGTAGACCGTGGGCTCCCCGCCGATGGCGCCGATGTAGGCCGCGCGGCGACGGATCAGGTCGGTGGTCCCGTTGACGTGAGCCGTGAGCCGCCACGGGTCGTTGTCGTCCCGCAGGGGATCGTCGCATCCGAGGGACCTGAGTTCAATCCGCGCGAGGTGCTCCTCGTAGAGGAACTGGACATTCCGCTGCAACCGGAGGGTGGTCATTCTTCGTGTTCCTTGGCCCGTGCGCACCAGTCGTCGTAGTCCCGCCTGACCTTATCGGCGGCGGCGAAGCCTTCCGGCGCGAGGCGGCGACAGCATTCAGGACACACGAAGCCGACGCCTTCCACGTTCAGGTTCTGCCGCAGCGGACCGTAGGGAGCCGTCTCCCGGGCGCAGGACGCACAGGCGAAGGTATCTTCGTGGGCGCTCATGTTTGTACCTGGTCCTGCGAACACTGATTATCGCGGGCACGACCGGGATCCGTAGCGGACGCTACTGTGCGACGGTATCGTTTCAGACGCGATGCTTGATGTCGCAGCGGAGGAGTCTGCGTCTGCAGCGAGGAATGCCGCGGCTTCACCTCAGCTCTTCTCCACAACCGTGTCGTAGAGCCCGTAATGAGTCAGGCCAGGGTGGCTCTCGATGCCCGTGTAACGGAGAGACGCGTCCTCGTACCGCCGGAACGCGAACACGGCCTGGTTCATCTGCTCGGTGTTGAACACCTTGAGCCGGACGAGCAAGTGGAAGTCCTTCACCGTGAGACCGGTAACGGTCTGAAACAAATCCGGCTCCAGCTTGGTAATCACGTCCTGCAATGTGTTCTCGCGGAAGTCCGTCAGGTACATGAAGGCGGGAATGCGCGTGGCGAACTTGATTAGTTTCTCCTGGAGGAGCTTACGCTTAGACTTGTACTCCTTCTCCTCGGCGGTGAGCTGCTTCTTCTCCTGCGCCGACAGCTCGCCATCCTTGCCCTTCTTTTTGAGCTCCTTGATCTTCTCGCTCTTGTTGATGATCGTCTCGATGATGTTGTCCCCGAGCGAGCGCCAGCCCTCAATGCGCTCAACGGCGGCCATAGCCTCGGGATTGTCCAGGAGCCGCCGCAGGGTGTCGTTGTCCACGTTCACCAACAGGGCCGACTCCCATTTACGAGCGAGCAGGGTGGCCGAGGTGCCCGCCATCGCGATGTCGAGAATGCCGCCCGCATCGATCTGCGTCATGTTCGCGCCGTCGTAGGCGAGCACGGGCAGAAATGACACGAGGTCCTTGACGGCGTTCTCCGGGTTCGGCTCGTTGGGCGAGAGTCCGATGGCGTAGTCGGACAGCTGCCGCAGCGCGCGCGTCGGCGCGAAGTCGAACACGAAGCAGACGGGCTTGAGGATCTCCTCTTCGTTCGGGTCGTCGCCGTTTGGGTTCCTGATGGACCAGGGCGACTGCACGCGGAACGCGGCCTGAAAGTAGGTTTCGGGCGACTTCAGATTGCGGAGCATCAGGATGGAGGACCACTGCGTCACGGTGATGCCGGTGGTGAGCTTCCCGCACGAAAGCGTGATCGTCTTCGTTTCGAAGCCGCCGCCGATGGCCGCGCGCACGGGCGGCAAGGCATCCAACCCGATACCCGCCGCGGCACCCGCCGCGACGATCACCTGATAGTGGCGCCAGAAGGTGTTGTGCTTCTCGGCCAGCAAGTTCGCCATCGCGTGACACGCGGCGACGTTCGGCAAGAACCAGAAGGAGTGCTGGAGGTAGGGCAGTAGGCGGACATCCGAGTACGGAAACGGCGGCTGGGTTCCGGTCTTGAGGTGCTCCACCTCCTGCGGCACGTACGAGCCACGGATGATGTCCAGCCATTTCTGTACGTGGCTCTTGTGCTTGAACTCCGCTTCCTCCCCCGTGCCGGAGGCCGTGAAGAACTCGTTGAGATCGAACTCATCGAACTCCCCGCCGCTGGCGATGGCGAGCAGCTCATCGGGCATCTGGTAAGTGAGCAGGCGAAGCTGCGGCAGCGCGCCGTAGGGGTTCCACTTGCCGGGGTTCTGGGCGGCGAACTCTGCCCTGGCGCGCTGCTCGTCGGTGTACGTCCAGTTGAAGATTTGCTCTTCGATAAACTCGCCCGTGGCCAGCGCCCGGAACGGGGTGCCGGACAGGTAGAGGTACGCGCGGGTGGTAATGGGGAGGAAGTCGGTCTCCTTCTCCGAGAGCACGGTGAGGTCCTCATTCACCGTCTCCAGGCCGGCGGCGTACTCCAGGCTGGTCTCCTTCCTGGCAACCGAGTCATCCTCTCCTTCGAACAGCTCCCTCGCCGTCTCCCGCCAGGCGCCGAAGTGGTACTCGTCGAAGACCACCAGATCCCAGTTGACGGTGTGCAGCCACTCGTTCCTGGCCTTGATGTTGCCGCTCGCGTCCCGACCGAGGAGGTCCTGGAACGAGCCGAAATAAACCACCGGCTTGTTGGGGGCGACCTGGGTCGGATCGTTCCCGGAGGAACGGGAGAGGTACTGCCAGCCGTCGAAGTCCACGTGGGATTCCAGATCCGTTAGCCACGCATCCTCAACCGCGGGCTTGAAGGTCATTACAATGACCCGTCTGGCCCCCAGCTTCCGGGCCAACTGATAGGCGGTAAACGTCTTGCCGAAACGCATCTTCGCGTTCCAGAGGAAGCGCGGAACCGCGTCCTTATCTTCCTTCCAGATCGAGCGGAAGTACGCCACCGTCTTCTCCACCGCCTCGGCCTGCTCCCGGCGCATGGGGAACGTCTCGTGGTGCGTGCCAGTGAGCTGCTTGCCGGTGCGGAGCTCGGTAAGGACGGTCCGCACGTCCGCGACCGAGCACCGCATCCACTCCAGCTCCCAATTCCCGAAGCCCTTCTTGACGAGCGCCGCGCGCACCGAGTGGTCCGTGAAAACCGTGCCGTCGGCACATTCGGCGGCCTCGTCCAGCTCGATCTTGAAGTTCTTGATGGCGGCGGTCTTGAGCTGCTCGCCGACGCGCTGCTTCACGTCCCGTGTCGTCTGGCCGACCTTAAGAAGCCCCCTGTGCGCCTCGTCGTCAATCGAGTAGGCGTAGATGCGCGGCCGGGCCTCCGGTTTTGGCGCCAGGATCTCCTCTATGGACTTACTCATCACCCTCGCCCACGGGACGGATCATACTGTCGATAAACGCGATTTCCGCCCCCGTGATCCCATACTTCTTGTGGAGCATATCGTCCTTCCACTTGCGATCCCAGGTTTGTACGGGAACCCACGTATAGGTGGAGCGTGTCGCGTGCTGAGTAATCTTGCGAAGGGACACAAGAAACCGGACAAACTGTGTCCCCAAATAGGACGCGATGCTTTCCGCTTCGCTCTGGTTGTTGACGTAGAAGAACAGATACGTCTGCGTGCACACCGATGGACTTGCGGCAAAGAACGGCCGGCCAATTATTTTCCCCGGTCTAACGCCGCGCTCGCCGTGCGCCGAAGGCACCATTACCTTCCATTTATCAATGAGATGCGCGCTCTTCTTCACATTCTTGCGAGCGATCCAGCCAACCAGACGTTTCCCAGCCCGGTGGTAGTAAAGCGGGACATCACCCGGCTCCTGCTTGTCGTGAAAGCCGGTGAAGTTGGACGTCCAGCCGAATTCCTTGTCTGACGACAGGATACTCGTGATCGATACCTCATCCTGGGCGAGGACTTTTTTCAGGATTGATATAGCGCGACTGTCGCGAACGAGGATATCGAATTCGCTGAGTGATCGTTCGACCGGCCCAACGATCTCATCTCCGGTGACCGTCGTGATGGCGCACAAACCTTCCTCGTCGCGATCCCAGAGGAAATAGCAAGCACCCCCCTCGAAATCGACTCCGGGAAAGACTTGGTCCATTCGTTCATAATCGACGATTCTCCGAAGGTGGCGGTCAGTGAGCATCGACTTTCTGAAATCCTTGAGACCAAGCCCCGTTGCCATCCACCGCGATGGGATAACCATGACCAGGAAGCGTGGATCCAGCTTCTTGGCTTGGTCAACGAACAGTTGGTAAATGGGGATATCGCGAGTCCCACCCTCGCTTGCCAGCTGATACGGCGGATTGCCGATGATCACATCAAACTGCATATTGCCTCCGAACAACTCGGCGACCCGAGTCTTGATATCGTCGGTATGAATGAACGCGTAGGCGTGGGTTTCTAGCCCTTCTTCGCGTTCGAAGGTCTTCTGGCTTGCCCCACAGTACTTGCAGTTGCCATTCACCCACGTGTGCGCCGTTGGCTGGAACCAAATGTTGCCATCGTCGCTTGCAAACGAACTGGCTATGGAGTGCCGGCCATTGGCATGTTTCGAGCAGTAGAGGCTACGGCGTGCCAGCAGGCTGGTGAGACGCGTGATGCTGACGCCGAACACCTGCTTCTTCAGGATGTGATTAACGCGCTCTTCGAGGTCCGGGATTTCGGCCGCCAATCCATTTGTGAGGCGACCGGTGATCTCCCGCAGGAACACACCTGACTTCGTGAAGGGGTCGAGGAACCTGACCGAACTGTTCGCCCAGATGTCCGCGCCGTTGTTGTCGGCCGCCCACGCCTCGGCGAGGGTGTCGAGCATCCTGCTGGCGAACTCCGGCGGCGTGAAGACCTCGTCGCTGGAGAGGTTCGCAATGCAGGTCATTACATCCGGATTGCGGCCCCGGAGCGCAAACCCTGCCTTACGGCTCATGCGGCTTCCCTCGGCAACGCGCCGGGCGCCGCAGAGGCAAGCTCGCCTATCGTCATCGCCTGGTAGGTCCTGACCGGCGTGAAGATCTCGTGCTTGCCGCGATCGGCGAAGAGCGTTCCCTCCGCGCTGTAGGCAGACGAATGGGTGAGGGTGTCGAGGCGGAAGTCGCGCCGCTTGAACTTGCCCTTGCCGAGGTAACCCCACTCGGCAAATATGATGGGCTGGCCCCAGGTGGTGCGCATTCCCAAGGCATCGCCGTAGATGAGGTTCTGCGACAGCACGTAGAACGCTGCGCGATACAGGTCGTCCGACTCGTGGAGATTCAGATACTCAGCCAGGACCTCCAGCAGATTCGCGCGACACTCGGCGATGTTGTCCGCCAGGAGCTCGATGCCGTAGATGCACATCAGCGCGAGCAGGGCGTAGTGGCGCCTCTCGAAGTCGGACTTCCCAAACTTGCGCTCGACGGCCGTGAGCTTGCGCCGCAGGACCTGGACAAGGAACTTCCCGCTTCCGCACGCCGGCTCCAGAAAGCGGGAATCGATCCGCTCAGCTTCTTCCTTGACGAGGTCGAGCATCGCCTCCACCATCCAAGGCGGAGTGAAGACTTCCCCGTGGTCGGCGACGCGTTGTTTTGACTTAACGAGACTCATGGGCGGCGGCGCAAGCGTGTTGGCCAAGGTTCGAGGTGAAGGACCTGTAGAGTTTGCTGGGCGGACGGGGATCACGAGGTCTCGCGCACAGGTTGAGACGAGCGCGAGGGCAATGTTGGCGAGTAGCTTCGGCACGGCGGAGTGGCAAAAGGCGGGGAGCCACTTCAGCAACAGGGCGCAGGAAGCGCGCGGTGGCGCCGTTCCAGGTTCTTTGTTGGTCGCGCGGCAACTGGCCCCCTTCGGGAAAAGGGGCTGCGTGCGGCCCGGTGATATGGCCGCCTCGATAGATGTAGTCACTCATACGTCCGCTCTCCGGCGCATCGTCTCGCTAGCGGCGCGGCGCTCCACCCCCGGGGGCACAGGGGGCACAGGACCCAGGTAAGGCCTGCGCCGGCGCTCCCTGCACCGGTGACAGAGGACAGCACGGAGAGTGAGGCGCGACAGGGTGGCCTCGGGGACGGAGATCCGCCGGCCGCAGCGGCAGGTGGTCATTTCGAGGGCTTCGGATTGCATAGAATATCCGTTTGATAGTCGCGCGAGATATCCTTCCGTGGGGACAGGCGGCCCGCCCCGCGAGAGGCGGCCCGCTTGGTGTTCACCTGAGCCGCATCCTGTCCGCCGGGCTGGTGTTCCGGTGCGCCTGCGCCAGGTCCGCCTCCGCCAGCGCGACGTAGCGCCGCAGTACCGTGAGGTCCGTGTGTCCCATCAACTGCTGGAGCTCGAAGAGGTTGCCGCCGGCGCGGAGGAAGTTCACGGCGAAGGTATGCCCCAAAGTGTGCGGGCCGCAACTGACGCCGGCGATACCGGCGTCGCCGCCCGGCGTTCCGTTACTGCTTCACCCACCGTGTGGGGGAATCGCGCGCCGGCTCGGATGCGTAGGCGTGGGATAGATTGGCACTCCCTCACAGGTCTTCTCGGTCCCCTTCGGGTAATACAAACGTGCGTTTGTATCCCGAGGAGGACGTGTGCGGGGCGATACCGTTGCTTTCAGACACGCCCGAGTAGGTTCCGTTGTGGAAACCGCGCCGCCACGGCGGATGCGGGTGCCGCCGCGCGCGCTGGCCGAGGTGCCGGTCCTCGAAGCCAGCGACCCGGAACTCGGCGCCAAGCTGCCGGTCGTGTGGGCCGCTGCGGCGG
>JGI10216J12902_101164777_pt1 | contig 10592 bp, 4 predicted proteins | sample KanNatreferecore_FD_12902 | JGI IMG/M metagenome (IMG submission 12902)
AACACCGGCTCGAGCTTCAGGAGCCATACGCCATCGCTCGTAACTTTTCGAGTTCGGCGTCGAACTCGGTTTTTTCATAGTTGCTCAGCAGCGTGTACTGCGCGTCGTCGCGCAGGTATTGGCGGACCTCCTGGAGGTAGCCGTTCCTGTATTGATCGAAGGCGGACTTGACTGATTCGAATGCGGCACGGCGCTGCGCCGCAGTCGTGTCGGTCCGAAAGATTCCGGAGTCGAGCAACGCCCGCCGGAAGTGCCGTTGGTGTGCAAGCTTCGTCAGCAGCACGGCGCGGCGCGAGGATTCATCCAGTGGTGCGACGTTCGCGATTCCGTCGGCATAGTCGTTCAATTGAAACTGCTCGACATCGGAGTCCTTGAGAACTTCGAACGCCTCGTAGTCCGTCGGATGCAAGAGATGTCGGATGCGCTCGTCATAGCGTGCCAGCTCGCGCTCGTGCTCGGGAATCGATTCTCGCGACGCCGGATCGGCGCTTTGTCGCGACGTATTGAGTGCGATGGCGCTGCGCTCGCGCTCGCGCAGCACGGCGTAGAACGCATCGGTCAGCGCAGCGGGCTGAAACGCGCCCTCGACCAACGACGCGTATTTCTGCGCGACGTACGTCGTGAGAGATTCGTCGGCGGCTTCCGCGGATCGAGTGTCGACCGGGGCACGAGTGAGAGGATCGGGGAGGCCCGCGAGATCGATGCGAGGTTCAGCGCGAACCGATCGATGCGACCGGACGATCAAAGGCTGTTCGAGGCTCGGCTGCGAGGCCACGAACAGCACGGCGCTCAAGATACTCAGGACGGCGAGCGCAACGAACCACCGTCCGGCCACGGGCGATGGCTGCGTCGGACGCTCGAGGGTCGAACTGTCGAGAATCTGCTTCATGCGAGCGAACCGGGAGCTTGCGCTCCCGGTCCGGTCCTCGAAGTGTCGGCTCGATCAGTAGTTCGTGTTGCCCGATCCGGTGCATACGGCCCAGTTGCCGATGCACAGGTTGCCGGAGTTGCGCAGCCGGCTGTTCGTGAGCCGCGCTTCGCTGCTCGAACTATCGGAGCGGAACACGCCTTCGCCCATGTTCGAGATCTGACAACGATCTGCGTTCACGACGATCTTGAAGGTCGTACCGCCGTTCTGGCGAATGAACTTCGCCATGTTGTCGACGATGCAGTTCGAGATGTTCAGCGTCGAGGCCGCGTTGATCTGGCCGAACTTGTCTTCGCCATTGACGCCGCTCACGCCGGAGATGTTCACGGTCCCCGAGGACTTGATCGTGAATGCATCCTCGCCGACATTCGTCCAACGGAAGTTCTGCAGATTGCCGCCGTTGTAGAAGTGCACGCCGTCGACGCCGTTGTTGCCGAGGATCGCGTTGCGCAGCGTCGCACCGTTCTCTACGCGGAAGGCTGGAGACTGACCTTCGTCCTGACTACCGTCGCCGAGCGCAGAAGTCGGGTTGTAGGTCTTGCAGCCGCCGTCGTACGTGCCGCTCGTGACGCGAATCGTCGAGGACACCGAGACGCTACCGGTCGAGCTGCACGTGGCGCCCGTGATCGAACCGCTACCGCCGCCACTGCTCGAGCTGCTGCCGCCGCCCGAGGGGGTGGCCGACGCTGCATTCGAGTTGGTGACCACGCCGCTAGCCGTGTTCTTGATCCAGAACCAGTACGTCGTCCCGTTCGTCAGGCCCGTTGCCGTGTAACTGCTCGAGCTGCTCGACAAGCTTGCGATGCGTACACGTCCGCTCGGGTCGGAGTCGGTGTCCTGATAAACCTCCTGACTGCCTCGCGTCACGCCGCTACTGAAGCTCCACGAGAGCGTTGCCTGTGCATTGCCCCCGCTTGCCGACAGTGAGATCGAGCCGCTGCCGCCGCCCGAAGAACTGCTCGAACTGGAGCTCGAGCCGGAGCTTGAGTAGGAGCAGTAGCGCGGACTATCGACGCTGATGGACGGAAACAACGATGCAGAGCAGGTGATAGGGCCGGACAGCGTGGCGTAGACGAACGAGCCGGACTTTCCATAGGCAACGGAACGTGTGCCGGTGAACGAACATGTTTCACCGTCTTTCGCACACTTCGTATAGCCCGCGGGATAGTCGGTCGCCCCATATGCGGTTGCTCCTGCCACGATCAGGAGTCCGCCGAACAGCATCTTGCGAAACATAGAACAGAACCTCCAATGGCTTGTGCTCATATGCAAAGCGCCTCTGGCGTCGCGACCGACAAGTCGCAATCGCTCGAAGCGCGTCCCCCAGACAGGCCGACCCACCCTCCGCGCGGTGACAAGTCAACTAGGCGGAATCGGCCGTGACACCGGTAGCATTTAGAGCTCCTGAAAATGACACCGGTGGCCAAAAAATCTACCAACAGCTCCGACGAAAATGCAAGCGCGCGTTCGTTGTAGAAGATTCAGTCGTAGACGTCGCTCTGGACAAAAATCTCGCATGTCATTGACAGAGCAACGAACGCCCATGTGCGGGAGTCGGCCGGAACTCATGGAGACAGAGATGTTCGCGGTCCGGATCACGCGTCGATGTCCGGCGGGTTGCGCAAGAATGCGAGCCCGCCGACCCTTCGAGGCGCAATCCTAGAGGGCGTTGCAGGGGCGTTGCTATGGCACGGGCCGCCAGATTGGCGCCGGTCTGGCAGGTGGCGCATCGACCACTGGATGCGCGCCGCCTGAGGATGCCGAGGTCGGCTTCGATCGATGTGCGGCTCGCAGGTCAGCCGCTGTCGCTGTCTAGAATTCCTGCCAGCTCGTCTCAGCGCCGCTCGCCCTCGCCAACGGCGCAGTGGAGGCGGGCGCTCGTCGCTGTGCCGTCGTGATTCGTCGCTTCTGCTTGTGAGCTTCGAACGCGGCGACTCTCGTCTCGCGTACGGCGACCGGAGCTGCGGCGCGGTGTTCGTCTCCTGTCTTGAACTGCGACATCAGCTGCACGAGCGAACGGGCGCGCTCTTCGAGGGATTTGCTGGCGGCAGAGGCCTCTTCGACCAGCGCTGCGTTCTGCTGCGTCGTCGCATCCATCTGCGAGACGGCGTTGTTGACCTGCTCGATGCCCGAGGCCTGCTCGGCGCTCGCGGCCGCGATTTCCGCGACGATGTCGCTGACCTTCTTGACGGCGTCCATGATGTCATCGAGCGTCTTGCCGGACTCATCGACGAGCTCACTGCCGGCACGCACTTTCTGCACGGAGTCGCCGATCAGATCTTTGATCTCTTTTGCCGCCGTGGCGCTGCGCTGGGCAAGGCTGCGCACTTCGGTCGCGACGACCGCGAAACCGCGGCCTTGCTCGCCTGCGCGCGCAGCTTCGACGGCAGCGTTCAGCGCGAGCAGATTGGTCTGGAATGCGATCTCGTCGATGACGCCGATGATGTCCGCGATCTGACGACTCGACGCATTGATCTCCTCCATGGCGGAGACGACTTTCTTGACGACGGCGCCGCCCTTTTCGGCATGTGTCCGAGCGTTGGCGGAGAGCTGATTCGCTTGGCGTGCGTTGTCCGCGTTCTGTTTCACCGTCGCGGTCATCTCCTCCATGCTGGATGCCGTTTCTTCCAGCGCGGCGGCTTGCTCCTGGGTGCGTTGGCTCAGGTCGTCGTTGCCGCCCGAGATCTGCACTACGCCGGCCGACATGCTCGAGGTCGCCTGCTTGGAGCTCGAAATGACCATCTGAAGCTTTTCGATGAAGCCGTTCATCGATGCGGAGATCTCGCCGAACTCTGCCCCCATGGACGGCAGGCGATAGGTGAGGTCGCCTTCGCCTGCGCGCAGGTCCTCGGTCGCCCGCAGCACCTGCTTCAGCGGATTCACGATGCTGCGGCCGATCACGACCGCGAGAATGAGCGAAAGCAGCACGGCGACCGAACCGCCGCCAACGAGGACGATGCTCGCCCATCGACGTGCCGCGTCGGCGGCCTTGGTGCGCTCGTCGAGCAATTCCGTTTCGACGTTCACGATCTCGGCGATCTGACGGCGCATGCCGTCCATGTGCGACTTGCCGCGTGCTTCGCGTTCGTAGGCGACGACGGCATCCATGTTCTTGGAGCCTGCAACGACGTCCTTACGCAGCGCGAGGCCAGGCTCCACTGCTTGAGAAAGCCACGCCTGCATTGCGCTCTTCAGGTCGTCGAGACGGCGCTGCTGCGCGGCGTTGTCGCTCGTGAGTGTCTTGATCGCATTCCAGTGCGCCGAAAATTCGTCCCGTCCGGCGGTCAGCGGTTCGAGGAACTGTTCGGTGCCGGTGATCATGTAACCGCGCGCGCCAGTTTCCATATTGATGAGCGAGGTCAGGAGATCGTTCGCCTCGTCGATCACCTTGTAGGTATGGATGTTCATCTCCTGCGAGGAGGCTTGCTCGCTCTGGCTCATTTTCGCGGTGACCACGAGCGCCAGAAGAATGGTCACGATCAGACCGAAAGCGCCCATCAGTCGTGTGTTGATGCCGAGGCTCGAAATGTTCATGCAATATCCGCGAAAGTGTTGCCAGGCCGCCGTTCGACAGGCTATTCGAGACGGTCTCGGAGGTAGCGGAACGTCATTCACGAACTTGACGTCCGCGAGAGCGTTTCAGGATTGGTCCTATGAGACCGCTCGCAGTAGTCGTAACGAGCGCGCCTTCAGGGAGGGAATGTCTGACGCCGGTCGTCCGGCGACGCCCCGCACCAGCCGGCAACGGGGCGTACGGCGCGGTTCGTTGGGTTCAACGCGCGAGACGGGGAGGCGTGCGTACCACCGTCGTATCCTCCACGACGATCGGCGCACGGAAATACGGCCGTTCCGTCGGGAACAGCAATCGATTCGCGGTATGACGCCAGTCTTGCGGAGCATTGGCGCCGAGAATCACGAGTGCCGCGCTGTACGCGTGTGCTTGCTGTACGGCGGAGAGTCCCGCGAGCAGCGATTCGGCGCTGCGCGGATCCGCATTGCTGCGGATGTTGGCGATGAAGTCGAGCATCTGCTTCGCCTCTTCCTGATCGTAGGTGCGGATCACCGCGAGATACGGCGCGGGATCGCGCTTTTCCCGCAGCGTCAAAGCGAGTGCGGTCCAAACCGTTTCCGGATCGATGCCTTCATCGAGCGGTAACGCGAACGCGGCGTCGATGACCTCGCGGCTCGCGCCGTCGGATGCAGCTGCGAATCGCAGGATCCGCTTGTCGCCACCGTGGTTGGCGATTTCCTGCGCGGCCAATCCCGGATTGCCGCGTCCGAGATGGTAGTAGGCCATGTCAGCGCCGGGTTGCATTCCCGCGCCCGACTCCACGCCTTCGAAATACTTCAACGCCCCGGAGTATTGAGTGAGATCGGACATCGGTGCGCGGACATCGGCAGCCATCATTCGGCGGGCGCGTGCCGCGTCGATCGCGAGCGATTCACGCATGGGCGCGAGCTTCGCGATCGCGGTCTGCAGCGCCTCGCTAGCTCCCTCCCAGTGGGCCTTTTGCATGAGCACATAGCCTGCCGCCATCGCGGCCCAACCGTTGTCCGGAGTCTTCGAATACAGAGCGAGGAAGGCCTCGTCGCGACGCGCATCGTCATCGATGCAGCGGGTCGCGACGTATTGCAGGTCCACGCTGGCCGGGTTCGAGTCGGCGAGCGTTCGATGACGGCTACAGACGACGGAGCGCAAACCCTTCTTTGCCGTGTCCTGTTCCACGCGCAAGCTCAGCACGTCGGTGGGTTGCGCTTGCAGTCGTGCCTTGAGGATGCCGTCGAACTCGCTACCTTGCGCCGCAAGCTCGAGCCACCGCATCGTGTGCTCGGCATCGCTCTCATCCCAGCGCGCGTGCGCGTTGATCACGGCTTCTCGTTCCTGGACATTTTCGATAGCCCGCGTCAGTCCGAGCGGATTGTCATGACCCATCGCGCTCACGACGCTGCGCCGGCCGCCTTCGCCGCTCGAGCTGATGCTCTCCGGCGGATCTTCGAAAATCAGATCGACGTCGGCGGTCGTCCAGCGCTGCGCACCGATCATGTGCTCAGGTCCGGGCTGCACGGATCCGTAGACGGCCGTCCATTCGACGAGCGTGCTTGCGGTGGCGACGTTGTAGACGCTGCCATCCGAGCCGATCGGAACGGCGACATCGAATTCTTCGATCAACTCGCCATCGCTCGTCGTCGTCTTGACGTGATAGCTCTCCTCCTCGCCGAGCGAGAGCCGGCCGTGCGCGAACGGGCCGAGCGACATCGAATGCTCGCCGATCGACACGGTCACGGGACGCGCGAGACCGTTGTGGACGTTGACGATCGACGTGCCGATCGAAATGCCGAGGTTGAGGACGACGGCAATGATGCCGCACGCGACCGTGAGTCGTGCGAGCGTGAACACGAGTCCGTCGGCGACGTGGAAACGATCCCAAAGATCCAGCTTGCGCTGCTTCGGTCGTTCGGAGCCGGGCACGAGCAATGGGAATTCGCGAGGCGCGACCGTCGCCGCCGGCGCAGCACCGGGTGTCATCTTCTCGCGATGGAATCGTGCGACCTGCGACTCGGCGAGCAGCAACTGCTCCAATGCTGCGCGGCGCAAAGCCGCCAGCGCCGCGACCGTAGCCCACACCCAGCCGTCGACGGCATTCAACCATTCGCCAAGATTCGCCTCATTCGCCAGCGGCAGATGGAATTGGCCGAGCGCGGCCTGCCAGCTTTCGATTTCCATGCGTCGCAGCAGCGTGCGATCGAGCGTGATCTGTTTGCCCTCGTCCTCGTACACGTGCCGCAGCGCGTTGTGCACCTCCGCGCACGCATCGAGCAGGCGCGTGCGTTCGGCGCCCGACACACGTCCGTCCGCCGTGACGACCGACCAGATGTTGCTGAGCAGCCCGTGGGCATCGCGAAGGTTTGCCTCGTTGTGTTCGGCGTAGTGCAGGATCGCGAGCAGTCCTTGCAGGTATTCGGGCCAGCCGGCGCCGAACTGCGCTGCGGCCGTCAGGTGCACTGTGCGGCACCGCCGGTCATGCAGGAGTACGGCAGTGCGTGATCGTTCGAGCTCCTGGCGCGTTTGCTCGACGGCATCGCGCAGATCGCCCTGACGGAATTCTCGACCGCGATAGCGGACGATGCCGCCGGGCGCCGTGAGGAATCCGTCCTTCAGCGCCTGCAGCATTTGCAGCTCTTCCTCGAGCGTGCGCAACCGCTCGAGATCCTGCGCGAGCGAGGCTGGGTACAGCGTCTCGAGATGCGCCGCGAGCGACTCTTGCGGAGGCGCTGCATCGTAGAGATCCGCAGTCTTGCGCGCATGCTGAGCGAGCGCTCGTCCAAGATAGGCGCCGCGATACTCGCGCTTGTAGTACGCGCGTCCGTATTCCTCATCGAGCTTCGCGAGCGATTGTTCGAGCGGCACCGGCTCGGCATCCTCGAGCGCGCCGAACAATTCAGCCGACAGCTGTTTCGCGAGTTGCGGGACGTCGTCGAACAGCTCCCAAGCGCTGCGCTCATCGATCTTCGCGGAAATGTAGGTGCGCTTGGCGTTGTGCTCACGCTCGGAGTTCGCAGGATGCGTGCTCCACATCTTCGGCGGATGTCCCAACGCGGTCTTGAACAGTCGATGCTCGCTGGCGCGCTCGGCCGGAATCGGGACGACATTGCCGTAGTGCGGATCGTCGAGGACTTCGCGCAGCTTCGCGGTGATGTGTTTCTGAACCGCGAAGAGATCCGCGACGCTGCGTTTCGCGCGCGCTTCGGTGTTCGCGAACGCGAGTGCGCGCTCCCATGCTTCATCGGCGACTTGCAGGCGATAGAGCGCATGAATCAGCGCATCGCTTCCCGTCAGCGACACCGCGACGAGATCGGCTTGCAGCTCCATCTCGCGCGACAACGCGCGCTGCGCGAGTACGACGATTCGAAAGACCGTTTCCATGACCGAGCGGATCGACCACACGATCGTGGACAGCAGCCAACCCACCCAGGCGATGCGCAGATCGAATCGCGACAGACCCCGCAGGAAGCCGTCGAGCGCGTCGCGCTTGGAAATGATGCCCGCGGCAATCTGCTGAGCGACGTAGACCCATCGGCCCACGGCCATCGAACGCTGCGCGAAGTGCCCGAACTCGTGCGCGAGCACCGCCTTCAGCTCACCGAGAGACAGCGAGTTGACGAGGCCGAGTCCGATCTCGAGATTCTTTCTCGACGGGAAAATCAGATTCAAGATGGTCAGGTCGTAGAACACGGCGGCATTGACACGCGCCGAGAGAAACACTCGATGGGCGCGCGGCGCGCCGGCTTCATCGGCGAGTCGATTGATGAACTCGAACAACCGCGGCTGTTCTTCCGCCGTCACCTCGATGTCGTTGGAACCCTTGTGGCGCTGGAAGAAGAAGAGTGCTTTCCACATGAAGATGGCAAGGAACCCTGCGCCCAAGCCGCCGACGAAACGCCAGAACGTATTGCCGCCATTGGTCGCGCCCACGAGCAAGCGATACGCGGCCCACGTGAACCAACCTGCAAGACAGAGATAGAGAATGACGAACAGCGCAAGGCCCCCAAGCGCCAGCCACGCGTGCAGGTGGTACCTGCTCGTGTTGCGCGTGAAGCCTGCGGGGACTGCGTTCGGACCTGCCGGGTAGACGTTTTCCGTGTTCATGATTTGCTCGTCGGGAGTACGTCGCGTTGTGTCCGCAACCCTGCGGTCTTGATGGATATTTCGCGAGCCCGAAAGGGCGTTTGATACCAGAGCGCTAGCAGTCGGACAGTGACCTATCTCTCATCGCGTTCCGGTAACCTTGCCGCTTCGCCGCGGATGAGTGGACATGCGCTACCTGAGAATCGGAATCCTGCTTTTCGTGGCCGTTCTGGCTGGCCTGCCGGCCGCAGCCCAGGAACGCTCGCTCTATTGGGACTCGCTGGTCGTGCATGCCCGCCTCGACGCGCAGGGCACGATCCATGTGACCGAGTTGCAGACGATCGTGTTCGACGGCGCCTGGAATGGCGGCGAGCGCAGCTTTCAGTTGCGTCCCTGGCAATCGCTCTCGTTGCAGGAAATCGCGGAAATCGATCCGCAGACACAGGCGCGAACGCCGCTTCGCGAGGACAGCAGTCTGGACGACGTCGGCGACTATCGCCTCGATGGCACGGTGTTGCGATGGCGCGCGCGCAGACCCGACGATCCGCCGTTCGCGGGCACGACGAAGCGTTATGAGATCGCGTATTCGCTTGACGGCGCGCTCTATCCGGAGGGCGATCGCTACGTGCTGGAACAAGACCTCGCATTCCCGAACCGGTCCGGAATCATCCGCAGGTTCGATGCGACGCTCGAGCTCGATCCGGCGTGGGAAGGTGAGAACGTGCCGACGAGTTGGCACGAAGAAAATCTCCAGGACGGCGAGAGCGTCTTTGCACGTGCAACGCTGCGTCATGTCGGCGTCGAAAAGCCGACGGCGGTCGCGCGCGTAGCCGACATTCCGACGACGAGCGGCGCGCCGCTGCTTCGCTACGCTTTGCTCGGCGCCATGATCCTGTTCATGGTCGTGCAGATCGCTGTGCTCCTGCGTCGCGAGAAGCGACAGGGTCGTTTCGAGCCGCGGATTCCGCTCGAACAGATCGACGAACGATGGTTGCGGGAGCATGTGTTCGATCGCCCGCCTGAGGTCGTGGGAGCGGCCTGGGACTTCGATACGGCCGAGAGTGAGGTCGCAGCATTGCTCGCGCGACTCGCGCAAGAGGGCGCGCTGAAAACGGAGGTTCGCTCGAGCGGCGGATTCTTCAAGCGCGACGTCATGTACATGGAGCTGTTGTGCGATCGCGATCGGCTTGCCGAGCACGAGCGCGCGCTGATCGACAAGCTCTTCATCGGCGGCTCACGGATGACGGATACCGACAAGATCCGGCAGCACTATGCGAAGTCCGGTTTCTCGCCCGCCGATTACATCAAGCAAGGTATCGAGGCACAGCTGCCGATGATTTTCGCGAATCGCCTGGCGATTCCGGTGTGGGCTCGTCTGCTGACCGCGAGCCTGTTGATCCCGGGCGTCGTGATGCTCGTGATCTCGATCAATCGCGCGCCGGGTATTGAGGCGGCGATTCTGCCGACAGTGTTCGTGCTGTTCGGTGTTTACGTCCTGAGCATCGTCTTCGCGTATCTCTATCGAACGCACGTGTATGAGTTGCGCGGGCGCATGTTGCGAACGCTGATCGGTCTCGGCGCGATGTACGGCGTCATCGCGTTTCTGCTGCTCGCGGATGTCGTGCCGCTCATTCCTCTTGCAATGATCGGCCTGACTTTGTGGTCGCTCGGATTGATGAACAGCGTCTTCAACATGATGCGCATTCGCGAGCGCGAGGAGTCGCTGCAATTGCGGCGCAATCTTGCGAGCGCGCGCGCCTATTTCGAGCAGGAGCTCAAGTCGCCGGCGCCGAAGCTCAAGGACGAGTGGTTTCCGTACCTGCTCGCGTTCGGTCTTGGTCCAAAGATCGACAAATGGTTCAAATCGATGGCGCCGGCCAACCTGCGCTCGGGCTCGCGCGCATCGACATTTCCTGGGGGCACTTCGTCATCTGGATCGAGCTCGCCTCCACCCTGGACGGGCGGCGGCGGAACATTCGGTGGTGGTGGTGCGAGCGGTGCATGGTCAGCCGCGGTCGGCGGCATCGCAGCCGGTGT
>JGI10216J12902_100299055_pt1 | contig 10589 bp, 9 predicted proteins | sample KanNatreferecore_FD_12902 | JGI IMG/M metagenome (IMG submission 12902)
GGTGGTAGTGCCGTAAGGCGTGCAGGTTCAAGTCCTGCTATCCGCACCAACAAAACCGCAGGAAAATGAGTTCGTCGGTCATCAGCGCACAAAACGCGCACAAAACCAGGAGCCAAAACGGCCCTGGTCCATGAAGTTCCCGGTCACTGTCAAACACCGCCGCGCCGAGGCGACCATCTACGGCAAAACCCCTGGCAACCGCACCTACCGGCTCGCTTACTACGCCGAAGGTCGCCGTCTGCTCCGCAACTTTCTCACCTATCGTGCCGCGCTCCGCGAAGCGAAACGCGTCGTGCGCGATCTCGCCAGGGGTAACCACGCTGCTGCTGCGCTCTCGCAGCGTGATGCGCAGGGCTACCGGTTCGCCGTCCGCAAACTTGCAGAGCTTCGCTCCAATCTCGCTCGGCACACGACCAATCCCCATGCGCCCGACACCGCACTCACCCTCGAAGATGCGATTGCCGAATACGTCGAGGCCAAGCGCCTCCTTGGCGCCGGCCGGCTGGTCGAGGCTGTGCGGGGCTTCCTGTCCACCGTGGCGTCCGTCAAGCGGGTTACAATTCGGTGCGCCGTGGACGAATTCCTGAAAGAACGCGAACTGCGCACCGTGCCCGGGAAACAAGGCGACAGGGCGCAACTCAGCGCGCGGCACGTTTACCAGGACCGCAATCGCCTCGACCGCTTTGCCACAGCCCTGGAGATGGATGTGTGCGATCTGCGCGCCGAGCATTTCGACCTGTTCTTTGCCACGCACCTGTCCAAACTCGGCGCCCGAAGCCGCAATCACTTTCGGTCCACGCTGCGGACGTGGCTCAAGTGGTGTGTGCGCAGAGGCCAACCTTGTAGATCCGACAGGATATGCAACTTCGGGTACGCAGGCCGAGCAATCGACGGTCGGGGCTATAATTACCACCATTGGGGCTCGTTTTACGTACGTCGTTCTTAGGGCAGGGCAGTTTGCCGCTAGGTTTCCCCGCATTACCAAGGCTATCGTCGGAGGGCAAATCATAATTACGTGGTGGGGAGTTGCGACCAATCCCGAAGATGCGGCACTTTACTACACGACTGGAGGATTCGCAGCTGATCTCGCAGCGATACGCGAAATCTCGCGCGATGCTCGCGCGCTATTTGTACTTTTCAAAGGACTAAACCGCAAAAACCAGGCCCAAGGCATTGCGGCGGTAATATCAAAGGAGGCCCTAAGGACCGGATCTGAGGCCTCTCGCAGCATCAAGCCTCCTGGTTGGGACTTGATCCCAGAAAATAACCGCGCACGAGGGCATTTGCACAGTAACGTGTTGGGAGGCCCCGGCGACCTCGAAGAGAACCTAGTGGCAATGTATCAGTCCGCCAATAACAGAATGAAAACACTGGAAATGAAGGTCAAAAAAGCCGTTGAAGATGGTCAAAAGGTTAATTACATTGTCACACCAAAGTATGGAGCCAAGCCATACCCGGATGAAATTCATATTTATGCTGAGGGAGATAATGGCTTTAAGCTCGACGAGATAATCAGAAACGAGCCTTAACACCCATGTCTGCAATTGAGGCGTTGAAACTGGCCGCACCCCCTCCGGTGCGGCCGTTGTTTCCTGGTGCATCTGAAGAATGGGAGCAACTCGAAGCAGAATGGAGATTAGAGTTCCCGGAAGACTACAAAGAGCTCGTTGCTACTTACGGCGCAGGTCATTTCGCGGACTTCTTTGGAGTCAGCGATCCCTTCTGCATTTCTGAGCGCCTAACGCCATACCGCGAGTGGGTCCAATTGAGACTCGAAGGAGTGGAGCGGGCAAGGAGGTCTTATCCAGAAGACGCCGTTCCGTTCGCGCCATATCCCGAAGGGGGCGGCTTGTTTCCATGGGGTTACACCGATAATGGAGGAACCATGTTTTGGCTGACTAAGGGGAAAAACATCGACTGGCCGGTCGTTTGTTTGGACGTTGCTTGCTCGAACAGATATGACCTTTTCAATCTGTCTGCGACGGACTTCCTCCAAGGATGGTTGACCGGCAGAATCTCCGTACCCTCACTCACACCTCCAGATTTCTTTCCTCTGCCGACACCGATCTTTATCCAATATCAAACCGCGCAATAGAGGCTTTATCAGAAAACTGGGTCGATAACCGACTCCCGCGCGTACCGCCGCGCTAACTAAACCCAATGCAACCGTCGATGCCCGCCCGTTATGATAGTTGGGACGGTGCTGACACCAGACGAAGGACGCCGTACTCTGTACCGTCCGACTGTAGCTTTCCGGTTCGGGACGCCCTGGAGAGGTTGTGAAGACGTTCCATGATTCAAGTTTTCTTGCTTTCACACCATGAATTCCTCCTACTCTTTTTCCACCCTGGTTCCGACTATCAACGAGGCCGAGTCTCTCAGGGAAACCGTAGAGACGTTGATTGGCGACGAGATACTTGAAATGGACTCAACCCGGAGATTCTCGAAATCATTCTCATGACTTGTAATCAGACTCTGGATAATACGTTGAGTACTTGCCGCGAGTTGGAGTCGGCCCATAAACCCCATGTTTACTCAGTAACTCAGCAACTGCCGATGCTGGGAGGAGCGTTCAGGACGGGAATTGCCCGGGCCCAAGGAACCCACATTGTCACCATGTTCGCCGGCCTTGAATCGGATCAGCGGACTCCTGGTCGCCGCCTTGACTACTGCACTTTTGATTGCTTCGCCCGGATTCCTCGAATTGAGTGCGTCGTGCATGGTCGAGATTCCGGCTTTGGCTCCCGCTGTCGCATCGTTGGGTGTTCTGTTGATTGGTCGTCAAACGAAATGGCGCATTGCCGAGATTCTCGCGGGCGTTCTTTTCGCGGCGGCGTTGCAGATCAAATTTATTGCCGTTGTTTATTTGCCGATTGTCGGGCTCATTCTGTGGCTGCGACGAGGCGAAGCGTCGTCGTCGGCTCGCCCTCACCCCAACGCTCTCCCCCAGGAGAGTGAGGGCGTGGTCCCGCAATCCGGGGACTGGGTGAGAGGTTCATCCGTCTTCAGCCGATTTTTTCCGACCGGGTTTCCCCGGTCTCAGCTGTTCTTTGTGGCAAGCCTGGCGATCAGCTTTATTGCAATCAGGTTTGTCACAATGGATCACTCCTCATGAATTGGAGGCGCTGCGCGATGCCCTGTCCCGGGGCTGCCTGCCACCTGATTTTCTGAGGAAGCTGAAAGGTTTGCCGAAAGGTGATCTCGGCAATCATCTCATCGAGCAGAATTGCCGCTTGTTTGCGGCGCTGCTTGCAGCGGCGGAGGACGGATCCTTTCGCGAAGGCAGCCCCGCCGAGCTCGAACGACTCTTGAGCGTGCTCGCTTACGTACGCAAGGACGACGATGCGATCCCCGATTACCGTCCGGACGGGTTCAAGGACGACCAGGGGCAGGTGCGCGCAGCCGCTGTTGAACTCGGCGGCCTGATCCAGGCTTTCAAGGCCTGGCGGCTTCGCCATCAGGTCCCGGCGATGTGGTGGACTGCGGAGCCGGCGCTCGAAAATCGCGGCTCGGAGCGAAAATGAACCGCCGCTCCACGTTCGACACGTTACGACACGATTTGTCTTCCGTCTGCGGTCCCTACTTGCCGAACTCCAGGTAGCCAAAGCGCACGGGTTGATGGAAGCTCGGGAATCGTGTGGGCGACCAACTCAGCAATTCCGGGGGTTGGTTCTTCGCCCGGTTGAACCGGTAGAAATTCGCGCGCCAGACAGCCGTTGGTTTGGGAGCAACCTCCCCCAGGTCGGCAAAAGGGATCACCGCTTCCACCTGCCACATCTCATCCCGGTCATTTGAGCTGCCAACCGTGCCGGTCACCTTGACGGCGCTTTTCATGCCTTGGGCAGTGAAACTCCACTCGCCCGTGAAGTTCGTCGAAACACCCTGCTGATCCAGCTTGTTATCGATGATGGCGTCGAACACACCGCCGAGAGGATTCCATTGCAGTTCGAAGTACCGATTCAACGTTTTGGACGTGACAAAAAACTCGACGACTTCTTCCTCCCAAAATTTGCTGTCCCGAGCCGTGAAGGTTGCCTGGATGTCGGAGTCCGCGCAAGTCCAGCCAAGATAGAGCGCGGTGTCGTCATACCAGATCCGAACGACGGTTTTCTCGCGCTCGGATCCGGAGCCGTCATTCTGCAGGAACGGCGACAGCACCGCCGCCTTCATCCATGCCGCTTCGCGCAAATCGCCGTCAACCGTCACCGGACCCTGGAGTTTCGGAACCAGGACGCGTTTCGGGGCGGGGAGCGATTGGGGATCCACGGATTGGTCCGCGCCACCGGCCGCGAGAAGGGCCAAGAGGCACAACGCGACGATGGGAATGACGCGGAATGCCGATGGCCGCGGTTGGAGCGCTGACGGTATTGAAAGCTCCGGAGATGCATCGGGTGATTTCATCGTGCGATGCTAGTCTGTCGCGCTCCATTGGCAAGCCGGACGGCGCGCACCTGCAAGCGGAGACCTCGGACGACACAGATGGACGCCACCGGCACTCCACGATTCCATCGCAATCACCTTCAGGCTTGCATCGGATTCCCAGGATGTTGTGCAGTGACGCGGTGACCACACTGTTCCTGCGCCGGGCTATCTGTTGTTTCGCCGGCTTTGTGCTCGCGATGATGAGCCGCCTCGCGGTCCCTGGCGCGGAGGAGCCCGGCGATGCGATCGATCACGCTGGCATCCTCCGTTCGTGGAATGGGGAGAGCCTCGCGCGCGGGGAGAAGCTTTACGACAGCATCTGCATCACGTGCCACGGGAATCTCACCCGGGCCGGATCGCTGCCCGCATCGCGGCCGTTCTGGAAGGAGCCATTCAAGAATGGCAGCGACCCTCTCAGCCTCTACAAAACGCTCAGCCAGGGCCTCGGCCAGATGCCGGCCTGGACGTTTCTTACACCGGAACAGCGTTACGATGCCATTCACTACATTCGCGAGACTTTCGTGAGACCGCACAACCCGGCCGCCTACTTCAACATGTCGGAAGAATATCTCGAAGCCCTTCCCAAAGGCACGGGCCGCGGCGTGAAGACCGCCGAGATGATCGAGTTCGAGAAAGGTCCGAAGTATCTGCGCATGGATTTCGGCCCCGCGCTCTTCTGGACGTTGCAGGTCGAGCCGAACAACATCGCCTATAAAGGCATCGCCGTCCGTCTCGATGACGGCCCCGGCGGCGTCTCGAAGGGCCGCGCCTGGATGCTCTACGATCACGACACAATGCGTGTGGCCGCGGCCTGGACCGGCGACCGGTTTGTGGACTGGCGCGGCATTGCGTTCGACGGCTCGCACGAGACGCACGCGAGCATCGTCGGACAAAAGGCGCTTGTGAATCCCGTCGGGCCCGGTTGGGCGCATCCGCAGACGGGGAGTTTTGCCGACCCGCGCTTTCGCGGACGTGACAACAAACCCTACGGGCCGCTGCCGCGAGAGTGGACGCATTTCCAGGGTGCCTACTTTCACAGCAACAGAGTTGTCGTGGCCTACACGGTTGGCGACGCGCCTGTGCTCGAACTGCCGGGCTGGGAACGCCGCGGCGACGCCACCGACTTTTCGCGCACACTGAACGTGGGCAAGTCCTCGCGCGATCTGTTGATGCGCGTCGCGCCGGAAGGCATTCCGGTCGCGCTGGCCGGGAAAAATGCCGCGAGCCTCATTGTGACAAATGGCTTCCAGGTGCTGCGCATCCCGGCCTCCGCCACGCCGTTGAACTTGAAAGTGCTCATCGCGAATCCGGGGCCAGGCGTTGACGCCGCTGCGCTGGCCGTGTTTGCACGGGAGTCCCCGCCCGCGGCCGACCTCGCGCCGTTCACTCGAGCCGGGCCGACGCGATGGAACCCGCCGCTCGCCACGCGCGGCAAATTGGGTAATGCCGACGGTCCATTCGCGGTCGACGAACTCACGCCGCCGCCCGACGCGGCGAATCCCTGGCACACCTGGATGCGCTTCGGCGGTTTCGACTTTTTCAAGGACGGCCAGCGCGCCGCGATTTGCACGTGGAACGGAGACGTGTGGATCGTGAGCGGCGTGGACGGCGACCTGGCGCAGTTGACCTGGAAGCGCATCGCCTCCGGTCTCTTTCAACCGCTCGGCGTGAAGATTGTGGATGAAACGATTTACGTGACCTGCCGCGACCAGATTGCCCGGCTGCGCGACCTGAACGGCGATGACGAGATCGACTTCATCGAGAACTTCAACAACGACCACCAGGTGACCGAGCACTTCCACGAGTTCGCTATGGGGTTGCAGACCGATCGCGAGGGCAACTTTTATTACGCGAAATCCGCCCGCCACGCGTTGCCCGCGTTGGTGCCGCACCACGGGACGCTGCTCAAGGTCAGCCGGGACGGCGCGCGCACGGAAATTGTCGCGAACGGGTTCCGCGCCGCCAACGGCGTGTGTGTGAACGACGATGGCACTTTTTTCGTCACGGATCAGGAAGGCCATTGGACGCCAAAGAACCGCATCAACTGGGTCCGTCCCGGAGGCTTCTATGGAAACATGTTTGGCTACCACGACCGGGCCGACAGCGACATGGAGCAGCCGGTGGTCTGGATTACGAACGAGATGGACCGTTCACCCGGCGAACTGCTCTGGGTGACGAGCGACAAGTGGGGGCCACTCAAAAGCTCGCTGCTCAATCTCTCTTACGGCACCGGCCGCATCTTCGTCGTGCCGCACGAAAAGATCGGCGGCCGGCTGCAGGGCGGGGTGGTGCCACTGCCGCTTCCTGACTTTCCGACTGGCACGATGCGCGGCCGTTTTCATCCCGGCAACGGCCAGCTCTACACCTGCGGCCTCTATGCGTGGGCAGGGAACCGTCAGGCGGACGGCGGATTCTATCGCGTGCGCGCCACCGGCAAAGCGTCGTCGTTGCCCATTGGTTTGCATACCCGCACGAATGGAATGGAAATTCAATTCAGCGATGCGCTCGACCCCGGCTCGGCCAACGACCCGAAGAACTACGCCGTCAGAGTCTGGTCTCTGAAACGCAGCGCGGACTACGGCTCAAAGCATATCGACGAACACCGCTTGGAGGTCGCGGGAGCAACTCTCGCCGCGGATAAGAAGTCCGTGTTTCTGAATATCCCCAGGCTCCAGCCGACATGGTGCATGGAGATCAAATGCGACCTGCGTGGTGCGGATGGCACGGTCTTCGCCCGGACCGTGCATAACACCATCCACCAACTTGCTCACTGACAGGCAAGGCGTCAGGAAAGGATCTGCTCGATGACTTTGCCGTGGTCGAGTTCGAGGCGTTTGCGGCCGGGGAGTTCGAGTTTGCGGGAGTCCAGGCCCAGGCAGCGCAGGACGGTTGCGTGGATGTCGGTGACGTAATGGCGGTCCTCGACGGCGTGAAAGCCCAGTTCGTCCGTCACGCCGTGCTGGATGCCGCCCCGGACGCCGGCGCCGGCGAGCCACGCGCAAAAGCCTTGCGGGTGATGATCGCGCCCGGTGCCTTCTGCCCCGGGCGAACGGCCGAACTCGGTCCCGAAAACCACCAGGGTCTCGTCCAGCATCCCGCGTTGCTTGAGATCCTGCAGCAGTCCGGCGATGGGCTGGTCCACCTGCGCCGAGAGTTTGCCGTGGTTGGCTTTGATCTCTGAATGCGCGTCCCATTCGCCACCGCCACCGCCGCCGTGGAACAATTGCACGAAGCGCACGCCACGTTCAATCAACCGCCTCGCCGCCAGGCATTGTTCGCCGAAGGCCTTGCTCTCCGGTTTGTCCAAACCGTATGAGGCGCGCGTGGCCGCGGTCTCTTTCTCGAGTTCCAGCGTCTCGGGGATCGATGTCTGCATTTGAAAGGCCAGCTCGTAGGATTTGATGCGCGCCCGAAGATTCTGGTCGTCCGGGTAGTCGATGCCGGCCAGATGGTTCAATTTTCCGAGCAGGCCCAGGTTTTCCAGTTGCTCGGCGGCAGTGATGGAGCCGCCGGCAGGCGCAATGAACGGCAGCGGTTTCTTCGCATCCACGCTGAGCCGCACGCCGCCGTATTCCGGACCGAGATAGGCTGCGCCATGCGTGAAGGCGCCGCCGCAGCAATCGCCCGTTGGCACGCCGAGCACGACGTATTCGGGCAGATTTTCATTCACTGAGCCCAACCCGTAACTCACCCAGGCGCCCAGGGTCGGATGCTCCAATTCCCGCGGGTGCCGCCCCGTCTGCCACGTCAATTGCGCGCCGTGATCGTTGTGGATCGTCCAGAGAGACCGCACCACGGCGAGTTCGTCTGCGCGGGCGCCGATGTGCGCGAACCAGTCGCCCACCACCAACCCGCATTGGCCATAGGCTTTGAACCCGGTCTGCAACGGCATGATCGTTTTGCGATTCCCGTGCTTCGGATTTCCGCCGACGATGTCCTTGCCCTCCGTGGCCAGCACGCCTTTGTAAGGCGTCTCTTCGATGGATTTGCCGGCGTACTTGTTCAGTTCCGGTTTCACATCGAAGCTTTCGATGTGGCTGACCCCGCCGCAGAGAAAAATCCAGATGACCGATTTGGCGCGCGGCGGAAAGTGCGGCTTGCCATCCGGCGGATGCCATCCGGAAACCGGCGATTCCGCCTGCGCAACGCCGTCGCGAAACAACATGGCTGAGAGCGCGAGTCCGGTGAAACCCATGCCGGTGTCCAGGAGGAAGGAACGCCGGGTAATGCCGGCGCATCGGCGAGGAGTGGAGTAGTTCATGGCAGCCTCATCGGATGGTGACGAAATCGTTGTGATTGAAAAGCACGAGCACCAGGTTCTCCCGTAAGCGACCGCTCGATGATCCCTTGGCCTGGGTCGTGAGAAAGTCCCGGCACGCCTCCGTTTCCTTCGTGGTCGCCGGACGCGCGAGGATGAGTTGGAATGCGGAAGCGATGAATGGATCGTCCTGTTCGCCGGTTTTTGCGGCGAGGGTTTTAGCGAGGTGCCGCGCCTGGGCCTGCGTCAGCTCGCTGTTGGCCAGAGCGAGCGCCTGTTGCGGTACGACTGTCGGGCGGCGCAGGTAGCATTCGGTCACGCTGGGTCCGTCGAAGATTTTCAGGAACTCCACCTCCTTCTCGGCTGCGCTGCGCAAATAGAGGCTGCGGCGTTTGGAAACAAGCCCTTGCTGATGGTCGATGTCCGGTCCTCCCAACGCAGGGTCCAGATCGCCGCAGACGTGGAGCAGATTGTCCCGTACCAGCTCCGCTTCCATGCGACGCGAGTTCATCCGCCACAGGTAAACATTGTCGGGGTCCAGACGCGCGTTGGCGGCGGAGGGCGTCGAAGCCATGCGATAGGTGCGGCTGGTCACCATGAGCCGGTGCATGGCTTTCATGCTCCAATCCCGCGCCATGAATTCCGCCGCCAGCCAATCCAGCAACTGCGGATGCGACGGCGCGCGGCCGTTACGGCCAAAATCCGCCGGGGTGGGCACGATAGCCTGGCCGAAATGGCGGAGCCAGAGGTGGTTCATCGCGACGCGGGCGGTCAGCGGATTCGCCCGGTCGGCCAGCCAGCGGGCGAATCCGAGACGACGTCCGGTGCTGAAGGCAGGATAGGCATCCATCGGGCGCGGTTTGTAGGATGTGGACACGACTTCGAGATTCTTCTCCGCGTCGGCCAATGCCTTCTCGGCCTCGCAGGTTTTCTCCCTGGCGGCTTCCAGATCCTTGATCGTCTTCTCGGCATCGTTCGGCTTGGCCGATCCCTCACCGGCGGACGACTTCGTCAGGTCATCTTTCTTGCGCCCGGCCTCTGCCTCCGTTATTTCCGCCGCGTGCAATTTGAGTTTTGCCTCCAACACGCCGACGCGTAGCTGGCCGCCGGCGGCTTCCGTGGCGGCTGCGGTCCATTCGCCCGAATCCTTCCTGTTCTCGTCCTCGAGTTGCTCCGCCTTGAGCGTCGCCAGCAGCGTGGCGTGTTTGGCTTCGGCGACGGCGACATTCAGTTCCTGCTCCTTGAGTTTCTCGGGCTGGACTGTGGCGTCCTGCCGAAGTTTCACCAGTGCGTCGCGAGCGTCCGCCAATGCTTTTGTGCTTCGGGCAATCGTGTCTTTGATCACGAACTCGCGCTTGTCGGGGAACGCGGCGGCGCGCGGAAGTTTCACCGGTTCGAGGCGCAGGGTTCCGCCGAGCGCTGCGGGTACGGCGGGCAACATCACGCGGTTGGTGTCCGGCCGCCGTTCATCGCCGCGCACGAGGAAATAGGTGGGCCCATTGGTGTCCGTGTCGAACACCCTCACCAACCCGTCCTTGGCGGTGTCGAGCTGGCCGGGAATCCGGTCCGTGCGCACCTGGTGGGGATCGAAGACGGCGCGGAGCTGGTAATACTCTGCCTGCGAAACCGGGTCCACCATATGGTCGTGGCATTTGGCGCAGCCTATCGTAAGGCCCAGAAAGGCCTGCGCGGTGTGCTTGATCGTGTCGTCCATCCATTGCTCGCGGCTGAGCATCTTGTAGTTGCGAACGAGGTAGCCGGTGGCGCGCAAGGCGCTCGTGTCCTCCGGAACCAACTCGTCCGCGGCGAGCATCTCCAGGATCATCCGGTCGTAACCCTTATCCTCGTTCAGCGCCTCTACGATCCAATCGCGCCAGCGCCAGATGTGCGGCTTGCTGTCGCGAATCTG
>JGI10216J12902_103277025_pt1 | contig 10589 bp, 11 predicted proteins | sample KanNatreferecore_FD_12902 | JGI IMG/M metagenome (IMG submission 12902)
ATCTTCGCAGCCGCTCTCCTGTTGACGCTCACGGCTCTCGCCGCCGCTCAGCCAACAAAACTCAATGTCGCCTATACCTCGACGACAACCAACTTCTCGATCGCATGGGTCGCCAAGCTCGAAGGCATCTTCCGTAAACATAACCTCGACGTTGAATTGATCTTGATGCAGGGACCGTCGACCTACCTGCCAGCGCTGTTAAGCGGTAATATTCACGTCCTTTACGGCGGCGGCACGGCAGTGTCGCGCGCCATCGCCGCCGCCGATCCCAACATCATCGTCATCGGCAGCGAGACCCGCTATGTGCCGTTGCGCCTCATGGTCACGCCGTCAATTAGGAGCGCCGCGGATTTGAAAGGCAGGAGATTGGGCGTGGGCCGCGCCGGTCTCGACGAATACGCGACACTCTATTACCTGGAGAAAAACAACCTGGTCCCCAATAAAGATGTCGCGCTGATTTACACCACGGGCGGTATCCTTGCCCGTGCCGCGCAGATGAAGCAGGGCCTCTACGACGGCATGGCGATTCCGCCGCCCAACGAGATCGAACTTGAGAAGCAGGGCTTTCGCGAGCTCGCTTACTTTTTCGATCTGCGCATGTCCTACGCCGGCATCCCGTATACGGTAACACGCGATTTTCGCGACAGGAATCAACGCGTGCTCACAGACTTCATGACCGCCATCACCGAAGCGATCCAACTGTATCGCAAAAATAAAGAAGTCGGCTACCGCTCCATCGTCCAAATCACCCGCCAGAACGATCCAACGATTTTGGAAAAGACCTATCGCGCCAATCTGCAGCAGTACGATGCCATCCAGGGCTTGCCATTACCGTGGCAGGACGGTATCGAAAGTATGATCAACGGCTTTCACGCCCGCTTCACGCCGGCGCTAATCAAAAACCGCGACGCTCGCCCTTACCTCGACCCGTCGTTTGTCCAACGAGCAGTCGAACGTTTGGGGCTGGCCAAGAAATAGCTTCGGAGAACTCCATGTCAGACACGGCGAAACCCGCGGTTGCATCCCTGGGCATCACCAAGGGCCATTACGAGTGCAACTACCTCGACCAGACCGTGCCGGTGCTGTCGGAATTACTTGCCCTGGAAGCCGTCGCAAGGGGCGATAAAGAAGTGACGATGAAACATCCCAATACCGACTGGTTGCTGGTCGTCCACGAAAGCGGCGCCGCAGTGCCGGACAAACCGTTTCGCAATCACTACGGCGTGCGCGTGAAGAACAACGAGCAGGTCGACCGGGCCTACGAATACTTGATCGCGAAAAAAGACCAGCTCGGTTTAAAAAAAGTCGTCATGCGCAACGAGCGCGCCGGTTCCTACTCGGTATTTTTCGTCGAGCCCGGCGGCAATTACTGGGAGATCGAGTCCTACGAGCACCGCCACCAAGCGGGGCTGCCTTACGAAGTCTCCTATCCGTGGCAGACCGAACTCAGCGAAGAGCAGTTCCCTGGCCGAGGCTACCTGCCGCACGGTTTCACCCACGGCACGATCGAATGCAACGACTGGGCTGCGTCAGTAAATTTCTACAAAGAAGGCCTGGGCATGGATGTCATCACCCACGTCCAAACTGCCAAACCGCACAACATCAAACACCCGGCGAATTCTTGGTACGTCGTCAGCCTCGAAGTGCCGGAGAAAAACCGCAAATATCTATCCCCGCTGCAGCGCTTCACCATCGCCGTCGCCTCTGCGGATAAGCTCCAGGACGGGCGCGAAAACTTAATCACGCGGCGAAACGAATTCGCGATCACGGAGATCGGCGACATCCAAAACGTACAGGACGGCCAAGCGTTTCTGGTTTGCGACCTAAATAGAAACTGGTGGGAGATCGCCGCTCCGTTGCGTCATTCCCGTGACAACGGGAATCCAGGTTAATTCAAATTCACTGGAGGTCTTAAACGATGAATGTGCACCAAATCGACAATAAAAAAACTGCGCTGCTGTTCTTCGACATGCTCAACGTTTACTTCCACGGCATCCCGGAAGAAAAACAAAAAGCCTTGAAGCCCGTAGTCGACAACGCTGTGCGTTTGATGAACGCCGCGCGGCAAAACGGCATCCTGATTTACTACGCCATGGCCAATCACCGGCCTGACGGTGAAAGCCGCTATAAAGCGATCACCGACACCGACATGCGCTTGCGTCCCTGGCCCAACGATGATTGCAATCCCACCGTGCACGGCGCCACCGAAGGCTCGCGAGAACAAAAGGTCCTCGACGAAATCGCGCCGCAGCCGCAGGATTACATCATTCCGAAATACCGCTGGAGCACTTTTCACCAGACTTATTTCGACTTGGCGCTGCGCTCCCGCGGCATCGACACAATCATCGTCTCAGGCGGCGCCGTCGACGTCGGCGTCGCCTCGACGGTCTACTCCGCCCGTGACCACGACTACAACCTCGTCATCGTGAGGGACGCGTGCAGCAACTCCCACGACGACTCAATGGCCGCGCTTATGAACACGGTCTTTCCGAGGCTGGCCCGGGTCCGCAGCACCGACCAGGTGCTCGAGATGATTCGGAACGGGTAATATTATTTCCAGGCCGACGATTGAGAGCCGAAGGAAAAGGTTTGGAGCCAGTCAACGTCTAACTGATAAATGGCTAATTCGCCAACCCACAGAGCTTTAATCCAGCGACTCGTCTTAACGCTTTTTTTGCTCCTGCGGTTGGCGCCGTTTGTTGCGGCCGAAGACCTCCCCGTCACGGAAAAGCAAAAGATCGAAACGCTGATCAACCAGGTCAAGTCACTCAAAGACGCCAAATTTGTGCGCAATGGCCGGAGTTACAGCGCTGACAACGCCGCGACGTTTTTAAAAGGCAAATGGGACGCCAACGCGGCGGACATGACAAGCGCCCAAGACTTCGTCGACAGGATCGCCAGCTTTTCCGGCACATCCGGCAAGCCTTACTTGATCCGTTTTCAGGACGGCAAAGAAATTCAAATGCCGCGACTATTTGTTGGGAGAGCTAAAAAGGATCGAAGCGCCTGCACTCTAAGCTTTTCCCGTCTACAAATACCTCTGGTCGAGCGGCCCTTTGTCATGGTTAAATCGGCCGGAGGAAACATCCCACATGTCCGTCATTTTAAAATTCCAGATAACGCGGGGAGGATGGTTCGTCTTTAACGTAGTGCCAAGTGGAAGTGAATTTTTTATTGTCGGTCTAGGGTTGGGATTGCCGTGAAACTCTGGGTTGGAACCAGCGGTTATAGTTACAAACCATGGCTCGGGAACTTTTATCCCGAGCGTCTCCCCGCCAAGGAGATGCTGCAATTCTATGCGTCGCGGCTGACCGCGGTCGAGATTAACAATACTTTTTACCGGCTTCCCAAAGAAAGCGTGGTTAAAAACTGGGCGGCGCAGGTCGGGCCTGAGTTTCGCTTCGTCCTCAAAGCTCCGCAAAAGATTACCCACCGAAAACGGCTTAAAGAAGCCGAAGCGGAAGTTGAATATTTTTTTAGCGTCGCAGCGGCATTGGAAAACAAGGCCGGTGTTTTTCTGTTTCAACTGCCGCCGAATTTGAAACTCGATCTTGATCGCCTGCAAAAGTTCTTGAGGCTTTTGCCAAGTGACGGAAATGTTGCCTTCGAGTTTCGCCATCCTTCGTGGTTTATCGAAGACGTTTTTGCCTGCCTGCGCGCCCGCAACTACGCTCTCTGCATGTCCGATACGGATGAGGAAAAACTCACCGGCCTGGTTGCAACCGCAAACTGGGGCTATCTCCGGCTCCGCCGCGCCAATTATGATCATGCCGATCTATTGCTCTGGAAGGAAAGGATATTCGCGCAATCGTGGAGTCAGACTTACCTTTTCTTCAAACACGAAGACGAAGGCATGGGTCCCAAGCTGGCGTTGAAGTTTATCGAATCGGCAGGGACACCGTAAGCTTTGAGGCGCCGAAAATCTCCCCCTGATCCCTTCTGTCGGCTAAGCTCAGCAGATGCTATTTCAAAGAGGGGAACTCGCAGTCAGATCGATTCCTTCTTCGAGTCACTGGCGCAGGAGCGCCATGACCGGGCCATCGGCATGGTGCTCTCCGGCACCGCGAGCGACGGCACGCTGAGTCTGGAAGCGATCAAGGCCGAGGGCGGGATCATCTTCGCGCAGGAATACCGCCAAGCACAACTCGATGCCGCGCAGCGCCATCGCGGCCGGCTGCGTCGATCTCGTGCTCTCACCGGCCGACATCGCCGGGGAGCTTGCTCGGATCTCGAAGCATCCCTCTGTGTCCGGGCAGCGCTCGAACTCTCGACCTTCAGGGAAGACGACCGCGGGGAAGACGACACGATCATCATCTCCGGCGGCGTAGCCTCGACGGTTTACTCCGCCCGCGACCACGACTATAACCTCGTCATCGTGCGCGATGCGTGCAGCAACTCCCACGACGACTCGATGGCAGGCGCTCATGAACACGGTCCGAGGCTGGCCCGGGTCCGCAGCACCGACCGGGTGCTGGAATGATCCGCAACGGCAACAAATAGCCTGCAACGATTTTTGTCGTCAAACGTCTAAGCTATGCCATGGCTACGGCTCAACGCGACGCCGGCGCAAACCAACCGGCACTTTCGCCTTTTTCAATGGCCAAATTGAAAAAGGCGCGCCCTGGGGGATTTCCCCAGGGGCGCACATGCAACTCCCGCTCTATTCGCCTTTTCAAATCTAGGAATCAATCTTTCCAAACGATTTTTAAGCGACTCGCTGGGAGACTAACGTTTGCAAGCATGCTCCTAGTGACTCTCGTGGCGGCGTCGTTCGCGCAAGCCCAAAACCTTCCCGCTGGCGAAAAGCAAAAGATCGAGGCGCTTATCAAGCGAGTCGGTGATCTCAACAATGTCAAATTCATCCGCAACGGTTCCGTCTATGAGCCGGCCATTGCCGCGCGCTTCCTGCGCGGCAAATGGGACGCCAACAAAACCGAAGTCACAACTGCGCGCGATTTTATCGACAAGGTTGCCACCAAATCCGGCACCTCCGGCAAGCTTTATCTCATACACTTCAAAAACGGCAAAGAAATTCCCGCCCGCGAATTTCTCCTGGCCGAGCTAGAAAAACTCGAATCCTAAATAGCGGTCATCGAATCAGCGCCGCTCGCGCCTATCTAGGCATCAAGGCTACCGCACCGGCGACACTCGCTTCCCGGTCGGCGATCTTGTAAAATTTCGAGAATTTGAACGAACTTGCCGAGCCAACGCAATCGGCCCTTTGGGCAAGTTGCCCCGACGATGAAAAGCTTTTAGGAAGGGTATCAGATGTCCGTAGTCTTACGTACGACGTTTTTGCTCGCTGCGTCCAACGTGTTCATGACCTTCGCGTGGTATGCGCACTTGAAAAACTTAAGCCACCGCCCCTGGTACGTCGCCGCTCTGGTAAGCTGGGGTATCGCCAGTTTTGAGTATCTGATTCAAGTCCCGGCCAACCGCCTCGGCCACACGCAAATGACGATCTCTCAGCTCAAAATCATGCAGGAAGTGATCACGCTCTCGGTCTTTGCGCCGTTCGCCGTGCTTTACATGAACGAGCCGCTTAAATGGGATTATCTTTGGGCAGGAGCGTGCTTGTTGGGAGCTGTGTATTTCATGTTTCGCTCGTAACACGTTCCTGCAATACCACGGTCTAGTTGAATAACGCGACACTCAATGCAGTCACGAGTCAAAAAAATGGCCTCGCAGGTCAAACAGTTTCGGCATTCACGTTGAACCTTTGCTGGTGAAACCTACTCATCCTTCCTGATTCTCTAAAAATCGCTCCGCATCGATCGCCGCCATACAACCGCTGCCGGCGGCGGTGATCGCTTGGCGGTACACATGATCCTGAACATCGCCGCAGGCGAAGACGCCGGAGACGTTGGTCTTGGAGCCATCGTGCGTAAGTATGTAGCCCGTCGGATCGAGATCCAACTGGCCAACGAACAATTTTGAATTGGGCTCGTGGCCGATGGCGATGAACAGGCCGTCGCATTTGAAATCGGAATTATCGCCGGTTTTCAAATTCTTGAATTTAACCCCGGTGACGCCGCCGGCTTTAGGATCGCCGTAAACTTCTTCCACCGCGGTGTCCCAAACAAAAGAGATTTTCGCATTCTTTTCGGCGCGCTCTTGCATGATCTTGGACGCGCGCAGTTTGTCGCGCCTGTGCACGACCGTTACTTTGCTGGCGAATTTGGTGAGGTAAGTCGCCTCTTCCATCGCCGTGTCGCCGCCGCCGACAACGACAAGTTCTTTGTCTTTGAAGAAGAAACCGTCGCAGGTGGCGCACGCCGACACGCCATGGCCCATGAGTTTCATTTCCGATTCCAAGCCCAGCAACTTCGCCGTGGCGCCGGTAGCGACAATCAAAGTGTCGCAAGTATAGACCTCTTTGCTGGCCGTGACTTTGAATGGCCGCTGTTTGAGTTCGACCGCAGTCACTTCGCCGAAAAACGTCTCCGTGCCGAACCGCACAGCCTGCTTCTTAAACTCCTCCATCAATTCGGGACCCATGATGCCTTTGGGGAAACCTGGAAAATTTTCGACATCGGTGGTGATCGTCAGTTGCCCGCCCGGTTGCGACCCCTCGATGACTAGCGGTTTAAGATTGGCACGGGCGCTGTAGATCGCCGCGGTGAGACCGGCGGCTCCGGAGCCAAGAATGATTACACGGTAGTGACTTTGCTTATCCATCCGGTTTCTGTAACATAATTTTTTCAGGGGAGAAAGAAACCAAACCTATGGCACAACTCAGTCATTTGGACGAACAAGGGCGCGCGCGCATGGTCGACGTGAGCGAAAAAGAAGTCACCAGCCGCATCGCCACAGCCTGTGGCACCATTCACATGCTGCCGGAAACTTTAGCGCTGATCCTCGACGACAAGATCGAAAAGGGCGATGTCTTTTCGGTGGCCCGCGTCGCCGGCATCATGGCGGCGAAAAAAACTTCCGAACTGATTCCCATGTGCCATCCTCTCAACATCACCTCCGTCGCAATCGATCTCACACCGGGACACAATCCCGCGCGGGTCGACATCGAAGCTTCGGTGCGGGTCAGCGGTAAAACCGGCGTCGAAATGGAAGCCATGACCGCGGTGGCGGTGGCGGGCCTCACCGTCTACGACATGTGCAAAGCCGTCGACCGCGAAATGACCATCGGCGAAATCCGACTGGTCAAAAAGAGCGGCGGCAAAAGCGGCACGTTCATCAGAACAGAGTAACCGAATGTTGGAGTAGTGGAGTTTTGACGTTGCGGAACTCGGCACTTTAACATCCGGTGCGCCACAGTGCTCCATTTCTGAATAATTGGAACGACCCATGCAGCAAATATTTCTCAAGCCCAACCGTGACGCGCCGATTCGCCGGGGTCATCCATGGATATTTTCCGGCGCCATCGAGCGCTGCGAAGGGGACGACCAGATTACCGACGTCGCCGATATCTTCGACAGTAAGAAAAACTGGATTGGCCGTGGGCTTTGCAATCCCAAGTCGCAGTTACGCGTGCGCCTTCTCACTTGGAAGAAAGAGACCATCGATCAAGTTTTTTTTGCCGCCCGGCTGGCCCAAGCATCGGCCTTTCGCGCCGAGCAGTTGGGCGCGGCTAGTAACGCCTACCGGCTGGTCAACGGCGAAGGCGATCTTCTTCCCGGTCTGATCGTCGACCGCTACGCTGACTATTTCGTCTGTCAATTTTTTACCGCCGGCATGGATTCGTTCAAAGAAGAAATCGTCGCCGCATTGTCGGAGCTCTGCCCCGCAACCGGCATATTCGAGCGCAGCGAAGGCCGGGTGCGCGAAGAAGAAGGGCTCGAAGCTGCCGTTGGCGTGCTCGCCGGCGAGCCGCCGCCGGAGACCCTCGCCATTCAGGAGAATGGCCATCAGTTCTTGGTCGATCTGCGGCGCGGACAAAAAACCGGTTTCTTTCTCGATCAGCGCGAAAACCGACAATTTCTTGGGACGCTGACGCACGGCCGGTCAGTGCTCAATTGCTTCGCCTACACCGGCGCCTTTTCGGTTTACGCCCATGCCGGCGGCGCCAGGGAAGTCACTACCTTCGATTCGTCCATGCCGGCATTGGAACTAGCAGAAAAAAATTTGGCGCTGAACGGCTACGGCAGCGCCCCAGGCGAGGCCATCAAAGGCGACGCCTTCGCCTATCTAAAGGAGACCGATAGCAAGTTCGACGTGATCGTGCTCGATCCGCCATCCCTGGCGCACCGGCGCGGCGACCTCGACGCCGCCACCGGCGGCTATAAATTTTTAAATCTGCATGCGCTAAAGCATCTCAATCCCGGCGGCATACTACTTACTTTTTCCTGCTCGCAGCATTTGCCGCGCGAGCTGTTTCAGAAAGTCATTTTTGGCGCCGCCGTCGACGCCGGCAGAAAGGTCTCGATTGTCAAACAACTCGGCCATGCCATCGACCACCCGGTAAGTTTGCATCACCCCGAAGGCGAATACCTCAAAGGCTTGGCACTCCGAGTGATGGATTGACCCTAGCCTACGGCTTCGCTGTCACCGCAAACGAGAGCCACGAGTCCCGGCGTGAAAACTTTGGCAATAATGGCGAATGGCGAAATTTCCCGGCTGAGACTCGAACGACAGAGGTGAAGAACCGTGACGGGTTGCAGCCCTCGACACCCCCTTTGAGCCCTCGCTCTGACTGTGATAGACGAAGCACGCAACCGCGGACCCTCAAGGCGCGTTGACGCTGTGCCGCGAGGTGTTCATGACATTATCCTACACCATCAAAGAGTGGCCCGAGGCAGACCGGCCGCGAGAAAAACTGCTCGCCAGAGGCGCGTCGGCTTTGAGCGAAACCGAACTTTTGGCAATTATCTTGCGCAATGGGGACGCCGCGAGCGGCAATAGCGCCATCGATCATGCGCGGCTCCTGCTCAGCCAATTTGGCGGCCTCAAAGGCATCGACGAAGCGGCGGTGGCCGAGCTATGCAGCATCAAGGGCATTGGCCCAGCCAAAGTCGCCCAGCTCAAAGCTTGCCTGGAGATCGGTAAACGCAACGGTAGCCTGAAATGGGAAACTGGCCAGCCGCTCAATTCCGCCGACGATGTCTTTCAGCATTTCCGCGAAAGCCTCGGCCGGGACAAGCGCGAATCTTTCTACGTCGTCCTGCTCGACAACAAAAACCGCAAGATGCGCGAGGTCAAGATCTCCGAGGGATCGCTCACCGCGTCTCTGGTCCATCCGCGCGAAGTCTACAATCCGGTTATTCGGGAATCCGCCGCCGGCGTCATTTTCGTACACAATCACCCGAGCGGCGACCCAGCGCCGAGCCCCGAGGATATCGATATCACCAAACGGTTAAAAGACGTGGGCGACGTCATGGGCGTGCGCGTGCTCGACCATGTCGTAATCGGCCATGACCGTTATTTTAGCTTTAACGAAAAAGGCATGCTCTGATTCGCGCTGCCGACTCCAAGCATTTTTTCCCACTGTCATCCTAGCCGCCAGCTAATCTGCTATTTGACCGCGAAGAAAAATCGCTTCCGTTTTTCCGGCAGTGCTGCGAAATTGAGCGGTGATACCGGTGGTTTTGATTGACATCATTACCGACCGCGTTTATCGTGTTGGACTATCTCACAACTTCTTTAGATTCGTTATATAAAGCATGAGCGCACTTCAACTAGGCAGACCCAAGCGAAGCTTCGCCCCCGGGCCAGGCGTCGTTTACACCTTTCTTATCGCCATCGTCCTCGTCGGCGGTTACTTTCTCGTCCCGCGCTTCGAATGGTACAAACCGCAGATCAAGATTACCCCCGATAGTGAAACCCTTGGTCTCGGAACGTTGCAGATCGAGGTCACCGAGCAAGGCACCGGGTTAAAATCATTTTCAGCGGTGCTCAATTCCGGCGGCACCGATTATCCACTCGCATCCGAGCAGTACAGCGAACCGACGATGCAAAAAAAGCTCACCGTCGTGCTATCGTCGAAACTCGCCGGCTTGAAGGAAGGTCCGGCGGTACTGCGAATCAGTGCCCGCGATAATTCGCTTTGGAATCTGTTTCGCGGCAATGAAACGGCGATTCAGAAAAACTTGACCATCGATATTACGCCGCCGACGCTGGAGATCGTCGCCGACGACCGCTACGTCAACTTTGGCGGTGTCGGCATGATCGTTTACAAGCCTTCGGCAGACACGGTCACCAGCGGGATCAAAGTCGGCACCTATTTTTTTCCCGGTCATAAAGGGCAGATCGCCAGCCAACCGGAACATTACGTCGCCTTTTTCGCCCATGCTTACAACGTCGGCGAAGACGAACGAGCGGCGCTGGTCGCCACTGATAAAGCCGGCAACACGCGAGAAATGCGGCTTTCCTATACGCTCAAGAACGTCAAATACAAAAAGAGTACCCTGCAGATTTCCGAAGATTTTCTCCGCAACAAAGTCACACCGCTGTTAAACGACGTCGGCGCGCGCCAAGGCAGTCCCAAAGAGATTTTTGTCAAAGTGAATAAGGGGCTGCGCAAAGAAAACGAAGACAAGATCAAAGCGATCACCGAAAAATCGTCACCGTCAAGGTTGTGGGATGGCGCTTTCAGCCAGCTCAGCAACTCCAAGGTGGAAGCCAACTTCGCCGACGCG
>JGI10216J12902_105244583_pt1 | contig 10589 bp, 3 predicted proteins | sample KanNatreferecore_FD_12902 | JGI IMG/M metagenome (IMG submission 12902)
TCGCGCCGCTCAACAGCTGGCCGGACAACGTGAGCCTCGACAAGGCGCGCAGGTTGTTATGGCCCATCAAGCAGAAATATGGCCGCAAGATTTCCTGGGCGGATCTCATGATCCTGACCGGCAACGTCGCGCTCGAAACGATGGGATTCAAGACGTTCGGGTTTGGCGGCGGACGCAAGGACGTCTGGGAACCGGACCACGACGTGTACTGGGGCAAGGAAACGAAGTGGCTGGAAGACAAGCGCTACACGGGTGATCGCGACCTCGAGAATCCGCTCGCGGCCGTGCAGATGGGGCTCATCTATGTGAATCCCGAAGGACCGAATGGCAATCCGGATCCGCTCGCGGCGGCGCGCGACATCCGCGAAACGTTCGCGCGCATGGCGATGAACGATGAGGAAACCGTGGCGTTGATCGCCGGCGGCCACACTTTCGGCAAGACGCACGGCGCGGGTCCCGCGTCGCACGTGGGCCTGGATGCCGAGGCCAGCGACCTGGAACACCAGGGCTTCGGCTGGAAGAGCGGCTTCAATACGGGCCTGGGCGTCGACACGATCACCAGTGGACTCGAAGTCACCTGGACCACGACACCGACGAAGTGGAGCGGCAACTTTTTCTGGAACCTGTTTGGTTACGAGTGGGAGCTCACCAGGAGTCCCGCCGGTGCACACCAGTGGCAGGCAAAGGGTGCAGGCGCCACGATCCCGCACGCTTTCGACTCCAGCAAGAAACTCGTGCCCACCATGCTGACCACCGATCTCGCGCTGCGCGTCGACCCGGCGTACGAGAAGATCTCGCGGCGGTTCATGGAGAACCCCGACCAGTTCGCCGACGCGTTTGCGCGTGCTTGGTTCAAGCTCACGCATCGTGACATGGGGCCGCGCGCCCGTTATCTCGGGCCCGAAGTGCCCAAGGAAGAATTGCTCTGGCAGGATCCGATTCCCGCGGTGGATCACCCGCTGGTCGACACCGGGGACATCGTGGCGCTGAAGAAGAAGATAGTGTCTTCGGGCCTCAGTATTCCGCAGCTCGTGTCCGTGGCCTGGGCGTCCGCCTCCACGTTCCGCGGATCCGACATGCGCGGTGGCGCGAATGGCGCACGCATCCGGCTCGCCCCCCAGAAGGATTGGGAGGTCAACCAGCCGGCGGAACTCGACAAGGTGTTGAAAGCGCTCGAGGGCATCCAGGCGGATTTCAATACGTCCGCGAGCGGCGGCAGGAAAATTTCGCTGGCCGATCTCATCGTGCTCGCGGGCAATACGGCGGTCGAACAGGCTGCGAAGGCCGGTGGCCACGACGTGACCATACCCTTCACGCCGGGACGCATGGACGCCTCGCAGGCGCAGACCGACGTGGAAGCCTTCAAGGTTCTCGAGCCCGTGGCCGATGGCTTCCGCAACTACCAGAAGGCGCGCTACGCCGTGCCCGCCGAGGCCCTGCTGCTGGATCGTGCGCAACTGCTCACGCTTTCGGTGCCGGAAACAACGGTGCTAGTCGGTGGGCTGCGCGTGTTGGGGACAAACTACCGCCAGGCGAAGCATGGCGTCTTCACGCAACGACCGGGTGCGCTGACCAACGACTTCTTCGTGAACCTGCTCGACATGAACACGGAGTGGAAGTCGATATCCGACGCGAAGGACCTTTACGAAGGGCGCGATCGAAAGACCGGCGCCGTGAAGTGGAGCGGTACGCGCGCGGACCTCGTGTTCGGTTCGAACGCGCAGCTGCGCGCCGTGGCCGAGGTTTACGGCAGCTCGGATGCGCGGGAAAAATTCGTCACGGATTTCGTGGCTGCGTGGACAAAGGTCATGAACCTGGACCGCTACGACGTCTGAACACCGGGACCAAGGTCCGATGGCAGGGGCAGGGAAGCCCATGGCAGCCTCATTCGATGAAGCAAATATTGACGCGCGCGTTCGTGGCGATGTGTGTGTTCGGAATGCCGGCCAGGGTTTTGGCTGATGAGCCTCCCGCTGCCGCGCCTCCTGAGGGCGTGGATGTGCAGAAGCCCGCGAGCAAGTTCCGGGACCCCGACGACGGCCAGTTCGATCTCAGCCGATTCCTCGCGACGCCTCGCGCGTTCCTGCCGATTCCTCTCGTCATCACGGAGCCGGCCGTGGGTTATGGCGGCGGCCTGGCCGGCATGTTCATCCGGCCGCGTACGAAGGCGGGCGGTGAAGGTTTCGCCAAGCCCAACATGTCCATCGTGGCTGGCATCGGCACGGAAAACGGAACAAAGGCAGCGTTTGCCGGTGACGCAAGCCGCTGGTTCGACGACCGTCTGAAAACGTTGGCGGCCGCCGGTACCGGCAACATCAATCTCGATTTCTATGGACTCGGGCTCGACGAAGAATCGCTCGACGAACCGGTCCGATACACACTCGATTTCAACCTGGCGCTCGTTCAGGGAAACTGGCGATTCAAGGCGGACTCTCCATGGTCGGTCGGGCTTCGATACGTGTTTTCGGAAGTGGAGCCGAAGCTGCGCGATGAGCCGCAGTTCCCCGGGCTTGCCGACGGCGTTCACGTCAAGGTTTCCGCGCCGGCCGTGCTGCTGGAATTCGACACGCGAAACAACATCTTCACGCCGACACGCGGCCTGTTTGCGGAGTCCGTCTATCTGTTGTCGCGCGAAGACCTGGGCGCCAGCGAGGATTTCGAGCGCTTCCAGCAGGTGTTGATGACCTGGTTACCGCTCGCGGATCGCTGGACGCTGGGTCTGCGCGGCGACTACCAGTGGACTTCGGAGGGAACACCGTTCTTCCTGCGGCCCTACATCAAGCTGCGTGGTGTTCCGGCGATGCGCTTCCAGGGTGACGAGATGGCGTCGGCCGAGGCCGAAGTACGGTGGCAGTTCTACGAGCGATGGAGTGCGGTCGCCGCGGCGGGCTACGGTACCGCGCACACGAGCAGGGACCTTTTCTCCCGCTCGAAGGACGTGACGAGCGGCGCCGTGGGTTTCCGCTACGAACTCGCGCGCAAATTCGGCATGCACGCGGGACTCGACGTGGGTTTCAGCGACGACACCACGGCCATCTACCTGCAGGTGGGCAACGCGTGGTTCCGGCCCTGAAGAAAAGGCGCCGGTTGCACGGCGCCAGTTCCGTTCAAAGACGCAGGTAGCCGCGTTCGCCGACGAACAGCCCGCGCGCGGCTTCCGTGCGCCACTCCGCGGGCGCACGTTGGTCGAGCATGATCACCGCGGCATGCAACGCGTGCATGCGCAGCTGCAAGTCGAAGTCCGGCAACGTCGCGTGCGATGGGTCGCCACCTTGTCGCAGGTGTTCGAGGAACAGAAGCACCGGTTTCCCGTGCTCGCCGAGCATTTTCTCCAGGTGCGCGATGTAGCGTGAGGGATCGCGCGACGCTTTCACGGCGACGGCGTACATGGCGATTGCCGTTTCGAAGTCGTCTTCCTTCTCGTCGAGCGGCAACGCGAGCGCTTCATCGATCATCGCGCGCGTGGCGCCATCGGACGCCGCCAGCAGCTTCACGACTCGCGCGTCCTTGTTCTTGCTGGCCTGTTGAGCGGCCAGGGCCAGTTTGCCGCGCGCCATCGACGCGTAAGGCTCGAGCGGCGTGCCGTCCACGTCGCTGTCGCTCTCGATCTGCAGCAGCATGCCGAGTCTGTCGGAGTTCGAGGCCAGGTCCCCGAGTTTGGCCTCACCGGATGGTGAGGTGAGGCGCCGCAGCCGCGCGTGGTCGAGGGCGAGGTAGCCACGCAGTGCGGGAAGATACTTGCGCGCCTGGTCATACATGGGTCGTGCGTCGGAATACCGGCCGCGTTCGGCCAGCGTCACGCCAGCCGCCATCGTGAGCCATGCGTTGTCGGGCCATTTCTTCTGCGCCATCTCGAACTGGGCATTTTTCTCGCGTTCGTCGGTGACACAGCGGATGCGCAGGTACTGCAGGTTCGGATCCGATGGCGCGCGTTCCGCCAGCGCCCGCTGGCGCGTGCAAACCGCATCGGCTTTCTCGCCTTCGGCGAGATCCTGTTCGAAGCGCATGAGCAGCACGTCTTTTGGATCCTGCTTCAGCCTCTCTGCCAAAAGCGCGCCGAATTCCGGCTCCGCCGATGCGAGTTGCAGCCAATCGAGGATCCTCGTGGAGTTGGTGCTGTCCCAGCGCGCGTGTGTGAGCGCGAGCTTCGATTTCTCCTCCGGCTTGTCGAGCATCTCGACCTGGCGCCACGGAGACGCATCGCTCGCCGCCGACAATACGTGGCGATAGGTCGCGCCATACTTGTCACTCGACTGAATGCGATCCGGCGGGTCCCTGAACACGTGGTCGACTTCGGTGGTCAACCAGCGCTGCGTGCCCAGCTGACGCTCGGCGGGCTGATTTGCAGGGTTCGAATTCCCGGCGCCTTCCGGCGTGTACACCGCCGTCCATTGGTAGAGCGGCGCGGCGCCGGCCACGTTGTAGATGTACTGGGCATTCGCGCCGTGAAGGTCCGATTCGAACTGCTCGATGACGTCGTTCGACGGCGTGAGCGCGCGCAAATCGAGTTGTCCTCCGACGGGAACGGTGACCGTGATGGGCTGGTTCTGCTTCACCTCGATGCGCTCGCCGCCGTATTCGATGAGCACCGGCACCGCCAGCGCGTTGTAGATAGTCATGCTGGAAGAGCCGACGTTCGCACCGATGGCAATCACGCTGCCGACGATGCCGAGCGCCACGGCTGATCGCGCGATGGTCGCGACGATGCCGTCCGCGGTCTGGAAGCGATCCCACCAGTCGAGCCGCTTCTGGCGCGGACGTTCCTTGCCCGGCAGCAGCGTGGCGTATTGCTTCGGAACCGTGGAGGGCGGCGGCGCGTCCGCCGGCTTGAGATTCTCGCGCGCAAACTTCGCCACCTGGCTTTCCACGAGCAACAGTTGCTCGAGTGCCGCATCGCGCAGTCTCGAGATGGCGCCAATGGCCGCGCCGATCCAGCCGTCGATGACGTTGAGCCATTCGCCGATGTTCTCGCGATTCGGCGGCGGCAGTTTGAACTCCTCGAGCAGCGCGGCGTAACTCTCCACCTCGAGGCGCCGCAGCAGCGTGCGGTCGAGGGAGACTTCGCCCGCCTGCTCGTGCACGGTGCTGAGCACGCGGTAGAGCTGCTGGCAGGCTTCGAGCAGCCGTGAGAGCTCCTTCGAACTCACTCGTCCGTCGGCGGTCACCACGCCATAGATGTTGGAGACGTATCCCTGCACGTCGCGCAGGTTGGCCTCGGTGTGGTCCGTGTAGTGCAGCATCGCCGCGAGCGAGCGCAGGTATTCGGGCCAGCCTTTCTCGAGAGTCCGCGCGGCCGCGAGATGCGTGCTGCGGCAGCGCTTGTCGTGGGCTTCGATTTCACCACGCGCAGCCGAGATTTCGCGTTCGAGGCTCGCGATGGCACGCGGCAGGTCCTTGCGGCGAATCTCGGTGCCGTTGTGGCGGATGATGCCGCCCGGCGCCTGCGCAACCTGGTCACGCAGCGCCACGAGTGCATTCTTCTCCTCGAGTTTCTCGTTCAGATGCTCGACCTTGAGCGCCAGATCTTCCGGATACAGCGCGTCGAGAGCACTCGCGATGTTCGAGGGCGCCACAGCCGGGCCGTACAGCGCCTCGGGAGTCTCGGCGTAGCGGACGGGCGAGCGGTGCAGGTAGACCCCGCGATAGGAGCGATTCAGGAATGCGCGGCCGTATTGCTTCTCCAGGTTCTGGAGCGTCTTCTCCATCGGCGTCGGTTCGATGGTCGCGTTGCGGAAGACGTGCGCGGACATCTGCTCCTTGAGGGCGGCAGGGTTCACGAACACGTCCCAGGCGCTGCGTTCATCGACGGGCGCGGCCACGTAACGTTGTTTGGCGTTGTGCTCGCGATCCCAGCTCGGCGGATGCGTGCCCCACATGCGCGGCGGTTGCGCGAGTTCGGTCTTGAACACACGGTGTGAATCCCGTGAGGTGGCAGGCAGCGGAGGTACCTGGCCGTACATCGGCTGGTTCAGGATCTCGCGCATGCGCTCGATGATTCTCGCCTGCACGGCAAACAAGTCGGTGATGCCGCGGTTCGCGTTGGCTTCGCTATTGGCGAAGGACAGCGACTTGTCCCACGCGTCATCGGCCGCGTTGAGCTTGTGCAGCGCGTGAATCAGCGCGTCGCTGCCGGTCAGCGAGACGGCAACGAGGTCCGCCTGGAACTCCATCTGCCGCGAGAGCGCGCGCTGCGCCAGCAGCACGCCGCGGAACAGGACGTCCATCATCGAACGGATCGACCAGACGATGATCGAGAGGATCCAGCCCACCCACGCGACCCGCAGGTCGATGCGCGAGAGCTGCTGCAGTAGTTTGTCGAGCATGTCGCGGCGCGCGACGATGTGGCCGGCGATCTGCTGCGAGATGTAGACCCAGCGGCCGACGGCCATCGACCGCTGCGCGAAATGTCCGAACTCGTGCGCCAGCACGGCCTTGAGTTCGCCGAGCGTGACGACGTTGACGAGGCCGAGCCCGATCTCGAGGTTCTTCTTCGAGGGGATGATGAGATTCAGCAGTGACAGGTCATAGAAAACCGCGGCGTTGACGCGCGCCGACAGGTAGACCTTGTGAGCACGCGGCGCTCGCGCTTCATCGGCGAGGCGATCGATGAACTCGAACAGCCGCGGCTGTTCCTGGCGCGTGATCTCGATGTCTTCGATGGCGTAGCGATGCTGGATGAAGAACAACGCCTTGAACATGAACACCGCGAGGAACGTGGCGCAGACGGCAGCAATGAACTGCCAGAGGTCGAAGTGACCTCCGTCGCCGAACATCCCCTTGAACAGCCGCCAGGCGGTCCAGGCGAACCAGCCTGACAGCGCGAAGTACAGGACGATGAAGGCCGCCAGACCGCCCATGGCAAGCCAGGCCCGGTGCTTGTAAGCGGTAGTAGCCGCAGTGAGATTGGGCGGAACGCTTGCCGGGCCCGGTGGGTAAACGTGATCCATCCAATCCTCCCTTGAAACCAGCGCCGAAGTCTGCGCGAGCCATGCCCGCCCGTGAAGGTGCTCTGTCACACCATCGCGAACTCGGACATCAGCGGCGAGGGACGCCGCGGGGAGGGGTCAATCAGGGCGTTTTCGTGCTGCTTCCCAGGCCTGGAAACGGTCGATGGCATCGGATTGCATGAGGATCTTCGAGTCGGGATCGAGCGTGACCGCAGCGAACGGTGGTACGGACAATGCACCTGTGCCATCCGTCATCGGCAACGTGAGGGTCCGATCGTTGACGCGAACGTCGACGGGCATCGGGAAGGGCAGGTCGTCGGGTACCTTCCAACGCAGCTTGAGGAGGCCTCCTTCGCGCGTGGCCACGAGTCTTGGCAAGGCCGCGCGATAGAAATAGGCGTCGAAGAACCAGCGGTAATCCTTGCCGGTCACTTCATTGACGATCTTGAGGTAGCCCTGCGTCGTTCCGAACTGCGGCTGGAAATTTCCCGGCAACGGGTCCGGGCGGCCATACACGAGGATGCGGATGGACTTGAAAAACGCCTCGTCGCCGATCAGGTGGCGCAACGTGTGCGCGACCCAGCTCCCCTTGGGGTAGATGTCTCCGCGCGGCCCGGTCTTGTCGGCATAGACCTCTTTCTCGGATCGCTCCTGGCCGGTCACGAGGGGTTGCTCATTGCGGATGATGGCGCGCTGCGCCTTCAACAGCGACAGGTAGTCGATCCGACCGCCGAGGTATTCACCGAGCAGCGGCTGGGCGTAGGAACCCAGGCCCTCGTGCAGCCACAGGTCGTCATAGTTGGAGACCGACATCTGGTTGCCAAACCACTCGTGCGCGAACTCATGGTTCATCAGGAAATCGAAGCCCTGCGGAGTCTTCGGGAAATCGTTCGAGTGTCCGACCAGCGTCTGGTTCTCGAGCCCGGAGTACGGCACCCGGATGACGCCCATCTTCTGGTCGGCCCACGGATAGGGACCGATGCGTGATTCCCAGAAATCCAGTGTCTGCGGGAATTCGCGGAACAGTTCCGCCGCTTTCTCTTCCTCGCCCGGTAGATAGTAGAGGCGCATGGGAATCGTGTTGCCGAAACGGCTGGCGTACTCGGCCTCGAATACCTTGTACGGGCCCACGTCGAGTACCGGGCCGTACGTATGCACACTGCGCGCGCGCCAGTTCCACGTGGTCCAGCCATCCTTCTCCGACTTTCCGACGAATGCACCGTTGCCCGGCGCCATCAGCCCTGCGGGCACGGTGTAATGCAGGTCGGTAAACGCCGCCTTGCGCGTCGGGTGATCGATGCACGGAATCAGGAGGTCGCAGCCGCCACCCCATAAAGAAGTGTCGATCCACGGGTGTTTTCCATCCGGCGTCCTGAGCCAGGTGGTGCCGCCTTCCCACGGGGGGCGTTTGGCAACCGGCGGAGTGCCGGAATATTCGATGCGCGCCTTGATGGTGCTGCCGGGCGTCGCCGTGCGCGGTAGTTTGATCCGCAGAAGCCCGTCGGGATTGGAGTACTGCGAGGCCGCGAGTTTTCGGCCGTTGATGTCGATGCGCTCGATGGTGAACTTCGGAAAGAAATCGAGAACCAGCTCATCGAGCTTCTGCGACGTGGTGAAACTCAGCACGGCCGTGCTTTCGATGCGCTTCTCGTCGGGGAAGACCCTGGTAGAGAGGTCGAGGTGCCGGAAGTCGAGAGCCACCTGTTCAGGAGGCATGACGCCGCCTTGTTTGCGCGTCTGGGCCGTGATGAATTTCGGATCCTTCGGATCCGTGATCTGCGCGGCGGGCGTGCGGTCGGGCTCCGCCGTGGCGAGGGAGAGGAAACTCAGCGCAGCGAGCGCGGCGCTGCAGACTGCCAGCTTCATGCGATATCTCCGGGGGCGTGGGACTCAACCGCGGCGACCAAGGGGATGCCGCCGCGGTTGTGACCCACCCGCAGGGCGCCTAGAACTTCTTCTCTGCGCGAATCATGAAGAAGCGTCCGCGCGAATTGAAGGACCCCTGGTCGAATCCGTTCGCATAGTTTCCTTCGAGGAACGGCGGCATCTCATCGAATGCATTGTCGATGGACAGCGCCACGGTGGTTTCGGCCTGTTCGAACTCGTAGCTCGCCATCCAGTCGTTCTGCACGTATTCGTCCGCTTCGAGGTGTTCGCCGTCGACGAGCAAGGAACCGTCATTGCGTACGCCGCCCACGTAGCGCAGCGCGGTGCTCAGCGTGAACGGTCCGCGATCCCACGTCAGGCGGCCAGTGCCGCGCACCCGCGCAAGCGTTCCGGTGGCATCGGTGTACGTGCCGACGCGGCGCACCGGTGGCGCGCCCGGAGCGGGGGACTGCTCGAACGTGTCGAGGTAGGTGATGTCGGTGCGGAACACGAACGTGCCGATGGGACGGTCTGCGGTTTCGTATTGAAGGCCGAAGTCCACGCCCTGGATCTCCTGGTTGAGGAGGTTGGCGCGAGTTGCGATGACCTCGACCACCGAGTTCGTCGCCGGGTCGCGCGTGATGCGATCGGCGTAGCTGCCGTTCGCCGCGTTCTGCGCGAGCACGTAGTTCCGGTCGATGGAGCCGATGATGCCGTCCTTCTCGATGTGGAAGAAATCGACGGTAGCCGACAAACGCTCCGCGAAGCCGGGCGTGAACACCACGCCGATCGTGAGGTTGTCGGCTTCTTCAGGCAGCAGGTCCGGATTTCCACCTGACACCACGAACGTTCCCGTGGTGTTTGCCGGCGCCTGTTGTCCACCGCATCCGGGCAACGATGCGAAGTTGGGACCGGCGCAGGGATCGACGATGGGCGCGAAACCGCGAGTCTGTCCCGAGAACGCCTCGTTGAATGTCGGCGCGCGGAAGCCGGTGCCCCATGACCCACGCACCAGCAGCGATTCGATGGGACGCCACTTCAGACCGACCTTGGGATTCGTCGTGTCACCGAAGAGGTTGTAGTCGGAATAACGCGCAGCGAGATCGAGATCGAGTGAGGCCAGCAGCGGAATCGCGAACTCGGTGTAGATCTCCGTGATCTCCCGCGTGGGCGGGAATGCATCGGGGGTCGGGCCGCGGCCGACGAAGGCGTTGAGTTCCGAATTGCGGTCATTGTCCGACGAGTACGACTCACGACGGAATTCCGCCCCGATGGCCATGCGCACCTTGCCGGCGGGCATGTCGAACAAGTCACCGCTGAAGTTTGCGACCGCCGACTGCATGCGCGACTTCACGGTGGTGTTCGAGTCGGCGGAGATGAAGTCGAGCATCTCGGGCGTGATGGTGCCTTCAGCCCCGAGCAGGTTGATGGGCACGCAGCCGTTGCCCGCTGCACGGCAGGCATCGGAGTCGCCGGCCGCCTGCTGCAGGCGGTCGCGCAGGACTCCTTCGCCTCCAAAGGTGAGTTGATCGAGATTCTGATGGTTGTATGACAGATCCCATTTCCACTCGCCGATGCCACCTTCGATGCCCGCGACGAAGCGCGACACGTCGGAGGTCACGTCGGATTGACGCCGGCCGCGGAACGGCTGTTCGCCAATGGTGCGCGCGACGCTCAGGTCGACGCCGAATGGATTGAAGTCGTTGTTGGCGCTGAGGATGATCGGGTCGCCGTACACGGCGCCGAAGTAGTCCGGCGCCAGGTATCCGGTGGAGC
>JGI10216J12902_103921962_pt1 | contig 10587 bp, 11 predicted proteins | sample KanNatreferecore_FD_12902 | JGI IMG/M metagenome (IMG submission 12902)
TGATCGAAGCGACCGATGCGCAACAGGCCGGCCACACCGTCGAAGCCGTCCGGGCGCGGATCAAGGAGCTGCAGCACTCGCTGTCAGAACGGACCGCCGCGCTCAAGGTGTTGCAGTCGGGTGCAGCCGGTCAGACCTCGGGCTTTGCGGCGCGAATGGAGGCGCTCGCGCGACGGCACGTGGACGGTCTGTGGATCGACAAGCTGATGATGTCGGGGACGAACGGCACGATGACATTGGGCGGCGCGACGCTCGACGCCGATACGGTGCCCGTCTATCTCCACAGCCTCGCTCGCGAGACTGTGTTGAGCGGCACGCGCTTCGATGAATTCGTGATCGAACGTCCGCAGAAGCGCGACGCCTCGGTGGCGGAAACCGATGCTGATGGGAAGCCGACCGCGGCGAAACCGTTCGTGCCTGGACACATCCGCTTTCGCGCGGGCAGCAAATCGCTCGCCACCACGACCGTAGCGCCGGAGGAGCCGACATGAGGCTTCCTCCCGCAATCGAACAGATGGCCGCGCGTTTCGATGCGCTGTCGATCCGCGAGCGTGCGCTGGTGGCGTGCGCAGTGCTCGGCGCGATCGTGATGCTCTGGATGCTCATGGTGCTGGATCCGATCTCCGGCAAGGCGCGCTCGCTGGAAGCCGAAAAGGCGGCGCTCGAGGAAGACATCGCAGCGGCGCAGAACGGCATCGAGACCGCGCCGATGACGCTCGCATTGGCCGAGCAGAAGAAGGTGCAGACGGCGCTCGATGAGATCAACGTGCAACTCGCCTCGAAGTCGGCGGGGCTGATTCCGCCGGAGCGCATGGTGCAAGTCATTCATGACGTACTGAGCCGCCAACGTGGCGTGTCGCTCGTGAGCCTTCACAACAAGCCCGTCACGAGCCTCGTGCAGAGTGTTCCCGAAGAGACGACCGGCACGGCGCCTGCGCCTGAAGACGGTGCCGAGGGTTCCACCCCAGCTGCGGCTGATGCCGCGCCGATCGAAGCGTCCGGACCCTTCGTGCATCCGGTCGAGATCGTCGTCGAAGGCTCGTACCTCGACGTACTTGCGTACCTCAAAGCGCTCGAGGCTCTCGACTGGCGCTTCTACTGGAAGGTGCTCGATCTCGAAACGCAGCGCTATCCGATCAACCGCGTCCGCATCGAGTTGTCGACGCTCAGCATGGATAAGGACTGGATCGGCGTGTAACGCCGTGACGAACTATGAAGACGCTCATGAATCCGTATCTGGCCACGCTCCTGCTGACGATGACTGCACAGTCGGCGCTCGCGGAGCGACTCGTCGATCCGACGCGACCCGTGAACGCGAGACCGGCCGCCGATGCGCCCAAATCCCAAGGCGGCATTCGTCTGGAAGCGATCATGCGTTCGGGCGGCGCTCATCTCGCGATCGTGAACGGCAAGATCGTGCGCGCGGGAGATCAGGTCGGCGCAGTGCGTATCGACGAAGTGCTGCCGGACGGCATTCGTTACACGAGTGAAGGACGCAGCCACACGGCGCGTCTCGACAGCAAGGCTATTCCCGTACGACGCAACGTCGTACCGAACGAGGACGAGACATGAGCAGGTTCGATCGATGGTTCGCGGCCAGTCGCCTCGCGACACGTGCGGTGCTGTGCGCATCGCTGTTCGCGAGCGCGGCAACGTTCGCGCAGGACGCGGGCTCCGCGGCCGAAGCACCCGTCGTTCGCACCAACGGACAGCGCTTCGATATCAATGTCTCCGATGCGCCCGCGCGCGCCTTCTTCATGGGACTCGTCGAGGGCACCCCGATCAACATGCTCGTCGACCCGCAGGTCACGGGCCGCGTCACGTTGCAATTGAAACAAGTGACGATCGAGGAAACGCTCAGTGCCGTGCGCGATCTGTACGGTTATGACTACCGCCGCATCCGCAACGGCTTCATGGTGTTGCCGGCGACGCTGCAGACGCGCGTGTTCAATCTGAACTTCATCGACGTCACCCGCGTCGGCTTGTCGAAGACGCGCATCAGCTCGGGGCAGATCACGCAGGATGAGAACACGCATTCGGCCAACGGCGGCGCTGCGTCGCAGCCTTCGGGCGGCGACACCATCGATGTGACCGGCACCGCGGTCGTCACCCGCAGCGGCACGGATTTCTGGAAGGCGATCGAAGCCGACCTCAAGACGATGATCGGCGTCAGCGAGGGCAGCGAAAAGAGCGTCGTGATCAATCGCCAGTCCGGCGTGATCGTCGCTCGCGCGATGCCGACGGAACTGCGCGACATCGGCGAATACATCGCCCGTACCGAAAAGACGGTGACGCGACAGGTCATTCTCGAAGCGAAAGTCATCGAAGTCGAACTGAACGACGCATATCAGGCCGGCATCAATTGGGCCGCGGTCCTGACCGACGGCAACAAGCAGTACACGCTCGGCCAGCTCGCGCCTCCGGGCGGCTTCGACGGCAATCCGCTCGCGCCCGACAACCGTCCGATCACCGTCGGCCCCGGCAATCCGGTCAACGAGCTGCTTACCAACACGCTCGGCGGTGCGTTTACGATCGCGGCGAACACGGCGGACTTCGCCTCCTACATCGAGCTGCTCTCGATGCAGGGCAATACGAAGGTGCTGTCGAGCCCGCGCGTCTCGACGCTTCACAACCAGAAAGCGATCATCAAGGCGGGCACCGACGAGTTCTTCATCACCGGCGTCGATACGGACGTCATCGTCGGCGAGACCGTGTACACGACGACCGAATACGAGCTCACGCCGTTCTTCTCGGGCGTCGCGCTCGACGTCACGCCGCAAGTCGGCGCAGACGATCGCGTGATGCTGCACATCCATCCGACGATCAGCGATGTCGAGGACCAGCAGAAGACGCTGTCGATCCGCGGCAACACGGACGTCCTGCCGCTCGCGCTGAGCCAGATCCGCGAGTCCGACAGCATCGTGAAAGCCCGCAGCGGCCAGATCATCGTGATCGGCGGCCTCATGCGCCAGACACGCCAGCGCAAGGACTACAAGACGCCGCTCCTCGGAGATATTCCCGGCCTTGGCCGCTTGTTCCGCAGCGAACGCGACCTGCGCTCGACGACCGAGCTCGTCATCCTGCTGCGCCCGATCGTCGTCCACGACGAAGACGACTGGCAGCCCATGATCGACGAGCAGATGAAGCGCGTCGACGATCTCACCAAACAGGGCAACGTCAAGTAACCCGGGTCGTCATGAGCGAACAGATCCGCAAAAAGAAAGTGCGACTGGGCGAGCTGCTGCTCGATCAGAAGCTGATCAGCGATGAGCAACTGCAGCAGGCGCTCGCGGAACAGAAGCGGACGGGGCGCAAGCTCGGCCGCGTGCTGACGGATCTCGAGTTCGTGCGCGAGGAAAAGCTCAACGAAGTCCTCGCTCAGAGCCTGCAGATCCCATTCATCGACGTGCGCCAGCTGACGCTCGATCAGAAGGTCGTGCGTATGCTGCCCGAGGCGCAAGCACGGCGCTTCCGCGCGCTCGTGCTGCAATCCGATGCACGCGGTCTGCTCGTCGGCATGGCCGATCCGACGGATCTCGTCGCGTACGACGAGCTCGCGAACCGTCTGAAGCAACCGCTGCGCATCGCGCTCGTCAAGGAAGCGGACCTGCTCAAGACCGTCGACGTCGTCTATCGGCGCACCGACGAGATCGCCTCGATCGCGCAGGAAGTTCGCGAAGAGATGCGCGAAGGCGACATCGACCTCGAACAGCTGAGTGCGGACGAAGGCTCGCCCGACGCGCCGGTGATTCGCCTGATTCAGACGATGTTCCAGGACGCGGTGCAGGTGCGAGCGTCCGACTTGCACATCGAGCCCGGTGAAAACGCGCTGCGCGTGCGCCAACGCGTCGACGGCGTGCTGCAGGAACAGAAGATCGACGGTCGCCGCGTGGCCGGCGCGCTGATCACGCGACTGAAACTCATGAGCGGCCTCGACATCGCCGAGAAGCGCTTGCCGCAGGACGGCCGTTTCTCGCTGAAGGTGAAGGACAAATCGATTGACGTGCGTTTGTCGACGATGCCGACGCAGCACGGCGAATCGGTCGTGCTGCGATTGCTCGATCAGTCGGCGAGCCTCATGACGCTCGAACAGCTCGGCATGGCGCCGAAGATGCTCGAGCGCTTTCGCAATCTGATCTCGCGCAGCGCGGGCATGGTGCTCGTCACCGGCCCGACAGGCAGCGGCAAGACGACGACGCTGTATTCGGCATTGAACTTCCTCAACCAGCCGGACGTGAAAATCATCACGGCCGAGGATCCGGTCGAGTATCGGCTCGATCGCATCAACCAGGTGCAGATCAACCAGAAAATCGGCCTCGACTTCGCCCGCGTGCTGCGCACGACGTTGCGTCAGGATCCGGACGTCATCCTCGTCGGCGAAATGCGCGACCAGGAAACGGTCGACATCGGACTGCGCGCCTCGATCACCGGACATCTCGTGTTCTCGACGCTCCACACGATGAATGCGGTCGCGACGATTCACCGCCTGCTCGACATGGGCGCCGCGGGTTACATGATCGCCGCCGCATTGCACGGGATCATCGCGCAGCGCCTTGTGCGCAAGGTCTGCGACAACTGCGCGCAGCCGAGTGAGCCAGATCCGCAGCAGCGCGCCTGGCTGTACGCGAAGGTGGATTCGACACGGCTCGCGCAAATGAATTTTCAAATGGGCGTGGGGTGCACGTACTGCAACCTCACGGGCTATCGCGGCCGCGCGGCGATCTACGAACTGCTCGAGCTCGATCGCGAGCTCTCCGATGCCGTTCGCCGCGGCGACGCCATGGGGTTCGCGAATCTCGTGCGCCAGCGCAAGGACTTCACTTCGCTCGCCGATGCGGCGCTCGAGCTCGTCGCGAGCGGCACGACGAGCGTTGCCGAAGCGATCTCGATCACCGCTGGCCTGGATGAAAACGAGCCCGAAGTCCCGCAGGCGGAGACGGTGTCGCAGGACGACATCGACTCATTGATGGCCGATGCGCTGAGCGAAACCCAACGCATGAAGCTGGCATGACCCGCAGCCCGTAACCCGTAGCCCGTAGCCCGTAGCCCGTAGCCCAAAGAACATGCCTGTCTTCGCATACACCGGCCGATCGCGACGCGGCGAACTGTCGAGCGGCCTCATGGAAGGCGACACGCCCGACAGCATTGCGTCACGGCTGCTCGGCAACGGCATCACCCCGATTCAGATCAAGCTGTCGGTACCGAAGGACGAAGGCGACGTCATGCGTTCGCTGCGCAAGCTCGGCGTCGGCGCGCCGAAGATGACGGACCTCGTCATGTTCTCGCGCCAGATGTACACGATCGCGAAGTCCGGCATTCCGCTGCTGCGCGGTATCAAGGGACTCGCGGCATCGACGCACAATGTCGTCTTACGTGAGACGCTCGAGGACGTCCTGAAAGATCTCGAAGGCGGCCGCGATCTGGCGGGAAGTCTTGCGCGATATCCGAAGATCTTCCCGTCGCTGTACGTCGCGATCGTCAAGGTCGGCGAGGAAACCGGTACGCTCGATGCGTCGTTCAAGCGACTCGCGGAGTACCTCGCGCAAGATCAGGACATGAAGGATCGCATCAAGTCCGCGATGCGCTATCCGATCATCGTGCTGTGCACGATCGCGATCGCCATCGGCGTCCTGACGACGTTCGTCATTCCGAAGTTCGCACCACTGTTCGCGGCGCTCGGTGACAACATTCCGTTACCGACGCGAATCATCATCGGCACGTCGGCGTTCGCGCAGAACTACTGGCAACTGCTGATTGGCGGGATCGTGCTGCTCGTGTTCGGCGCGAAGCACTACGTCAACACCGACAAGGGTCGATTTGCGTGGGATCGTGCGCGCCTGCGCTTGCCGGCGGTCGGCAAGCTCGTTCACGAAGGCATCCTCGCGCGCGTAACACGGTCGCTCGCGATTTCGCTGGGCGCCGGCATGCCCGTGATTCAAACGCTCAAGGTCATCGCGCTGTCGGCGGGCAATCTCTTCATGTCCGAGCGCATCGTGCGGATTCGCGAATCCGTCGAACGCGGTGAGCCCTTGAGCCGCGCCGCGCAATCAGTCGGCCTGTTCCCGCCGCTCGTGATCCAGATGATGTCGATCGGCGAAGAAACCGGGAATCTGCCTGAGCTTCTCGATGAGATCGCAGACTTCTACGAGCGCGAGGTCGACTACAAGCTCAAGAACCTGAGCGCGGCAATCGAGCCGATTCTGGTCGTCGCCGTGGGCGGCATCGTCTGCATTCTGGCCCTCGGCATCATGCTGCCGATGTGGGAAATGATCTCAAGGGCGAGCGGCGGGGGGAGCTGAGCCGCGCTGTGCGCAAAAGCGTGAATTCCGTCTCAGGGGAACTCGCAGAAACAGCGTGACCGCCCTCACGAATCGCGACGAGACCACTGAAGCGACACGCAATCCCGCCGATGTAGACATCAGTCAGGCACGAAGCCGACTTAACTATTTGTCAGCTCGAATTACTGGAGTCTCCCATGATCAAGTCCAAGCAGAACGGCTTCACGCTCATCGAGCTGGTCGTCGTCATCGTCATCCTCGGCATCCTCGCCGCCTTCGCCGTGCCGCGCTTCATGGGCCTCGAAGGTGAAGCTCGTGCGTCCGCCATCAAGAGCATGGGCGGCACGCTCATGGCTGCTGCGTCGATGGCGCGTGCGAAGTGTCAGGCTGTTGGCTGCGGCGCCGCAGGCACGGTCACGATCGAAGGCGGCCAGACCGTCACGATGGTGAACGGCTATCCGAACAACGCGACGATCCGCAATGCGTTGCAGACGACGGAAGGCTACACGCTGTCGCAGGCGAATCGCCGCTTCACGAAGTCGGGTGGCGGCGTGAACTGCTACGTGCAGTACAACCAGCCTGTCAACGCGACGGCCGAACCGACGCTTACGTATGCACCTGTCGTGACGAACGCCGGCCCAGTCGGTACGCAGGCTTGGAACGAAGCGCTCTCGAACGCTTGCCGCTAATCAAGTGTATCCATGAGCTGGAAGGGCAAGACCCTTCCAGCTCATTTTGCTTCTCAACCTCGTCTCATGCGTCCTTCAATGACACACGATCGAGGCTTCACGCTGGTCGAGCTCGTGACGACCATCATCCTGATCGGCATCCTCACTGCGGTTGCCGTCCCCAGATTCTTCGACAACGAATCGTTCAGCCAGCGCGGCTATGTCGACGAGATCGCCTCCGCGTTGCGCATTGCCCGCACGGTCGCGATCGCTTCGCAATGCGAAGTGCGCGTGACACTGACCGCGGTCAACTACGCTGCAGATCAGCGCAGCTCTGAGTCGAATTGCGACGCTCTATCGGGTCCATGGGGTACGCCAGTGTTGCGCAACGATGGCCCGCTCACAGGGTCCGCGCCGCGCGACGTCACGCTCGCACCTGCGGCGATCATCATTTTCAATCCCGACGGCGGCACGGCCAGCGTCGCACCAAACCTCATCGTCGGCCCCTTCACGATCAGCGTCGATCCCGTGAGCGGCAATGTGTCGGTGACGCCATGAGACGAGCGCAACGCGGCACGACGTTGATCGAGCTCGTTGTCGCGATCGTGATCATCACGATGATCGCGAGCACGATCATCGGCTTGCTCGCGAAGATGTCCAAGGGCAGCGCCGAGACGATGAGCCACTCGCAAGCCGTGAATATCGCGAGCTCCTACATCAACCGGGCGCTCGGCGATTCCTATGCGAACGTCATGAACTACAACGGGCAGACGAGCTACGAGGGCGACTATCGGGTAGACACGTTCGTCGCCAACGTGACGCTTGGCGGTCCCCCAGTCCAGTCACGCCGGGTTCAGGTTCGCGTGACCGATCCGTGGGGCACCGAAGTGTGGCTCACCGGCTTCAAGGCGAATCACTAGCCATGCCGCGCCGCCTATCATCCCATCGGCATCGCGGGTTCACGTTGCTCGAGCTCGTTGTTGCGCTCGCAATTTCCGCTGTGCTCGTCGGTTTCACTGCCTACCTAGTGACTGCGCCGATGAATGCCTATGTCGATCATGCCGCGCGCGGGGAGCTCACGAGCTCCTCCGAGAGCATCAGCCGCATGATGGTCGACGACTTGCGGCGCGCGTTACCGAACAGCGTTCGCGTGCGCACGTCCGGCAATCGTGTGATTCTCGAGATGCTGCGTGTCAACGGCATGGGATATTTCCAGCGACAGGGCGTGCTACCGGTCAGCCAGACGAATGCAGCACTTCTCCCCGCCGATCGAGGGCTCGACTTCGCCGCTGCCGACAATCGCTTTTCGATTTTCGGCTCGCTCCTGCCCAACCTGGCAATGCCCAACTATCCCGCGACGGGAACACGCCTCCAGTTGCCGCCCTTGGCGGATGGCCATCTGGTGATCGGCAACCTCGGATATCAGAACGGCAGCGGCGTCGCCTATGACGCGTATCGGACGAGCGGCGGCGGTGCAAAAGTGATTACGCCGGTCGGCATGCAGTTCAGGCTGAACAAAGACCCGATCAGCTACGAAGAGACGATCACGTTGAGCTCGGCATTTCGCTTCGCGGATCCCGGCGCGCTCACTTCGGTGACGCGCGTGTTCTGGGTGCAAACGCCGGTGAGCTACATCTGCAACACGAATGCGAATGCACGCACGCTGCGCCGGTATATCGGCTATCCGATCACTGCGGCGCCGCCGACGGCCGAAACCTCATCGCAGCTCAGCGGCGCGACCATGACGCTCGTCGCGGACAACGTCACATCCTGCATGTTCACGTGCGTGGGCAACACCAATGTCTGCCCGGGTACGATTGCAATTGACATCGTCGTCTCGAATGCATCCGCGACGGGCGGCGTGAATCAAATCATTCGCGTGCTCGAGCGAGTCCCGCTGGACAACGCCCGATGATGCCGCTCGTTCCTCACCATCAACGCGGATCCGCGCTGCTGATCGCGCTGTTCCTCATCGTCGTCGTCGCGGCCCTGGGGATTTTTGCGATCCGACTCGAAATGGATCAGCGACAGACCGCGACGCTCGAGCTACTGCAGGCGCGCGCGAATCTCGCGGCACACGCCGGACTCGAGTACTGGACAGGCCGCGCGTTTCCCCCACCCAGCCTGGTTCCGTGCGCGAACCGACAGATCAATTTTCTTGCCGCGGATCGTCTCGATGGATTTGTTGTGAATGCTTCCTGCACGAGAATCGTGATGGGTGCGCAAGTCGTATATCGGATCAGCTCGACGGCAACTCACGGAGTCTACGGACAGCGCGACTTCGTGCGGCGGACGTTGACGCGAACCGTCACAAACATGGACACGAGCGGCGCGAACGCGGGCTGGCAATCGATCTATTGATGGACTGGCAAACGTCTCAGTCATTGCAGCGGTCGATCTCCCTGCGAGAGATCGCGACTTTCGTCGGGATGACTGATTGATCCGTCCGAACTACAGCTGAGCGACGGAACCATCTCTTGCGCCGAAACGTTAGCGGTGTTCCCCCGCCGATTTCGGAGCCGTCGCCATGCCTTTCACGTTGAAGCCCCTGCCTTTCCCCAAAGATTCCCTCGGCCCGACGATGTCGGATCGCACGCTCGATTTTCATCACGGCAAGCACCATGCGGCGTACGTGAAGAATCTCAACGATCTGATCGCCGGCACGAACTACGAGAGCCAGAGCCTCGAAGCGATCATCAAGGCGACGGCGAAAGGTGAAGGCAAGGAAAAGAAGATCTTCAACAACGCGGCGCAGGTGTGGAATCACGATTTCTTCTGGGAGTCCCTCGCGCCCAACGGCGGCGGCACCCCGCCCGAATCTATTCAGAAGCGCATCGATACTGCGTTCGGATCTTTCGCGAACTTTCGCGACAAGTTCGTCGAGCAGGCAGTCGCGCAATTCGGTAGCGGTTGGGCCTGGCTCGTCGTGAAGGACGGCAAGCTCGACATCATGACGACGAGCAACGCGGACTGCCCGATGACGCACGGCATCCACGCGCTATGGACGTGCGATGTGTGGGAGCACGCGTATTACCTCGATTATCAGAACGAGCGCCCGCGCTTCGTGAAGACGGTCATCGAGTCGATTGCGAACTGGCAGTTCGTGAGCAAGCGGCTGACGGAAGCGGATCGGTGAGAGTCCAGGGACTGTCCCCGCAGGGGACTGTCCCTGATCTTCAAGAATTGGGGACAGTCCCTGCGGGAACAGTCCCTCATCGTCATTCCCGCGCAGTCCATCCGGATTCCAGAGGGGTCCCCGCCTTCGCGGGGACGACGATGTAAGTCGCGGGGGCGATGTATGTCCATCCGTTCCCGTGAACCTATCCTCGCGTGCGCTCTATCTCCGCAAACGCCCTGCCCGCTTCGATATCCGTGCGCTTCGAGTCGAGCGTCGACACGAGCCAGCTCGTCGCGAACGCGAGGGGCATCGCGATTGCCGTCGGATAGTTCGATGCAAAGAGCGGCGTCGCGTTGCCCATGATGTCGACCCAGATTGCCGGGCTCGCGATCAGCATGCCGGTCGACGAGACGAGGCCGGTCGCGCCGCCCCACAGCACACCGCGCTTCGTCAATCCCTTCCAATACAGCGACAGGAGCAGCACAGGGAAGTTGGCGCTTGCGGCGACCGCAAACGCGAGGCT
>JGI10216J12902_102327192_pt1 | contig 10585 bp, 6 predicted proteins | sample KanNatreferecore_FD_12902 | JGI IMG/M metagenome (IMG submission 12902)
CTTTGAGGTGGCAAGAAAGACATGGATGCGTCCCCGTTTTCCCGCCGGTTTAACGGCCGCGCCGGCGGCGTCGATGTCCTTTGGGACACAGCGAGCCAGGCCGGCGATGATGGGTCCCTTGATTTCGCGGGCGATGGCCTGCACCGCGTCGAAGTCGCCCTGGCTCGTAATGGGAAAGCCGGCTTCGATCACGTCCACTTTCAGACGGGCGAGCTGGCGCGCGACTTCCAGCTTCTCGCGCAGGTTCATGGAGGCGCCGGGACATTGCTCGCCATCGCGGAGCGTGGTGTCGAAGACGATGATGCGGTCGTTTTTCATAGCTTTGCGGTTTGTGCTGGCGGCGGCGTTCCTGTCTGAAAACAAAAACCCCACCGCCGTTTGGCAGTGGGGTTCGAGAAATCTGGTTAATCGAACTAGAACCCAACTGCCACGCTGCACAGCAGCAGCGCTTCGAGGAGCAGCAGTTGGTTGTTCGAACGACAATTCACGCCGTTACAGCTATCCGGTTCTGCGCCGCGCGTCAACTGGTTTCTGTGGCTTGAAAGCAAGTCGGGCGCATCTCACCTTATCGGAGTCTGGACTTCCGTGCGGTGCGTTCCCTCTCACCCTGACCCTCTCCCCCGGGGAGAGGGAACAGCCGAAGCGGCGTTCGAGAACCCAGGACGCTCCTCAAGCAGAAGGCCGGCCATCGTCGCTCCCTCTCCCCGAGGGAGAGGGAAGATGACATTGGCGAGTATGGATGCCATGACGCGACGTGGCGAATCGGATACCTCTGTCTATCCGGCAAGCAACTGCTTCAACCGCTTCAACGCATCCGGCACGGCCTTCCAGGGGTCTTCCGATGCCTCGTATTCCAGCGCCACGTAACCCTGGTAGTCGGCGTCGCGCAGCATTTTGATGACGCGCGGCAAATCGGTCTGTTCCTTCTTTTGTCCGCGCCGGGAAATCTCGGTCTTGATCTGGACGTTGACCGCGTAAGGCGCGCACTTCGCCAGGTCGCCGTAAATGTCGTCGGTGTGAAAATTGCCGGTGTCGAGATTGATGCCGAGCCACGGGCTTTTGACCGCGCGGACGATTTCCAGCACCTGGTCCGCTTCCGCGACGATGCCGCCGTGATTTTCGAGACCGAGAAAAATCCCTTTGCCACCCGCGTAGTCGCAGCACTCTTCAATCGCCGCAATGCAGAGAGCCTTTGCCTGATCGCGTGAAGTGCCCGACGGCGCTTCGCCCGCGAAAATGCGGATGTGCGGGGCGCCCATGATGGCCGCGTAATCGATCCAGCTTTTCACGCTGGCGATTTCCTGATCGCGCTTCGCCGGGACCGTGAACGTGTTGCCCACCGCGGTTCCACTGATGGCGATGCCCCGCAGGAACGCGTGGCGTTTGATCTTCAGCAGGAACCCGGCATCGATGCTCGCAGGAAAGTAATAACTCGTCAGCTCCGTGCCCTGACAGCCGTGTTCCGCGCAAAAGTCGATAAACTGAAAGAGGTCGATGCGTTTGGCGGGATCGGTTGCGGTGTCGCGTTTGTGGTTCGCGTCCTTGAAATAGTCGCGGAACGAGTAAGCGGCGAGGCTGAGTGCCAGACTCGGCGAACCAGCGCGGTTGAACGGCTCGATGGCGGAGGCTCGGTTCACGCCCAGCAGTCCGGCTCCGGCCACTGTGAGGCAGGATGTCTTCAGGAAATCACGACGACGGATGGCTTGCATATCGGCAGTAAAACAGCGCCCGATGGCCTTTGCCAGTCTCAGTTTTCGGGCCGCCACCGGGAGCGGAAGTCCGTTTTATCGTGGTGCTCGGCGAAGTCGCAACCAAACGGAGCGCGCCCATCCTGGGCCACCTGGGGAAGCCACGATTTTTTACATGAGCGCGTACGGCGGCGGGTCAGCTGCCAACGTCGCTCTTTGGGTTCGGAAAACCCCGGGCTGTTGCGACCTGCCGGCGCGGCGGTCCGTGACCGCCGAAATCGGCTCCGACGCCGATCACTTCCCGCCGGCGGGCGGAAGTGGTCGCACGCTGATTTCCTTGAACCACACTACGTCGCCGGGGTCATGGTTCTGCAGGCCGAGGTAGCCCGCCTCGGAGCGCTTCGGTTCCCGTTTCGGCTCATGCCATTGCTTTCGCGGTGGCAGGTCCGGACTTGCGGGATCGAAGGTCGTGACGCGTTGCCCGTCGAGGTCGACGAAGATTCGATTCCCGGCCAGTGTGATGATCATTGTTCGCCATTCACCGGATTTCTTGGACGTTCCGGACGAACGGGCGAGCGAGTAAATGGCGCCGGTGCCATGAGCCGGATCGCCCGCGTCTGAAATCTGGACTTCATAACCGCGATGCACGGCGAACCACGGCCCTTCGTCGCGCTCCGCCGAGGCCTGCATCTTCTCCATTGACTCCGGCGAGATCTTGCCCGCTGCATCGCGATCAAACGCGGCGCCCGTTTTGCCGACCTGTTCGAGAATGCCGTCGCCGATCCGCACGTAAACGCCCGCATTCGATTTTTCGTCCTTGGCCTTGAACACGACGCGAACCTGGCAATTGCCCAGACGCTCCTTCTTATAAACCAGCAATCCGAGCCCCTTCGGATCGCATTCTGTCCGGAGAGCGCCGTCGTCCACCACAAAACCGCCCCAGCCTGTGTGCACCCAGTTCGGGTCCACCTTGCCGTCCGTGATCAATGGCAACGACCGCCACGCCGGCTCCGATTTGGATTCCGCGCCGCGCAGGACTGGCAAGGTTGACGCCAACGCTGTGAGGACGGCCAATGAAACGACGGCCCGTCTCGTCAGGCTTTTGAGAGAGAAGATTTGGCTTGGTTCAGCGTTCACGCGCCGAGGCTGGAACAGAGCTCGTTTTGCGTCAATTTCTAATGCTGATGTCCGCCGCGCGGGGGAAACGGGCATTGAAAAGCGGTGGAGGGCCACCGCAGTCCAGGACGCTCGCGCGTTATCTGATGACTCCCAAACTGCGCGAAGCGTCCCGGAGTGCGCCAGCCCTCTGGCGCTTTGGGCAACGCGGTAAAAACGGGAGACACTTGGAAGGTTGAGCGCGGCCTGTGAGTTCCGGTTCTGGGTGTCAGCGCTTGCGGCAGGCAACTCTGCAAAAGGGCTGTCGAGCGCGCGGAGTGCAGAGCATTGCTCTGCGCGATTTCCGGCCGTTCACGTGGAGCAATGCTCTGCGCGCCGGCCTCCGATGGGGCTTTTGCAGATCGCCGCAGCCGCGGGACGGGGAAGGGGCCCGGGTGAGGGGAAGGTAGCGGCCGATATCCGCACGGCTGAAAGATCTTGCGATGCGCGCATAGGAGGGCAATCGCTCATAAACCCATTGACCCTCCAATGGAAATTCAACTTAATAGCCGACACCTATGAGACTCCGCGCGACCGTTCCGCTGCTACTCGTTCTTCTTTACGTTCCGCCGTCGTTTGCGGCGAATCGTTCGAGAAAGACCTACGACTTCCCGATCTACACCAACAAACCGCCGGGGAAACAGATCACTTCAAATCAATTACCCGCGACCACGCCGGCGCTTGCGCCAGAGGAAACGGAGAAGAAAATCCAGGTGCCACCCGGCTTCGAGGTGCGCCTCTTTGCCGCCGAACCGGAAGTCGTGAATCCCGTCGCCATGACCTGGGACGAACGCGGGCGACTCTGGGTAGTGGAGCTTTACGAGTATCCCAAAGGCGCGCCGAAAGGAGAGAAGGGCCGCGATCGAATCAAGATTCTCGAGGACAGCGACGCTGACGGCAAGGCCGACAAAGTCACGGTCTTTGCGGATGGCTACTCGCTTGCGACGGGACTCGCGCTCGGCAATGGGGGCGTCTATCTCGGCGTCGCGCCGGACCTGCTCTTTCTCGAAGATACCAACGGCGACGACAAGGCCGACAAGACCACCGTGCTCAAGACCGGTTTCGGCCTCGAAGACCGCCACGAATTGCTCAACGGTTTCGCGTGGGGACCCGATGGCTGGCTCTACATGACCCACGGCGTCTTCACGCATTCGAAAGTGCGCGACCCCAACGCACACGACCCCGACGGTTTCGGCGTGCAGATGGACGCCGCGCTCGCGCGCTACCATCCGCGCACGAAAAAGTTCGAGGTGTTCGCCGATGGCACGAGCAATCCGTGGGGCGTGGATTGGAACGAGCGCGGTGATGCCTTCGTGAGCGCGTGCGTCATTCAGCATCTCTTCCATATGGCGCCGGGCGGCCAATACAATCGACAGGGCGGCACCTGGGCGAATCCGTACGGCTACGTCGGCGACCTGCCGAGCAAGGGGCTGCCGGCGATCGTGGACTGGCGCCATTACCGCGCGGCGCACTCCGGCATCTGTGTCTATCAGGGGAATCAGTGGCCGGCCGAATGGCGCGGGCTTGTCTTCCTCGGCAACATTCATCAAAGCGCGCTCAATTGCGACCGCCTTACGCCCGTTGGCTCGACCTACAAGGCGGAGAAGGAATCCACGCTCCTCGGTCCCGCGGGGCAGGCGCTGTTGGCGAAGAGCGGGGAGAAAATTCCCGAGGGCGAGGAATGGAAATTTGTCGGCCCGGGAAATTTTCTGGTGAGCAAGGACCCGTGGTTTCGCCCGGTGAGCGTGCAGACCGGACCCGACGGGGCGCTCTGGGTGATGGATTGGTATGACAAATATCCCTGCTACCAGAACGCCCAGGCCGATCCCGAGGGCGTGGACCGCGAATACGGCCGCATCTGGCGCGTGGTATGGGTGGGGGACAAGCCGGGCAAGGCGGTGGCGAGCAGGCCCGACGTCAACATGGATTTGAAAAAACTATCGAGTGCCGAGTTGGTAAAATGGCTCGAACTGACCAATAGCTGGCAACGCCGGCAGGCACAGCGGCTTTTGAGCGAACGCGGGAGGCCGGAGCAACCGAACGACATTGCGGCCCTCGTCGCGCTCGCCGAAGGCAAAGGCGGGAATCCGGGACCATCGATTGTATCGCGCATGGCAGCCTTGGCGGCGCTGAGTGCAACCGGGTTCCTTTCTGAACAAACACTCAACCAATGTTCGAAGGACAGCGCACCTGAAATCCGCGCCTGGTCAGCGCGCTTCACCGGCGAGATTCGTAAATCGAGCCTCGAAGCGGAGCGACGACTTTTCGTTCTCGCGCAAGACAAGGAGGCGATCGTTCGTTCTGCGACTGCGGTCGCGCTGCGCCAGCACGCCTCCGATTCGCTTACGATCGACGCGCCTCCTCCCGAATCCTCCAAGGGTCTGGCGGGCAATTTCCCCGGGTTGTTTGCTTCCGCATCCGACCGTGGCGACTTCTATTACCCGCACGTAGTCTGGATGGCCATCGAACCACTGGTCGCGCAAGATCCTCAACCGTTCTGGATGATGCTTGGAGATTCACAAAACTCTGTCTCCGCTTACTGCCTGCAGCGGACCATGCGCCGCATCTGCGATCTGACGGACTCCGCCACGCGCGAGAAGCGCCTGAACGCGGCAATGGAATTCCTCGGCACTATTGCGTCAAAGACCACGCTCGCGGAGGCAGCGCTCGACGGTCTCATTGATGCCTTCAAGAGCAAAGGCGCGCCGCCCGGCGTGCCGCTTGGGCCAATATTTGAAAAACTGAACGCGAATCCCGCGCTCGCCGACAAAGCCCGTCGTCTCGCCACGTTGCTGGGCGACACCAGCGCCAGTCGCGCACTGATCGCGAAGATCAATGACCTCAAGGCCAGCGTGGATGATCGCCTGAAAGGTATTCAGGCTGCGCGCGAGACGAAGGATGAGGCGTCCAGGGCTGAACTGCTGAAGCTGCTGAAGGCGCCTCCCTCCGTGCCCGTAGCCGCGGATGTGAGTCCGCGCACCTCGGAGAAATCGGCGTCGACTAACGTCGGCGGCCACAATGACGTTCAGCGCCTCTACGCCGAAACCATTCGGGCCTTGAGCGCGTTCGAAGGCGACGAAATCGCCTACGCCATTGTGGATGCCTGGAAGAGCTTCAGTCTGCCCACGCGTCGAGTTGCCGCCGACGTTCTCGTCACGCGCAGCAAATGGAGTCGCGCCGTATTGGCGGGCGTGGACCGGAAAGTTGTAACGCCGGAAGACTTTTCCGCCACGGCGCGCCGGACACTGGCCAGGAGTTCCGACAGCACGGTCGTTGACCATGCCAATCGCGCGCTCGGTCGTTATCGCGCCCCCGGCGAGGACAAGCTCAAGCTGATCGCCGAAAAACGGAAGGTCGTGCTGAGTGCCGAACCGGACATCAAGGCGGGCTATGAAGTGGCCAAGCGCGCCTGTTTCGTCTGCCACAAGCTTTACGGCGAGGGCGCCGACGTCGGCCCCGATCTCACCGGCGTGGGCCGCAGCACGCTCGATGCGCTCCTGCACAACATCATTGACCCCAACGAAGTCATCGGAAATGGGTTCGAGAACACCGAAGTCGAGTTGAAGGACGGTCGCACGATTAACGGGCGAATCGTTGAAGACTCGCCCACGCGCCTGAAGTTGCTCGCCTCCGGCCCCATCGAACACATCGTGGCGAAGAGCGATATCGCGTTGGCGAACGGCAAGCCCGCCATCCGCACGAGCGAATTGAGCCTGATGCCGGAGGCCCTCGAGCAGATCCCGGACAAGGATTTCCGTGACATGATCTGGTACTTGCTCAACCCGCCCGGAGACAATCGCCCCTGGACGCCCGTGCTGCGCAAGGAACTCCTCGGCGACGAAAATGCGGGGCAGCTCAAGACCGGGGCGCGGAGCATTACTCCGCGCTCCAATGCGCCGCGGGATGGAGAATCCCTGGCGCGTTGGAATCAGAAGGCGACGACGGGTCGCGGGAGTTCCGTTGCCGGCGCGCCGTACCATTGAAGGTTGACTGGCCGGCGGCAAACTCCGGCTGACTCGCAGCGGTGCGGGTCGGGTCTAATGCCCATTGCCAAAGAGAGGAACCATGCGCTACGTGATGAAACAAAAGTTGTTCTCGTGGGGAGACGATTTCAGGATCAAGGACGCCGATGGCCGGGACGTTTTCTTCGTTGACGGCAAGGTGTTCACTCTTCGCGACAAGCTGTCGTTTCAGGACATGAACGGGAACGAACTCGCCTTCATCCGTCAGAAACTCCTGTCCCTGGGTCCAAAATATGAAATCTATCGCGAGGGCAATCTCGCCGCGGTCGTGAAGAAGCATTTGTTCACGTTATTCCGGTGCAAATTCACGGTGGACGTTCCGGGCCCGGACGATCTTGAGGCCAAGGGCAGTTTCCTCGATCACGAATACACCTTCTGGCGGGGCGACCGTTCGGTGGCCGAGGTTTCCAAAAAATGGTTTTCGTGGTCGGACACGTACGGAGTCGATATCAACGACGGCGAAGACGACGTGCTGCTCCTCGCCAGCACGGTCGTCATCGACATGGTCTGCCATCAGGAGAGCAAGCGGGATTGATGGTCGGTTTATTGGACTTAGCCGCCCTTTGCGCTCTGATTGAGCCGGGAACAACCCCTGTCATCCAATCCTCTTACCATCAGTCCGGTGGACATGCGGCGCACGCCGGCCGTTGCCGACCTGACCCGTAACCTGTTTGAGGCGGCCACCGTCCAGTAGATCATGAAGCTTGAGCGCGCCATTTTCGCGGAGACAGGAAAAGCAGAAGGAGGACCTGAATAGAGTTGAAGCAGGACCAGCGGGAACAGCGTCCGGCTGCAACTGATCAGCAGACTTTTCGGCATCGCGTCGTTGAGTCTGTGTCTCCGGCCCGGAACCTCGCGAGGGGTTCCGGGTTTTTTCTTTGTTGAAAGGACGTTCCGCTACGTTGCCGGAATAAACCGTTGGAAGATCAGCGCAGTGGCGAATAGCGCCAGAAAAACCAGGCTGACCCAGACCGATCCTCCGCCGCCCACGGCCAGCAGGTCCACCAGCACGATCCCGGCAAGCAAGCCCGACACGGCGCGGCCAACGTTCGGTTGGCCGGTCCACAACGCAAAGGTCAGGCAGCGGCTCACCCAGAGACCTACGACCAGGGAAACCACCAGCGCGCGCACCTGATAACCGGGTCCGTTGACGATCAGGCCCAGCACGACGGGCATCGCGAGCAAATAGCAGGGCCAATAGCTCAGGGCTCCTTTCGCGCTCTCGTTTCGTGCCAGAAAGCTGAGTCCAACGATGTACGACGCCAACGCCAGCGCGCTCCAGATCGCCAGTCCGGCAACGCCATTGATCGCCACGGAAGCGGCGACCAGGTAGAGAAAGAAGCGGCACGCCGCCATGAGCACCGGCGAGAACGCGATCAGCTTGTGAATCGCGTCGTAAAGAACAATGCAGAATAGAAGGATCGCAGCCAGTGCGCCGGTCGTCGGTTTGAGCAGCACCAGAATCACCGCTCCACCGCCGAGCAACCCGAAGCCCCACCGCCACACTTCGTCCACGGAAATGGCGCCGGAGGGAATCGGACGCTCCATGCGATAGCGGCGATCGAACTCGACGTCGAACGCGTCGTTCAGAAACATGCCGCCCGCGTAAAGGCACGTGGCGCCGATGCACACGAGGAAAAACCCGGCGACGTCACTGCCGCCGCCACCCAGCAGCCAGCCGGCGAGGCAATTCGACCAGACGGTCGGCAGGTTCGAGGTGCGTCCCAGGATCAGCAGGGTGCGCCAATACGGTTGAGTCTGTGAACGCGTGAGCAACATTGAGCGCGCCTAGGAAAGCAGGAACTTGCTAAAAAGCAACAAGACGAGCAAGGCGCGCGCATGTTGCGCGGAGAGGCCTTGAATTCCCAGGGGCCGTTGGGCGTGTTTGACGGTGTGTCGGGTTGACGACAGCTTTTGGCGCATGCGGCGGACCGCAGCACTCCGGGCCACAGCGGCGCCGAATGCTCGAAAGCCTCCGGATTTTTTGGGAGCCTCGTTCCTTTCGTTGCTGCTGCGCCCGGGCCGGGCGCGGTCCGCGTATTTGCGGTCCTCGAGGCCATGCCCCGAATTTCACGGGCTTGTCAATCGACGCTCGCCAGTCCGCGCTCCGCCAGCCTCGCCAGCGTCCATTCGTATTCCGCGACGAGCTGGTCCACGACGTTGCGATTCTTCAATTCGGGCGGCAGGACCTCCCACGTGTAGGTCTCCATCTCGATGTGCGAACAAAGATTCGGATTTGCCTTCAAAATGTCCATCGCACCCAGGATGTGATCCGAGGTCGTGTCGAACAACGGCGTCGGCTCGCTGTGGAGCGGGATGTGAAAATGGATGCGCCACTCGACGGCAAACTGCGCCTGCCGGGTCAACGGCGTGGCCAGGGCTTCGTCAAGGTCGCCATAGCGGATGATCTCACCGTCCGGCAGGCGCTCGATCGTCTGGTGAAAATAGATGTCGTCGGCGAAGGACTTTAACGCCGCACGAACTTCCGGCGTGGGATGAACCTTGAGGGCGTTGCTCGCGTGAATCTTGCTGATTTTGATTCCGGCGTGGCGCAGGCGTCCGATCGCTTCGGAAGGCGATTCGAATTCGACGCCCAGGTGGCAGCAATCGTAATTGATGCCAAGATGTTCATCGAGCCGCAGATCTCCGGGACGATCGCCGCGCAGTTGCTCGAAGAAAGCCACCGCCTCGTCGGAGGTTTCCAGGAAGCAAAGCGGCTCCGGTTCGAGACCAAGATGAAACCTTTTCCCGGTGCGACGCGCCAGTTGTTCCAGGTGATCCACGCAGTTCCACAGGTTCGCGCGGGCGGCGCGGACCCGTCGGTCGTCCAGCTTGAACCCCTTGAATGACACCGGGACGGTACTGACACTTCCCTCCACGCCGTCCGGCACGATCTGGGCGAGCAGATCGAAGAGGCGGTTGGTGTATTCGAGGCGCTCGCTTGTCGTCCAGTCCGGCGCATAAACCTGTTCTTTCACCCGTACGCCATGAAAACGCCCGTAAGGGAACCCATTGATCGTAAAAACGTAGCAATCATGCCGGTCGAGCCACTTCTGAAACGCGACCAATGTCGCTTTGTCGGAAAGTTCGCGCGACGCCTGGTCGCTGAGCCGCAGCCCAATCGCATACGGCTTGTCCGGACAGACCCGCTCACGAACCGCCAGCGTGTGTTTCTGCAATGCGCCCAGCGTCTCCGGCCAGCTCTCGCCCCGGTGGATGTTTGTGCAATAGGCGAGATGAATGCCGTGGCTCAATCTCATTGGCAAAAGGCTTAGCAACAATCAGCGCGGCGGGCGAGCGCGTTCTCAAGCTGCGCCGCAAAGGATTGGCTTGGACGCCAATTGCGCTAGGATGTTTCGTCGATGCCGCCGACCCATTCCAGTACGGACGCAAGAGACAGACTGCTCGTGCTGCTCAACGATGCCGTTCGCAACGGCAAACTGGTCAAGCTGACGTTGAGCGACTACCGCGGCGCCGACGCCACGTTGAAGAACGTCTTCGTGCGTCCCGTCGCCTTGCGTGTGGGACCGCGGCTTTCCTTCGTTTACCGCCACGCCACGCGCGACATCACGAAAAACCTCACACACGAGGAAGGACTCGCGCAGGTCGCGACGCTCCTCGCCGCGGAGTTTCAAACAGCGAACCTGTTCACCGCCGATCAATCTGCGCAGTTGGAACTGCGTGACGGCCGGAAGCCACGCCTTGTCGTTGGCAGGCCGG
>JGI10216J12902_101403334_pt1 | contig 10584 bp, 6 predicted proteins | sample KanNatreferecore_FD_12902 | JGI IMG/M metagenome (IMG submission 12902)
CGAGCGGCGAGTTACCGCCGGAGATCAGCAACCTTCCGTCGTCCAGAAAAGTCGCGCTGGCGCAGAAGCTGTTGACCTGCGCGGCGTCGAACGTCGTCTGATGGCTCGCTGCGCCGAACCCTTGCGCCGGATCCCAAATGTCGAAGGTGCGTCCGTCCTGCTGAGCCGCGTTACCCTTCGGCGTCCCGAAGGTGAGCACCCTACCGTTGGGTAACAGCAGCGAGTGCAGACCATTCAGCGGCCAAGGCTGCGTCGCCGACCACATGCCCTTGGTGGGCGCATCCGCCGTCACCACCAACCCTTCGAACAGCGGGTCGGCCACGGTCGGCAGTTGTATCGGCAAAGGCACGCGCGGCGCAGCGGCTTGCGCCTCGAGCGCAGCCTGCAGGTCCAGCTCTGTCCGCGCACCAAGCAACTCGGCGTCGCGCGCGGGCGCCTCGGAGCAGGCGAGCGACAGCAAGACGGCGGCAAGCAGCGATCGTGAGCCGAAAAAGGTCGTCATGTCGGATCGATTTCGTCATGAAGACGAGCAAGCCGCGGAACTTCGCGCAGCAGACGTTGCTCGTCGATCGGCACGCCGGCGTAGCGCTGGCGCAGTTGGCCCTGGCTATCGAACAAGTACAGGCCGGTAGCGTGAGCCGCTGGCGCCGGCGCCTCGCCCCGTTGATCGAACATGGCGAGTCGTCGACTCAGCTCTTTCGTCGCTTCCGGCGTCGCGACGACGAACGACCAGCCGCCCAGATCGGCGCCATTCGCGGCGGCGAACGCCTTCAGCCGCTCGGGGCTATCGGTCTCGGGATCCACGGAGATGGACAGCAGCCAAACGCGGGCGCGGACATCTTCCGGCAGCGCTGCCCGCACCGTCGCCAGCGCCTGAGCCTGCTGCGGACACACCTTGGGGCAACTCGTGAACATGAAGTTCAAGAGCACGGTCTTGCCGGACAGCCTGCGCGCCTCCAGCAAGCGCCCGTCTTGATCGCGCAGCGGCACCCCGGCAAGCGCTGCGATGGCAAAGCCCGCGCTCGCGGAACCTTCGCGTTGCTCTGCCGCGCTGCGATCGCAGCCGGAGACGCAACCGGAGAGAACGAGCAGCAAGCTCGCGAGTCGGCCCAGGCGCGGGTACAGGTGGCTCTTCACGATGGCTTCGGTCTCTTCGTCAATTGCCCGCTCCTTTCCATGTAGCCACGAAACTGCCCGCGATTCACGGCATTTTGGAGCCGAGCGTGCGCAACGCCACTACCACCCCCGCGGGTGAACGCCCGCGCATACGCTCACGCTGGAACCCGAACCACGAGCCCGAATCGCGCGGGACCTCACGACACTAGGTAGATCTTCAGCGTCAGCGCGTTCGTCCCGAGACTATCCGTCCCGAAAATGAGTCGCTAGCAGCACACGAAGGGAACCGCCGGGTTTCAGGTTGGCGCCACGCTGTCGACGGGCGCGTCCGCGCGTCACTGACTCGTCGCGAGCTCAACAGCGTGCAACACCGTCGCGTCACCAGGCCGCGCACGCGAGTCCATGCCGACGGCCGGCGGTCGTTCTACCAGTCAGACGGGGGTGGCACCACCCGCGCACCCGACGGCATGGCACTCTCGCGCCGGAGTTTCGGTTCATGAGCGCCAGCGGCTGAGGCACTGTACTAAGTCTGCGGCGCCGCTCACTTCGTAGCGGCGCCGCAAGGCTGCAGAGGGGAGGTGCCGGCGCGGGCGGCTACTGGGCTTCGATCTGCTTGAGCAGCGAGTCCATGGCGCTCATTTCCTTGCGCTGCTTTTCGATGCACAGGCGAACGACCACTTTGGCGCCACGCATCGCGGGGGCGTCGAAGGTGTCGTGCGGCTTGATCTCGCGGGGATCCTTCAGCTTCGTCAGCGTCTCGAGCGTGCTCGAGACCGCGGCGCCGAGCGCGGCGTGGGCGAGATCACGCGGGGCGAGGCTACCGAGGTTGCCGAGCTCGGTGCCTTTGCCGAGCATGTCCTGCGCGAGCTTCTCGCCGACGGCCTCACTGAGAGCGTCGAGCAGCATCTCTTCGGCGACGAAGGCCGGCTGGCGAAGCGCTAGCGAAGCGACGACCGCTTCGCCGATCTCGATGAACGGCGCCGGGTCGGGGCCCGGACCGGGCGGACCGCCGGGGATCGGAATGGGCTGCAGCTCTTCGAAGAGCGGAAACTTGACGAGCTCGCCGAGAAGGTGGGGAAACCGCAGGCAGCGCCGCGTGTTCTTTGGCATGAGCCAGGTCGCGAGATTGCGGTAGTATTGGCGAATCCGCGCGAGCGCGGGGCTATCGGTGGGTGGTGAGCCGGGAACTTGCAGGGCGCTGAGGCTGCTGCCCGCGCCGTCGAGATTGATGTTGACGAAGTGATGCCAAGTCGCGTCCGTGACGACCCGGCCCACGTTGGCGAGCTGGCCGTCGTAGGCGCAGATGGCCATGAATGCGCGTGGCAAGAGCGCCTCTTTGGCGCCCGTCGGCCCGGTGGGGAAGCCCGTGCCGTGCGACATGGTCATCGCGACGGCCTCGGCGTTCACGCGCCCTCCGCCGGCCGTCGCCGCCGGCCACTCGTCGACCTTCACGCCCGCCAGCGTGAATTGCGACGCTAGGTTGTTGGGTAGATGGCACTCGCCCTCGTGTGGATGGTCCGGAAAGACCTCGAGCACGGGGAACGGTACGGCCCGCGTCGCCGGTAGCTGCAGCAGCGGGTGCGCTTTGGCGGGCTTTCCGAGCACGCCCGGGTTGCCCGCGCGCGTGCGGAAGTTGGGGTAGAGGTTCTGCGGAATGAGGTCGGACTGATCGACGAAGTCTTCCACCTCGTTGCCGGCGGACATGTTGGTCGATAGCCGCTTGTCGCTCCGGATGTTGGGGGTGCCGGTGGTCCAGAAGCGCATGTCGCGTACGCGAGGGATGTCTTTGCTGATTGCGGCGCCGAGATCTTCATGGTCGCCGGTGGCGAACACACCTCCCCCCGCCTGCATGAAAGTCGCGATCGCGTCGACCTCCGACTGGTCAATCGGGTTCGTGAACTGTCCATCGAAGCCGAGGATGAAGACCACGTCGTAGCGCGACTTGAGCAGGCCGACCTTGGGATCGTCGAACCTGAACCCCGGCAGATCGGCTGGAGACGCGCCGGCGCGTGAGGCGCGGGTGACCTCCGGCAACATGCCATGGATGGGGCTGCTCGCCAAAGTTTCAATGAACTGCGTGAGCCCGAAGTCTTGATCAGGTCGAAAGCTCAAGCTGTCGGTCACGACGAGCAGCTTGGGCTGGCACTCTCGGAAGACCTTGAGCACGAGCTCGCGTTCGCGAAATTTGAGCAATTGTTCGCGGAAATTGATGACTTTACGCAGATCGATCATGCGCCCTCCTTGGCCACTCGAAGGTGGCTCACGCCTGGTAGTACGGCACTCCAGCGCACCGTCACTTCATCATCGAATGCTCGATCGCGATATGGTCATTGGCACACGCAAGTGCCGAGTCGATCTTCCAGGATGGCGCTGTTACGACGGCACTCGTCGTCTCGTCCGGACCAGAGAAACACGAGGCAACCCCACGCGATTGGCTGGCGCCATGGCGCGCAGCATGCTCGCGGAACCGCGAACGGCCACAGCGGGGACGACAAAAGCGCCGACCCGACCGAAGGTCGCGGCGACTCCAGGCTCTAAGGCGAGGCGGTGGGCTCGTCCCGCCCGCTCTCGCCGAAAGGGGCAGTCCCAAATGAAACGAAATAGTCCTGCATTTCTGCTCAGCCTTCTCGCGGTCGTGGGCTGCTCCGCACCGACGCCGAGCGACGAGCCGGTCTCTTCGTCGCGGGCCAAGCTCGTCGCGCCGATTGATGCCCGGCGTTCGCTGGCCATTACCGACGAGGCGATTGTGTCTGCGTTCCCGCTGAGTGACGTGCTCGATCGGCTGACGACGCCACCGATGACCAGCCTCGAGCTCTTCCGACACTGGATGGCTAGCTACGCTGCGTGTAGCGAAGTCGTCGATGGTGTGGAGGTCCCGAGCTCGTTCAACGGGTTCCCGTTTACGTGCCGCGCTTTGGACGCCGCCGATCAGAACCCGTTCGACGCAACGACGCGCGACTCGTACATGACGATCGGACTATTCAACCGCTTCGACCTGGCGCCAGCGGACGGCGCCAACTGCGGCGAGTATCGCATGGTCTTCGCGCGTCGCTCGGGGGAGACCGCCGCCGGACGCAGTCGCAAGTTCCTGATTTTCGAGGGCGTGCTGCCAAACCCCAATCCAGCACTAGGTTTGCGCGGCTGCGCACCGGTCGCACGGTTCTGGGCCGGGCTGAGCGCGGAAGACTCTGTCGCCGAGCGCACCAATCGCCTGCGCGCGTTCTACTTCGATGGCTTGCCCGGTTTCGAGCCAGTCGTTCACGCGACGCACTACGGGGATTTGCCGCCGGGGAGCGACGGGCGCACTCACGGCGGACAGATTCGGGTCAACTCTTTTCTGCAGTTTCCGGAGTGGAGCCTGCGAGAATTCAAGCTGAAGACGGTGTGCGATCCGACGTGCCGGCGGTTGATCGCTCCGGAGCCGACGGCCGACAACCCACACTTCAGCCTGGTGCGCGAGCCGGGCGCGAGCGGCGCGCACCCACTGGCGAGCGCCTTCCAAGCTGGGCCGTTGATGAACGGCCTTTCGGTGCAGGGCGAGGCTCTGCTCGACGGCGATCCCCTCACTTTCTCGTTTGGAACGCCGCGTCAATTCAACGCCGGCGAGAGCATCATGTTCGAACCAATCGGAGGCCCTCCGATCCCGAGCCTGAGCGTCATCGACCAGACGTCGCCGGCGCTCCGGCTTCGAGTGCAGCAAAAGCTAATCGACGTGCAGGCCAACATCACCGCCGACGACGCGGTGGCGCGCCTCAACGCGCTCACGTGCCAGGGCTGCCATCGCACGGCAAACGACACGACCGTCAGCATGAACGGTCTGCGGATCTGGCCCAACTCGTTCGGCTTCACGCACACGAGTGAGCAGAGCGAGGTCGGCCCCGAGGGTGGACGCCGCTTCATCATCTCGACGGCGCTGAGCACGTTCTTGGCCCAACGCAAGGCGGCACTGGAGGCCTACCTCAATGGGCTCGAAAGCCCCGTGACCGCACGGCTCGCCAACTTCTCGCGCTGGGACAGCGGCTATTGCTTCGACGTGACTGTCACGAACAACGGCAGCGCGAGCATCGCGGGCTGGCAGGTGTCCCTTGATACCGGGGCGGCCAGTATCTACACGGCGTGGGGCTCCCGTCTCTCCGGGACGCCGCCACTCTACGCGCTCGCGTCGGAGAGTTGGACCGCTGCCATCCCGCCGAGCGGCAGCACACACGCCGGCTTCTGCGCTACCACGCCGACGCCGAGCGTGGATCCGACGGTTGTCGGCGTTGATTGGAACTGACGTTCCGCTCTGAAACGCCGGTCCGGGCAGCCGCAGCTCAGGGCGCGCGACAGGTCGAGTCGATCGACTTGCCTTCTGTAGCCGCTTGAACGGGAACTGGCACCAAGCCGCGATATTCGTCGACCTGCCGCGAGGCGAGGAGTTTGGCGCTGCCCGCTACCGTCCAAGCGTGCAGCGTTGATCTCGCTGTTCCGATCGAAGATCAACTCGCTAAGCGACGATTGAGCCGATGTCTCCGCCCGTCAGCGACTTCTCGCCGAAGTCCACTACCGGTCCGCCGTCAGCCGCCGTCACCCCTGCCGCCGTCAGCAGGGTGTTGAGCATGCGGTTGAGCTTGACGCCTCCAGCGTCTACGTACTGACCGACGCTCAAATAGCCACCTCCGGAGCCCACGATGGCAAAGGGCTGGTTGTCGTGACGATGCCAGCCAGTCGACATTTGATTGGTCCACACCGTGTAGCCTTGGTCGATGAGCGGCCCGGTGGGAGTGTCGATGCCAGCCAGCTTGTCGCAAAGGTAGAGAAACTCGCTCGCGTGGATGCGGTCGATCTTGCGATGCAGCTCGAACGCATCGGGGATGTTGGCGCCGCCCGCCGCGTCACTCATGTTGCGATGGGAAATCATGTGAAACTGCGGCTGCTTTTTGCCATCGACTTCCCATTGATGGGAGTCGATGCGGTCGCCGACCTTGAGCGTTCCGGTCACGCTGTAGCCAGAGGTGACGGCAAACACCAAAAGGTCCATGTGCAGCCGCAGCACTTTCGGGTGGTTACTCATGTTGAGCACGTCTGCTTCGACCGCTTCCATGGAGGCGACGGTCGCAGCATCGAGCTCGGTCGCGTTCATGTTGATCTCCATCTCGCGCACCGCGTCGAAATGTTGCTGCAGCCGCTTCACGTCATCGGCGCTGAGCGCAGGACTTGCCATGAGGCTCTGGATCTGGGTCCGCAGCATGTCGTTGATGCTTTTGCGCTGGAGCGCTAGCCGTTCGGTCGCCATGCCGTCGGGCGGAACGCCCGGCTCTTTCATGCCGACCATACGCCGATAAGCTTTGAGCGGGCTCGGCTCTGCTGCACGCGGCTGCCTTGGTCCCATGAACGAAATGAAGCCGGCGTTGTCGAAGCCGGTACCGTCGACCGGTCGCCAGCCGGCCCGCAGCGTCGGCGGCTCTCGGCCGGACGCATTGCGCTCTCGAGCGATGCGGTTATCGATGGATTCGCCCTCGGCGAGCGACGTATTGCCGTTACCGAAAATCTTCGCGGAAGTGAGGCACATGTTGTCGCCGGACTGATGATCGCAGCCCGCGCTGCCGTACGGCTGATCGACCCCGCGAACCAACAGCAGGCGCGGAGCGTATTTCGCGAGCATGCCGAGCGTTCGCCCATTTTGAGTGTCCTCGGCTTGCAGGGACTCGGTCGTCAGCGGGCCCGTCTTGGTTGGCCAAAAAGTCTCCACCTCACCCTGGCGACTCGGGTCCTCCATGGCAACGCCGTTCGATCCGACGACGAAGAGGGCAAACTTGAGCGGACCTGGATCGGCACCTCGGGCACGCGAGGCATCGAGCAGGGGTAGCCCGAGCGTCACTCCACCCGCACCCTTCAAGAACCAGCGGCGAGAAAGCTTCGAGGAATTCTTGTTCATGGCGGATCCAGTCACTGCGCTACCGCACGGGTCAGGAAAGAGTCGCTTTGCACGAGAGCGCGCAGCAAGTCCTTGGTCGAGGTATCCTGGGCGCTCGACTGCAGCGCGAGCGCATCGAGCGTCGCGGCGTCGGCCGCATCTGGCACGCGCCCCGCGAGGTAGTAGAGCCAGTGGCGCGCGTAGCAGCGATGAGCCGCCTGGCTGTCCGCGAGGAGCTCGACGAGCTCGAGGGCGTTTTGAAAGGGTTGCTCATTGCCGTCCAGGACGTACTTGTCCGAAGCGTCCACCGGCAGGCCGCCGTCGGTGGTGCGGTACTTGCCCACCGAGTCGTAGTTCTCGAAGGCATAGCCCAGGGGATTGATCAGCGTGGCATGACAGCCCTGCCCACAAGTGCCCTTGCCGGTGAGCGCTTCGATGCGCTGGCGATTCGTGGTGTTGGGCTGCTCGCCCGGCAACGGGGGAACGTTTGCCGCCGGCGGCATGAGCTCTACACACAAGACTTGCTGGTTGATGAAGACGCCACGATGGATCGGGTCCGGTTGCTGCTCGCCCGCGAACAGCGCCAGAAAGCCCGGCTGCGTCAGGATCCCGCGCCGCGATTGACTCGTCACGTCCAGTCGCTGAAATTCGGTCCCAAACGTGCCTGACAGCCCGTAGAGCGGAGCGAGGTTGGCATCGACGAACGCCTCCGGCGACGTGAGCAGCGCCCGGACACCTCGGTTTTCGTCGTACACGGCGTTCAAGAAGAGCTCTGCGGACTTTCGCAGCGACGCTGGCGCGCCTGCCGCAAAGTCGGGATGAAGCTCGGTATCTTTGCGGATCAGGTCGTAGCGTGTGAGCGCCAAGGCCTGGCTGTGAAGGTGCAGCGCGGATGCTTTGGCTCGGGCGGTACCGAGCAAGCGCTGGGCCTGGGTGTCGACTAGCGCCTTGTTGCTCCGGCCGAGCGACCCCGCCGCCGCATCTTGCAACAGCGCGGCGTCGGGAATGCTAGCGGTGAGAGACAGCGCGAGCTTCGCCGCCACCTCGTAGCTGCTGAGCGGGATGCGGCCGTCGACGCTCTGCTGCTCCAGCTCCGTGCGGTACAAGAAGTAGGGCGACTGCAAGAACAATCGGATGCAGAGCGCGACGCCCGCCGCGAAGGGGTCGAGCTCTGGGATGAGCTGCGCACCTTGCTGGAACAGGCTCTGATACTGGCTCACCTCCGGCGCCGTGAGCGGGCGCCGATAGGCCCGCAGCCCAAAACTTTCGATGAACGCCTGAGCCCGCGCGGTCGGTTCCGTGGGCGCAGCAGCCGGTACGAGCTTGGCGAGCGCTTGCGGATTGCTGGCGACCTGAGTCGCGAGCGCCTCTGCGGCGCTTTCGTAGCTCTCGCGCAGCGTGTTCGACACCCAGAGCTGGCTCGCGTTCGTGTCGAAACCGATAATTGCGTCAGGCGTAAAATCTGCCCGTTGAGCCGGTGGAGCGTCGAGGTACAGCAAGTCCTGAACGCTGTTGGCCCACTGCAAGTGAGTCAGGCGCGCCACCCGAGGCGCTGCAGTCCCCTGGGCAGAGCTGCCACCGGCGCTGCTGCCCGCCGACCCGCCTCCCCCCCCTACCGGCATCCCCGGCCCTTGGCCTGAGCTGCCCGTCGGCGAACCTCCTGGCTCGGCAGCGCAGCCCAGCAATAGCAACCCGAGCCCTACATGCCTGTGCATCGTGATGATGGAGTGCCACCCGCCGCGAAATCAGAGATAGAAATCGATAGGGTGCAGGGACTCTCACGGCGAGGCTCTGGTATTCAAGAATACTCGAACCGTGCTGGAACAGCCGAGAGCCTCACGGGCCCCCAGGTGGGGCATGGGCGGCGCACGGGTGCGCAACCCACGCGGCCACGGATCAGGAGCTAGGAGCTCGATGGTGGGCAGAGCGAGCTGCACTGATCGCCTGGGTCATCGGGGTCGATCGGCGTACGGGCTCACGGACACTCGGCGATGAAGCTGAGTGAATCCACCCAGAAATGCGTCGCGAACGACGTATCGGTCTTCGACTCGACGATGAAGGTCAACTTCCGCCCGCGCAGGGCGTCGAGCACCGTTGGATCGTCAGCTTCGTACTCGAACGGCTGCCACTCGTCGCTCGCGCTCGCGACGTACCAGACGTGAAAAGACCAAAAGTCGTTCTCGTCTTGAAGAGCGATATCGAGCTGATCGTTGGACTCGGCTGCCACGGGCTCGCTAGTCTGGATGCGGATCCAACCGGAAACGATCAGGTTCGAAATCTTCTCGGGGATTTCGACTTCTTGCAGCAGATTGACCCGAGTGCCCTGCTGCGAGTTCGGATTACCACCGAGCCAAGCCAAGTAGCTTCCTGATTTCGGAGCTACCTGCGCCGTGGTCAGCCGCGCGCTGTTCTTTTCGAGGATGACGTCGTCGACACCGAGGATGCCGGGCGCCGTCGACTCCTGCGTCCAGTCGATGGCTCCGCGGTCGAAGTGAGCGTTCTTGAGCTGCTGCGCGTTGCAGCCGCCCACGACCTCGGCGCCGCCCGAGCCGGCGTTGCCAGTGCCGGTGCCGGCGCTTCCAGCCGTCGAACCCCCGGTTCCCGCGACCGGCGTCGCTCCCGCATTGTTGCCGATGTTTACATTGCTGCCGGCATCACCAAGGTTGCCGCCTTCCCCCTCGCGGTCATTCGTGCCACCGCTCGGAGTGCTGGACCCGCCGCTCGTGCTCGCGATCGCGCCCGCGAAACCGCCCGCTCCCGCGTCGCTCGGCTGTTTCTTCGGGCTCAGCTGCTCGAAACCTGCAATTTGAGCGCACGCGGCAGCGTAGAACGAGACGGCGATCACAAGCCACTGGCGACGCATGCCGATTCGTCCCAACCATAGCGCGCTTCCATCGCGGTCCAAAGCCGCCGTCGTGGTATGGCGGCTCACAGCCGGAGGCGGGCCATGAGTCGTGTACAATTGCGCCCGATGACGGTTCGGATCCTGCCGGCGTCAGCAGTCGGCATCTGGCTGCTGCTGCAATGCCCAGCCGCGCACGCCGATCCGGCTGCGGCCGAAGCCCTGTTTCGCGAGGGTCGCGCCCTGCTCGAGCGAGGGCAGATCGCTCCGGCGTGTGACAAGCTCGAAGCCAGCAATGCGCTCGATCCGTCGGCGGGTACGCTGCTGAATCTCGCGGCATGTCGCTTGAAGCAAGGCAAGACCGCTACCGCCTGGGCGCATTTCGTGTCGGCCGAGCGCGTCGCCCGAAATCAGAGCCGCTCGGAGCAAGCCATGGAGGCCAAACGGCGTGCCGACGAGCTCGAGCCTGAGCTCAGCATGCTGACGCTGCTAGCGCCTGACGCGCCGCCGGGGCTCGAGGTACGGCGCCAGGGCCAAATCGTCCAGCTCGCGAGCCTTGGCACCGCAGTGCCCGTCGATCCGGGGCTGATCGTCATCGAGGCCGGCGCGCCGGGCTTCAAGCCAGCACGGCTCGAAGTCGCAATCGGTGCGTCAGCGGATCGGCGTAGCGTCACGCTTCCGAGGCTGGAGAGACTCGAGACGCCGAGCAACACCGACTCGCGTTCGCGGC
>JGI10216J12902_105223168_pt1 | contig 10584 bp, 8 predicted proteins | sample KanNatreferecore_FD_12902 | JGI IMG/M metagenome (IMG submission 12902)
CTGCCAGTATCAACAGCAGCTTGAAATAGAACCCGAGTTGCAGTGGCTGGCGAATTCGGCTGACGGCGCAGATCAAGCAGGCCAGCACGGCAAAAGCGCCGAAATGCAGGTACTTGTCGGCGTGACCGCCGCCAAATCGGGGCGGCTTGGGATAATGCGTGCCGATGAACAGGGTCAGCCAGTAGCAGGCCAATAGTCCCGAGAGGATCGCCGCCCAGTTCAGTGGTCGCCGCACAAGGTGTCTCCGACGCTCGTTGTCTTTGACCGACGAAGAGTGTCTGCATTTCGATGCGGGCACTGGCCATTGCTTCCCGGCAATTGCTACATTAGCGAGAGCACCCGTACAGACGCTGGACCCATCCGCTCTACAACTCTTCGGCCGCTAGCGAACGAAATCTGCATGGCAAACACACCATTAACCGGGGAGCAAATTGAGCAGTACCAGCGAGAAGGCTACGTGCTGCTGAAAAAGCAATTCGACGCCGAGGAGATGGACATTCTGCTGGCATTCGCCAGGCAGGATGAAAGCTTGCTGGCAGGCGCCACTGGCCGAAAAGACGCCGGCGGCAACATCACCAAGCTCACGCTCTGGAACCATCCCGGCGAAGACCTGTACAGCATGTTCTCGCGGTCGCCGCGCATCGTCGACAAGATGGAAACGCTCCTCGGCGGAGAGGTCTATCACTATCACACCAAGATGATGCTCAAGGAGCCCTTCGTCGGCGGCGCCTGGGAATGGCACCAGGACTACGGCTACTGGTACAACAACGGCTGCCTGTTTCCTGAGATGGCAAGCTGCCTGATCGCCGTCGACCGCGCGAACAAAGAAAACGGCTGCCTGCAGGTGATCCCCGGGACGCATCTGATGGGTCGCGTCGACCACGGCAAGGCGGGCGATCAGACCGGCGCCGACATGGAGCGCGTCAACGCCGCGCTGGAGCGCATGCCCTTAGTTTACATCGAAGCCGAGCCAGGCGACGCATTATTCTTCCACTGCAACCTGCTGCACCGATCGGATCAGAACACCTCGCCGAATTCTCGCTGGTCGCTAATCTGCTGCTACAACAGCAAGCACAACGATCCGTATAAAGAGTCGCGTCACCCGCGGTATGCGCCGCTCGCAAAGGTGGCTGACGACGCAATTAAACAGTGGCCCCAGCGGATGACGGAAACGACCTAATTCCCGACGCCGGCGCATGGAGCGGTCGACCTAGTCAGCGATCAATCTTTTCTAGACGACGAGCAAACCATGAAACTTGGACTGATCAACTCCGCCTGGGTGCAGGCACAGCAGCCGACGGTTTTCGGCCTGCGCAAGACCAAGGAAATCGGCTTCGATTGTATCGATATCTTCATCGATCCGTTGGATGCCGACGTGCGAGAGCGACGGCTGATCAAGGACGAATGCGACAAGCTTGGCCTGCCGATCATTTCCATCGCCTGTGTCGCCGTCGGGCTGATTGATTTTAATCCCAGCGTGCGAAAGTTTCACATCGATCGGGTGAAAGCCTATCTCGACCTGGCCTACGAATATCAGGCCAAGAACGTCCTGCTCGTGATCGGCGAATACATCTGGAATCGCGAAGTCATCCCGCCTGCCGAGCAGTGGCAGCTTGGCGTCGACGCCACGCGCACGTTGGGCCAATACGCCGGCGAGCTAGGTGTGGAGATCGTGCTGGAGTTGGAGCCGTTTCATCTGTCGCTGGTCAACTCGGTCGACACGATGGTCAAGTTTTTGGATGACGTGAACGTAAAATCGGTCAAAGCGAATATTGACGTCTCGCACCTGGTGCTGTCGAAGGTCAAGCCGGAGGAGCTGCGCCGGCTGAAAGGGCGCGCGGGCCACGTGCATATTTCCGACTGCGATGGCAAAGTGCATGGCGACCTTCCGCCGGGACGTGGCGTCGTTCCGTTCGAGCCGTATCTCAAGGAGATCAAAGACCTCGACATCGACGGGGCAATCTCGATCGAGCTCGAGTATTCGCCCGAACCCAGCAAAATCGTCGAATGGGTCCAGGAAGCCTACCGCGAAACCGACAAACGCATGCGCGCCGCAGGCCTGCGCGGATAGGTACGGTCCAACGTGCACGAACACTTCATGCGGCTGGCCTACCAGGAAGCCGAGGCGGCGCTGGCGGAAAATGAAGTGCCGATCGGCGCGGTCATCGTTCACAACGGCCGGGTGATCGCGGCGGCCCACAATCAGCGTGAGCAGCTTCAGGACCCGACGGCCCACGCGGAAATGATCGCCATCACCCAAGCGGCGCAGTCGCTGGGAAGCTGGCGTCTGGAAGGCTGCACGTTGTACGTGACGCTGGAGCCGTGCCCGATGTGCGCCGGCGCGATCGTGCAGGCCCGTATTCCCGAGGTGGTCTACGGCACGCCCGACCCCAAAGCTGGCGCTGTCCACACGCTGTACCAGCTTCTTACCGACACGCGTTTGAATCACCGCTGCCAGATCATCTCCGGCGTGATGCTCAACGAGTGCGGCTCGATCCTGACCCGGTTTTTTCAGGATCAGCGGCGCTTGGGAAAGAAATGATGAATCGACAAACGCATGCTGGAAACCCACGCTGCCCGACGGTCTAATCCAGCATCCAGGAAATCTCAATCATAAAGGCGCAGCGCAATGATTACCCGTCGTCAATTTCATCGTTTCGTCGGTGCTTCGGGCCTGGCCGCATCCAGTCTCTGGCTCGCGGGCTGCGAAAGCCGCAAGACGATCTCTTCGAAAGACAAGTCACTGCGGATCGGCATGATCGCCAAGAGCCAGTCGAACCCGGTGTTCCTTGCGGCACGCAAAGGGGCTGAAGCCCGGGCGGCCGAACTGAGCGCCGGCGGACCGAAGATTGAAATCGATTGGCGCACCCCAAACGACGAGGACGCGCAGAAACAGGCAGAGTTCATCGAGCAGCTTGCCGCGGCCGGCGTTGACGCCATTACGATCGCCTGCAGCGACGCCAGTAAAGTCACCCGTGCGATCGACGACGCGATCGCCAAGGGGATCGTCGTGATGTGCTTCGACTCGGACGCGCCAGAGTCAAAGCGGCTTTGCTACGTCGGCACCGACGACGTCGATGCCGGCCGGCAGATCACCCGCGAGGTCGCCGGCATCCTTGGCGACAAAGAGGGCGTGGTCGCAATTCTGGCCGGCAATCAAACGGCCACCAATCTGCAAAAGCGCGTTCGCGGCGCCAAAGAAGAGCTGGAGAAGCACGCGAACCTCAAGCTCAAGGAGGTTTATTATCACAAGGAGACGCCGCAGGACGCCTATGCCGAAGTCGAAAGCGTGCAGAAGGCCAACCCCGAAATCAACGGCTGGGCGATGGTCGGCGGCTGGCCGCTGATGACCGAACGGGCGCTCCCTTGGCAGCCGGGCGAAGTCGCCTGCGCGAGCATGGACACGCTTCCGCCGGAGCTCGAGCATATTCGCATGGGCGACATCCAGGTACTGCTGGGTCAGCGCTACTTTTACTTTGGCGGCCGCTGCGTCGACATCCTGGTCGACAAAGTACGCACGGGCAAGGACCCGGAGTCGCTCGTTGAATTCGCTCCGCTCGACCGCGTCACCAAAGACAACGTGGAAGAATACGCCAAGAACTGGGAAAAGTGGTCGTGATCGAGTTTCACGGCGTCAGCAAGTCGTTCCCAGGAGTTCAGGCACTGGCCGATGTCAGCTTCTCGATTGAAGCTGGCCAATGCCACGCTTTGCTCGGCGAGAACGGCGCAGGCAAAAGCACGCTCGGCAAGATCCTGGCCGGCATCGAGCAAGCGGATGCCGGGGAGATCCGTCTGGCCGGCCGAGCTGTCCGATTTCATTCGCCGCGCGAGGCGTCCGCTGCCGGCGTCGGCATCGTGCACCAGGAGCTGGTGTTTTGCCCGAACCTGTCTGTTGCCGAGAACCTTTGCCTGCACGACCTCCCTCGTCGCGGCGTTATGGTTGATCGCCAGGAAATGCGGCGACGAGCGACAGCAGCTCTCGCACAGCTCGACCTCTCGATCGACGTCGATCTGCCCGTGCAGGCTTTGTCGATCGCACAGGAGCAGCTCGTGCAAATCGCCGCGGCGGTTTCGCACGGAGCTCGGGTGCTCATCTTCGACGAGCCCACGAGCTCGCTCGGTCAGCACGAAGTCCAAAAGCTCTTCCAGTTGATCCGCCGGCTGCAGGCTGACGGAGTAACGGTCATTTACATCTCGCACCGGCTGGAGGAAATCTTTGAGCTTTGCCAGCGCGTTACCGTGCTGCGCGACGGTCGCGTGGTAGCGACCAAGAACGTCGCCGAGACAAATCGCGATGAACTTGTGCGGTTGATGGTCGGCCGCGAGCTCCTGACGGCAACCTACCAGCCTCATGTCAAAGCCGGCGACGTGCGTCTAAGCGTCCAGCGCCTTAGTTCTCCCGGCAAGTTCAGCGACATCAGCTTCGAAGTGCATGCCGGAGAGATCGTCGGCCTGGCCGGCTTGGTCGGCGCAGGGCGCACGGAAATCGCGCTGGCCATTTACGGGCACGATCCCCACGCCACCGGGCAGTTGCGTTTGGACGGCAAGCCGATCCGCATCAGTTCGCCGCGCGCGGCGATCCGACGAGGCATCGCCCTGGTGCCTGAGGACCGCAAACGTGCCGGACTGGTGCTCGATCTGAAGGTGCGCGAGAACATCACGTTGCCGCTGGTCGATCGCTTTCGCCGGTGGCTGGGTGCGATCGACCGCACAAGCGAGGCAAAGTTTGCGGCCGAGCAGCGTGCCCGGTTCAATATCCGCGCTGCCAGCGTCGACGTCCCCGTGCAAACGCTTTCGGGCGGCAATCAGCAGAAAGTCGTGCTGGCAAAAGCAATGGCCTGCGCGACCGGCCTGTTGATCGTCGACGAGCCGACGCGCGGCGTTGACGTAGGCGCCAAGCACGAGATCCATCGGCTGGTCCGCGGGGCCGCCGATCAAGGACTGGCCGTGCTGATGATCTCGTCCGATATGTTGGAGTTGCTCAGCCTGGCCGACCGTGTGCTGGTTTTGCGCGCTGGGCGTATCGTGGCCAACCTGCCGCGGGCGGACGCGACCGCCGAAGCCGTCGGTCGCGCAATGACCAGCGGCTCTGCTGCCTAGCAGCCATGAAACCCGCGAATCTCGCGTGGTTCCTCCCTTTCCCGACCTTTGGCACACTCTGTGCTATTGGCGACAACCGGTGCTCAGCCGCCAATCGATCACGTCGCCGCGGAGACACGGACCAACGGTGATAATGGGACGAGCACCAATTAATTACTTGAACGACCGCGTCCGCCAGTATCACGTCCTTGTCTCCGCGGCGTCCATATTTGTAGCCTGATGGTTCTGTAACGAGCGGCTCCGGCCTGTGAAACAGAGTCCATCATGAGTGTCCCCAGTTCCACGTTCCACGAGTCGAGCCTGCACAAGCCGATTCGCGATCTGGGGCTGCAAATCGAAGGGACCCAGCTCGAGCCGGTGCTGCAGCATTTTCAGCAGGAGCTGCGCGACCAAGGCATCCAAAAACTGCACCCGCGCTTCTATCTTTCGACCGAGTGGGGAGTCCCCTACGACACTGTCGCGATTGCGATTCCCTTCTATCTTGCCCGCCCGGACCTGACCGATCTGCACGCGCAGCGCAGCGGCTACGTCGAAGGCACGACGCCGGCTGAAATCCTCCGCTATTTACGTCACGAGATGGGGCACGTCGTCAACTACGCGTACCGTCTCTACGAGGACGAAGACTGGATCAAGCTTTTCGGCTCGATGACTCAGCCTTATTTAGAGGAGTACCGGCCGATTCCCTTCAGCCGGCGCTACGTCGTTCACTTGCCCGGCTGGTATGCGCAAAAACATCCCGATGAAGACTGGGCCGAGACGTTCGCCGTCTGGATGACCCCCAGCAGGGACTGGCGCGGCGAATATGCCGAGCGGCCGACGGCATTGGCGAAGCTCGACTATTGCGACCGAACCGTCCAGCGGATCAAGGATCTGGAGCCGCGAGTGTCTAGCGCTGAGCTCGACGAAGACGTAGCTCAGATCAACTACACGATCGAACACTTTTATGGTCAACCGCCCGGCAGCATCGAACAACTTGCCGCCACTCTCGATGGTGCGCTGAAGGCAATCTTTGAGGACGAAGGACGCCCTGAGGGCGCGACATCCGCCATTCGCAAGCCAGGCGGGGCCCTACTGCGTAAGCTGCAACGCCAGTTAATGGCCGACATTTACCGCTGGACCGGCCATTTCCCCGAGCACACCCGGCAGTTAGTTCGCCACCTGGCCGAGCGAGCCGACCAGTTGCAGCAGGTCTACCCTGAAAACCGCGAGCAAGAAATGGCCGTCGCAATCACGGCCCTCGTCGCCGCGCTGGCAACCAATCACGTCCATCGAGGCTCCTATACCTCGTAGCTTCCTCGCTGGTATTGCGGGTCCGATCATGCGAAGTTGACTTCATCAACGTTTGCTTATCTATTATAGAGGGCGCATCCGGCGGACTCCGCCGGAATGCCGCCTCCTGCCCACCTGTTCGCAGCCGAAACGTCCCGCCGCCGCCGCGAAAGACATGCTTTGATGAAGTTTCTGCGGATCTTCGTGCAGGCTGTTGCGTGGCTTTTCGCCGTTGGCCATTGCCTTCTTCAAGATGGCGTCGCAATCGAGCAAGCACGACTTGAGGTTCAGCCGCCGTCGATCGTTCTCAAGGGGCCGCGAGCTGCTGGGCAGGCCGTTGCGACTTTGCACTTGCCGAACGGCCGATCCGTCGATGTGACGCGGCGCGCTGCATGGGAATCGTCCGACTCGCAGATTGCTTCGGTAACTGCGGGGCGATTGCAGCCGCTGGCCGATGGAAACTGTCAAATCGCAGTCAGTCTGACCGATCCCGAGCTTGGAAGTCTCAACGCCAGGCTCGATTTGACGATCGCGGATCGTGGTCTTGATGAGCCGGTCAGTTTCCGTCGCGACGTTTTGCCGATCCTGAACAAGTTCGGTTGCAACGGCGGAAGCTGCCATGGCAAGTTGGCCGGGCAGAATGGCTTTCGACTGTCGCTGTTTGGCTTTGATCCCGCGGCGGACTACAACTCGTTGACCAAAGAAGGCCGCGGACGACGCGTTTTCCCTGCCGCGCCCCAGCGATCGCTGCTGTTGGAAAAGGCGGCCGCCGATGTTCCGCATGGCGGGAGCAAACGCATCGAGCATAACTCGGCCGCGTATCAGACTCTGAGAAGTTGGATTGCAGCCGGAGCGCCCTGGGGCGAGAACGATACTTCCGACCATCTCCGAATCGAGGTTTATCCAAACGATCGCTCGCTCACGCGGAACGACTCGCAGCAGCTCCGCGTAGTGCTGCATTTCGAAAATGGCACCACGCGCGATATTACCAGCGAGGCGGAATACAAAAGTCAGCGACCCGAGATCCTCGACGTCGACCCGCACGGTCTCATTTCAACACACGACGTCTCGGGCGAGGGCACCGTGCTGGTCCGCTACCTGGGCATCGTGCAGATCGCCCGCGTAAGCGTGCCGTTCAGCGACACCAGATTGGACAGCGACTATCAGCACTTTCAGCCGGCGAATATTGTCGACCAGTTAACTCTCGAAAAATGGCGCAAGCTGGGCCTCGTGCCGAGTGAGAATTCCACCGACTCCGAATTCATGCGCCGAGCGTACCTGGACTGCATCGGCACATTGCCGACGCCGCAGGAAGTGCGCGACTTCATTTCAGACGCCGGGTCGGACAAGCGCGACCGGCTCGTTGATCATTTGCTTTCCAGGCCGGAGTTTGTCGATTACTGGGCGCTGCAACTTGGCGATCTTTTGCAAAACCGCAAAGAGCGCGACCATGACGTGCGCGGCGTCAAAAACGTGCGAGCCTTTCACCAGTGGATTCGCCAGCAGCTCGCCGCCAACCGGACGTGGGACGCCATCGCCCGCGATGTGCTGACCGCCTCTGGCGACGCAACGACGAACCCCGCGATTGGCTACTTCGTGGTCACGGTCGGCGAGGCGGGACAGCCCGAGCAGTCAGAAGTCGTGACCTCCGTTGCCCAGGCCTTCCTCGGCACGCGGCTGGGCTGTGCGAAATGCCACAATCATCCGCTCGAAAAATACACGCAAGACGACTATTACCACTTCGCCGCGTTTCTTTCCCGGGTGAAGCTTAACCGCAAGGAACCCAAGGACGGAGTGACGCAACTTGTCGTTTCCCGGCAGGACGCCAAGCAAAACAAAGAGCCCGTCGGTGTCACTCAGCCCCGCACCGGGCAGTTTATGAAGCCGCAGACGCTCCAGCGGAAACCCGTTGCGGTCGATCCCGGCAACGACCCACGTCAGCAGCTTGCCGGATGGATCACCAACCCTCGCAATGAATATTTTGCAGGAGCAATGGTTAACCGGCTGGTGCAACACTATTTCGGCCACGGACTGGTCGATCCGGTCGACGATCTGCGGACGACCAATCCGCCGACAAACCAGAAACTGTGGGACGCACTCTGCAAAGAGTTTGTCGACCACAAGTTCGATCTGCGCCATTTGATGCGCGTGCTGATGACGTCCCGGACGTATCAGTTGAGCTCTGCCACGGCGCCAGGGAACTCGGCGGACCGGCAGTTTTACTCACACTACAACGCGCGGCGCCTGCCGGCCGAAGTGCTGCTCGATGCACTGAGCGCCAGCACCGGTGTTCACGATCGCTTCTCCGGCTACCCACAAGGAATGCGGGCGACTCAACTACCCGACCCGGGACTCAATAATTATTTCCTTACCGTGTTTGGCCGTTCGCCGCGCACGACGGCCTGCGCCTGTGAGCGGCAAGGGGACGTGACCCTTCCGCAACTTTTGCATCTCATGAATGGCGACAGCGTCGTGCAAAAGGTCCGCGATCCGTCGGGTCGACTGGCAAAGCTCCGCGAGCAGAAAGCCAACAACCAACAAATCGCGGAAGAGTTGTTCCTGGCCACACTTTGCCGTTTGCCCGAAACGCGCGAGCTGGAGGCGATTGAGAGCCTCGCGGCAAGCGACGCAACAGGCGAAGTCTGGGTTGACTTGTTTTGGGCACTCCTGAACTCCAAAGAGTTCAGCTTCAATCATTGACCGAGGCCTTGATGTTCGACGTTAATCTCGATCGCCGCAGCCGCGACTTCCGCCCTTCCCGACGCGATTTTCTCCGGGTGGGTGGATTGAGCGCTCTGGGCCTCTCGCTCCCCAGCCTTCTCGCCGCCGAGGCACACGCCGACTCCAGCAGAGGCGCAAAGGCCCGCGCAAAGTCGGTCATTCTCGTCTATCTCGGTGGCGGGCTGTCGCACCATGACAGTTTCGACCTGAAGCCGGAAGCGCCGGCCGAAATCCGCGGAAAGTACTCGCCTATCCCGACGAGCGTGCCGGGTCTGATGATAGGCGAGCTACTCCCGAAGATGGCCAAGTTGATGCACAAAGTGGCGCTGGTGCGATCCGGCGCGCACAACAACGACCATCACGAGACCGCCACCAATTGGGTGCTTTCCGGCCGGTTTGGCTCGCCGTTTGGCGACTTCCCCGCGATTGGCGCCGTAGCTGCCCACGAGATCGGCTTTCAGGGCGCACTGCCCCCTTACGTGGCGATTCCTCAAAATCCGTCGTTCACGTGGGAGCTGGGCAGAAGCGCTTTCTTGGGCGGCCGTTACGAATCGTTCAAGGTGGGCGACCCCAATAGCAACGAATTCAAAGTTCGCGACGTGGCGCCGCTCGAGCAACTCGAAGTCAGCCGTGTTGAGCGGCGCCAGAATCTGCTGAGCGTAGTCGATTCGCTCGCTCGGCGAGTGGAATCCAACGACCAGCTCGACACGTACGACGAATTTCACAAGCGGGCGACAACCATGATTCTTTCGCCCGAGTCGCGCTCGGCGTTTAACATCGGAGAAGAAAAAGACGACCTGCGCGACCGCTACGGCCGCAACACGTTCGGACAAAGCTGCCTGATGGCGCGCAGACTCATCGAGCGCGGTGTCCGGTTTGCGACGGTAAACTACGCCGGCTGGGACCATCACGCGAAAATCTGGGACGGCCTGGGCCGCAATTTGCCAGTCCTCGACGCCGGCGTATCATCGCTGATCGACGATATGGACAGTCGCGGGTTGCTCAACGACACACTTGTCGCCGTGTTCGGTGAATTTGGTCGCACCCCCAAAATCAACAAGGACACCGGCCGCGACCATTGGGGACCCGCTGCGTCGCTGCTTTTTGCCGGCGCCGGCGTACAGCGAGGCCGCGTCATTGGCAGCACGGACAAGGAAGGCGCGCACGTCACGGCTGACCCGGTCTCGCCAGCGGACGTGGCCTACACCATTCTCGAATCGCTCGGCATCAATCCCCGCAAAACGCTGATGACCGCCGACGGCCGGCCAGTCGAGATCCTCGATCAAGGCCGCACGATCACGCAACTCTTCTCTTAAGCGACGCCTGGATAGACATTCGATGAGAATGAACCACGCACGTAAGCAGGTCCCTGAGAGGATGAGCATTTGTAGCGTGAATAAACCGCACGATATCTCCCGACGCTGTCCAAACTTTGTTTTGCACTTGTTCTCCATCTTTTCTCCGTGTTGTCCGCGCCTGCGTGGTTATTTATCC